>ERZ1106929.2746-NODE-2746-length-11134-cov-3.374312_pt1 | contig 11134 bp, 9 predicted proteins | sample MGYA00403662_ERZ1106929 | MGnify/ENA primary metagenome ERZ1106929 (study PRJEB35170, sample SAMEA104062442) | human gut metagenome | biome: human gut; feature: human-associated habitat; material: faeces | place: Denmark | collected 2013-02-20 ... | reverse complement strand
CGAAGCTAAAAATTTCAGCATCAGGCATTCCGAGGAGAATGGGTGAATGTGATACGATACTATATAATGTAAGAGAACGCTTAGCTCCGCTCAAACCCAAGATAGCGGGTGCCCTGAAAACTCAGCTTTCCGATGTCGCCCTGCACGAGCAGACCATAATCGCTTCCGTCCACTTCAAATTCCATCCGGTCGCCGCTCTCCACCTGAAAAGTCACATAGTAGGAAGTTGAGGTGGTTGTGCTAAAACCATGGGCACCTGTAGGATCCCCCGCATTTGCATGTTGCTGCTGAGTAACCTGGGTACGTTTGGTCACAACCGTTGCCGGCACGGTAAGCCTGGGTGAATGGTTATTCTTATTCCATGTAGATATATTTTTTACGATCAGAAAAAGTATCACAGCACATACGCAAACAAATACAATCTGAAACATGATCATTACAAATGAAAAAAACACAGCATATCTCCTCTTTCTATGTTCCTGCAGCTTATTCCATCTCCCGCATTCTGTTTCGATACTGCTGTGGGGAGTATCCCTTCTTACTGCGGAATGCACGGCTGAAATAGGATGGATTGCTGTATCCTACAATCTGCGAAATTTCATTGACTGAATAAGCCGTTGTTTCTAATAAAATTTGTGCATTCATGATACGCACTGATGTAATAAACTGTATGGGTGTTTCCCCTGTATATTTTTTAAAGTTGCGAATGAACCAGCTTGTGCTCATTCCCTTTGAATATGCATATTCTTTAACATTAATCTCCAGATTGTATGAGGAACTGAAATAAGAAATAGCCACTTCCATTTCGCGATCCATATATTCATCCTTCAGGACATGCTCTCTTGTCAGTTCCCGTTCAAATTCGATCAAAAGAAGCTGCAGCAAATGAACAAGCGTCTCTTCGTACTCTTCCTGGCACTTTTGCAGTTCCAGGATAATCCTCTTAAAAAGGCGCTCATACTCTGGTGATGTTCCTACAGGAAAGATTCTCTTCTTATCCGCGAATCCATACCTTCTGAGAAGATTCTTTATATTGCTTCCAGTGAAATGGATCCAGTACACCTCAGTCTTATCTTTTCCATAGTATTCATACTTTTGAAGTTCCTTCGGTCGAAACAACACGATATTGCCGGCCGGGACAATCGTTTCATTTTCTGGAGAATCAAAATGAAAGTATCCCTTTCCTGAAGCAATATAAATGATCTGATAATCCAGACGGCCTCGTGGCCGATACGTTGGCAATTTCGGATATGTTGATAAGCGGTAACAGCCACAGCTGCCAACAACGAGTGGCTGCCGTTTATCCTTAAAATCCTGGTGGGACTGGTTCAGATACCCAGTATTCATATACATTTGCATACCCCCTTTGGGATAGTATATCATTTTGTGCATATTTCGTCTATTTCTATTCATGTACATGCACAGCATAATTCTGTAAAATATCCTTATACGATTGCAGAACTATATAATCCACCTTCTTTTGAAGAAGGCCCACAGCACATCAGGAGGGGTTAACCATGATGATACCGCGTTATTATGAAGATTTAAGCATACTGCATGATAACACAATGCCGATGAGGTCCTATTATATTCCAGCATCGCAGAAAATGAACACGCTGATCGAACACCGGGAAGATTCCGACCGCTTTCAGTTATTAAATGGAGTCTGGAAATTCCAGTATTATAAAAGTGTTTATGACCTAAAAGAAGCATTTTACAGGACCAGCTTTAATACAAAAGATTTTGATGACATTACTGTTCCCGGAGTCTGGCAGATTGCCGGATATGATTCACCCCAGTACACCAACATCCGCTACCCTTTTCCATTTGATCCGCCTTATCTCCCGCAGGATATTCCCTGTGGAGCCTACGTCCGAAAATTTACTTACCATGAAAATATCGATGCGCCAAGAATTTATCTGAATTTTGAAGGAGTTGACAGCTGCTTTTTTGTCTGGCTCAATGGAAAGTATACCGGCTACAGCCAGGTCCCTCATGCAACCGCAGAATTTGATGTTACAGAATTTCTGGAAGAGGGAGAAAATACCATTGCAGTTCTGGTCTTAAAATGGTGCGATGGCTCATATCTGGAAGACCAGGACAAATTTCGCATGAACGGCATTTTCCGTGATGTTTACCTCTTAAAACGCCCAGAGCGGGCCATATGGGATTATCATATCACTACCCAGATCAAGGAAAATACTGCAAAGGTCAAACTGAATGTGACCTTTGATTTTTCAATCCCGGTCTCTGTTATCATTGAAGACCAGGCCAGAGCCGTAGTTGCTACCGGCACAATCTCAGATGACGGATCCATAGAATTTAAGATTCCAAATCCTACTCTGTGGAATACAGAGCATCCATATCTTTACACTCTCACCCTACAAAGCAGTTATGAAACCATCGTCGATTACATTGCTCTTAGGACCATTGAAATCCGTGATAAAGTGATTTACTTCAACGGACAAAAAATCAAATTCCGGGGTGTAAACCGCCATGATTCCGATCCAGAAACCGGTTTTACCGTTAGTGTGCCACAGATCAAAAAGGACCTGTCTCTGATGAAGCAGCACAATTTCAATTCCATACGCTCCAGCCATTATCCAAATGCCCCTTACTTCTATCAGATGTGCGATCTATATGGTTTTATGGTCATTGAAGAAGCAGATATCGAAGCACATGGCCCATACATGCTGTACCGGAAAGAAGATACCGATTATAACCGTTTCAAGCGCTGGAATGAAAAAATCGCGGATGATCCAATCTGGGAGGAATCAATCCTTGACCGTGTTCAGCATATGGTCCAGCGCGATAAGAACCGCTTCTGTATCGTGATGTGGTCCATAGGTAATGAAAGTGCGTATGGATGTAATTTTGAAAAAGCGCTGCGGTGGACCAAAAAATTTGATCCATACCGGCTCACCCAATACGAAAGCGCCAGATACCGCAATTATGACGTGACCTACGATTATTCCAATCTGGACCTGTACAGCCGTATGTATCCGGCCATGAACGAAATCGAAGAATATCTTGAAGAAGACGGAAGCAAACCATTCCTTCTTGTGGAATACTGCCATGCCATGGGAAACGGCCCTGGCGATTTAGAGGATTATTTCCAGCTCATCCAGAAAGACGACCGTATGTGCGGAGGATTTGTCTGGGAATGGTGTGATCATGCCATTGCCCACGGAAAAACGGAAAGCGGTAAAACCATTTATTATTATGGTGGCGACCACGATGAAGAACTTCACGATGGGAATTTTTGTATGGATGGTCTGGTGTTCCCAGACCGTACTCCTCATACTGGGATTTTAGAATACAAAAATGTTTACCGACCAGTGCGGGTTGTATCTTATGATCAGGAAACTGGAAAACTGGTTTTACATAATTACCTGGATTTTGATGATCTAAAAGATTATCTGGATATTCGCTTTGAGGTAATCAAGGACGGACTGTCCACCGTACAAAAAGGAAAACTTTCTCCATTCTCTGTAATGCCACATACAGACGGCGTGACCGAGTTAAACGTAACCATTCCCAGCGAAGGAAAAATCTATTTGAAACTGATATACCGTTTAAAGAAGGAAACACCTTTCCTGAAGAAAAATTTCATTCTTGGATTTGATGAGATCCTGCTTAAAAATGAAGACGGAAGAAACCAGATGGCTTTAAGCTGGCTTGAAAAAACGGACCAGGTAAAAGAGATCCGGGTACATGAAACAGACACAGAAGTGACTATAAACTCAAAAGATTTCACTTATACCCTGGACAGAAGGACCGGTCTTTTTGAACAGATGCAGTTTTCCGGCCGCAACTATCTTATCCATCCAATGGAACTAAATATCTGGAGAGCCCCTACGGATAATGATATGTACCTGAAGTCCGAATGGAAAAGAGCACGCTATGATAAAGCATACACCAGGGCCTACACTGTAGAAACCATTCAGAATATGCATGGTATCTTTATCGTTTCTCACGTTGCTGTTGTTGCTGACTCTATTCAAAAAATCCTGGATATCACGATCAACTGGAAGATTGACAACGATGGAAAACTCAGTTCTGTAATGTATGTGGAAAAAGATGATGAATTCCCTGTACTGCCAAGGTTTGGCATCCGGATGTTTTTAGATAAAAGACTGAAAAATGTGAGTTTTTATGGTATGGGGCCACAGGAAAGCTATCGTGATAAGCACCAAGGAGCTTACCATGCCTTATTCCGTACCAAAATAAACGATTTGCATGAAGATTATATCCGGCCTCAGGAAAATGGATCCCATTTTGATTGTGATTATGTGGTGTTCTCAGCATCCCAGTTTGGTATTGCTGCAGCAGCAGAAAAGCCATTCTCCTTCAATGCATCCTGCTACACACAGGAGAAGTTGGAGGACACTGCGCATAACTATGAACTGGAGGAATCCGACAGCATCGTATTCTGTCTTGACTATGCATTAAATGGCATTGGCTCCAACAGCTGTGGTCCTGCTCTTCTGGAAAAATATCAGTTTGATGATACTTCTTTCCAGCTAGAATTTACTTTGGTTCCATTTTCCAAAGGCTAAAAATGATTATTTTCTGATTATAGGGCATTGTTATTTCGGATTACCGATACAGTAACCGTGTCCCTTTTACGCACGATATAAATGATTGAAAAAATCTGCATAAAACATTAAAAGCTTGTTGATATAATTATGAATTCTATTCATCCTAAATATCCCCTTTCTTTTTGTTTGCAGGTTCATTATAAAACCATTTCACTTTGCGTGCTTGTCAAATCGCAGTAACTATTAGCCAAATCTTGCATCAGGGCGATACGCTTCTTATCTTAATTTAGGAGAATTTTGAAATGCATTTAGTATACGAAAATACAAAGGAAGAGATTATTGCAATAAAAAAGACACCGGTCCATCGGCCACCGCATCTGCATAATGCGCTGGAAATTGTATATGTTACAGAGGGATGCGTTGAACTCGGTGTTGGAGAAGAACTTTTTCATATGGATCAGGGCGATATTGGTTTTATCTTTCCAAATATCATTCACCACTATCAAGTATTTTCATGTCAGCACAATCAGGCAATTTATTTAAATGCTTCTCCATTCCTGGTTGACCGGTTTACAGATATTTTGGAAAACAAAGCGCCAAAGCCACCCGTAATAAAAGCTTTCTCCATAGAACCTGATGTTTATCATGCATTTAATTCCATTCTCGGCGCACAAAAAGACGACATTACATTGGTCCAGGCGTATCTGCAGATTATCCTGGCAAGATGTATCCCGAAATTTCAGCTGGTTGAGAAAGGTTCTGTTGGAAGCACAGATTTGATCTACCGTACGGTATCCTACGTCTCCGGGAATTTTAAGCATTCCATTACTCTGGAAAGTATGGCCAGAAATCTGGGCGTCAGCAAATATGTTTTGTCAAGGATATTTTCTAAAACATTCCATAAAAACTTCAACCAGTACCTGAATGATGCCCGGTTGGGATATGCATGTCAGCGACTTGAAAATACCAATGATACAATCACGGAGCTCTGCCTTGACAGTGGATTTAAAAGTTTGCGCACCTTTAACCGTGCGTTTAAGGAAAAGTTCAAAACTTCCCCCAGTGAATACCGGAAAACATTTGTTAGAAATTGGAATATGATGTGATGTCAAGAAATTGGAATATGATATGATTGCCGAGCGCATGATCCTATGATATACTGATGGGACGGCAAGTCAGAGCACATTAATATGACCAGACAATATATGCAGAGAAGATATTCGAATATCTGGAGTATCACTTGATACAGAAAAGAAAGTTTCCTGATCTTCGCGGAAGTAATTCTATCCATATTAACATATTGTCTAGTGAATGATAAAACCGTGGGACACAAGTGGATAGCTCGCTTATGCTTTGCCCTATCAAACAATCGAACGAAAATCCCCCACTTCAAGCGTTTGCTAAGTGGGGGTATGTCGCATAGGATTTTTTTGTTCATACTTGATTTCATATTGTCCATGACATTAAATTCACATGTACATGCAGATAGGCACTTTCGATTCCAAAAGTGCCTGCTGTTTGTCAAACTCTACATTTTTCTTTATCTTTATAGTATAACTCTATGGACTGATCAAATGCATTTTCCTCATAACACATTTTTTCCTGTCCGCGGCCTACAGCCCCGCCTTTTCTGGCATCCATCTTCGGGTCGGTGTAGCGGTCAAACCACTCCTCCATTTCAACCTTTAAGCGCTGGATCTGCTCTTCCCAGGCTGGGTTTCCATAAAGGTTGTTTTCCTCGTCTGGATCCGTGGAAAGGTCATAAAATTCGCAGGGGCCATCACCGTAGCGGTGGATATATTTTAATTTTCCCTTCTTGATCATACGGGTCTTGCTGTATTCATCAAAAACTACAATACGATCCTCATATTCAGCAGTTGGATGATTGATCTGTTCCATCAGACTCTTTCCAGGTTGCTTTGGCTCCAATTTATATTCACAGCCGGCCAGGGACAGAATGGTTGGGAAAATATCGTACTGTCCTGCCATAGCAGAGCAAGTGCTTCCTGGTGCCTCGCAGCCAGGTACTTTGATGATGAACGGTACTTTTACAGAAGAATCATACATATTTGGTGGGTAGGTTCCGTTTCCTTTACCCCAGATACCATGCTGTCCTAAGTTCATACCATTATCGGAAGCAAAGATGATCACCGTATCGTCCTCCAGGCCATGGTCCTCTACCCAATCCATGATCTTGCCAACACCCGCATCCATGGCAGAAATTGCCGCATAGTAGCCGGTTAAGTATTCCCGTCTCTTCTCCGGTGTATCCCCGATCGGGCAGGTATTTGCCTGCCACGGGTGGATCGGCAGATCCGGCGTATCCTTGAATTCGCAGTCCTTGTAAAGATCCCTAAATTCCTTTGGATGTTCATTTTCTTCCCATGGGCTGTGTGGCGCTGTGTAATGGACACTTAAATAAAATGGTGCGCCTTCACCGGACATTTTATCCAGATACTCTAGAGCATGGTTTGTAATGGTGTCAGTGATATATTCATGAGAAATGGAAAGCACTCCGTTTTCAAAAATATCTGCATCATAATAATGGCAGCCGCCTCTTCCAACGGTGAAATAGTACTCAAATCCTTTTTTCTTGTTGATGTTATCACCCATGTGCCATTTTCCACTTAACGCACAATGGTAACCATTTTCAGCCAGATACTCCATATAAGTCTTGTGGCCTTTTAAATAATCAATGGCTTTATCTTCCATGTCGAAACCGTCCATCACAGCCATATGGGGGTATTTCCATGCATCCAGATTGCCTTTTTTCAGCCAGTCTTGGATACCATGGCAGGAAGGGATTTTTCCAGTTACAATGCTGGCTCTGGCCGGTGAACACACCGGAGATGTGCAGTAAAACTCATCAAAAGTGGTTCCCTGCGCTGCCAACCGTGTTAAATTCGGAGTCTTGATGTCATGGTTTGTCTCCGATTCTACTGCCCATGCTCCCTGATCATCCGTAATGATAAAAATGATATTTGGTTTCTTTTTCATAATCAATCCTTTATCCTTTCCTTTATCCTTTCACACCACCTGCTGTAAGACCGCCGATATAATACTTCTGCGCTGCCAGGAAAATGGCAAAGATTGGTAAAATGGAGATAACGCTGGCAGCCATGATCAGGCTGTATTTTAATCCTGTTTCATCCATGAAGTTTACCAGTCCCAGGTTGATGGTGTAGAGATTTTTATTATTGATGAAGATAAGTGCATTATCATAATCATTCCAACTCCATGTAAAGAACAGAATGACCAGTGTTACCAGCGCCGGCTTGCAAAGGGGTGCTATAATCTGGAAACAGATGCGCATATCTCCCGCCCCGTCAATGCGAGCTGCTTCAGAAAGTTCCTCCGGTATCTGCAGCATGTACTGGCGCACCATAAACACGCCGTAAATGGAAAATGCAGCCGGAAGGATCAGTGCCCAATGGGTATTGTAAATGCCCATTTCCTTAAACATCAACATTTTGGGCACCATTAAAAGCTGATGGGGAATCATCATGGTCGCCAGATAAAGAAGAAAGATCTTATCCCTTCCCGGAAACTTTATCTTGGAAAATCCATATCCCGCAAGGATGGAAGTTGTTACTGCAAACCCAACGGAAAGCAGTGTTACCTTCGCTGAGTTTAAAAACATCAATGAATAACTGTATTTACCAAACCAGACTTCTTTGAAATTCTGAAGGTTCAGATAATCCGGAATCAGTCGGAATGGCACTGCGAATATATCCGCCTCTCTCTTAAAACTGGCAGAAACCATCCAGATAAAAGGAACAATACACAGCAGTACTAGTGACCAGAGACAGAGGCTACATATTATTTTTGCGATTCTTTTATTGTTCTTCATTTCATCATGCCCCCTTACTCTTCATTACGCTTCTGGATGCGGAACTGCAGCCAGGTAATGAAGAAGATGATCGCTAACAGGACGATTCCCTGAGCAGATGCGAATTCAAGTTTACCAAACTGGAAAGCTGTACGGTAAATGTTGTATACCAACATGGTTGTGGCCGTTCCAGGTCCACCGTGGGTCATCAGGTTGATTAGTCCAAACACCTTGAAAGAGTTGATCACCGATGTGATGACGATAAAAAAGGTGGTTCCTGAAAGCATAGGGATCGTTACATACCAGATACGGGCAAGCCCGTTTGCTCCGTCAATGGCAGCTGCTTCATACAGATCTTTAGATACATTGATCATACCGGAAAGGAACAGGATCACGGTATAGCCCAGGTTCTGCCATACACAGATCATCACAATCGTCGGCAATGCCCAGTGAAGATCTGAAATAAAGACCGGCGGATTTGACATTCCAAGTTTTCTAAGTAAATTCAAAATCGGTCCATTATTAGAAAAAAGAGCCAGCCATACCGCGGAGATCGCTACAATATTTACGATATATGGCAGATACAGTCCCAACTGTACAAATTTCTTTCCGACTACATATTCATTTAAGAGATAAGCCACAATGAAAGACAGTACGATTAAAATCACCACATAGCTAACCGTGAACACAATGTTATTGATGAGGGAAGCGCGAAACCACGCATCCCTCCATATTTCAATGTAGTTGGAAAATCCTACGATCTTAATGCCTTTAAATCCTTTGGAAAAGTCCCACTTCGAGATACTTATAATAAAGCTGAAAAGCATGGGAACGGTCCAGAATATAAGCACACCTATCAGGTTGATGCCGATAAAAGCATAGCCCTTTGCGGCAGTTTTAAGTTTCTTGCGCTTTTGTTTATCCATAAGTCATCACCTGCACTACTGTTCCTGAGCGATCTTCTCATCCGCTCTCTTTTGGGCATTTTGTAAGGTCTCTTCTACAGACTGGGCACCTGCAAATACCTTATCAAATTCCTCAGTCAGAATAGTATTGATCTCTGTTGCAACTGGCATGTTCTTACGTACATAAAAGTCAGTTGGTGTCAGATAGATATTTTTAGCACTTTCCATATCAAACAGATCAGACTGCTCTCCAAAGATCAGAGAAGCCACTTTATCTGCATCATATTTCTTGCACGCTGGGATTCTTGCATATGGCGCAACATAATCCATACCTTCTTCCAGATACCATTTTATGAACTTCATAGCTTCCTGTGGATGCTGAGATTTGGAATTGATGCTTAAGTCATCGCTGTAAGAAGTGGTATAGTTATTTTCCTGATCTGCAGACAGTCTTGGCATTCTTGCAAAACCAACCTTGAAATCGTGAGGATAATTGTCTGTATCCTTTACATTTCTTACGACCCAGTCACCAAATACCATGGCAGCCTTGCCAGTTAAGAGCATATTTGCAGGCTCCATTTTCTGTGTGGTTACATCTACATAACTTGGCTCAATTCCTTCTTCTACACGCTGTAAGTACTTCTCGGTAAGATCTTTTACATCGTCTGTATCAATTGCTGCGGATTTTCCGTCTGGAGCGTACATCCAGTCAAGTCCCAGCTTGCTCTCGATCATACGAAGAGCCGGCTGACCAGCATCATATCCTGGGAAGAACCAACCATAAACCTTATCATTTCCTTCTCCCTTTGTCAGCTTTCTGGCTGTGTCAATGAACTCATCATAAGTCCAGTCATCACTTGGATAAGGAATTCCTGCATCATCAAACATCTTCTGATTGTAAAGAATGGTGGATGTGATGCGCTTTGCAGGAAGGCTGTAATAATGGCCGTTGATCTCCTTCTGGGCAATATTTTCATCATAATCATCTTCCAGACTGAATCCCGCGCTTTCAAACAGTTCATCCAGCGGATACATATAACCGTTCTCAATTCTCTTCATTAAAAGAACGTCATTCATGTTTAAAAACACATCAATGGAATCATCAGACATCAGTGTCATATCCAGTTTTGTATTTCCGGCATCATCATTGACATATCTTGTGTACTCCACCTGGAGATTTGGATCTATTTTATTAAAAGCTTCACATACCTGTTCCGGCCCCATATTCTCCGCAAAGGATCCCCACCAGTGGAGCACCACCGGTTCTGCGGATGCCTCTGCCTTTGCCTCCCCTTTTTGATCGGTTGTGGAACCTGAACCGCCGCATCCTGCCATTACAGAAGCTGCCATAATAACAGACAGCCCCAACGCAACTGTTCTTCCTGTTTTCATAAACCATACCTCCTGCTGTTTGATGGCCCCATTATATACCGGTTCCTGCTTATAATGAACGCAGAAATAAAGGGGAAACTGGTAATTTTTTATGCACCTTTATTCAATTGGTAATTTCTTTTGCAAAATGGTAATTTTTTACGCGTTTTTCAAAGAAGCTTTTCTTTCCTGTCTTTTTTATTGTATACTCTATGTAAACACTTATGGGGAAACTTCAGTGAAAATCTTAACGAGGTTTACAAAAAAGCAGAGGTGCGGTGTGATTTGATGGAAAGGCGGTTTATAATGATGAAACAGACTTTTATGAAACTGAATCTGTCCTGCCGTCTGTTTCTGATCATTATCGTACTTTTTCTGATTCCCTATCTGTCCCTTTTTTCCTGGGCTTACAGGAAAGCGGAGATCATTATCCGTACCAAAGCTCAGTCCCTGGAAAAAGAAAACCTAAGCCAGACAAGAAATGACAT
>ERZ1106929.2724-NODE-2724-length-11235-cov-2.885510_pt1 | contig 11235 bp, 9 predicted proteins | sample MGYA00403662_ERZ1106929 | MGnify/ENA primary metagenome ERZ1106929 (study PRJEB35170, sample SAMEA104062442) | human gut metagenome | biome: human gut; feature: human-associated habitat; material: faeces | place: Denmark | collected 2013-02-20 ... | reverse complement strand
GCATGATATAGGGGTATTCGTACTGCTTGTTGTTGGTCTTGTTTTCATCGCCGATATAGCCTTCGCCCCGCTCCATCCAGCGGATGATGGGGAAGGTCAGGCCGCCGTCCTCGGACAGGGCCACAGCCACCGGGCAGCGCAGTCCCGGCCAGGCAGCCTTTCCGGGCTGAGGATCCGGCGTGCAGGTGGGATTGTAGGCGATAGCCAGTCTGCCGCTTGCCAGCTTGATAGCGCTGATGCTGGAGTTGTTGTTGGGCAGGGGAGTGGGCTTTGGCTCGCTCCAGGTCTCGCCGTAGTCGAAGGACTCGCTTCTGTGGATGCGGTAGGCCTCGCGGTTGCGCATGAAGGCAGCCAGATGTCCCGGCTCTAACTCCACCACATTAGCGTGAACATGGCCGTTGCTCTTTGGCATCTCAACGGTGCGCCAGGTCTTTCCCTGATCGTCGGAAATGCGGAAAACGGTGGGGTCGCCAGACAGCCCGTTGGGTGAGTCGGTGCAAACCCATGTGGAGAAAATCCAGCGCCCGTTGGACAGAACCTGGATGGGCTGGCGGCAGAAGGTTCCCTCCTCCGGGAATATGGTTTCATACGGTCCCCAGGTGAGGCCTCCGTCTGTGCTCTTCTGACAGCGCACAACAGAGGTAAACTGCATATTATCCTTGCCCTCCTGGCGGTCCAGCTGGGCTGTGTACATGGCCCACACTGCGCTGTCTGGGCCGTAGAACAGGGAGGGATTCTGTTCGCTGCGGGTCGGGTCGCTGGAGATATCCACAGGCGGAAGCCATGCCTGTCCGTCCTTGGGAAGGCGGGAACATACAATGTGAACGTCAGCGCTTCCCTCGTAGGTTCCGGCAAACCAGCAGCACAGCAGGTCGCCGTTTGGCAGTTCCACCATGGCCGGCGCGTGAGCAGTCGGGTAGCCGCCGTTTGGAATCAGGGCCTCGATGGTGCCCATCTCTTCATTTTCATAAACGGTTCCATCCCAGGTAAGTCCCGGGAGCTTTGGATATGTCATATCGTGTACCTCCATTGTATTTGCAATTTTTATGGTTTCGATGTTTCATTCTGCCCGCCGGAACCGGAGGCAATGCGCGAGGCCAGTTCGGTCAGCAGGTCTTCTTTGCCGAAGCCGCCGGATTTTGTGATGACATGGCGCGTGCATCCATTGCAGGAAAAGCGGGCCAGCACCACGCCCTGCTCCAGCTCGCAGAGGGGCTCCAGCTCCGTGACGCCTACACAGTTCATGCACTGTAAAAGTGTGTCTCCGCCGGTCAGCAGAAGAGTGCCCAGAAAAGGACTGGTGAACAGCTCTCCTACCAGATATCCGAGGCTTCCGGCAATACGCACGCGAAGGGTTTCCCGGTCAATGCAAAGTTTTGCCGCATAATCGGCAGTGGGCTGATTGCCTCCCGGATCATTGGTTTCAATGATACAGCGTGGGTTTTGAGCCAGAATTTCTTCTATCTGCAAGAGCTCTTTCTGGCCATGGCTGCCGGACCAGTAGCCCGGCTCCAGCTTCTGCCTGGGAGTCAGGCGTATCCGTGCAAAGCCTGCGCGCTCCGCCCGATCAAGCTGAGCGAGGGTGATGGGATTGACGCTGCCGCACACCACCAGAAATCTGGGATCCAGGCTTGGAAGGGGCCGGGGCTTTCCTTCAAAAATATCCAGAAGGTCCGGAAGAATGGCGCCGAAGCCTGCGCAGCCGGCAGATATGGAAAGCATGCCGGCTTCTGAAAGCCTCCGGCCGGTTGACAGCAGGTCATCTGTGCTCTCAGCGTCAAAGACAAGGATGCCCGGCCAAAGGGACTTTCCGTTACCGGGATGCCGTCTATGTAGTGAAAGCCCTGTCTGGTTATCCGCCCCGCCTGCGGGAAGGCAGGCAGAAATGGAAGATTCTTCCTCCCGGATGCCTGAAGGAGAGCCGTAAGCTCCGCACCGATATTCCCGCGCAGCGCCGAGTCTGTCTTTTTGTAAATGTTTCTGATACCGTAAGCCAGAGCCCTCCTGCTCAGGTGAAAGACTTTTTCATAGGCCTCAGACGCCGGAAGATGGCGGGTCTCTGTGTCGACTACCAGCACAGCGGTATCGTGGGCAGCGAAATCCACCTCAGGGTCAACCGTTACCTGCGTGGGAATGCCCCGGGCGGCGAACTGGACGCCGGTATCGAGAGCGCCGGTGAAGTCGTCTGCAATAATGAAAAGAAGGATCATGTGTTTGCCCTCTCTTTTTAGATTATGCTATTATTATGCCGTATTTAAGGTAACTTCGCATCGAAAAAAAGTCACAAAAGCGTTACATTTTTAAACATATTAAATTTTTTTTAGAATTACATTTGTAAAATGTTTCGTAATGAAACTTATATTGCGTGATTTTTTTGTGGGTTTCTGCTATAATAATATCAAAAATAAACGGAGGGATTTGCAATGGTTGAAACACGTACCCGAATTTTAGGGATTGCCCCCTACGAGGGGATGCATACTGCCATGGATCGGGCAGCTGCCGCGTATCCGAATGTACAGCTTGACGTTTTTACCGGGGATCTGGACGTGGGAGTTGCCATTGTACAGAGTATGTCCCCGAATTCCTATGACTGTATTATTTCCCGCGGCGGTACGGCAGAGCTGATCCGCCAGGTGACAGATCTGCCGGTAGTGGAGATTCAGCTTTCCGTATATGATGTGCTGAGCACCATGAAGCTGGCTGAGAATTATTCTAACCGCTATGCCATCGTCGGTTTTCCCAGCATTACGGAGCCGGCCCATACATTGTGCGATCTGCTGGGCTACCAGCTTGATATACTGACCGTACACGGGGCAGATGAGGCTACGGAAACGCTGGAGCGGCTGAAAAAAGACGGCTACCGCATGGTAGTCTGCGACATGGTGACCCATACTATCGCAAGAAAAATGGAGCTGGACGCATTTCTGATCACCTCAGGCGTGGAGAGCCTGCATGCGGCCATTGACCAGGCCATCAATATCAGCCTCTGGTTTGGAAGGATCCGCCAGGAGAATACGTTTCTGCGAAGCATTACCCAGGGACAGAACGGGCGGGCAGTTGTCCTCGATGCCGACGGCGCCGTCTTTTACAGCAGCCCTACAGAGCCGCCAGACGGGCTGGCAGAGGCTCTGCGCTCCCATCTCGGGGAGGTGCCCGGGAACGGTTCTATGAAATTTTATTATACGGATCGCAGCCAGCTCTACAGCATCACAGCTCAGACCCTCTTGATGAATACGGAGAGATACTGCCTGTTTTACTGCGTGCCCTCACGCATTCCGCTTCACTCCCATTGGACGGGAATCCGTACCATGAATAAGGGGGAGTGTGAATATCTGTTTACAAACAGCTTTTACAGCGTCAGCGGAGCTATGGGCACTCAGGACGCGGAGATCCGGGCACTTGCCGCTGTACATCACCCTGTCATGATCCGCGGAGAGTCCGGCACCGGAAAGGAGCAGATTGCATGGTTTCTCTATCTACACAGCCCGCAGGTGAATAAACCCTTTGTGGCGGTAAACTGTGAGCAGATGAACGACAAGAGCTGGGACTTTCTCCTGGGCCATTATAATTCGCCGTTAAATGCTACCGGCAATACGATCTATTTTCAAAATTTTGAGGCAATTCCAGAACAGAGGGCATCAGAGCTCTTGGCAGCCATACAGGAAACAGGGCTTGCCAGGCGCGTGAGGCTTCTCTTTTCCTTTGACTGCCGGGACAGCGAGCCGGTTCCTGAGATGGCCCGACGCTTCATGGCCAGGCTGGGCTGCCAGACACTGAACCTGCCCTCTCTCAGAAGCCGTTCCGATGAGATTCCCTCCCTGGCAAGTCTGTATCTGGCGAGTATGAAGATGGAGCTGGGAAAACAGATCTCTGGCTTTGAGCCAAAGGCCATAGAGATGCTGCGCCAGTATGACTGGCCAAACAATTACACACAGTTTAAGCACATTTTGGAATCACTTGCGATGATGACAACCTCCACCTATATCCGCAGCAGTATGGTGGCAGAGCTTCTGGCCAAGGAGCGCTCTGTACGGCGGGGGCTGGTTCAGGCGTCTTCCCTTGTGAGCACCGGGAGAACCCTTGAGGAAATCATCAGGGAGGTGGTGGAGCAGGCCGTGACGGCCAACAACGGAAACCGCGCAGCCGCTGCCCGCCAGCTGGGCATCAGCCGGACAACCCTCTGGCGCTATCTGAGCAAGAATGGTGATCTTTCGCAGGAATAAAACCGCGGACGCAAAATGAGGTATAAAAGCCTGAAAACTTTAATATGATGTAAAAAACGTTCTCAGGGGTAGCCCTATGAAGGAATATATTGAGGAACGGGCCGTAACCATTGCCAATTACATCATAGACCATAATGCGACAGTGCGACAGACGGCGAAGAAGTTTGGGATCAGTAAGTCGACGGTACATAAGGACGTAACAGACCGTCTGGAAGGCATTAATCCGTCCTTGGCCGCCCAGGCCAGAGTGGTTCTGGACATTAATAAGGCAGAACGCCATATCCGCGGCGGACTTGCCACGAAGGAGAAGTACCAGCATCAGCTTCAGGCCTGCAGCACAGATGAGAAACTTATGTAGCTCAGGCGTCTGGCAACAGTTGAATAAATTCATTGAATAAAGAGAAAAGCTCCCTAATAGAATGGTAATAATCAATCGACAGGGAGCTTTTTTCATGAAACATATTCTTAGAACCAGAGGTGCCGCCATTCTCGCGGCCGGCGTCCTGATTCTCGCAGCATGCCTGCTGGGCGGCTGTACCGGAAAAGAGGAGGCGGCCAAGGTAAGAGATTTGGAGTTTACCGTGATAGGACAGAATGAAATTCCGCAGGAGCTGGCCAATATGATTGGACAGAAAAAGAATGAGGAATTCAAATTGACCTATACAGACGGTGCGGATCTTTACATAGCAGTGGGGTATGGAGAGCAGCCTACCGGCGGATACAGCATCACGGTTCCGGAATTCTACCTGACTGAAAACTCTATTGTCATCAAAACGGAGCTGCAGGGGCCTGAGAGCACGGAACAGGCAGGAAATTCACCCTCTTTCCCCTATATTGTGATAAAAACTCCGTTTATGGAGGAACCGGTGGTTTTCCAGTAGTTTTATTATGTATGAGAAGATAAGCGAAGGACATGGCTGCTGCAAAGAGCCGTCGCTTTCCTGCAGCAGCATAACATAAATTTTTAGATGTCTGAAAATCAGACAAAAAATGATATAGAAATTTGTGAAAGATCACAATGAAAATCAAGAAAATGGTACTTGACTTTACAGAAAGAATTGTTACACTGAGGCTATCTTCCAAATCCCCCTGCTCTCAGGGCAGGGAGCAGTCCAATTCTGGCAGACGCATCCAAAAACAGCTGTGGCAGCCATCCTGCCGTGTCCCAGAGAGTAAAAATTACGAAAAGAATGAGATGTAAAGAGGATAAGGTATAAGGAGAAAAATATAGAGAGAAGTAAGATACAAAAAGAATAGGGTACCCATAAACGGGACAGAGAAAAGCAAATTGTGAAAAGCAGGCAGCGAAAAGCAAACAGAGAAAACCAGACAGCGAAAAGCAAACAGCGAAAATCAGACAGAGAAAACCAGACAGCCAAAATCAGACAGAAGGCAGAGGGCAGCCTGTATTTCCAGGTATGGAAAAATAGAGTAAGCGGAAAAGAAGAGGAGCCATGCGGAATGAGACCGTAAATCTTTTCTCCTTACAGGCAGAGATAAAACCAGCATATTTTCAGGAGGAATAGCTGTGGACAGAGGCAGGCAGAGAAAAACAGAGAGAGAAATAAGAGACAGTCAGGGCAGAGGAGTACAGAGGAAAGGGAGCCGACGGGGTGTTCGGAGCAGACTCCCTTTGTCATTCCTCGCTTCTGGTATACTTTTAGCATCGTTCTGTCCTGTCTGCGTCCGCGCTGAGACACTGGATGCAGAAATTTATCAGGAAGACCGCCGGGGAGAGATACCCGGGAGAGAGCTGTTTGGGAAAGAAATATCCGATGCGGAAATGCCGGACAGAAGGATGCATCAGGAGGAAATATCTGGAAGAGATTTACCGGGACAAGATATGCCGGGAGAGGGAACGTACAGAAAGGAGGAAATGCGCAGAAAAGAGGAAACGTACAGAAAGGAGGCTGAGAAGGAAAAAGAAGAGGGCGTAACACCGCAGGAGGGGCCGTTTCCGGAAGAGATTTTAGAGTATTCTGCGCCGGAAAATTCCAGGGAAAAACTTCAGGAACCTCAGCAGCTGATAGAGAGGGGAGGAAAGACATACAGACTCTCTTCGTGGGAGACGGTGAAGGAGGAAAAAGACAAGGACAGGCAGTATAGGGAAGCCTCCGTTGTATATGAGTTGGTTGGCGCGGAGGCAGAAATCCCGGACGAGGCTGAGATAACGGTGGAGGGGCTCACGGAAAAAGTAAAAATGCCCCTCCTGCGCACTGAATTTTATAATGAGAGGTGGGAGCCGGATTTTGAATGTATCCTTACCTTCCACAGCTGTGAGTCAGATGTGTATGAGCTTGGAGAGACTGAAATTTACGCAGATCACAGAGCAGAAAAGCCGGCTCTCGGGCAATTTGAGGAAGAAATTCTTGGCCTTTTGGGTCTGTCAGGAGAGAGATACCGGATCCTGGAGTATCAGTGGGCCGGGGAGCCGTATGAGGATGAGACCGGGATTCTGTGCAGAAAGGCCAGGGCATCCGGAGAACGGCTGGTGCGGGACTGCCGTGCTGTGTACGGGGGAATGACTGACATGGAGCCGCCGCCTTCCTACAGAACAAAAGCGGTTTATGTTCTGGAGCGGAAAATGGGCCCCGGGACGGCTGACGGAGAGGAGAAAGCAGAGAGTATGGAAGGGCAGAGGGAGCCGGATAGGGATTCTTTGGAGGATTCATTGAAAGAAAAGCTTGTGAAGGTGGTCACAGTCACAGTAGCAGTTACAGTGGGTATCGGCACCATCCTTATTTTTCTGGTGATTCTGCGTTTTGTCTGGCGGACAGGGAGGAGGATTCTGGAACAGTTTTTTGACTCCCATTAGTTAGCTGTACTGACTATTGTGAAATGAGAGTTAATTGAGCGTGGGAGCTGGCTTCCCGCTGCTCTCAGGACGCCAGCCAGGGAGCAGCATGGCCGGCGTCTCTCTGACTCAGTTTCAGCATCTGCCATTGTGGTCAGCCAGGGAGCATGATATTAAGCAGGACGCACAGAAGGGACCCGATAAGGGTTGGGAGCAGAAAGGCAACGGCCGTCCACAGCCAGCTTCCTGTTTCCTTCCTGATGGTCAGGCAGGTAGTTGAGCAGGGCCAGTGAAAGAGGGAGAAAACTGCCATACAGAGGGCAGTTTTCACAGTCCACCCGTGGGCAGACAGAAGAGAAAAAAGCTGAGCCTGATCGGACATTTCAACCAGCTGGCCGGTCTGCAGATAGGCCATCAGGATAATGGGAATTACAATCTCGTTGGCGGGAAAGCCCAGTATAAATCCGGTCAGGATCACGCCGTCCATACCCAGAAACTGTCCAAGTGGTTCAAGAAGGCCGGAGAGCCGGGAGAGCAGGCTCAGATTTCCGACGTTAATATTGGCTAACAGCCAGATAACAAGCCCTGCAGGTGCGGCCACCATGAGAGCGCGCCCCAGAACGAAGAGAGTCCGGTCAAAGACAGAGCGGATCAGTACCTTGCCGATCTGCGGCTTTCTGTAGGGCGGAAGCTCCAGGGTGAAAGCAGAAGGAATCCCGCGGAGCAGCGTCTTGGACAGAAGAAAGGAGGACAGTAAAGTTGCGGCAATTCCCAGCAGAATCAATCCGGTCAGGAAGGCGGCCGTTATGAGAGAGCAGAGGAAGGGCGAGCCGCTTCCCGCTTCTTTAAACAGTCCGAATCCTCCCATAAAAAACAGGGAGATCAGCATAATGAGCGTAGGAAATCTCCCGTTGCAGGGAACCAGGGAGTTTGTGAGAATGGCGATCAGGCGCTCTCTGGGAGAGTCGATAATCCGGCATCCCACAACTCCGGCTGCATTGCAGCCAAAGCCCATAGCCATGCGTAGTCATCGCCGGCAGCGCCGCTTTTGAATTTCCTCTTTACATGCTTCAAACACAGCTTCGCTCACAAGAGGCTCGTGGGTTCTTCCGGCATCCACCCACAGCTCCGCAGGGTTTGCCACCGTCAGCCTGCTTTTGAAGGAGAGTTTGCGGCTTTTTCCCTGAATCATACGGCCCAGGTAAACGGGATTGTGGAGCATTTTTAAGACGGAGTTCGCTGTCCAGATACGTTTAACTGTGTAATTGTTTTCACAGAGCCATGGATGCTTCAGGCAGCGGTAGACAGCGGGGGAGGGGATTTTTCTCTGATTTAAACTGTCTGCGATCTCAGCAGGTGTTCTGCCCTCAGCTCCCATAGAGAATATTTCTTTAACGATGGAGGCGGTCTCCGGATCGGGAATCAGCTGCACAGGAGGGCCGGGCTGCTTGATATAGCCGTAAGGCGCAAAATTTCCTATATAGCTTCCGTCCTCCATCCTCGTCCGCAGGGAAGAGCGGATCTTTCTGGAAATATCTCTGGCATACATTTCGTTGATGATATTTCTGAAGGGAATGAGATCCATGTCGGAAACAGCTGAATCATAGCCGTCGTTGACTGCAATAAAGCGGACATTCATCGAGGGGAAAAAAAGTTCTGTGTACTGCCCGGACAAAATATAATCTCTGCCGAGCCGGGACAGATCCTTGGTCATCACAAGATTAATCTCTCCCCGCTTAATATCCCGGATCATTTCCTGAAATGCAGGCCGGTCAAAGGTGGTTCCAGACCATCCGTCGTCCGAATACTCGCGGACGATGGGAAAGCCCTTCTCCTGTGCATACCGCAGCAGAAGCCTGCGCTGGCTTCCGATACTGGAACTTTCCTTTCGTCCGTCATCGTCTTTTGAGAGCCGCAGATAGATAGCTCCCCGCAAATGACTGCCTTCACGGTTCTGAGGCTGTTGGCCTGCGGCGTTTCCTCTTTTCAAATGCCTGTCGTACGTGTCGTGCTCATACTGCAACTGTGCTCACCTCGTTTGGCGGCGGCTGTTTAAGAGGCAGCCGCTATGCGTTCTATAAAATATATGAAAAACAGCCAGTCTCCTTTCCCGGATGTCTGTGAGAACAGGAGAAGTTATGAATCTGCCGGCAGCTGGAGCCCTGTATGAAAAGCTGGGGAAGAAACTGCCAAATCATAAATTTCCATAAAACGGTTGTGCTGGATCTTTAAAAATAGTATGATAGCCATAGAAATGATTTGAGAAAATGAGGAAAGTGAAATATGGCGGTATTAATGTCAGAGCTGTGCAGCCAGGGAGCAGATTTAATCTGGAAGCAGTGCAACGAGGAGCTGTTTGCGCAGGGACTTGAATATTTAGAGAGAGCAGCAGAGGACGGGGATGCGGATGCTCTCTTCTTTCTGGGACACTGCTACAGCTGGGGAGATGCGGCGGTAGGCTTTAATGATAAAAAAGCATATGAGTGTTATCTGGCCGGTGCGGAAGCCGGAAGCGCCCGCTGTGTGCTGGGAGCGCTGCGGGCGGGGCAGTACGATGAGCGGCTGCAGGCGCAGGCCCGGTATTCTCTGGCAGAAAGCCTTCAGATTGTGATGGAAGCGGCTGCAGGAGGGGAGCCCTATGCCGCTTATCAGCTGGCAGATGGATTTTACTATGACGATTTTTATGACATTCTTCCCAAGAGCGAGCGGGCTGCCGGAAACTGTTTCAAATGGTATGAAAAGGCGGGAGAAGGCGGAATTGTAAATGCCATGGAGAGAGCAGGAAAATGCTGCTTTTCCGGGACCTATACCCGCAAGGATGTGTCGGCGGGACTCTATTGGGCAGAGAAAGCCGCAGCAGCCGGGAGCGCCTGGGGGCTGCTGAAGATGGGGCTGTTTACCCTGGAACAGCAGGATTATGAGGCCGCGTTTGCCTATTTGTATGCAGCCGCCCGCCAGGGAGATGAGGAGGCCCCCTTCTATCTGGGGGAGATGTGTCTGAACGGGGCGGGAACCGAACAGGATACCGAGCAGGCGATTGCCTTCTTTGAGGAAGCCGCCAGGCACGATAACAGGGAAAGCTTTGTCAGGCTGGGGCAGATCTACTCAGAAGGAGAGTATGAAAATTATGAGAGAGCCTGCTACTGGTACAGCAGGGCCTATGCCGCCGGAGATCATCAGGTTGGCCTTGCTCTGGGAAGACTGTACTGTATGCCGGGAGAGTACCAGGATTTCCAGAAGGCCGAAAGGCTTTTAGCTGAGTATGCCCAGGGGGAAGAGGATGGACAGGCCTGCTGTCTGCTGGCTCATCTTTACCATGAGGGCCTGATTCCAGGCTCCGGTGCAGAAAAAGCGGCGGCGTATTTCGAGCAGGGCGCATCCATGGGAAATGATGAGTGTATTCAGATTCTCGGGCATCTCTACTTTGAGGGAGAGGAGCTTCCCCAGAACTATGCCAGGGCCTATGAACTGCTAAACAGCTCCTGGGAAAAGGGGACGCTTAGGGAACTGTGCCAGCTTGCCTATCTGTGCCGGAATGGCTATGGATGTGAAAAAGATGAGAAGCGGGCTGCAGAGCTGTACAGGAAGGCTGCAGAGACTGAGAAAAACGCGGATGCCTACTATGAGTTGGGCAGCTTATATGAAAAAGGAACACAGATTCAGCGGGATCTGGAGCAGGCGGTCGATTACTACAGACAGGCAGCTCTTTTGGGAAATGACAGCGCCAGAAGGAGGCTTACACACTTTAAGCGCAACATTTTTGGAAAGTGGAAGTATGTCAACTGACAGAAGGAATGGGAGTCTCTAAACGGTGCGGCAAGTCTGGAACACCGGCCAGCAGACAGATAAACGGAAAAGAAGACTGGATGAAAGCGGGAAATTGACGGAGATGAAAAAGACAATAGGTATTCTGGCCCATGTGGACGGAGGAAAAACAACTTTTTCAGAACAGCTTCTGTATCATGCGGGAATTTTAAAGACGCCCGGAAGGGTAGATCAGGGAAATACGCTTTTGGACAGTGATCCGGTGGAGCGTTCCAGAGGTATTACCATATTTACGGATCAGAGTCCCTTTGTCTTTGAAGGTAATACTTATTATCTGATGGACACACCGGGGCATGTGGATTTTTCAGCGGAGATGGAGCGGGCTGTGATGGCCCTGGATGCAGCCATCCTTCTGGTGGCGGCCGGTTCCGGAGTGACGGCTCATACTGTGAC
>ERZ1106929.2718-NODE-2718-length-11264-cov-4.720671_pt1 | contig 11264 bp, 9 predicted proteins | sample MGYA00403662_ERZ1106929 | MGnify/ENA primary metagenome ERZ1106929 (study PRJEB35170, sample SAMEA104062442) | human gut metagenome | biome: human gut; feature: human-associated habitat; material: faeces | place: Denmark | collected 2013-02-20 ... | reverse complement strand
TGCCCAGGAAGGCCCCCACCTTGGAGTCGGTGATGGCGTCGGGCAGCTCCGGGGCCACCTGCTTCACCAGAGCGTCGTTGGCCGCCATCACCACCGCCTTGCCGATGCGCGTCCGGTCCTTGGGGGAGAAGATCAGCTGCTCCCGGCCGGTGGAGGACGCCTGCACCGCCAGGCGGGCCAGCAGCTGGATGTACTGCTCCTCCGGCAGCGAGCACATCTCCTCCAGAGCCTGGCGGAACGCCTCGTCCAGCACCTCCTGCTTGGCAGCCAGGGACATCTTCCGCCCCTCCATCTGAGCGGCAGAGATCAGGCGGGCCTTCCGCTCCTCCGCGGACCGGCGGCCCCGGGCGAGCAGCTCGCCCTTCTCCTTCTCCGCCTGGGCCCTGGCCTGGGCCAGCAGTTCTTCCGCCTGGGCCTGGGCCTTGTCTCGAATGGCATGGATCTCCGCGTCCGCGTCGGCGCTGATCCTGGCCGTGATCTTTTCAAGTCCGTCCATAGCTGTTCCTTTCCGGCGCTCAGGCGCTGATGTTGATGATCATCAGCATGGAGGCCAGCAGGGAGAGGATGGCGTAGAACTCCACAGTGATGCACAGCACCATGCCCTTGGACCAGTCATCCGGCTTTTTGGCCAGAATGTTGATGGAGCCGGCGGCCACACGGCCCTGGGCGATGGCGGAGAACAGGCCGCCCAGCGCCATAGGCAGGCAGGCCACGAAATACTGCATCCCCTGGGCGATGGTCAGCTGAGGCAGGGTCCCAGACAGCAGGCCCATACGGAAGATGGCGAAGAACCAGACTACCAGGCCGTACAGGCCCTGGGTGCCGGGGATGACCTGAAGGATCATCACCTTGCCGAACTTGGAGGGATCCTCACACAGCAGGCCGGTGCCCGCCTCGCCGGCCAGGCCGGTGCCCTTTGCGCTGCCGATGCCGCTGAGTACAGCCGCCAGTCCAGCCCCCAGCAGGGCCAGGGCCAGCCCGCCGATGCTGCCCAGGAAAGTCATGCTCTGTCCATACTCTACCACTTGTGACATATCCATTTTTGTATCCTCCTCAAATCATTGTTCTTTGATATCCACATACCGGGTGTTCACCGCCATAGGCCGGAAAGGCTTTCCGCCATCCTGATAGAACTTTCCAAAATACTCCAGGCACTGCAGACGCAGGTCATGCACATAGCAGCCCAGCAGATTCAAGGCAAAGTTCAAGGCATTGCCTGCCAAGGAGATGATGAAAAAGATCACCAGGTTGCCCGGGATCGCGCCCAGAGTATTGAACACCTGGGCGATGACGCTGCCTGCCAGCATCAGGGCCATGAGACGAGAATAGGAGAGGATGTCCCCAAAGTACCCGGTCACATGGTTATACAGGGAGCCGAACACGGCGGTCACCTTACCGAAGCCCTTGGCGTTCCAGCCCGAGCCCACCAGCACCATGACGCCGCCCAGGATGATGACCACGTTGGTCACCCCCAGCACTGCCAGGGCCAGACCGGCAAAGACGATCCACCAGGTCAGCTCCTCCCATACCGCATCCAGGATCTGCCCCTCCCTGATCTTTTTGATGAAGCTGATAGCCATGCCCGTGACGATTTGAATCAAGCCCAGGGCCATGGCCCCCACCAGGATCATCAGGGTGTCATCCAGGGGGGTGAACAGGGGCGGCCAGAACCAGACGAAGGTGCTCTCCGGATTCAGGATCTTCAGCACCTGAGGGATCATGTCACCGAAAAAGCCTCCCGTGACCGCTCCCATCAAAAAGGTACTGACGCCGCACAGTCCCAGCAGACCGAAGAAGTGGCTCATGGTGCCCTTGGGTCTCATCCGGCGCAGGACCACCACCGAGGCCAGCATCATCAGCAGGCCATAGCCCATGTCCGCCATCATGATGCCGTAAAACAGGATAAAGAAGGGGGCCATCAGGGGGTTTGGGTCCACGCTTCCGTAGGCAGGCAGGGAGTACATCTCCGTGACCATGTTCAGCGGCCGGGTGAGCCAGTTGTTTTTCAGCTGCACCGGCACCTGGGGATATTCCTCCGGCTCTGGGTCCCGGACCTCCCAGGCACAGGGGTAGTCGGACAGGGCCTGCCGCAGCTGGTCCCAGCGCTCCTCCGGCACCCAGCCCTCCAGGAAGAAGGCCACCTGGGTCTCCACCAGGCGGCTCTTGCCCTCCTCACGGTCGATCTCCACCGTGGCTCGGTCCACCGCCCGCTTCAGCGCCTCCCGCTGGCCGGCCTGGGCGGCGATCCGCCGCTCCTGCTCCGCCCTGCGCTGAGACAGCTCCTCCATCTCCTGCTCCAGCCGGCGGTCGTTGTCTGCCGCCGTGCCTGTCAGATCCCGGAACACTGCCCGGGACCAGCCGTGCTCCTTCAGCTTCTCCAGCACCTCGTCCAAGGCGGAACGGTGGCAGATCAGCAGCAGATACTGGTTTTCCCGGTCTGCGCTGGCCAGCGTCAACTGGGCCAGCTCACTCACTGCCTGCACCTCCCCCGCCAGCTGGGGGAAGGGGGTCTCCGCCGATACCGTGCCGAACTGCACCTCCACCTCCCGGGTGGAGGCCGTGTCAAGGGGGAGCTCCAGGGGGATCCACGGTGCCAGGGAGGCCCGCTGGGCAGCCCGCTTGTCCCGCTCCGCCTTCAGCGCCGCCAGCTCCCGCTCCCCATCATTGATGGCTCTGGCGGTCTCCAGGGCGCTTCGGTACGCCTGCTCCTCAAAAAACTGCTGGGGGGAGACCACCGGCCTGGGGCTCAGGAGGCCCCCCTTCACCTTTGCGTAGCGCTTGAGCACCTCCAGGGCGTGCTGGGCTGCGTTTTTCTCCTCCCGGGCGGCGGAGAGCGCCCCGCTGTCCGGGCTCTTCAGCCCGGCCCACTCCGGATCGCTCCAGTCCACCGACGGCTCTTCGATCTCCAAGCAGCCCATCCCCTGAAGCAGCCGCAGCAGGGCCTCCCGGTCCGACTGCATGGCCGCCAGGCGCAGATGCTTCATTTTGACGATCGCCATCAGCCCTTCACTACCCCTTCCACGATGCGCTTCGCCGCCTGATCCATACGGGTCCGGGCGTTCTGCTTCAGCGCCTGGCAGCGCTGCTCCGCCTCCGCCAGGATGGTCTTCGTCTCCTCCGCGGCGTCCGCCTCCGCCCGGGCCAGCATCTGCCGGGTCTCAGCCCCCGCCTGGCGGCGGGCCTCCTCCAGCAGCTCTTCAGCTGCCTTCCGGGCCTCAGCTACGGTCCGTCGGCTCTCCGCCGCAGCCGCCTCCCGGCGCTCCTGGCTCTCCTGCTCTGCGCCGGCTACCTTTTGAATGGAGTCCATTTCCATATTCTCACCACCCGCTTCCCCCATCTCAACGCAGCGGACCTGCTGTGGGGGTATCTGCTCCAATACTATGTGAATTTGTCCAAAAAAGCAAGGGGAATTTTCCTTTTTTTCTTATTTCCCTCCCATTTCATTCTTCTTTCACCTCTCATTTTTTCCAAAAAGGCGGATATATTGTGTGCCTTTTTCCCGTTCCACCCCTTTTTCAGGACTTTTTGTACAATTTCCACCTTCTGTCCAGTTTTTCTGCCTTCCGGGGCCGGCCTCCCCTTCGGCGGCGGGGGCCCAGCGGCGCTTTCCTCCTTGCCAACCGGGAATTGGACGGATATAATCGAAGACAGTAGAGCAGAACATTCTGAAAGGAGCGCTGTCCATGTCCCGCCTTCATTTTGAAGAGGCCCGCACAGAGGAGCAGTTCGCCGCCCTGTCCCTGATCCACGCCCTGGGCTGGCGGACCACCTACGCCGGCGCCATCCCCGCCGACTTCATGGCCCGGGAGATCACCGATGACCGCTGGGTCCCCACATTCCGGGAAAATCTGAAAACAAATCGCAATCAACTCCTTCTATTATACGATGAGGATATTCCCGTCTGCTGTGCCACCTTCGGCCCCGCCCGGATCGATGCAGGTCTCCAGGCAGGTACGGTGTGCAAGTTCAACTCCCGAGGATATGAGGGCTGGGGAGAGATCATCTCCTTTTATACCCACCCAGACCATAAGAGGAAGGGCTATGGCACCAAGCTCATGGAGGAAGTCCTCCGCCGCCTGAGCGGCCAGGGCTATCTTCAGGTCTTTCTCTTTGTCCTGCGGGAGAATGAAAACGCCCGCCGCTTCTACGAAAAAATGGGGTTTGCCTGGGACGGGACCCACGAGGACATCCCCTTCCCGCCGGACACCATCTGCGTGGACCTGCGCTACACCCGTTCCCTGCCATGATGCCGCCCCATATCGGTAAAACAGGAGGTGAGAGCTCTGTGCGTCAGTCCAATGACGGTATGCTGGGCGCCATGCCGGTGCCCCGTTTGGTGGTGACTATGTCCCTGCCCATCATGCTGTCCATGCTCATCAGCGCCGTCTACAATCTGGTGGACAGCGTCTATGTGGCCCAGTACAGCGACGAGGCCTTTCTGGCCCTCTCTTACGCCTACCCCATCCAGATGCTGCTGGTGGCCTTCTGCTCTGGCATCGGGGTGGGCTTCAGCGCCATTTTCTCCCGCCGGCTGGGGGAGGGCCGGCCCGACGAGGCCAACCGGGTAGTGGCCAACGGCTACTTCGTCTATCTGGTCTGCTGGGTGGTCTTTCTGGTCCTGGGGGTGGGCCTGGCTCCTGTCTTTATGGAGCTCTTCGCCCCCGGGCAGCCCCAGGTGATCGACTACGGCATCCAATATCTCTCCATCGTCACCGGGGCCTCCGTCGGCATCTGCATGCAGTTTGCCGGAGAGCGCACCCTTCAGGCAACCGGCAACACTGTGGGCCCTATGGTCATCCAGGGCATCGGCGCGGTAATCAACCTCATCCTGGATCCCTTGCTCATCTTCGGCATCGGCCCCTTCCCCCGGATGGAGGTGGCTGGCGCTGCCCTGGCCACCGTGCTGGGCCAGGTGGTGGGCATGGTGGTGGGGCTGTGTATGGTGCGGCGCAGCTCCATCGTGCGCCTCTCCTTCCGGGGCTTCCGCCCGGACAGCGCCATCATCCGCACCATGTTTCGTGTGGGCGTCCCCGCCATCCTGGTGCAGGCCCTGGCCACGGTGATGAACCTGGGCATGAATCTGATCCTCCCACTGTTCACCGCCTCCGGCGTGTTCATTCTGGGGGCCTATTTCAAGCTTCAGTCCTTCCTCTTCATGCCGGTCAACGGCCTGAACAACGCCCTCATCCCCATTGTCAGCTTCAACTACGGCGCCCGGCAGCGCAGCCGCATCACTGGGGTCATCCATTTCGCCCTGGTGCTCTCCGCCGCCATCATGGCCGTGGGCACCGTGGTTTTTCTGGCCATCCCCGGCCCTCTCCTCCGTCTGTTCGACGCAGATGCCGCCGTGCTGGCCGAGGGTATCTCCGCCCTGCGCCTCATTGCCCTCTCCTTCGTATGCGCTGGGGTGTCGGTGATCCTCTGTGCCGCCCTCCAGGCCCTGGGGGCGGCCAATTCCAGCCTGGTGGTTTCCCTGCTGCGCCAGCTTGTGCTCCTTTTCCCGCTGGCCCTGCTGCTGGGCGCGCTCCGGCCCTCTCTGGTGTGGCTGGCCTTCCTCCTGTCCGAGGGGGCCGCCTGTCTCACCGCCCTGCTGCTCTACCGCCGCACCGCACGGGGCCGGCTGGCCGGTATGGAGGAATAAATGCCCCCTCCCCACTGGGCCGGAAGCCGCTGCTTCCGGCCCGGTTTTTTCTTTTAAGAGGGATTTTGACCCCACTCTATTGACAGTATAGTCCCATCGGTTATAATAAGCAGTACAAAAGCCGACACAAGGAGGTCATTCGATTGGCAAAAGCCCCCAAGGAAAAGACGAAGGTGATCGTTAAAACCTCCACCCGCATGTCCAAAAAGGGCCCTTTGACCCCCGACATGCTCCGCAAGCTGGACGCCTACTGGCGCGCCGCCAACTACCTGGCGGCCGGACAGCTCTACCTGCTGGACAACCCTCTGCTGCGGGAGCCTCTGCGCCCCGAGCACCTCAAGCGCACCTTGGTGGGCCACTGGGGTACGGTGCCGGGCCAAAACTTTATCTACACCCACCTGAACCGGGTAATCACACGCCATGAGCTGAACATGATCTATGTCTCCGGCCCCGGCCACGGCGGCAACGCGGTGGTGGCCCAGACCTATCTGGAGGGAACCTACAGCGAGTTTTACCCCAACGTGAGCCAGGACGAGGAGGGTATGCGCCGCCTGTTCCGCCAGTTCTCCTTCCCCGGCGGCATCGGCAGCCACTGCGCCCCCGAGACCCCCGGCTCCATCAACGAGGGGGGCGAGCTGGGCTACTCCCTGGCCCACGCCTTTGGCGCGGTGATGGACAACCCGACCCTGATCGCCGCCTGCGTGGTGGGTGACGGGGAGGCGGAGACCGGCCCGCTGGCCACTGCCTGGCACTCCAACAAGTTCCTCAACCCCGTCACCGACGGGGCGGTGCTCCCCATCCTCCACCTCAACGGCTACAAGATCTCCTCCCCCACCCTGTTCTCCCGCATCACATCAGAGGAGGTGGAGGACTTCTTCAAGGGCTGCGGCTGGACCCCCCGTTTTGTGGAGGGGGACGAGCCCGCCCAGATGCACCAGAAGATGGCCGCGGCCCTGGACTGGGCGGTGCGGGAGATTCAGCGCATTCAGCAGGGGGCCCGGGAGTTCGGCGAGACCGCCCGCCCCCGCTGGCCCATGCTCGTGTTCCGCTCTCCCAAGGGCTGGACCTGCCCGAAGGAGGTGGACGGCCTGCCCACCGAGGGCACCTTCCGCGCTCACCAGCTTCCGGTGGCGGTGGACGCCGCCCATCCGGAGCACCTGGAGGTATTGGAGCGCTGGCTGCGCAGCTACCGGCCGGAGGAGCTCTTTGACGCCGAGGGCGCGCCGGTGCCTGCCCTGCGGGCCGTGGCCCCCCAGGGGGAGCGCCGCATGGGTGCCAATCCCCACGCCAACGGCGGCATGCTTCTGCGGGATCTGCGCACCCCCTCCTTCACCCGCTACGCGGTGGAGGTGCCCGCCCCCGGCGAGGCGGTGGCGGAGGACATGGCGGAGCTGGGCAAGTATGTCCGGGACGTGCTCAAGCTCAACCAGAAGGCCCGCAACTTCCGCATCTTCGCCCCCGACGAGGCCCTGAGCAACAAGCTCACCGCTGCCTTTGAAGCCAGCGACCGCCGCTGGAACGCCGAGCTGCGCTCCACCGACGAGGGTTTGTCCGCCGACGGGCGCATTATGGACAGCATGCTCTCCGAGCACATGTGCCAGGGCTGGCTGGAGGGATACCTGCTCACCGGGCGGCACGGCTTTCTCAACAGCTACGAGGCTTTCATCCGCATCGTGGACTCCATGGTGAGCCAGCACGCCAAATGGCTCAAGGTGGCCCGGCAGCTCCCCTGGCGGCAGGACATCGCCTCCCTGAACTACGTGCTGTCCTCCAACGTGTGGCAGCAGGATCACAACGGCTTCACCCACCAGGACCCCGGCTTCCTGGACCATGTGGCCAACAAGAAGGCGGACGTGGTGCGGCTCTACCTGCCCCCTGACGCCAACTGCCTGCTCTCCGTCTTTGACCACTGTATCAAAAGCCGGAATTACGTCAATGTGATGGTGGCCTCCAAGCACCCCCGGCCCCAGTGGCTCACCATGGACGAAGCCATCAAGCACTGTACCCACGGCATCGGCATCTGGCAGTGGGCCTCCAACGACCAGGGGGCGGAGCCCGACGCGGTGCTGGCCTGCTGCGGCGACACCCCCACGCTGGAGACCCTGGCAGCGGTGACCATCCTGCGCCGCCACCTGCCCGAGGTGCGGCTGCGGGTGGTGAATGTGGTGGATCTGATGAAGCTCCAGCCCCACACCGCCCACCCCCACGGGCTCACCGACGAGGATTACGACGTGATCTTTACCCGGGACAAGCCCATCATCTTCGCCTTCCACGGCTACCCCTCCCTGGTGCACGAGCTGACCTACCGCCGGCACAACAAGAACATCCACGTGCTTGGCTACCGGGAGGAGGGCACCATCACCACCCCCTTCGACATGCGGGTGCTCAACCGCATTGACCGCTTCAATCTGGTCATCGACACGGTAAAGCGGCTGCCCCAATTGGGCAACCGGGGGGCCTTCCTCATTCAGCTCATGAAGGACAAGCTGGTGGAGCACAAGGAGTATATCACCGCCCACGGCCAGGACATGCCCGAAATCCGGGACTGGAAGTGGAACGGTGGAAACGGTATCTGACGCGCAAGGGGCCAGGCTTCTGTCCGGCCCCTTGCCTTTTTCCATCATTTTGGGTATGATAGATGGGAAAAAAGGAGTGAACGTATGGAATTTCGACTGGACAGCCACACCCATACCTTGGCCAGCGGGCACGCCTACTGCACCCTGCTGGAGATGGTGCGGGCGGCGGCCGACCGGGGGCTGGAGCTCATCTGCATCACCGACCACGCCCCCGGCATGGAGCTAACCACCCACAAGGACTACTTTCTCAACTTCCGGGTCATCGACCGGGAGATCTACGGCGTACGGGTCATGATGGGCGCGGAGCTCAACGTGATGGACTTTGACGGCACTGTGGATCTCTCCCCCAAGCTGCTGAACAATCTGGACATGGCCATCGCCAGCCAGCATATCTGGTGCATGCCCCAGGGCGGTGGACCGGAGGAGAATACAGCGGCCATGGTCCGCGCCATGGACAACTGCCCCAAGATCTGTATCCTGGGACACCCGGACGACGGCCGCTACCCCCTGGACTATCCGGCGCTGGTGCGGGCCGCCGGGGAGCGCGGCGTGCTTCTGGAGGTCAACAACACCTCCCTCTCCCCCGCCTGTTCCCGGGTAAACTCCACCGCCAACGTGACGGAGATGCTGAAGCACTGCCGGCGGGAGGGCGTACCGGTGGTGGTGGGCAGCGATGCCCACTTTGTCTCCGCCGTGGGCGGCCATCAATATGCCCAGGCCCTGCTGGACGAGCTGGACTTTCCCGAGGAGCTGGTGCTCAACCGGGAGCCCGCCGCCTTCCTGGCCCACCTGGAGCGCCGGCTGAGCCGCACATAAAAAAGAGGATTCCGCCCCGCGGAATCCTCTTTTTGTCTTATTGGAACAGGGGCAGGCTGCCAGCGGGACGGTTGATCCGCTTTGGTGGCCCACACAGGGTCGACGCCGTAACAGCGCTCCTGCTCCCCGCGGGCAGAAGCCACTCGTCCGGTACCAGGGCGCACTTGAACTCACTCAACTCCGCCCTTACTCCCCTCCTTTCGCGGCTCCCACTCCGACAGCGCCAGTCCGGCCACCGTCAGCGCCGCGCCCCCCAGCGAGAGGGGCGTCACCGGCTCACCCAGCACCAGCGCGGAGGTGACCAGAGTCACCACCGGCACCAGGTAGATGTAGGCGCTGGTTCTGACCGCCCCCAGCCGCCCCACGGCAAAGCCCCAGGTGACAAAGCACAGGGCGGAGGCCCCCAGCCCCAGATAGAGCAGGTTGAGCAGGTAAACCGGCTCCGTCAGAGTCCCGAGCCCGGGCCGGAAGCCCAGCACCGGCAGGACGGGCAGCAGGAACAGCAGGCCCCAGGCAAAGGTACGGCGGGTGGTCTGCACCACCGGGTAGCCGAAGGCGGAGAGCTTGCGGGTCAGCAGGGAGTAGGCTGACCAGGCGGCGGCCGCCAGCAGGGCCAGGAGATCGCCTCTGGGGTTCAGCTCCAGCACGGCGGCGCCGTTATACGACACCATCGCCACCCCAGCCAGGGCCACGGCCAGCCCCGCGAAAAAGAGGGGGCGCAGCCGCTCCCGCCGCAGGAGGAAGTGGGAGAGCAGGGCGGTCAGCATCGGACTGACGGACACCAGCACCCCCACATTGGAGGCCAGCGTGCAGGTCAGGGCGATGTTCTCCAGCAGGAAATAGAGGGTGACGCCGCACAGGCCCGCCGCCGCGAACCACAGCTCCTGCCGCCGCCCGGCCAACCGGAGCCGCCGGGGGTACAGCAGGCAGAGAGCCGCAAAGCCCAGGGCGAAGCGGAGGAACAGCACCTCCACGGGCCGCAGGCCGGTCAGGAGCACCTTCGTGGAGATAAAGGTGGTGCCCCAGAGGAAGATGGTCAGCAGGGCTGCGGCGTGCCCCGTCATGCCCCCCCGGTTCACATCTCCCCCTGTTCCGCCGCAAACACGGCCCGGTATTGGCTGGGGGTGAGGCCGGTCAGGATCTTGAAAAAGTGGTTGAAGTGGCTCTGATCGGCAAAGCCCGCCCGCAGGGCCGCGTCCAACGGGGTGGCCCCCTGCTCCAGCAGGGCCCTGGCTCGGTTCACCCGCACCGTTTCCAGATAGCGGTAGGGGGTGATCCCCTTCTGGCGGGTGAAGCAGCGCAGAAGGTGGTACTTGCTCAGCCCCGCCAGGGTGGAGAGCTGCTCCAGCGTGATGCGCCGGTCGCAGTGGGCTTCCAGATAGTCACACACCGCCCGCACCTCAGGCCGCACCTCCTCCGGCGGCCGGGGACAGCCGCCGCAGCGCTCCAGCAGGCGGCCCACCAGCAGGAGAAAGGCCTCCTCCCGGCGGAGCTCCCCCTGCTCCCCCGCTACCAGCTCCCACACCTCCCGGAACAGACTGGTCAGTTCGCTCCCGGGCAGCACCGAAGGCGTGAAATGGGGGGCAAACTGGCGGCCGGTGACGGCTTCAGCGGCCCGCTCCATGACCTCCTGCGGCACGTGGAGCCCCCGCCAGTCCAGGCGCTCCTCCCCCACCGGACGGCAGGCGTGGGGCTCGCCGGGCTGAAAGAATACCAGCTCACCGGGGGCAAGGCGGAGGGTCTCCCCCGCGATGGTCACCTCCCGGCTCCCCCGGTCCATGGCCCCAATGACATAATAGGTGTGAAAATGCTCCGGAAAGCCCTGGTCGATGCCCTGAAAGAGACATGCCTCCACTCCCAGCTCCGGATCGTAGTACACGCGCCGCAATTCCTGTTCCATAGGGCACTCCTCTGTCTGAGATGGAAGCAGTATAGCACGTCCCGCCGCCTGTTTCTTGCATGATATTGCGCATTTCCCGCACAGGGCGGCCCCGCCGCCCATATGCTGATTCAGGGGGTGGTGGGATGCAGGCGAGCTCCGGGCCGTCCGGCGAGGCGCTGCTGGCCATCGCCGCACTGGCCGCCATCCAGCTCACCGCGGGCAAGAGCGACGCCCAGGCAGCGGTGCTCGGCGCCTTCTTCACCATGCTGGGGGACGCCATCGGGCTGCTCCTGGCCCAGCGGGCGGCGCTGGAAAATCCATAGCGGGCGGCGCAGATGCGCCGCCCGCC
>ERZ1106929.2712-NODE-2712-length-11275-cov-5.957398_pt1 | contig 11275 bp, 8 predicted proteins | sample MGYA00403662_ERZ1106929 | MGnify/ENA primary metagenome ERZ1106929 (study PRJEB35170, sample SAMEA104062442) | human gut metagenome | biome: human gut; feature: human-associated habitat; material: faeces | place: Denmark | collected 2013-02-20 ... | reverse complement strand
CGCTCTTCCGATCTGGCTTTAAGGGAGGAATTCGCCCAGTATAAAACATATACCGAAAAGGATGGGCAGAGGCGGATGGAGATTGGGGCTTTACGGGAAAAAAGTCAGGAAAATATCCTTTTTCTGGAAAATATTATCCGGGAAGCGGAGGATGTCATGGATTATATTGACAGCTGGGAGCCGGATGATGAAGATGACGAACTGGATGAAGAAGCTCTGTGGGCCCCGGTGCGCAGTCATTTTTCACGATATCCCATGCTGAGCCTGGGAATGGAATTTGGCGTAAAGGATAAGGAAAAGGAGGGATGGCTGGAACGGATCGGCGATCTGGCGTCCAAAGGGATTTTGGAACTGGTACTTCCGGAAGGGACGGTCGTATCAGGGCGCAGTTTAAAGCTGAATGGGTTTCCTTCAAAGGAGAGAACACCAGGTAATCCAGCCGGAGAAGGGAAGCGTAACCTTGGCGTACAAACTCTTTTGGACCGCCTTCTCGTGTCTGAATACGGGATCCGTTATTTTTCTGCCTTTAAGCCAGAGCCGCCATCCTTTTACCAGCTGGAGTATATTCTGTATGGGAAGGAGAAAGACAGGGAGAATCTGGAGGCTTCTGTCCTTCGTCTGACAGCATTGCGCCAGGGGATGAATCTGGCTCATATTCTGAGGGATCCTGTTAAAAGGGAGGAAGCCCGCTCCCTTGCCATAGTGATTGCAGGAGGTACAGGGATGGCTCCGCTTGCAGCGGTATTGTCATTTTTCATTATGACGGTCTGGGCGCTGGGGGAGGCGCTGGCGGATGTGCGCTGTCTTTTGGAAGGCGGAAAGGTACCTCTTGTAAAAAGCAGTTCTCAGTGGAAGCTGGATTTACAGGTCCAGCTGGAAAAACAGTGTGGACTCCACAGGGCTGTCGTTGTAGCAGGGGATCTCGTAAAATCCCAGCTGCCGGTAGAGGCGGACGGCATCCTCCAGAACCGGCAGGGTGTCCAGCAGCATACAGCGGTAGCCGATCTGCCGCGCGTCCTCTGTGATCCGGCGGATCAGCTGCCGGGCAAGCCCCCGGCCCCGGTACTGCGGCTGGACGTACAGACGCTTCATTTCGCATCGCTCGCCGTCCAGCCGCCGCAGGGCGATACAGCCCGCCGCCCGCCCGTCCACCCGGGCCAGGTACAGCCGTCCGTCCGGCGGGGCGTACTTGGCGGCGGGGGCGCGCAGCTCGTCCGCATAGTGCTGGATGTCCAGATAGATTTGAAAAGCTGGGTCGTGCGTCACCAGCATGGCGGTGTACGCCTCAAACAGGGCCCGAACGTCTGAGAGGGCATTATAGGCCGGTTCGATCACAACGGTTGAATCCATATTCAAGCACCTCCCGGCGGATGTTTCAGATATGATACCCGGTTCCGGCCGGTCTGTCAACCGTTAGAGAGAAAAATAGTCCTTTGCGGCATCGAACAGGCCAAGATCGTAATTCCCCGGGATATTTCGGTACAGGCAGGGCCCCACCCGCTCGGCGTGCCCCATCTTGCCGAAGACCCGGCCGTCGGGTGAGGTGATGCCCTCTACCGACCAGACGGAGCCGTTGGGGTTGCCGTCGATATCCATGGTGGGATGGCCGTCCAGATCCACGTACTGGGTGGCGATCTGGCCGTTTTCCGCCAACTGTGCCAAGAGATCCGGCGGGCAGAGGAACCGCCCTTCCCCGTGGGAGATGGGGACGCTGACGATGTCCCCCACCTGGACCTTGGTCAGCCAGGGGGACCGGTTGGAGGCCACCCGGGTCCGGACGATCCGGGACTGGTGGCGGCCGATGACATTGTAAGTCAGCGTGGGGCAGGCGGCATCTGTGTCCCGGATTTCTCCGAAGGGGACCAGCCCCAGCTTGATGAGGGCCTGGAAGCCGTTGCAGATGCCCAGGACGAGGCCATCCCGGTTTTGCAGCAGGTCCATCACCGCGTCTGCGGCCTGGGGGGACCGGAGAAAGGCGGTGATGAACTTGCCGGAGCCGTCGGGCTCGTCGCCGCCGGAGAAGCCGCCGGGCAGGAAGAGGATCTGACTGCTCCGGGCTGCCTGGGCAAACCGGGCGGCGGATGCCGCCACATGGTCCGGTGTCTGATTATTCAGCACCAGGATCTGCGGCTCCAGGCCAGCCCGTAGCGCCGCCCGGGCGCTGTCGTACTCGCAGTTGGTGCCGGGAAACACAGGAATCAGCACCTTTGGCTTTGCCGTGCCTGTCCGGGGAGCGGCGCGGGAGAAGGCCGGGGCCTCCAGTACCGGCACCGGCGCAGGATCGGCAGGGACTCGGCTGGGGTATACATCCTCCAGCACGGACTCGTTCAGGGAGAGCAGCTCGTCGATGGGGACGCTGTCAGCGCCGGTGGTGAGGACCGGCTCCGCCGTGGTGGTGCCCAGCCTGACGGCGCAGAGGAGGTCTGTGTCCTCCGTCAGCTCCGCCACAATGGCGCCAGGGCACGGCAGGTCCCAGGCGATCTCACGCCCCTCGGCCTGAAAGCCGATGGAGTTACCGAAGGACATCTGCATAATCCCCTCGGCGATGCCGTGCTCCACCGCCCAGGCGGAGCACACCCTGCCCGCCCGGCAAAGCTGGTGGAAGGTCTCCCAGGCTTCCCTCTGGCTCTGGGCGCCGCTGTTGGCGGGAGCAAAGAGGTACACCGGATGTCCCGCCTCCTTGAACTCGGGGGAGAGCACCTCCCCGGCCCGGATGGGGGCGATGGCAAAGGAGATGAGGGTGGGGGGCACGTCCAGATCGTTGAAGGTGCCGGACATGGAGTCCTTGCCGCCGATGGCCGCCGCGCCGAAGTCCAGCTGGGCGTCCAGAGCCCCCAGCAGGGCGGCGAAGGGCTTGCCCCAGCGTGCGGGGTCCTCCCGGAGCTTTTCAAAGAACTCCTGGAGGGTGAGGTAGGCCCTTCGATAGTCTGCCCCGGCGGCCACCAGCTTGGCAAGGGAGGTGACCACGCCGTCATAGGCCCCCCGGTAGGAGTCCGCCGCCATAGCCTCCGGGTCGAAGCCCCAGGCCATAACGCTGGCCTGGTCCGTCTCCTGCCCCGGCAGCACCGGCAGAAGGGCGGCCATCACCTGGGCGGGGGTTCTCTGATTTCTGCCGCCGAAGGGCATCAACACGCTGCCACAGCCGATGGTGGAATCGAACCGCTCCGCCAGCCCTCTGCGGGAGGCGGACGCCAGACTGGAGGCTATGGAGCGGAGGGAGGAGTTTTCGGCATCCTGGGAGACCGGGGACGCGGGAATGGGGGCAGGAACCGCCGCCCGGGCGTGCTTCACGGCGCCGTTGGTGTTCAGGAAGTCCCGGCTCAGGTCCACGATGGTCCTGCCCCGCCAGCGCATCACCATCCGGGGGGACGCCGTCACCACCGCCACGGGGTACGCTTCCAGATTCTCCGCCTCCGCGGCGGCGATGAATCGGTCTGCGTTTGACCGGGCCACCACCACTGCCATTCGCTCCTGGGACTCGGAGATGGCCAGCTCTGTGCCGTCCAGGCCGTCGTACTTCTTCCGCACTGCGTCCAGATCGATATCCAGGCCGTCCGCCAGCTCACCCACGGCCACGGATACGCCGCCTGCGCCGAAGTCGTTGCACCGCTTGATGAGCCGGGTGACATTCCCATCCCGGAACAGCCGCTGGATCTTCCGCTCCTCCGGGGCGTTGCCCTTCTGGACCTCGCTGGCCATGGTGGTGAGAGACTGCCTGTTGTGGCTCTTGGAGGAGCCGGTGGCGCCGCCGATGCCGTCCCGGCCGGTGCGCCCCCCCAGCAGGATCACCACGTCTCCGGGCTGGGGCCGTTCGCGGACCACATTCTCCGCCGGGGCGGCGGCCACCACCACGCCGCACTCCAAATGCTTGGCGATGTAGCCGGGGTGATATACCTCACTGACCAGCCCTGTGGCCAGGCCGATCTGGTTGCCGTAGGAGGAGTAGCCCGCCGCGGCGGTCTGGGCGAGCTTGCGCTGGGGCAGCTTGCCGGACAGGGTCTCCGCCACCGGCGTCCGGGGGTCGCCGCAGCCGGTGAGCCGCATGGCCTGGTGGACGTAGGCCCGGCCGGACAGGGGATCCCGGATGCAGCCGCCGATGCAGGTGGCCGCGCCGCCGAAGGGCTCGATCTCGGTAGGGTGGTTGTGGGTCTCGTTCTTGAACATGAGCAGCCAGTCCTGCTCTTGTCCGTCCACCGTGGCGGTGACGTGGACGGAGCAGGCGTTGATCTCCTCGCTCTCGTCCAGGTGCTTCAGAACTCCCCGCTTTTTCAGTACCTTGGCGGCGATGGTGCCCATGTCCATGAGGGTCTGAGGCCGGGCGGCGGCCTTCTCCTCGCCATAGACCTCCACCCGGGCATCCAGGTACTGCTGGTATGCCTTGGCCACGTCCTCATCTAGGATCTCCACGGAATCGATGTGGGTGCCGAAGGTGGTGTGGCGGCAGTGATCCGACCAATAGGTGTCCACCACCCGCACCTCCGTGATGGTGGGGTCCCGGTGTTCCTCGTCCCGGAAATAGGCCTGGAGGAACTTCAGGTCCGCCAGGTCCATGGCCAGGCCGTAGTCAGACAGCAGCCGGGCCAGACCGTCCTCATCCAGCCCGGTGAAGCCCTCTAGCACCGCCACCGGGGCGGGGGCTGAGTAGTCCTGGGCCAGAGTCGCCGGCTTGTCCATGACAGCCTCCCGGCACTCCACCGGGTTGATGAGGTAGCCCCGAATCTTGTCCAAGTCCTCCTGGGACAGCTGGCCGAAGAGCACATACACCCGGGCGTTTTTCACTGTGGGCCGCTCCACCCCGGCCAGCAGCATGATGCACTGGGCGCAGGAGTCCGCCCGCTGGTCATACTGTCCGGGCAGGGCCTCCACCGCCAGGATGTGGTGCTCCCCCTCCAGTTTAGGCAGGGCCTCGTCATAGATCTCATCCACTTGGGACTCTGCGAACACGGTGTTCTTGGCGCTGAGGTACACCGGGTAGTCCAGCCCCTCCGCGTCATACCGGTTCAGCAGCCGCAGGCCGGTCAGCCCCTGGATGCCCAGCTGGTCCCGGAGCTCGTGGAACACCTTTTGGGCCTCCACGTCGAAGCCGGGCTTTTTCTCCACATAGCAGCGAAAGACATAATTCATTGCCATTCCCTTTTCCCCCTCGTTTTTCTCTCCGCAACGGCCGCGCCTGCGGCCGGATTCAGTTCTCTTCCGTCTGCCAGTTCTCCACCCCAGCAAAGGGGTTGCCCTGGACTGGAGCCAAATTCTCAACCATGCCCCAGCGCACCAGCAGGGACTGGTTTTTGAAGCACAGCACAGCAAAGGGCAGGTCGTCCGCCAGCGCCTCCCACAGTGCCTGGGCTGCGGTCACCCGGGCCTGTCCGGCAGCGGCGCACCAGGCATTCAGCATCTGGGACACCTCTGCGCTGGCATAGCTCCCGTAGTTCAGCGCACCGGACACCAGGGTGGTGCAGTCAAAGTCCCCGGTGAGCCTCACCTCGCCCAGATAGAGGTCGAAGTCCCCGGCGGCCAGAGCGGCGGTGTAGTCCGCCCAGCCCAACTCCTCTACCGTTACCTCCGCGCCCAGCGCCTGCAGGTCCTGGGCCAGTTGTCCGGCGATGGCTGTCTTGATCGTGCTGTCCCGGTTTACCACTAGGCGCAGGGACAGGGCCGTGTTCCCCCGCCTGCGCACGCCGTCTTCCCCCGGGACATAGCCCGCCTCATCCAGAAGGGCCGCGGCGCTGTCCGGGTCGTAGTCCAGGCCGTCGGCCGCGATCTGGCTGTACTGGGTACTGGCCGGGTGGACGGGCAGGGCGGATGCCGTCCCATGTCCGGATAGCAGAGAGGACACCAGCGTCCTCCGGTCAAAGGCCTGGGAGATGGCCGTGCGCACCTGGGCGCTGGCGCACACGCCGCGGCTGGTGCGGAAGCCCACGAACAGCATGGCAGAAGAGGCAAAATCGTGAGCCTCATAGGTGCCGGTATAGCCCAAGGCGTTGGCCGCGGTGAAATCGGTGGTCAACGCCGTCACCTGACCGCCGTCAAAGGCGCTCACCCAGTCCTCCGGTGTGTCACAGGGGAACAGTGGGATGAAATCATAAGGGGGTGTGCGTCCCTGCCACCAGTTTGGGTTGGCCGCCAGCCACAGGCTCTCCCCGTCCCCGTCAATCACATAAGGCCCGGTGCCTAAGGGGACTTCCCCTCCCGCGTCCAGCACCACCGGCACATCCAGCAGCGCGGGTAAGGCCCCGTTGGGCGCGGTTAGGGTGATGACCACCGCCCCCTCCGCCGCCTGGACGGAGGACACCCCCGCCAGCCGGGCGGCGTAAGCCGGACTGGACTTGGCCCGCTGGAGGCTGTCCGCCACGTGCTGGGCGGTGAGAGGCTCCCCGTTGGAAAACACCACATCCCCCCGGATCGTGACCGTCCAGATCAGGCCGTCGGCGCTCACCGTCGATGACTGGGCCAGCACCGGCTGGGCCTCAAAGGCGCTGTCCAGCTGGTACAGCCCCTCGTACACTAGCGCCGCTACATCCAGGTTGCTCTGGTCCGCGGTCGACAGGGGGTCCAGGGAGCTGCCCGGGGCATACCCCAGGGTGAACCGGGCCGCCTCCGGCTCCGCAGACACCGTGGGGGCAGGCGCGGCGGAAGCATCCACGGGGCCCTGGGTTTCGGCCCGTTCTGTGTCACCGCAGGCCGTCAGGACCAGGGCCAGCGCCAGAATGAGCGCTGCCAGCCGTCCCCTCGCGCTCATGTCAGCTCGATGACCGCCGCCATGGAGCCGCGCTCCGCCCCCTGGCGGCGATGGCTCCAGTATTTGTCCTCCATACAGGCGGTGCAGTCGCCGCACACGGCGATATGGTCTGGCTCCAGCCCCGCCAGCTCCAGCCGCTTGGCGTTGATACCCTTCAGGTCCACGGAGAACTTTCCGTTCTCCTTGATTTTGATAAAGGGCAGGGCGGGGGAGGCCACCGCCGCCATCATGGCGTTGGGCACATCCTCATGGGTCTCAAAGCAGCACGGCCCAATGCCCGGCCCAATGGCGGCCAGAATGTTCTCCGGCCGGCAGCCGTACACCTCTTCCATCCGCTCCACCGCACGGGTGACAATGCCTGCGGCGGTACCCCTCCAGCCTGAGTGCAGGGCGGCAATCACCCGGCGCACCGGATCGTACAGCAGCACTGGGATGCAATCGGCGGAAAACACCACCAGCGCCACCCCGGGGATGGCGGTCATCATCCCGTCCGCCTCGTAATGGAGCTTGCCGTAGAGGTCGCTCTTCACATCGGCGGTGGTGATGGCCCGCACGGTGTCCCCATGCACCTGGTTGCACATAGCGAAGGTGGTCTTGTCCATTGTGCCCACGGCGGAGAGGAACCGCCGGTAATTCTCCCGGACATGCTCCGGGTCGTCCCCCCGGGTCAGCCCCAGGTTCAGGGAGGCGAATATCCCCTGGGACACGCCCCCCTTCCGGGTGGAAAAGCCGTGGACGGCCCCGCCGGCCGCCTCAATGCCGTCGGCATACAGCACAGGGACCCCGTTTTTGGTCTGCTCCAAAATGTTCATAGGCGGTTCCTCCCTCCGGTCAACTTTCCCGACGGCACTCTAGAACCCAGGCAAACAAGGTTCCCACTGCCGCCAGCAGGCAGGCCGCCTGTCCAGCCAGCTTCCGGGACAGGCCCCGCCAGGCCCAGGCCGCGCCGCACAGACACAGGCAGGCCCACAACAAGTAATTTCTTCGCTGCCCCATGGCTGTGTTCTCCATCACCGAAGGTCGGGATGGTACTCCTTGCAGGTGCACTTTTTCCACTTTAGGCCGCTGCCGCAGGGGCAGGGGTCATTGCGGCCGATCTTCTGCACCTTTTTCACCGGCTGGCGCTTGACCGAGCCGTCGTCGGCCCCCGACTCGCCGGTGATCTTGGCCACCCGCTCCCGTTTAATCTCCTCGTTTGTCTTGAGGCGCACGGTGAACAGCCGGCGCAGGGTCTCCTCCTGGATGGCGGCGATCATCTGCTCAAACATGTCAAAGCCTTCCCGCTTATACTCCACCACTGGGTCGGACTGGCCATAAGCCCGCAACCCGATGCCCTGGCGCAGCTCCTGCATGGCGTCGATGTGGTCCATCCAGTATTCGTCCACCACCCGCAACAGGATGACCCGCTCCAGTTCCCGCATAGGCACTCGGCCATCCCGGAACAGAGGTGCCATGAGCTCGTTGATCTGAGCTTCCCGCTTGGCGTAGTTGTCCTCCAGCACAGTGGTCATCTTCTCGGTAAGCGCCTCGGCGGACAGGGAAGGTGCCTCGCGCTGGAGGTCCAGCAGCTGCCCTGGGGTAAACAGCGTCCCGGACAGGTGGGCGGTGGCCTCCCGGAAGGATTCCTCATCCATGTGATCCCGCTCGCCGGTGTGGCCGGACACCAGGTTGGACACGGTGGAAGTGAGCATATTTTCAATGGCGCTGTGCAGATCCTCGCCGTCCAGCACCTTCCGGCGCTGGGAGTAGATGACCTCGCGCTGGGTGTTCATCACGTCGTCGTACTCCAGCACGGTCTTCCGGGTCTGGAAGTTCCGGGACTCTACCCGCTTCTGGGCCGACTCAATGGCGTTGGACAGCATCTTCTGGTCCAGGGGGGTATCGTCGTCCACGCCCAGGGTCTCCATCATGCCCTGGATGCGCTCGGAGCCGGCGGCGAACATCACGCTGCTCGCCTTGATAATGGCAACGCACTCCTTGCCGGCGGCCAGGCCCAGGTCGCGAATGGCGTCCATGGTGATGTCGGCCTTCACCACATCGTCGCCGACCTTGATGGCGACGACGCCGTTGACGGCGCCCTCGGTCACGTTCTCGATAGTGCCCTTGAGCATGTTGCGCGCGGAAATCTTCATGAGTCGTATCCTTTTCCCAAACGTTCCCGTTCGATCGTGGCGGCACGAGCGCCGCCGGTTGCTTCGGCGCCTCAAGGCGCCTTGTTGACATCGCCCAGTATGCGACTGCGAACGCTCCGGCGGCCGCTCGCCAAAGGGCGCCCACAACTCTCGTCCCGCGCCGTCCCTCTTCGTCCCGCCCCCATGCCGTCCCGCTCCGTTGTTAAATTATTCTTACTGAACTATAATATCTGTCAGGAACACGAGCCCCCGACCCGAGGAGTACGATGATCAACGAGGAAGCCCTCCGCGCCCAGGACGTGGCCGCCATGCTCCATATCGGGAAGAACGCCGTCTACGCGCTGGCCAAGGCCGGAGAGCTGCCCTCGTACCGCCTCGGCCGCAAGCTGCTGTTCAGCCGCGACGACGTGGCCGCCTATCTGGCGACGGCCAAGCGAGGCGATGCCGACGCGCCGGAGGGGCGGGCGGCTTCGGCGGCGCCCACGAGCCTTTCAGGCGGCGAAGGCGCGGCGGTCATCGCCGGCTCCGATATGGCGGCCGACGTGCTCGCCAACTATCTGAACGCGGCGGGCGTCCCGGCGCGCCGCCAGTGGGAGGGCAGCTACCAGAGCCTGGTGAGCCTGTACGAGGAGCGCGCCGATGCGGCGCTCGTGCACCTCTACGACCAGCGCAGCAACAGCTACAACATCCCCTATGTGCAGCGGCTCGCGCCGGGCGCGCCCGTAGTGGTGATGCACCTGTCCCGCCGTCCCCAGGGGTTCGCCGTGGCGGAGGGAAACCCCAAGGCCATCGCCTCCTGGGGCGCGCTGCTGCGGCCCGATGTGCGCATTGCAAACCGGCGGCGCGGCACGGCGGCGCGCATCCTGCTCGACGAGAAGCTGCTTGCCATCGAGGCGGTGCCGACCCAGATTCCCGGTTACCGCCATGAGGCGCCGAGCGCGCTCGTGGCAGCCGAGACGGTGGCGGCAGGCGCAGCTGACGTGGCCATCGTGCAAGAGCATATCGCCCGCACGGTTCCCGGGCTCGATTTCGTCCCCCTCCAGCACGAGTGGCTCGACCTCGTCATCGCCAAGCGGCCGAGCACCCGCAACCTCGTGCGCTGCTGCAAGGCCCTCATCGAGGAGGGCGGGTTTCGGCGCGATCTCGGCGCCGTCGGACACGGGGACGTCGGCAGCGCCGGGGCCATCGTCTACGAGTGCTGAGGCGCCGCGCGCTACTGGCGACAGGGGCGGCATGCCGACGGGAGGGGCCAGAAAGGACGGCCTGGCCGCGAGGGCATACGCACCCCTAGCGGTTGACCAGGTACACCTTGTCGGGCGGGATGCGGATCCACGGCTCGTCGCCCACCTCGGGAAGCGCCTGTTCCGCATCGCGCTTGCTCACGCGCCAGAACAGGTGCTGGTGCAGATAGCTCATCTCGTTGTCGTCGAAGCTCACGGCCGCATCTTTCGGGTCGCGGTCGAGGAAGGCCAGAAGCACCGTGCGCTCGAAACGCGAATCGCTCGTGCGGTCCACCCGCATGCGGTAGCAGTTCTCGCCGGGGCCCTCCGCGCGCTCCAGGTAGAAGGCGCGCACGCCGAGGCACTTCACATCGGCGGCCACCTCCGGCGCGCAGCGCACGTCCACGCCCCACCGGGGCGCGTGCACGCAATGGGGGCCCGTGCGCTCAACGGGCACGGCGTTCTTGCAGCCCGACAGCTTCAGGCCCGCCACCGACTGGGGGCGGTTCACCAGATCGTCGCCCGAGCCCATCTCCACGATATGCCCCGCCTCCACCACCGCGATGCGGTCACAGAAGCGCAGCGACTCGTCGATGTCGTGGCTCACGTAGAGGATCGTCCCCCTATAGGCGTCGAACAGGCTCACGAGGTTCTGCTCGAGCACGCCCTTCAAGTGCGCGTCCAGGGCGCTGAAGGGCTCGTCCAGCATGAGGATGCCGGGCCGGGCCGCCAGCATGCGCGCGAGCGCCACGCGCTGCTGCTGGCCGCCCGAGAGCTGCGCGGGGTAGCGCCGGCCGAAGCCGCGCAGGCCGAAGCGCTCCAGCTCCTCGGAGATGATCCGCGCCCGCTCCTCCTTGCTCGCCTCGCGCCCGATGCCGGCGCCGATGTTGTCGGCCACGGTGAGGTTCGGGAAGAGCATGTAGTTCTGGAACAGCAGCGCCGTCTTGCGCTGTTGCGGCTTGAGGTTGATCCGGCGCTCCGAGTCGAAGAACACCTGGCCGTTCACCACGATGCGCCCCTCGTCGGGCGTCTCGATGCCGGCGATGCAGCGCAGGGTGAGGCTCTTGCCGCAGCCCGACGCGCCCAGAAACCCGAGCGTCTCGTCCCCGGCCTTGAACGACACGTCGAGGGTGAAATCCGAGAACCGCTTCTCGATGTCCACTTCCAAGCTCATGCGAACCCCCTAG
>ERZ1106929.2706-NODE-2706-length-11289-cov-9.175806_pt1 | contig 11289 bp, 7 predicted proteins | sample MGYA00403662_ERZ1106929 | MGnify/ENA primary metagenome ERZ1106929 (study PRJEB35170, sample SAMEA104062442) | human gut metagenome | biome: human gut; feature: human-associated habitat; material: faeces | place: Denmark | collected 2013-02-20 ... | reverse complement strand
TCTGTCCGTCTGGATGCACTCTGTATCCTTGGAAATGGAAAAAAGTGTAACGTGGCAGGGTGATCTATCACGTGGACAGTGTGATCCGGGAAACACAGGAAAAAGTAGATGACGGATTGGAGCGTGTATTCGTCAATACCACTGTAAAAGACGGAACAACTATTTCAGAATACATGGACTGTTTTCTGCAAAAAGAGATAGATAATGCCAAATTTCCGAAATTAACCAACCGTGTGCACTATCTGAAACATGAAGAGGGAGGTGTTCAAAAAATGTGCGAAGTAATGGAACAATATTCAAAAAAAGCTGTAAAAAAAGCAACTAAGCAGGCTAACATCACTGCAATAAAAAATATGCTCGAATTTAAAATCCCAAAAGAGAGTATCTTAAAAAAATACACCGAATCCGAATACAACACCGCCATCGCCGAACTCCAGTCCGAATCCAGATAACCCCAGACCAAAACAACTAAAACCAAAACCAACCCATCACAGAGCCAGCCCGTCAGGAGCTGGCTCTTTCACTACAGCCCCTCCTGCCAATTTCTTCCAATTCCCCCATCCCGATTGTCCTCATCAAAATCACCCGTTATACTGTAACTACCCCCGGTTTCCCCGGAGATACGTGGGAAGAAAATCAGAACAGCATGAGAGGAAACAACATGAGGACAATTGACAAAAATACCATACAATCCTATCAAGATCATATTTATACACAGGAAAAATCCCAGAATACCATCGACAAATACATCCGCGACATCCACACCTTCACCGCCTGGCTGGAAGCGCAGGAACAGAAAGACATCACCAAAGAATGCGTGATCCGCTACAAAAAACATCTCGAAGCCAAATACATGCCGTCAAGTGCAAACAGCATGCTCATCGCCTTAAACGGCTTCTTCGGATACACAGGCTGGCACGACTGTTTCGTCACGATCTTCAAGACCCAGCCAAACCACATCTATGCGCAGGAAAAAGAGATGATGCGCGCCGAATACGAAAAACTCATCGCAACTGCAAAAGAGAATGGCAACCTCCGCCTTGCCATGATCATCGAGATCATCGGCAGCACCGGCATGCGCATCAGTGAACTTGCATCGGTCACGGTGGAGGCAGTGAGCACCGGAAAGATCAGCATATCCTGCAAAGGAAAACACCGCGAGATCTATCTCGTACACAAACTGAAAATGAAACTGCTCGACTACTGCAAAAAGAAAGGCATCAGAAGCGGCGCAGTCTTCATCACAAAAAACGGAAACCCGGTAGACCGCAGCAACATCTGGACGGAAATGAAAAAAAACGCCGAAAAAGCAGGCGTTGCACTGGAGAAAGCATTTCCGCATAACCTTCGCCATTTCTTTGCACGCGTCTACTACAGCATACATAAAAACATCAGCCAGCTTGCGGATATCCTTGGACACAGCAGTATCAATACCACAAGGATCTACTTAGCGACCACAGAGGAAGACCATGTCAAAAAATTGGAGCGTCTGGATCTGGTCGTCTGAACGACAGAAATAAAAAGACACAACATAATGTAGATTATGTTGTGAATGCATTCAGATGAAAGTATGGTAATTATTACCAATAACTTCCAAGTACTATTTTTTTATCAAAAAATCCGATAAACGTCAATAGTCTGATGCTAAAATTCGACAAAAAATCCCACTTTTTGTAAAAGAAGCACTAATTTCATAGTACTTCTCTAGGATATTGTTGCCATTTTTGCACAAAAATAAGACCAGACTTCTGTAAACGCCTGATTTTTCAGTGTTTCACGGTTTTACAGCTGAAAATCTTGTTTTTCTAATTCCACTACATTCGTAGATAACTGCTAAAAACCAGAAATTTTATAAATCTATCCAAAATCCCGGTGCAACCGGGCAAAGGAGCTATCCCTTCGCACAACATAATCTACATTATGTTGTGGAGCTTTTTTATGTAATAAAAATTAAGGAGGAAACCTATGAGAAGGACGAAAGCAAACCGTGCATTGACATTTGTGATGGCAGCCGCACTGCTCATCGGATCGATCCACGGCGTAGGTGCAAAAGAGCAGAGCAAAGCTTATGATGCACCGGAACTGACGCTCACACAGGGCGTGACAGACTATGACCTGACGGAAGGGATCACGTATGACAGTGAAAAATATACCCTGTCCGTCACTGACACAGGAAACTTTGATGTCAATGTGGCAGGAGATTATGAGATCTCATACGCACTGACGGAAAAGGAAAGCAGTGTAAATGTAACTGAAAGTGTGGAGAACACAGACAGTGTAGAAAGCATAGAAAACATAGAAAGCACCGAGACAGTGTCAGGCACAGAAACGATAGAAACGACAGATGCCACGGCAACGGTGGAAGATACAGATCAGACACCGGAAGGGGATGCCACCAATACCGTTGATACGCAGGAAAAGCAGGTCATCACCTTTACAAGAACGGTTCATGTAGTAGCGGCTTCTGAGGACGAAGCGCCTGAGTATGTAGCACGGGAACTGGTGCTGGTACAGGGGGAGGAAGGCTATGACCTGACAGATGAGATCCTCTATGATGATGTAAAATATACGTTAACGGTAGGGGATCTTGGAGGCTTCGATATTAACAAGATCGGCTCCTACGAAGTGACCTATTCCCTTACGCCTGTGACAACAGAAGGAACACAGGGAAATGGACAGGATGGCACGCAGGGAAACCAGACCATCACATTTCAGAGAACAGTTACTGTGAAGGCAGCCAGGGAAGAAAATGCTTTGTATGAAGCACCGGAACTGGAATTAAAGATACCAGCAGAAGATTATGATGGACAGGTAAGCACACTGTCTCTTTTTGATGGTAGTACAACAACTCAGGGTATTTTTCTGACAGAATTAGGTACACCTCTTTGGTTAGATGAAACAAAAAATCAATTCACTTTTCCACATGCAACAGTGACAACACAAGAGGTGGATAAAAAGGTAACAAGTATAAGTATCTATATTAATACAGCGAATGTTACTATAGAATCGACAGCAAATATGATAGATAATAATAAAACATTTGCTTCTTGGATATTCCAGGATAATGGAGGTCTTACCGCAGAGGAAGCTCAAAGCAAACTACGAGAAATCATTTTTAAGGATCAGCGTGCTGATAAGACGGCTGGAATTGATATTAGAATCGACGTTGATGGGAATGAGACATCTGCTAACATGACAGGATGCCAATTGACATATTATCCGGACAATGGACATTATTATATGTATGTAAAAGGAAATATTCCATGGACGGATGCTTATAACAATGCGAAAAGCTATACCTTTCAGGGAATGAAAGGATATCTTGCTACTGTCATGTCACAGGATGAGATGATTGTATTAAGAAGAATTGTAAGTTCAGATGGGGGATATGATCATCTGGGAGGAGCCAGATATTCAGGTATAAATGATGCCGATTCATTAAATGGTTTATCATATTCCACTCTTTGGCCAGGCAGTGGCTATAAAGCTAGCGTTTATTATTGGGTTTGTGGACCGGAGGGAAAACCACAAACAAATGTTCCGTGGGGCTTATGGACACCAGGAGAGCCTAATATAGGAGAAGGTAGTGGTGTCTGGGAATATAATGTCTGTATTATTAAGAATGAAATAAAACTAAATGATTTAGCAAATAATACAGGTTATCCAAGAGGTTATTATGTAGAGTTTGGAGGATATGCTGAGGGACAAGATCCGGGAGGACGTAATGATGGTTACGTATCACATATTGTATTCAAAGATCAAGTGCATGCAGCTGAAGCTAAAATAGGAACAGATAAATATTATCCTTTATGTGCAGCTATTGACATAGCAAAAGATGGTGAAACAGTTGAGATTATTTCAGATACCGTTACAGAGGGAGAAAGTGTGTTAGTTAAAGGTGCAATGTTAAAGACCATGGATGGTAAGACATATAAATCAAACACTGACTCTCATATTGCAGTAGACACAGATTCCAATGTAACATTAAAAGATGGTGTTTTAGAAGTGTCTTCAAGTACAACACTTAAGGTATTAAATAATGTGGATAACCAGATTTATACTGTGACTACACCGGGATGTACTTCTGTTGTCAGCACAAGTAAGGATGGAGATTCACCCAATATTCGAGGTGCGAATGATGGGATTATAAAGATTGGCAACGCAGGTGAGGAGATTGCTTACACTTATAAGAATCCTAACAGTACTACGGAGGCGGTTGTACATATTCCCGATGCTATGGCAGATAATGAACAAGTAACTAAAGCAGAATTATCAGCAGATAAAGTTGTGGGGATCCAGGTGGACGATGGACAGAATGTGCTAATGAAAGGTACTGGTTCTACATCTGATACAGTGTCGGTTGAACGGCGCAGCAGGGATCAAAAGTTAGATGTAAATCTGCCTGCAGGTGCAAGTGCTACTGCTTTTGGACATGAAATAGGAGCAGCCCCTGCACATGGAGTAAAGGTAAGTCAGGCAAGTACGAATAATGTTAGTTATCCGAATCGTGATTATATTACTCTTACAAGCATAGGAGATAGCATTACCGTAGATAATGTAACTTATATTGCGTCGGATGCTGATCAGAAATTATATTTGGGAACTTTCCAAGTAGATATGACAATCGGGAATCATGCAAAAGTGAAAGGCTCTACTCCGGCACTTCCACATTATCTGGAGGAGTATACGATAACCATTTGTCCTGATACAGGTTATGACTTGGATAAAAATAACTTTGTCGTAACCATGAAGGAAAGCGATACAGGGACTGTTAAGAATTTGACATTTGCAGATGTGTGCAGGGTAGATCCGGCAGATGGAAGCATTACAGTTACGGTTCCAAAGGTCAGTGGAGACATTACAGTGAATGCTGCGGCAAAACGGCAGATGACAACCTTAAAAGTAACAGGTCTTGCAGCAGCAAATGCAAGGGGAAGCTTCAAGGCGGTAGATGTATCTGGTAATGAATACAAACTGGAGCAGGATGGCAGCATCAATGTAAACCGCAATGAGGAACTCACCCTTATATTTACGCCAAATGATTTTTCAAATCCTTATTATTCAGATCTTACCGGGGAGAAGGGAGAAAGTTTCTCTATCCTGACAGCATTGCAGGATACAACAAACAATACAGATTTATTTGCAGGAGCAAAAACGTTTAACTGGAAAGAAAAGAGTTATGAATTAAAGTACACACCGACAACTTCAGATGTGACACTGCAAGCTGTATTCACACCGTCCCATATCGTACATGTTCATGTGACAGGTGGTACGGCAAAAGTGAAAGATACAGGGCTTGTAACAAAAGAATCAGGTGCGGACCAGTTCCAGCATGTCATTGTGAAAAACAATGGAACAGTAGAGCTGGAGTTAAAAGATACAACAGGAACAGCCACTACTTATAAACAGGCATATTGGAGCAACGTGGATGGCAGTGGTGATACCAATGTATCCAATCAGGCTTTCACAGGAAATGGACCAAGCTATACTTACACAACACGGGCGGTAGGCAAACCACAGGCATTAAATATTACATTTGAAGAGGGACAGACCGTAGATGTAAAAGTGACACATGGAACACTTGTGACTGGAAATGATGGTGTGGCGTGGAATGATAAAGGAAACAGTACATACCAGACGATTGTGAAGAATAATGGAGCATTGAAGGTCAATATTAAGCCAGAGGATGGTTACGGATTAAAGAGCATTACGGTTAATAATGTGGCAATTGATATTGATGCGGCAATCAAGAGTGGGGAAATCACATGGGATGGTACAACGAAGACCTATTCCCATACATTCGCAAAAGTTTATCAGGCATGGAATGTTACGGTGGACTTTGAAAAACTGCATGAGATCGTTTTTGAAGATCAAAAGGGCAATATCTTAAATAAGACAGAGCATATTACAGTGATTGATGGAGATACGATTCCGGCAGCAAGCTTTACCAAAATGCAGGAAGAAGCAGATAAATTAAAGGCTGAGAATGAGAGCCTCTTTGTATGGGTTGATAAAACAGACGGCACAAAGATCTATAATGAAACAACTGTGATGACTGCACAGACTGCGGATGTCGTGACCTTAATCCCGGTATACCGGATGAACGTGATCAAGGGGGCAGATGGAAGCGTTATTGCAGCAGATGATTTTGTCATTCATGTGAACGATGTCAGAAAGCTTACGGACACAGAGGCAGCGACATTCGCAAATGTGACTGCTTATGATCATTCCGGTTCAGACATCAGTAATAGGGTGACTGTGGAACAAACAAAATTAGAGGAATTAAAGAAAAAGACTAAGGGAACATATGTGGATGCTTTGACCTTTATGATTGCAGCATCAGGATTGACGACAGGCGTAGAAGTGGAAGTGACGGATGATAATCCGACCATTACGGGAAAGACAGCATATACGCTGACTTTCAAGGGAAGAGCAAATGAGACTTATAAGTATCAGGAGCTGGATGCCCAGGGAACCCCGACAGGTAATGTATCAACCATACTTACGGATGGGGATGGAAAAGCAACCATCACAGGCCTGAAGAAAGCAACACCATATCAGATCAGTCATAAGAAATATGGTTCTGTAAACGGCAAAACAGCCCTCGTGGATGCAAAGGATATTGCAAAGCAGTTCGAGGACAGAGGTGCCGGGGACACAACAGGCAATAATGCCACGGACAAAACAGAGAAAGCGGAAAACTCCAATGTACAGGTTGTAGTGGATGCTGACGGCAACTACAAAGTCATCGTGAAGAAAGACATCGACCACACAGTTGAGATCCCTGACACATGGGGTGAGGTCAAGATCGACTTAAATGATAAGACCATCACAGGTGACAAGGCAGATGATAATAATGAGGCAAAACCGGGACTGGAATTTGTCAAGGATGCTAACAGCAACGAACATCCGGGAACGAATCTTGAGATCGTAAACGGTACGATCAAAGGTGGGGACGGTTCTGCTAAACATCCAGATGGAGCAGCCGGTATCGGAGCCAGTGGTGATACAGCAGATGCCGGAATTATCATTGGAAACAATGCAAACGTGACCGGTGGTAACGGTGCAAACGGCACAGAAGGCACAGATGGAGGAAATGGTGGAGCCGGTATCGATGGTAACGGCAAGCTCACTCCGACAGTCAGTGGAACTGTAACTGGTGGAAACGGCGGTAAAGGCGGAGATTCCGTAGCCGGTATTCCTGGCAATGGTGGAAACGGTGGAACCGGAATCAGCGCAGGCGATAAGACCATCACCATCAATCCTGGCGGAACCGTCAAAGGCGGTGATGCAGGAAACGGCGGAAACGCAACAGGAGATAACACGAACCCGGGCGGAAACGGCGGCAACGGCGGTACAGGAACCGAGACCACGCAGCCGGGAAAGACCGATAATAACGGTGGAACAACATCCGGTGGAAATGGCGGAGACGGCGGTAAATCCGACAACGGAAACGGTGGAAACGGAGGCAACGGCGGCAGCGGCTCCACAGGAGAAAGCAATAACAACGGCGGCACGAACAGTGGCGGCAACGGCGGAAATGGCGGAGACTCAGACAAGGGCAACGGCGGATCCGGAGGTAATGGAGGAAGCTCAGGCGAAACCGGAGGCAACGGTGGTAACAACACCGGAGGAAACGGTGGAAACGGCGGAGACTCCAACAACGGCAATGGTGGCTCCGGCGGAAACGGTGGAGAATCCAACAGCGGAACCGGAGGTAACGGCGGAAATGGCGGTGACTCCAACAACGGAACCGGAGGAAACGGTGGAAACGGCGGTGAATCCAACAGCGGAAACGGCGGTAACGGCGGAAATGGTGGAGACTCCAACAACGGAACCGGAGGAAATGGCGGAAACGGCGGTGAATCCAACAGCGGAAACGGTGGAAACGGAGGCGATGGAGGAAACGGCAAGAACCCGGGCACCGGCGGAAATGGCGGCGGCTCCAACAGTGGAAACAACGGCAGCTCCGGCAGTGACGGCAGCAAACCAGACAACAACGGTGGCAACAATAACGGCAGCAACGGTGGCAACAATAACGGAAATGGTGGCAGCAATGGCGGAGATAACGGAAACAATAACGGCGGCTCCGGCAGCGGTGGAAACGGTAATGGAGATACGAACGGAACCAATACCGGAGTCACAGATGGCAAGACGAATGCCACAGATATCGCCGCAGCGGATGGAAACAATGCGTCCGGCGGAAACAAAAACAACAAACACAACAGGAACAACAGAAACAACAACGAGTCAGACCAGACGGATGGTGAGGATGTGACAGAAGGTACAGAGACCGATGCAGATACAGGTTCCGATGATACTACAGATGTCGCAGACAGCACAGAGACCGGAGCAGATGCAGACGGAAGCGGAAACACAGGCGACAGCATCCCGGCAGACAGCAGTGATGCAGACGGACACATCAGCTTCGCAGACTGCGGATTCCACTGGTATCCAGTCATCCTGATCCTTGTGATCGCAGGATACACAGTCCTGCGTATCCGGAAGATCCGTGAGGAACTTGACGGAGAGTAAGACAGTAACCCCAAAAGATACCAGAACGAAAAAACAATCCCGGGGATATCCACATATCCCCGGACAATAAAAAAACAAGAAAGACCTATCATCTAAACTTACAAACAACAAACCAAAATGATATATGTAAATTTTCCAAAATACTTACTTACAAAACATCTGACATGAGCGGGCAGAACAGGAAAGATTCCTGTCAGACCCATTCATGGCAGAAATACGGGGAACAGGAGGATAAGGACCATGGATCCTGAAAGAAGAAAAGCACTGCGGAAGACGCAGAAAAAATGTATCGCAGCCCAGGTGGTGATGTGTGCAGCCTATATATCAGCGGGCATCTTACTGGCTGTGACAGGCAGGCACTGTGTGGCAGATACTCCGATCTATATAGCCGGCGCAGTCATTACAGCCGGCTGCATGGCAGCTCTTGCAGTGTTTGAATCAAGACTTTCAAGAGAACTTGCAGGATGACATGACAGGGGCAGCGCAGGCTGCCCCTGTTGTGCCTGAAAAAGGGATTATAAGGAAGTGACAGATCATGAAAGACAGGAATTTTGTTAAGGAAATAGAAAAGTTAAGGACAGCCGTCTTAGGGTATGACCGTGAGGAAGTCGTGCTCTACATCAGGGAACTGGTGGAGTACTATGGACAGAAGAACGAGGAGGCAGTGAGGGAACTATATCTGGAAAAGATGCAGCTTGCGGCAGAGAACGCAGGACTGCGGGCACAGATCCCCACACAGGAGAAGCTCTATGCGGAGGCAGAAGGAAAGGCGGAGGAGATCCTGGGCGGTGCAAAGGAGACTGCGGCGACCATCCTTGACCATGCCGGCACCGAAAAGGAACGCATGCTCAAAGAGGCCGGGGAAGCAGAAAAGAGGATCCTTGCAGAAGCGGACAGAAAGGCAGGGGAGACCCTTACAGAGGCGGACAGGAAGGCAGGGGAGACCCTTGCAGAGGCGGACAGAAAAGCAGGGGAGACCCTTACAGAGGCAGAGAGGAAGGCAGGAGAGATCCTTGCAGAGGCAGGGCGGCAGGCGGAGGAGATCCTTGCAGAGGCAGGGCGGCAGATGGATGTCATCCTGACCAAGACAAGGGAGAAAGTGGAGAAGCAACAGGCGCTCTACCATCAGTACCGCAGCCGTCTGGAAGCCTTGAAAAAAGGCCTGGACTGCATCTTTGCAGGGTGTCCGCCGGAGGAAGACACACGGGATCTGCATGGAAAGCCGCAGAGACCGGGACAGATACAGGCAGACGGACTGGAAGAGACCGGTCTCCGGGAACAGCCATGAACGGGGGAGAACAGTACAGCCTTGACATGGCACTCCTGAAGGTCCGCGAGGAAAAACGGAAAAGAAAGACGCGCTCAGAGCGGGCTGTCATCCTGTTCGTGGTCTGGATCCTGGTGTTCAGGGTGTGCGGGATCATGCGCGTGGATGGGAATTCCATGCGCCCTGCCTGCCATCCCGGGGATATCGTGTTCTTCCTGCGCATCCTCCCGGACGGCGTGGGCTATGGGGATGCCGTCATCTTAAAGGATGCATCCGGGGAATACCTGATCAAGCGCATCGCAGGGCTGCCGGGGGATGTGATAGAGGTGGACCGTGAGGGACACCTGACAAGGAACGGCGCAAAAGTGCAGGAGACGGATGTCATCTACGGCCTGTCGGAGACAGGAGACAGCGTGGATTATCCGTACACCGTGCCGGAAGGAAGTTATTTCTTCCTCGGGGACAACCGCCCGGTGTCCATGGACAGCAGGATGCTCGGTGCGGCTGGAAAGGAAGAGATAAAAGGAAAGGTCATCTGGGCAGCGGGGGCTGGGAGATGGAACAAAAAAACAGGCAAGAGGTAAAAGACCATGAGCATTACAGGAGCTTATACTTGGGAAGATATTTCCAGTCTTGGGATGGAAGCTTATTTCCAGCCCATCTACAACGTGGAAAAGCACAGGATCACCGGGCTTGAGGCGCTGTTCCGTGCAAGGGACGGGAAGGGAGGTTTCCTCGACCCGGAGAGCCTTGTGCAGGAGGCAGAGGAATGCGGCTGGGTGCATGACATCGACCTGTGGATGATCCGGGAGTGCTGCCGGTGGTTCACGAGGTTTGCGGAACACGGCATCACGAGGATCAACGTGAACCTGTCGCCGCAGACCTGCATGGTGGAGACTGTCTGGGAGGAGATCAGCAGCTGCCTGGACCGGTACGGTCTCCAGCATGGGAAGATCTGGCTGGAGATGACGGAACTCGGAAAGTCGGCGGATAACGGAAAACTCCTGGAGACCGCACACAGGCTGCAGGATAAGAAGTTCAACCTGGTCATGGATGATTTCGGCAAGGGCGAATCCAATTTCGTGCGGCTGATGGATTTCGAGTTCCAGAGCATCAAGCTGGACAAGGAGCTGGTCTGGGGCATCGGGAGCAGGAAGATGGGCATGCCGATCGTGCAGACGCTCCTCGTGTTCGCCCAGAGGAACCACATCTGGGTGACGGCAGAGGGGATCGAGACAGGGGAACAGGCAGCGCAGCTGGAAAAGCTCGGCTGCAACTTTTTACAGGGCTACCTGATCAGCAGGCCGCTCCCGGCAGACAGGTGCGTTGAATTTGTTGCAGACTGGGAGAAAAAAGACATCCTTGCACAGCCTGGGCAGGAAGATGATGATTGCAGAAATCATATGAAACAATTGCGAAACTCATGAAAATCTAAATTGAATTGTGAAAAATTAACAAAAGACATGAAAGACATTGGGGAACCGCCG
>ERZ1106929.2685-NODE-2685-length-11337-cov-4.193494_pt1 | contig 11337 bp, 11 predicted proteins | sample MGYA00403662_ERZ1106929 | MGnify/ENA primary metagenome ERZ1106929 (study PRJEB35170, sample SAMEA104062442) | human gut metagenome | biome: human gut; feature: human-associated habitat; material: faeces | place: Denmark | collected 2013-02-20 ... | reverse complement strand
CGTGGTACTGCTGGTCCTGTTGCTATTATCCGTCCTGAGTTCCATTACGTTCGGCCCTGTGGATATCGCCATTCCTGATGTGGCGCGCATTCTGGTCTGCCGTATTTTCCGGAGTGAGCCCGCCCAGTATGCCGAACTCCTCCAGAGTACAACCGCAGATATCATTTGGAATATCCGGTTTCCACGCGTCTTGATGGCAATGGTGGTGGGGGCAGGTCTGTCTGTCTCTGGTGTGGTGATGCAGGCGGTAGTCCGCAATCCACTGGCGGATCCTTATGTATTGGGGCTTTCCTCCGGCGCTTCACTGGGTGCCACACTGGCGATCCTCCTGGGGGCTTTCTCCTGGTTTGGGAATTATGGTGTGTCCGTGGGTGCGTTCCTGGGCTCCCTGGTCACCGCGCTATTTGTCTTTACCGTGGCGTTTTCCGGAAAATCCAAGGGGAACACCATTAAACTGTTGTTAGCCGGTATGGCTGTCAGTGCGATCTGCTCCGCCTTTACCAATTTTGTTATCTATACGGCGAGCGATGCCGAAGGTATCCGCTCTGTCACGTTCTGGACAATGGGGGGAATGACCTCGGCCTCCTGGAATTTGCTTGGCATTCCTTTTGTTGTCGTGCTGCTTGGCGTCGCTTTTTTCCTTACCCAATTCCGTGTACTCAACACGCTTCTAATCGGAGACGAGTCCGCCCTGACCCTCGGCATTCAGGTGGCAACCATCCGAAAGGTCTATCTGGTATTTTCCTCCGCAATCACCGGTGTTGCAGTAGCTGTATCAGGAACAATCGGCTTTGTTGGGCTGATTATCCCCCATGTTGTGCGTATGCTTGTAGGTTCCGATCACCGCAGGGTATTGGTGTTATCAACGATAGTCGGATCTATTTTTTTGATCTGGTGTGATGTGGCAGCCCGTATGGTGTTGGGGAACGAGGAGCTTCCCATCGGTATTGTCACGGCCATGATTGGCGGCCCTTTCTTTGTTTGGCTGATGCTGACGAAATCCTATGGATTTGGAGATGAGTAAATGGATCTGGAAGTACGAAATCTATCGGTGGCGATCGGGGGAAAGACCATTATTCATGATGTCAGTGCAGAGGTAAAGTCCAAGCGGTTTGTTGGTATTGTGGGACCAAACGGTAGCGGGAAATCCACTACGCTCAAGACGATTTACCGAGTGCTCAAGCCCCATTCCGGGACTGTGCTGCTGGATGGGAAGGCTTTGGAAGAAGTCTCCTTGAAGGAATCCGCCCGCCGCCTGGGAGTTATGACACAAATGAGTACGCTGAACTTTGACTTTCGGGTAGAGGAGGTTGTCCTCATGGGACGTACCCCCCACAAGAAGCTGATGGAGACAGACAACGACGAGGACTATGCATTAGCCTGGAAGGCGCTGGAGCTGGTTGGAATGGAGGGAATGGCCAACCGCAAATTCAACACGCTCTCCGGCGGCGAACGCCAGCGGGTTTTGATGGCGCGGGCCCTCACCCAGCAGCCGGAGGCTTTGATCCTGGATGAGCCTACTAACCATCTGGATATTCAATATCAGCTCCAGATCCTCCGGGTTGTAAAGAGCCTGGGTATCGAGGTCTTTGCGGCTATGCACGATCTCAACTTAGCTATCGACTATTGTGATTACCTCTATGTTATGAGCCGTGGCGCAGTTGTGGCCGAGGGAACACCGGAAACCATTTTGGAACCGGATCTGATCCGGACGGTTTTTGGGGTGGAATCCGTCTTGGTAGATGTCCCTGAGCTTAAACGAAAAACGATTGTCTTTGTCTGCTGATGCAGGCCGAACGGCATCAAGAGAAGCGAGATGACAACAGATAGGGCTCTTACCTTCACTAAGGTGACATTCCAATCCTGCTCTGCGCTCCGTTTACATATCTGCCTGTAGCATCCTTTTACGGTGTGTCCCATTAAATTACGAAGTAAAAACATGCGCCATAGGCCCTTTCGGGAATCTCCATGGCGCATGTTTTTACGTTCGACTTCACTTAAAGCCGCTCAGCTCGATAAATATCCTCCGCTTTGGCCGCCATCAGGCGGGCGGCCATGTCGCGTTTCATTCCGGCAAGCACACGCTCCTCCGCCTCCGTGCGCCCCTTCTTGCGGGCCAGTTGAATGAATTCCTCCCGCACGTAGCCGGGGCGGAGCGTGACTGCGACGGAACGCCCGCGGTAGCTCAACCGGAAGTAATAGCGCCCGCCGGGACTCTCCAGCTCGTTCGCCGCCTCGGGGAGCTCCTTGTCCACCACATACCTGCCGTCCGTAAGGCAGCGGGTGACTAGCTCAAAGGCATCCCGCGCCCCCGGCCCTGGAAAAGCCGTCACGAACGAGATCTCCCTGCGCTCCAGCAGGTTCCCGTCGTCCAGCAGCGGAAACGCCCTCTGCATGACCTTAAATCCGTGGGCCACGCCACCCGGGAAACCGGGGCCGTGATAGTTCAGCATCTCATCGAATCGGAAGGAGAGAAGCTTCCCCTCCTCCAAAACCTCGATCGACTCCATCTTACCCTCCTATTCATCCGATTTCAAGCGGCCGGGGATACAGACTTTTCTCCCCACCCGCTCCACATAGGTTAAGTAGAGGTCGCTGCGGTAGAGCGCACGAAGCCGCTCCTCCGTCATAACCTCCTCTGCATTGCCGACCAGAAAACGGCCGTCATTCCCCAGAATACCAACCTGCCCGCCCAGCAGAAGCACATGGTCGGGATTGTGGCTGGTCATAATGACGCCGAAGCCCCGCTTCACCAGGGCGCGCACCATGGAGAGTGCCCGGAGCTGATTGCCGTAATCCAGATGGTTGGTGGGCTCGTCCAGCAGGATCAGCTCCGGCTGCTGAACGATTACCCGGGCGATGGTTACCTGCTGGCGTTCCCCGCCGCTGAGCTCCGTATAGGGCCGGTTGGCCAGCGGGAGCAGGCCCATCTCCTCCAGCGTGGCGTCCACCAGGTCATAGTCCGCACGTCCAGGCTGCTGGAAGGTTCCCAGGTGAGGGGCCCGGCCCATGACTACAAAATCCCGTACTGTATAATCATAAGCGGGGGTGTGGCTCTGGGGAACATAGCCGATGATTCTGGAAATCTCCCGCAGTTCCAGCCGAGAGAGAGGCGTCCCGTGGAGACGGATTTCCCCCTGCTGAGGGAGCAGCAGATTTGCAATACAGTTGAGGAGGGTAGACTTGCCCGCTCCGTTTGCCCCCAGAATAGAGAGAACCTGTCCCTGCTCAAAGGCGAAGCTCACGTCATAAAACAGGGGGCGTTCCGGCCGGTAGGCGAAGGACAGATGTTCTACTTCCAGAATCATGACAGCTTCATCCTTTGTTTCAACAGGAGATAGAAATAAAAAGGGGCCCCGATAAGTCCGGTCAGGATGCTCAATGGGAGCTCCGCGCTGGTGAGCACCCGAGCCAGGGTATCAATCAGCAGAAGGAACGCAGCCCCCAGTACCGCGGATAGGGGGATCAGCTTGCGGTTGTCCGGCCCCACCATCATCCGCCCAAAATGGGGGATTACCAGCCCGATCCAGCCGATCGTTCCGCTGGTGCAGACGGCACAGGCGGTGAGCATCGTGGCACAGAAAATGATGATCCCACGGGCACGCCGAATATCCATGCCAAGCGACTTGGCCTCATTCTCGCCCAGAGAGAGGATGTTGATCCGCCACCGCATCAGCAGGAGAATTATGATTGCAGCCAAAATCGGTGGTCCCATGGTGAACACATCCCGCCACACTGCAGTCGCCAGGCTGCCAAGCTGCCAGTGCGTGATGGAGGCGAGCTGCGTCTCCGGGTCGGCCAGATATTTCAGCAGGCCCAGAATAGCGTTCATCAGCCCGCTGATAATCACGCCTGCCAGCACCAGGGTCATCATGGATTGATTCTTGATGACCTTTGGGATGGCGATGGCCAGCAGCACGGCAGCCAGGCCGCCCAGGAGCGCTCCGGCCTGAATTCCCACTCCGCCGGCGTTCATCAGGATTCCAACCGAGGCACCCACACAGGCGCCAGCCGAAACGCCCAGCATGTCGGGCGCCACCAGGGGGTTTTTAAAGACCCCCTGGTAGGCCGCTCCAGAGAGGGAGAGGGCGCTCCCCACCAGCAGGGCAGCCAGTATGCGGGGCAGACGCAGGGTAAAAATGACGCTCTCCGCCTGTCCCTCCCAGGTGGCCGGGATGGGCAGGAATCTGGAGAGGAGCACCCGCACCACGGTCGCCGGGGAGATGGCATAGCGCCCTACTCCGATGGCCAGGATGGTCAGGATGAGCAGCGCGGCCAGACATCCCAGAAACAGAACCGGAAAGGAGCAGGGCCGGCGGGGTGTTTGCTCCAGGGCCGGGGCTGGGTTACTGGCTGTCCGCATTGGCATCGGCGGCAAAGATCTGGGCCAGGTCTTCATCCGTCAGGCTGTAGCCGAAATAGTCCTGGAAAAAGGCCCTGGTGTCCTGCTCGATATCGATCTCGGCAAAAATTTCCGGCTGAATCAGTTGGGCCAGCCAGCGCATCATCAACGGAGTCTCCACGCCCGGGGCGTCCCAGCGGTAGATACCCATGGGGGTCTTATAGACGCGGTGATTGAGTACGGCGGATACCTGGCTCCAGTCCTGTCCATCCAGCCTGTTCTCGTACAGATCCGCCGGTGTAAAGGAGTCGAAATTGCTCATCAGAATGATATCAGGGTCAATGGCCAGGATCTCCTCCATGGTGATGCTGGACAGATCGGCGGCCACATTGTCTGCACCTGCCAGCTCCAGGGCCTCCGCGATAAACATGTCGTTGCCCTGCAGCTTCAGCTCGGCATTGCGCAGATAGAGCACCTTGGGCTTGTCCGCGGCATTCACCTGCTCCTGGAAGGACTGCAGATATTCATACGCCTCGGTATAAAGTGTGTTGAACTGCTCGGCCCGCTCCTCCTTGCCCAACATCTGACCAATGGCGGTAAAGCTGGCCTGGAGATCCTCGATGGTCTCGTTCTTCACCATAACCGGCGTGATGCCCAGCGCCTTGAGCTGTTCCGCTTCCTCGGTCTGATAGTCCCAGATCACCACAGCCTGGACGCCTCGGCTGACCATTTCCTCCATGTTGATGGAGAAGTCGGAGCCGATGCTGGTGGTGTCCAGCTCCGCATAACCGCTGTCCAGCTTGGAGAAAAAACAGTTGGTATAGGCGGTCATGGCGCCGGGGTTGATGGAGACCATGTGCTCAGAGGTGCCGTCGATGGCATAGATCACGGAGGACCAGGGCAGCGGGGTAACCGCGATGCGGCTGAGCTCCGCCGGAACCTCCACCACGTTGCCCGCCGCATCCGTCACGGTGCGGGTTTCCGCCACAGCCTGCTCCGTCTGCTGTGCGGGGGATTCCGGTACAACAGACGGGGTCTCCGCGGTGATCCCCCCTCCACAGGCAGTCAGCAGGGAGGCCAGAAGCGCGCCGGACACGGCGGCCGCCCCGAGGCGGTGTAAATGTCGTTTCATAAGTACCATTCCTTTCCTGTTCCAATTTAAATTCTCTGTCCAGGGGGCCTGAGGCCAGGGCGGACGTCCCGGTCCTGCTCCCCGGCAAAAATAAACACCTTCTCCTGTATCTGAACAAGAGAAGGTGTTCCAAAAGAAGCGTACCGCAAAAAGCGCAGAGCAACCCGCGGCACCCTCATCTAATGGCTCGTTAGATACCAGGTGTCCCGGAGCATTTAAGTATCCTGACTCGAGTTGACGATGGGGGTGATGTCGATCATGTTCATCCTTTTGCCTCCTTGTCTGATGTGGTTGTGGTGGTGTACTCTCCAGCGCCGGCCCCGCTGATGGGGTTGCCATCAGCGTCGAGGCCGTGCCGGTTGCGGCTGATCTTCTCGGTGGCCGACTTGGCCGCATAGCTCACGAGGTAGCCGATGCAGGCCGTGAAGATGGTGGTCGTGACATCGCTGGCGGTCTGCTGATCGCGGAAGGCCAGCACATAGGACGCCACGGCCGCGGCAGTTGCGACGAGGACAGCCCACGCCGCCAGCTTCTTCGAGAACTCCCACGGCCTGCGTCGGGCCTTGGCCTCCCGCTTGCGCCGGTATCTTCCCATGGGTGTCACCTCCCTCAGTAGATCGCGTGGATGCCCTGCTCGGTGAGGAAGTCCTTCTGCTCGTGTTTGATCTTCTGCGCATACTGGAGGGCCGCCTCAGTCTCGCCGTTGGCGTGGCCGTTCTTCAGGGCGGTGGCCGTAGCCTCGCCGAGCGCGATGGCGGCCCCCACGCTGCGCACGAGAAGCACCTCGTTTCTCTCCCGGGCGGCGTCGCGCCGGTCGAGCTCTGCGTCCCTCTTGGAGAGCTGCCTCTGGATCATCCAGAAGCACAGGCCCGTGATGGCCGACGGGATCCCCATGAGGGCCACGAGCTGCCCGATGTCAAGCTGGATCATGCTGCACCTCCATCCTCGACCTCGACGACCTTCCAGCCCTGCGGGTAGGTGTCCGGCGACCAGACGTTGTTGTCGATGGTGCTCTCGTAGATCTGGCCGTTGTAGGTCACGCGGTCGCCGGTTTGGTAGGCGTCATGCGCGCCGGTAGGCTGGACGAAGGCCGGGGCGGTTTCTCCCGTCTCCTCGCCGCCGGTTTCAGGATCTTGCCCCGGTTCCTGCTCTGTGCCGGGCTCCGTGGGTGTTTCTGGTTCCGGCTCTGTGCCCGGTTCCGGGGTCGTGCCGGGATCACCTGCGGCGGTCACTTCCTCCCAGCCTTGCGGGTAGGCCGCCGGGCTGTATGCGTTGGCCGTTTCCATGATGGAGCGGTAGACCTTGCCATCCGTCCACAGGCAGCACTCGCCCTTCATGTAGGCGTCGTGGGCGCCCGTTGGCTGGATGAACGCCTTGGCCTTGGTCGGGTCGGTGGTATGATACGGGGCCCACTGTGCGGGGCTATTGCCCGGCTCGATGTCCGGGTTGTTGTTGGTGTTGTGGGCTTGGCAGCAGCGCCAGCTCTGCCCCTCGTGGGTGCAGGCTTCGCCGACCTCGTGGCTGCCGTCCCCCTTGGGGCCGGCCTTCGTCCACGCTGGCAGCAGATCCTCGCAGGCGATGATCTCGGTGCCGGTACGGTCGCCGGCGTTGGCCTCGCTCACGAAGGTCATGCGGGCGCTGCGTAGGGCGGCCTCGAGGCCGCTGTACTTGGTGCTCATGTGGTCAGCCCCCTTTCAATGGCGCCAGACAGATCCTCGAGCTCGTCCTCGAGCTTGGTGATCCGCTCCTTGTCCTCGGGAGAGGTGCCGCCCCCGCCGCCGGCGGCGGCCTCGTACTCCTTCTCCTGGAGCTCCTGCTGCATGCGCATCATATCCTGCTGCATCTTCTGGGCCTGCTTGAGCATGTTGGCGTTCATTCCCATGCCGCCCATGCCGCCGCGGCCTCCAAAGCCCTTTGCCATATCCATCCACTCCTTATTCCGATATAACCATATCACTTGATGATGATATTGTCAAACTGTTCCCCAAACTCCAGCAGGGCGTCCAGGGCGTCCCGCTGTCCAGCTTCCGGGGCCTGCCCCGTGCCCAGGTCCTCCGGAGAGGGCTTCCCGATTTGGAAGGCTACTCTGGCCTGCCCGCCGAACCGCTGCCCAGCGGCCTGTGCCAGCACCTCCGTGATGTTGGGCTTGTTGAGCATCGCCTTGGTGAATGCGCTGTCCACCCACAGGGTCAGCACCCCGTTTTTCCAGGTCCCCACCGTCTTTTCCGGGTTCACCAGATAGGGCCCCGCGGAGGGCAGCTTTCGCTTGGCCTCCGCCGCGAAAGCGGGCCAGAAGGAGCTCTCGCCCCCGGCGACGGCCGGCTGGGCAGGCGGGACCGCCGCAGGCCGTCTCTCCGGCTCTTCCAGGGTCCGCTCCTCCTCCGGTTCCTCCGGCAGGGGCGGACGCTCCTCCGTCCAGGGAGGAGCCTCCACGGGCGCCGGCTGAGGCCGGGCGGGCTGCTGCGCCGCCCCGCCGTCCCCCGCCGAACCGGCCGTCTGCCGAGCCGGGACGCCGGAGGCCAACTGCTCCTCCAGCCGGGCGATCCGGGCGGACAGTCCGGCCGCCGAGTCGTCCAGCGTCTCGTCGCACAGGCGGATAAGGCACAGCTCCGCGTCCGTCCGCCGGCTGCTGCTGCGGGGCAGCAGCGCGGCAGTGTCCTGAAGGCGGTTGAGCATCTGGAGCAGGCGGGGCGCGGTGAGCAGCTCTCCCAGGCCGCGCATGGTGGTCTCGTCATATCCACCGGTCAGCAGGGCACTGCCGCCTCTGGGGGCCGTCTTTCTCATCAGCAGATCCCGGGCCAGGGAGGACAGCTCCCCCAGCACCGCCCCCACGTCCTTTCCCCCGGCGTACAGCCGGGACAGGGTCTCCAGGGCGGCGGCAGTGTCGTGCCGGGCGGCCAGCTCCATCAGCCGGGCGGTCTCCAGATTTCCCGCCAGCCCCAGGGTATCCAGCACCGCCTGCTCGTCCACCTGCTGTCCGCCGCCGGAGCACTGGTCCAGCAGGGAAAGGGCGTCCCTCAGGCCCCCATCAGCCAGCCGGGCCAGAAGGGCCGCTCCCTCCGGGGTCAGGTCGATGCCCTCCTGCCCCGCCACATACTCCAGGCGCTGGGCGATCTGTCCGGGCAGGATGCGTTTGAACGCGAACTGCTGACACCGGGAGCGGATGGTAGCCGGCACCTTGTGCAGCTCCGTGGTGGCCAGAATAAACATCAGGTGGGACGGCGGCTCCTCCAGGATCTTCAGCAGCGCATTGAAGGCTGGGGTGGAGAGCATATGGACCTCGTCCACGATATAGACCCGCTTACGGACCGCCGCCGGGGTATAGACCGCCTCATCCCGCAGGGCCCGGACCTGGTCCACGCCGTTGTTGGAGGCGGCATCCAGCTCCAGCACATCCAGGATAGAACCGTTTTCAATGCCCAGGCAGGCCGGGCACTGATTGCAGGGGTTGCCATTCACCGGGCTCTGGCAGTTCACCGCCCGGGACAGGATCTTGGCGCAGGTGGTCTTGCCCGTCCCCCGGGTCCCAGTGAACAGATAGGCGTGGGACAGCCGCCCCCCCGCCACCTGCTGCTTCAAAGTGTCGGTGATATGGCTCTGGCCCACCACATCGTCAAAAGTGCGGGGCCTCCATTTGCGGTACAGGGCCTGATACACGATATCACCTCAAATCCTTTTCTCTGCCCATCCGGGCAAAAAATACTCGATGCAGAGCAAGGCCGCACACCGGCCTTTGAAGCGTACACTATACCCGTTACCTGGACAGCCGGCTCAAGAACAGTAACCCCGCGGCACACGCGGCGGGCCGCTTAGTGCTGCTCGGTTCCCCGCCTGACACGGTTCACGGAGCCGCGTTGCGCGGGACCGGCCTATCATCACTGCTTATCCAGGTCAGACGACACATCACACGTCCGGGGGCCGGGATTCATCCCTGCTTTAGCGGGTTGCAGGTACAGGGCACCGCTATCTCCCCAACTAGTGCGGCCTTGCTCTCCGCCGAAGGCGGAACAATCAGACTGGGAATCATTTTACTATAATTCTGCCCGCTTGGCAACTGATTTTTTCGCCGAAAACCGGGGGAGGCTGGACAAGAATGGGGAAACCTTATATAATAGGAGCGCTGCGCGGGGCCAGAACCCGCAGCAGGATTCGGGGCCGCGCCGGGGAAAACGGCGTCCTGCACAGCCTGATGTGTCGAGTGGTGGGCCTTGGATCACAGGAGACGTACCACAAGAGACAAAAGGAGCGAACGCATAAAATGGAAATCAACGGCGAAATTGTCAGTGAAAACGTCCGGTATGCGGACCTGGGGCTGTCCGAGCCCATTATGAAGGCCCTGGAAAAGAAGGGCTATGAGCAGGCCACCCCCGTTCAGGGGGGCGCCATCCCCTATTTCATGGAGTATAAGGATGTGATCGCCAAGGCCCCCACGGGGACGGGCAAGACCTTCGCCTTCGGCATCCCCATGGTGGAGCACATCAACCCGGAGTCCAGCGACGTGCTGGCCCTGGTGCTGGCCCCCACCCGGGAGCTGGCCATCCAGATCCGGGATGAGCTGCGGGACCTGTGCGCCTTCAAAGAGGGGGTGCGCACCGTGTGCCTGTACGGCGGGCAGCCCATTGACAAGCAGATCACGCAATTAAAGAAGCGGCCCCAGATCGTGGTGGCCACCCCCGGCCGCCTGATGGACCACGTGAAGCGCCGCACCGTCCGCCTGGACCAGGTGGAGACGGTTGTGCTGGACGAGGCCGACCGGATGCTGGACATGGGCTTCATCCGGGACGTGACCCGCATCCTGGACCTGATGCCCCAGCGGCGGAACCTGGGCCTCTTTTCCGCCACCATTTCCCGGGAAGTGATGGACATCTCCTGGGTGTACCAGCGGGACCCGGTGGAGATCACCGTCCGGGCTGACGAGCAGAACAAGCCGGACATCAGCCAGTACCGCCTGGACGTGGACCGGAACGAAAAGGTGGATGCCATGGTCCGCCTTATGGAGATCGGGGGCTTTGACCGGGTCATCGCCTTCTGCAACACCAAGAACATGACCGACCGGCTCTCCGGCCTGCTGCGGATGCGGGGGATCACCTGCGAGGCCATCCACGGGGACATCCAGCAGCGGGTGCGGGAGAAGACCCTCCAAAAATTCCGGGAGGGCAAGCTGCGGGTGCTGGCCGCCACCGACGTGGCCGCCCGGGGACTGGACATCGACGACGTGGACGCGGTGTTCAACTACGACGTGCCCGACGAGAATGAGTACTACATCCACCGCATCGGCCGCACCGGCCGGGCCAAGCGCCACGGGGTGGCCTACTCCCTGGTGTCCAACATCACCGAGGGCATCCGCCTGGACGACATTCAGAAGAACACCGGCAACCAGATCCAGAAGATGGTCCTCAACGACCAGGGCGAGCTGGAGCCGGCTCCGGCCAAGGGCTGAGGCTTGTTTCCTGAAAAAACTTCCCTCATTCTTTTAACGGTTTTTAATCTGTTTCCCAGGATGTTTTCAATCCTCCCGCCGTATGATAGGGACAACAGCAGAGGGCGCAGGCCCGTGAATTTTGGAATGGAGTGTTTTCGATATGAAAAAGCTGTATAAGACCGAGGGCCCTTACAAGATGGTGGCCGGCGTGTGCGGCGGCATCGCGGAGTATTTCGACATCGACCCCACCCTGGTACGGGTGGCCTGGGTGGTCGCCACAGTGTTCAGCTTCTCGGCGCTGTTCTGGATCTATGTGGTGTGCGCCGTCATCATGCCCCGGAAGAGCGACGTGTACCCCGGATATTAAATGTATGAGGGGCTGGGGGCGGGGCAAGGACCCGCCCCCAGGCTGTCGGAAAAGTCTAAGGACTTTTCCGACAG
>ERZ1106929.2682-NODE-2682-length-11353-cov-3.860064_pt1 | contig 11353 bp, 8 predicted proteins | sample MGYA00403662_ERZ1106929 | MGnify/ENA primary metagenome ERZ1106929 (study PRJEB35170, sample SAMEA104062442) | human gut metagenome | biome: human gut; feature: human-associated habitat; material: faeces | place: Denmark | collected 2013-02-20 ... | reverse complement strand
TATTTCCCTGAAAAAATTCTTGAAATATCCGGCGACAATGCCGGGTTATATGTGCTTATCCGTTATTTGGGACCACAGACTGAAGAAGAAATATTACGCAGAGCACAAACACTTGGTATGCCGTTAAAATCATTAAAGGGATATTACCAGAATCTTCCTTTCCACTATCTTCCAACTTTTCTTCTCGGTTTTGCAAACCTCAGTGAAGAAACGATTCCGGATGCCATTCGCTCTCTTTCTGAGAAAGTATTTGCTTCGCCAAAACCGTATCTCTTGTAATCTGTTCTTTTAATTGCGTAAGAGAAGCAAACTTTCTCTCTTCCCGCAAAAATGAGACAAAGTATGCTGTTAATTCTTTGTCATATAAATCACCGGAGAAATTAAACAGCCAAACCTCAAAGCCGACTTCATTCTCACCGGGGATGGTCGGCTTTACTCCAAGGTTACAAATTCCTCTATATCTTTTTCCTTCAACATCAACGAAAACCGCGTACACACCATATGGTGGCAGCACTTTATGAGCATCCGGGTATATATTTGCCGTTGGTGTTTCCATCGTCCGTCCCAGCTGATTTCCCTTTCGTACTACACCGGTAAGAAAATAAGGCGTCCCCAAAAGTTCATTTGCCTGTTCCATCTTACCGGTTCCAATCAACGAGCGGATTCTGGTACTGCTCACAACTTCACCGCCTAATTCCAATTTAGAAAGAACCGTTACCGAAAAACCAAGTTTTTCTCCTAACTGCTGCAGTGTATTTGTATCGCCGCTTCTGCCGGCGCCAAAGCGAAAATCACTGCCAACGATGACCGATGCAGCATCGCAGGTATCGCACAATAATTTTTTTGCAAACTCCTCCGGTGTCTGGCTGCAAAATTCCTTTGTCAAAGGAATCTCAAGCAGACAGTCGATTCCTAAATATTCTGCTAATTTTTCTTTTTCATAAGGCGTATACAAAACCTTCGCTTCATCCACGGAAAACGAAATCATAACAATCGGTTTGTTTTCTTTTTTTGCCTGTTCAATCAGCAGACGGTGTCCTCTATGAATCCCGTCAAATTTGCCGATACAAACCGCTGTCTGTTTTCCCTGAAACTCTAAATTTCGTATTATTTTCATACGTCATTCCTCTATTCTAAAACATCTTCACTACGAAATACTTATCCTCCTTTTGGCGGTATTCGTAAATCGCATAAAATTCATTCTCCATGGAATACATTCTTACCTGCTCTTTGTCTTTTGGGGTCTGATATGAAGTATCTTTTCTTGCAATGCAGTTTCCATTAAGTAAAAGGCGCAGTGCTTCATCCGATACCACACAGTCTTTTAAATTCGAAAACATGGCATCAATCGGAATCAGATAATCCTGTATCTTTCTCTCTTTTACTGCCTGCTCTATCTGTCCTAACGTAAGTGCCTGCTCTAAAAAAAACTCAGAAACACGAGTGCGCACAAGAGTTTTCATCGCCGCACCGCACCCAAGGAACTCTCCAATATCTTTGCAGAGTGTACGGATATACGTTCCTTTGGAACAGCTTACTTCTATCGTAAATTCATTTTCCGAAAAATCAATCGACAACACTTTAATTCCGTAAATTGTCACCTTGCGGGCTTTCCGCTCAACTTCTTTCCCCTGTCTTGCCAATTCATAAAGTTTCTTGCCATTTATTTTTATGGCAGAATACATCGGCGGAACCTGTTCGATTTCACCCACAAACTTAGAAACTGCCCATTCAATTTGCTCTTTCGTAACCGACACCGGATGTTTGGCAAGGATTTCTCCTGTCATATCCTCAGTATTTGTAATGACACCTAATTTTACAACTGCACGATAAGTCTTATCCTTGTCCGTGAGAAGCCCGCAGACTTTTGTTGCCTTCCCTATGCATACAGGAAGCACACCGGTCGCATCAGGGTCGAGCGTTCCGGTATGCCCTATTTTTTTCATATGAAGAATGCCGCGCAGTTTTGCCACCACATCGTGAGAAGTAAAACCACGCTCTTTATACACATTAATAATTCCATTCATGTTTGACTACCCCAGCTGTTTTTCAATATGCCCGGTCAAATTATTGATTACATCAAATGCAGAGCCTTTAATGGCACAGCCTGCCGCTCTTACGTGACCGCCGCCACCAAAATAGCGGGCGATAACACTGACATCGACAATCTCATTCGAGCGCATGCTTACCTTAAACTCGCCCGGTTCTCTCTCATCAAGTAAAATTGCCACCTCGACACCCTCTGTCGTTCGCATTTCATCAATAATTCCATCCAGATCCGATGGCTTTGCCTCATACAATTTCATCACATTCTGACGCACAACAGAAAACAAACAGCGCCCATCCATAATGCGGACACTTTCCATCAGACAGCGTCCCATAATTTGAAGCTGTTTATACGTTTTTCGGTAGAAACTGTCATCGATAATCTTGCCAAACGGGATTCCAAAAGCAATCAGCTTTCCGGCAATTTCCATAGTCTCTTTTGTTGTGTTTGAATGTTTAAACACACCGGTATCATGGACGATTCCGGTATAGAGTGCACCGGCAATGCCGGCATCTAACTTTTCTTCCTCCATCAAACCATACAAAATCTCACAGGTTGAACTTGCTTCTTTTACAACATTTTCATTACCAAACTTTGTATTTGTAATGTGGTGATCAATATTTAACACATACGGCGTTTTTTCCATCACCTTTTGTGCATCACCAAGACGCTCCTCATCTCCGCAGTCAAGGGAAATAAACAGGTCATAGGAAGGCTTTTCACAAAAAGCATCTTCCTCCTTTAGGTAATCAAAAGCATCCGGTATCTCTTCCACATAAACACAGACCTGTTTGTCCGGATAATTCTTTTTTATGTACCGGAACAATCCCATACAGGAACCGATACAATCGCCATCCGGGCGCACATGCCCGCCAATGGCAATCGTTTCTGCTTTTTCTATTGCTGACAGCAATTGACTCATTCGCTGTCACCCCCGTCCTCATCACGGTGATTCAACTCGCGGATTTTCTTCGACATCTCCACACCATACTCAATGGAAGTATCCAGAATAAATGTTAATTCCGGTGTATTCCTGAGATTCATACGGTGCGCTAACTGATGTCTGGCGTAAGCGGCACTCTTTTTGAGTCCCTCCATCGTCTTTTCCTTCGCCTCATCATCGCCGAGAACGCTCACATAAATTTTAGCGAATTTCAAATCCGGCGTTACTTCACAAGCCATCACCGAAGTCATCGGATGAATTCGCGGATCCTTAATGTCTTCGCGGATAATCTGGCTCATTTCACGCTGTACTTCGCTGTTAATACGAATATTTTTTACACTGTTTTTTCTCATTTTCCATCTCCGTTCCTAACGATTTGACTATCTCGGAACCTCAACCATCTTGTAGCATTCAATCTGGTCTTCTTCCTGCAAATCATTAAATCCATCAAATACAAGACCACATTCATAACCGGCAGCCACTTCTTTGACATCGTCTTTGAAACGCTTCAAGCTTGACAAATCGCCCTCGAAAATCTGCTCGCCCTCACGCGTAATACGTGCACGACATCCGCGCTCAATCTTACCGTCCAAAACGTAAGAACCGGCAATCGTACCAACACCGGAAGCCTTGAATGTCTGACGGACTTCTGCATGAGCAATGACTTTTTCCTCATAAATCGGCTCAAGCATACCTTTCATCGCTGCCTCAATATCTTCGATTGCATCATAAATGACACGATACAAGCGCACATCTACATTTTCTCTGTCTGCTGTCTCTTTTGCTGCATTATCAAGTCGAATGTTAAATCCAATGATAATCGCGTTGGATGCACTTGCCAAACTTACATCGGACTCATTAATCGCACCAACGCCGCCATGAATCACACGTACAGCAACTTCTTCGTTACTTAATTTCACAAGACTCTGTTTTACAGCCTCAACAGAGCCCTGCACATCAGCTTTGATAATTAAGTTCAATTCTTTGACATTACCTGCCTGAATCTGACTAAACAGTCCATCCAAAGAAAGTTTCTTCGCTTTTGTTTCCTCCAAAAGTTTATCTTTACCCTGGTCTACATAAGCCTGTGCAATCTGTTTTGCTTCTTTATCATTTTCTGTAGCAACAAAAATTTCTCCGGCACTTGGCACGCCATTCAGACCAAGAATCTCAACCGGTGTCGAAGGTGTTGCCTGTTTTACACGCTCTCCCTTGTGGTCAAGCATGGCACGAACCTTACCATAAGCAGTTCCTACGGCAATATGGTCACCAACGTTTAATGTACCTTTCTGTACCAAAACGGTTGCAACGGGTCCACGTCCTTTATCCAGCTGCGCTTCAATTACAATACCTCTTGCACGGCGTTTTGGATTTGCTTTGAGTTCCAAAACTTCCGCTGTCAGAATAATCATTTCCAAAAGATTTGAAATACCTTCTTTTGTATGTGCCGATACCGGACAGAAAATGGTACTTCCGCCCCACTCTTCCGGAATCAGTTCATATTCAGACAACTCCTGTTTTACCCGCTCGATGTTTGCGCCTTCTTTATCAATTTTGTTAATTGCTACAATAATTTCTACACCGGCTGCTTTGGCATGGTTAATCGCTTCTACCGTCTGCGGCATAACACCATCATCTGCTGCGACAACAAGCACTGCTACGTCTGTTGACTGTGCACCACGCATACGCATAGAGGTAAATGCCTCATGTCCCGGCGTATCCAAAAATGTAATTTTTTCACCATTAATGCGGACAACATAAGCACCGATATGCTGTGTAATACCACCAGCCTCATGTTCCGTTACATCAGTCTCACGAATGGCATCCAGAAGGGAAGTCTTACCGTGGTCAACGTGACCCATTACGCAGACAACCGGTGGACGTTTTTTCATCTTGCTTTCGTCCTCTTCTTCCTCTTTGAGAAGTTCCGCTACCATATCTACTTTTTCTTCCAGTTCCGCAATAATATCGAAAGAAAGAGCGATTTCTTCTGCTTCATCAAAAGTGATTTCCTGATTCAGAGAAACCATCTGACCCTGCATAAACAATTTCTTAACTAAAGCTGCCGCTGGCATCTTCATCTTATCTGCCAATTCGCGGATGGTTAAAGATTCCGGAATTGTAATCTGCTTAATTTCTTCTTCCGGCTCCTGTTTTACCGGTTCCGGCTTAATGAAAGCTCCCTTACGGTTCGGATCCTTTTTGGAGCGGATTCTGCTCATTTCTTCCTTCGTACTCTTGCGGTAACCACCTGGTTTATTATTTCTATCATCTTTCTTACGGTTTCTCTGACGGGAGTTTTTCTGCTCCTGTTTAATTCCGTCAAATCCGCTCTGCGCCTTCTCAAAACGCTCAAACACGCGGTTGTTGTTATTTCCATTACCGTTTCCGTTGCGGCGGTTGTCTCCGCGTGAATTTTGTCCGTTGTTATTGGCGCGGCGGTCTCTGTCATTTCTGTCGTTTCGGCGGCCGTTGTTATTGCCATTATTCCCGCGGTTATCCGGACGGGAACCATTACCGTTTCCATTTCGGCGGTCTCTATCGTTTCTGTCATTTCTATCGTTACGTCCCTGACCGTTATTGTTTGGCTTACGGTAATTATCGTTTTTCTTTGGCTGCTGAGGTTTCTGTGAAGAAACTTTTTTCTCTTCCGGCTTCTTCTCTACCGGTTTCTTTTCTTCTGGTTTCTTTTCTTCCGGCTTTTTCTCCTCCGGCTTCTTTTCTACCTTAGGTTCTTCTTTCTTTTCTTCCATTTTCTTCTCAACCTTCGGCTCTTCTTTTTTCTCAACCTTTGGCTCCTCTTTAACCGGTGTTTTTACTTCCTCTTTTGGCTCTGCCTTTGCTGCCGCTTTTTTCTTTTTGAAATAGTTCATCAGAAATCCAATTGCTTCGTCTTCGATATTGCTGTTTGCACCTTTTACTTCGAATCCGTTCTCATTTAAAAGTGTTACCAAATCGCCACTTTTTATATTTTTGTCCTGCTGCTGTATGCTTCGGGCAATCTCATATATTTTCATTTTTGCCATACTTTGTTACCTCCAAATCTAAATTCTTGCCAATTGCTTTTGCAAATCCACTATTTGTCACTGCTACAGACGCCCGGAATTCCTTTCCGATTGCCTTGCCAAGCATTTCTTTGTCCCCAAACTCCACATAAGGAACATGGTAAAAATGACACGAATCTGCAAATTTCTTTTTGGTATTACCGGATGCATCTTTAGCGACTATAACGAGTCTTGCAATCCCCTCACGAATCGCTTTCTCCGTCATAAATTCTCCGCTGACCACATCGCCGGCCTTCATCGCCAGTCCTAAAGAACCGAGGACCTTTCTAATCTGTACCATCTTTTAACTGCCTTTCTAACAATAGATACGTTTCTTCTTTTACATTCATTCGGAATGACCGGCTTAGGGCGTTGCTTTTCCATGCTTTTTTCAAACACTCCTCATTCGCACAAAGATACGCTCCTCTGCCATTTTTTCGTCCCGTACGGTCAAGCATAATTTCGCCTTCCTTTGTTTTCACGACACGAATTAAATCCTGTTTATCCCTGCACGCTCTGCAGGCAATACACTGTCTTTGTGGTTTTTTTCGCTCCTGCATGCCGCATTCCTCCTTTCCATATCATAAAAGAACTTACGATAAACTTTGTGTTTCGCTCTTAATATCGATTTTATATCCTGTCAATCGGGCAGCCAGTCTTGCATTCTGACCCTCTTTACCAATGGCAAGAGACAACTGATAATCCGGAACAATGACCTCTGCACTCTTTTCGCTAGGATCAACCGTAACCGATACGACTTTGGATGGGCTGAGAGCATGCTCAATGAAAATAGCCGGATCTTCGTTCCACTCTACAATGTCAATTTTTTCTCCATATAACTCATCAACTACAGCATTGACACGCGCACCGTTCATACCAACACAGGCACCTACGGCATCCACATCAGGATTGTTGCTGTAAACCGCAATCTTAGAACGGGAACCTGCTTCACGGGATACATTTTTAATTTCCACAACACCACTCTGAATTTCAGCAACTTCGGATTCAAACAAACGTTTTACCAGTTCCGGATGTGTACGTGAAATCACAATTCTCGGTCCTCTTGGTGTATCCTTTACTTCTGTTACATAAAGCTTAATTCTGTCATGTGCCTCAAAGTGCTCACTTGGAACCTGCTCCTGTTTGGTAAGTACGGCATCAATTTTGCCAATATTTACATTATAATTTCCATTGTTATAACGCTGTACCATACCGGTTACAATATCATGCTCTTTTTCATAATACTGTTCAAACAGCACTTTTCTTTCTTCTTCACGAATTTTCTGAACAACAACCTGTTTTGCTTTCTGGGCTGCAATACGTCCAAAGTTTTTCGGTGTCACCTCAATACTGACGGTCTCACCAAGTCCGGTTCCCGGATATTTCACCTCTGCCTCTGTCTGAGACATCTCAAGCATGGCATCCTCTACTTCTTCTACGACAACCTTATCCTGATATACATGGAACTCACCTGTCTCACGGTCTAAATTCACACGGATGTTATCCGCTTTTCCATACTCATTTTTGCATGCTGCCACAAGTGAATTTTCAATAGCCTCAAGCAAAATCTCTTTGCTGATATCCTTTTCTTTCTCAATGGCATTTAATGCCTCAATTAATTCCGGATTTCCTTTCTTTGCTGCTGTCTTTTTCATTTTTTCTATTATCCTCCTATTCAATCATTCTATCGTATATCTGCAACGACTTAAAAAGTTATATATTTGCGAATCAGCGCAATTTCTTTGACCGGCGTTTCCATCTCTCTGTCATCCATTGAAAGAACAATCGTCTCCGTATCTTCCCGATATTCCTTCAATACACCAACAAATTCTTTGGCTGAATATTTTTTACCTTTTTCTTCCCATGTAACCGGTGAAAACAATTTCATCTCCACATCCTCACCGATGTTTCTCATAAAGTCTTTCGGCTTCTTAAACGGACGCAGTAATCCCGGCGAACTGACTTCCAAAATATAAGATTCCTCAATGAAATCGTCTTTGTCCATCTCATCACTCAGCTCGTGATTTACAAGGGTAAGGTCATCAATTGTAATACCGCCTTCCTTATCAATATAAACCCGAAGATGCCAGCTTCCCGCTTCCTTGACAAATTCCACATCTACCAGTTCAAATTGGTATTTTTGCAGAATCGGCTCTACTATAGCCTCTGTCTTTTGTACATAGTCCTGATGTTTACTCAATTCAAAACCTCTTTTCTTTAGCCGGAATGACTTCCGTCTGTATTTGAATCTACACGAAAAGAATGAGTGGACCAAAGTCCACTCATATCAATTAACAGTATCTTCATATAATAAAGTAACACAATTTCCTATGTTTGGCAAGAACTTTTTTATTTTAATGCTTCAATCATTGCCTCATAAGACTTCTTTGGCACATAAGTATATACCGTTTTGTACTTACCGGTTGTCTCGTCCTTAACTCTAACGTTCTTTCTTGTAAAGAACAATGGCTTACAACTGCCGCGCCAGGATGTCTGATCGCTGATTCCCCATACCGTAATGCCGGTAATTCCTTTCGGGCTTATGATCTTGTTACGGTTTTTCTGAATATCTACAATCTGCTTAATAAAATCTTTCGTAAAGGCAGCTTGGTCAACATCGGTTTCCTTTTCATTTTTATAAGCATATGTCGGCGTTCTTCCATCGGTATCGTCCGTATCAAAATTAATCGTAATATCAAGCTCCGTAATCTGAACTTCGAGTCCTGCATTAATAAATGCTTTTAATGCATTTCCATATTCTTCGAGAGTCGGACGCTTAATATCCACGTGGCTCTGCATACCGATACCTCCACAGATTTTCGCATCCTCCCCTTCATTAATATAGGAAATAAGGGCAAGTTCATCGTCTACACTAAAATATGTGTCATAATCATTGTAGAACAAGGTTACTTTATCCTGAACATTTTCTTTTTTCAATTCGTCGTAAGCATATTCAAATGCTGCTTTTACATATGTAGGCTTCAATCCCATATCGCCGTATACACTAACCCATGTTGTCGCTGCGGCAGCATTCGAACGATGAATGTACTCATTTAACACATCCCATGCATATACGATTGAACCAACTTCTCCGGTCAGTTCTTTTTCTTTCTGCATCGTATGGCGCATTATTGTTCGAACGAAGAACTCAAGACGGGCATTCATCGTTGCTTCATCTACAACCGCCTCGTTATCATCGTAATTCTTCTTAAAAAACCATGTTGGTGTCTGCTGATGCCACATCAGAGTATGTGCACGCATACGGATGTTATGCTGTTTGGCAATTGCAAGAACACCATCAATCGTTTCCAATGTAAGTTCCGGAACTTCGGATTCCTTGTAATCGTCACTAATCACATATCCTTTTGCCTTAGCATCTGCAACAGAAATCATATTATGTTTATTTAACATACTATCCGGCTTCATTTCATTTTCTAATGTGAAGCTGTTAAAATTTTTGTCAACAAATTTCATGGTACTTACGTCCTGCATTTCCTTACGATTATTCCATGTCTGGTTATATGTCAGGCATGTTCCGACATTGTCAATTACACCTTTAAAAATTTCTTTCATTGCCGGTGTCGTATCCTGTGGTTCGGCAGTTGCGGTTGCCGTCGGTTTAACTGTCGGCACTTCCGTCGTCTTTGGCACATTGGAAGGTGATGTTGTCGGCGTATTCACCGGGGTCTTAGTCACTTTAGGTGAGTTCTTTTTCACCGTGATTTTACAAACCAGCTTCTTTGTTTTCTTACCTTTTTTAATTGTTGCTGTCAAAGTTGTCTTACCGGCTTTCTTTGCCGTCACTTTCACTGCATATTTACCGCTCTTTTTGAAAGATGCAGTCTTTTTATTTTTTATCTTCCATGATACTTTATACTTCTTGGCATTCTTTACGGTAACCTTTTTTGTTTTCCCAACCGTAATCGATACGCTCTTTTTTGATAGTTTCGGCTTGGCAGCCGCCTCCGATGTAATCCCCTGTACTCCGGCAAATGAACTAATAACCATTGCCGCTGTGAGAACCTTGGCGAGTACCACCTTTGTTTTTCTCATGATAAGTAATACCTCCTTCGCATGTATTATATTTACGATTATATTATATATACCGTCAGTGTCAATATAAATGTACTATTATATGAAATTGATGAATTATTCTATTCTAAAAGGGGATGATCTATATAGGATGGCATCAATTCAGAAAAAGTTTGCGCGTCATGGGCGCTCCCGCTTAACAAACTCGCAGAGGTATCGCTATGTAAAATACACATAGCTGATACCTGCGGGTTTGTACCCATTCCTCACAAACTTATTCTGGATTGATGCATGCTATATAGAGAACATTTCTATTTAAAAAGAATGGTTCTATTAAGTTATGATATTTTTCACAAAAAAAGAAAGGTCTCCTGACCTTTCTCCAAAAGAAAAATTTCAATATGTTTAATAAAGTAAAAAGTAGTCCGTAGGGGAATCGAACCCCTGTTTCTGCCGTGAGAGGGCAGCGTCTTAGCCGCTTGACCAACGGACCATCAACAATTGCTATCATACTACAGACGACAACAAATTGCAAGTACTTTTTTTTATTTTTTTTCATCTTTTTTGTTCTTTCTAATTTTGGGCAAATAATGAATATTCTGTTTCGGACAAATCATAGTACATTTCAGGCAGCTAATACACTCTCCGTCCCGCAATGGATTTTCCTGCAATTTTATTGATACCGGGCAGTTTTTTCTGCATGCCTGACAGCCATTTAGACAGCTTCTCCCCCTCCTTAGGCGGAAAAATGGAAACTGTGGCAACAGTGAAAAGACAGCACCCATTGGGCATAAAAACTGACAAAAGAAACGTTCTTTTACTGCCATCCCTGCCACAATAAAAACAAGCAAAAGAATGGCACACAAATTAGAAACAGCCGAAAAATTCCCAGCACGCAGCAATGAAAATATTGTCCATGGACTATTTTCATTCAACAAATTTTCTTTTTTCAAAAAACACAGGCATATAATCCCAAACAGCAATACATATTTTATCTTTTGTAAAATCAGGGCAAAACGCTCTGGAATTTCAGGGATTTTTTTCTTTGTTTTTCTTTGCAGCCAGGATGACACACAATAAATCCAGTCTCCAATTGCTCCAAATGCACACATAAAACCGCAAAAAAAGTGTCCAAAAAACATAGTAAACAAACATAATAATAAAAGTATTATAGAAAAGTCGTTTAATACAAGCGGAGTACCCTTTCCCATGGAAACAAAAATATTTTTAATTCCTAAAAATGCCTGCGAAAACAACGCCGGAAAATAAATAAAACATATTCCTTGA
>ERZ1106929.2674-NODE-2674-length-11375-cov-3.857509_pt1 | contig 11375 bp, 6 predicted proteins | sample MGYA00403662_ERZ1106929 | MGnify/ENA primary metagenome ERZ1106929 (study PRJEB35170, sample SAMEA104062442) | human gut metagenome | biome: human gut; feature: human-associated habitat; material: faeces | place: Denmark | collected 2013-02-20 ... | reverse complement strand
TATAATGAATTAACGAACAAACCGCCTGCGTAAGCAGGCAGTGGAGCACGTTAGTGCGTGTTTGTGAGTGAACTAGAACGAACCCAAAATTCAACAATCAATAAAGAAATAGTTAGGATCAATTACATGAATTTACTTACCATCGAACATTTAACAAAATCCTATACAGAACGCCTGCTGTTCAACGACACTGCTTTTTCTATCAACGAAGGAGAAAAAGTGGGTCTCATCGGTATCAACGGCACAGGAAAATCTACCTTGTTACGGATCGCTGCAGGTCTGGAGGAGCCGGATGGCGGTACGGTTGTAAAAGGCCGCAGCCTGTATATCCGCTATCTGCCCCAGATCCCGGAATTTACCCCTGGAGATACCATTCTTGACAGCATTGTAAGGGACAATAAAAACGAGCCTCATTTCAGCTCTGTGGAAGAGTTAAAGGCTTCTGCCAAGACCATGTTAAACCGTCTGGAGATCGAAGATTTTGACGCGAAAGTGGAGACTCTTTCCGGCGGACAGAGAAAACGTGTGGCTCTTGCAAGCGTTCTTTTAAGTACAGCAGATCTGCTGATCCTGGACGAGCCTACCAACCACCTGGACAGCCAGATGGCTGACTGGCTGGAAGGTTATTTAAAGGCATTTAAGGGCGCTCTTTTAATGATCACCCATGACCGTTATTTCCTGGACAGCGTTACCAACCGTATTGTAGAGCTGGACAAGGGAAAACTGTACAGTTATCAGGGCGGTTATGAGAAATATCTGGAATTAAAGGCAGAGCGTTTAAGCATGGCAGAGGCAGCAGAGCGCAAGCGCCAGTCCATCCTGCGCACAGAGATCGCCTGGATGCAGCGTGGTGCCAGAGCCCGTTCTACCAAGCAGAAAGCCCATATCCAGAGGTATGAGCAGCTTCGTGACCAGGAAGGTCCGGAGTATGACAGAAATGTACAGCTGGAGTCCATTGGCAGCCGTTTGGGACGTACTACCGTAGAGCTGAAGGACATCTGCAAATCATATGGTGATAAGGTGCTGATGAAAGATTTCACCTATATCTTCCTGAAAAATGACCGTGTAGGTATCATCGGTCAGAACGGCAGCGGAAAGTCTACTTTGATGAAGATCATTGCAGGCTGGGTACAGCCGGACTCCGGTACAGTAGAGATCGGCCAGACTGTAAAGCTGGGTTATTTCTCCCAGGAAAATGAGGCTATGGACGAAAGCCTGAAGGTGATCGACTATATCCGCAATGCAGCAGAGTACGTAAAGACAAAAGACGGCAGCATCAGCGCCAGCCAGATGTTAGAGCGTTTCCTGTTCCCTTCCAGTATGCAGTATACAACCATTGGAAAGCTGTCCGGAGGTGAAAAACGCCGTCTGTACCTTCTGCGTATCCTTATGGAAGCACCAAATGTACTGATCCTGGACGAGCCGACCAATGACCTGGACATCCAGACGCTGATCTTACTGGAAGATTATCTGGATACATTCCCTGGTATTGTGATCACTGTATCCCATGACCGTTATTTCCTGGACCGTGTGGTAAACCGCATTTTCGCTTTTGAGGGAAATGGTGTGGTGCAGCAGTATGAGGGTGGTTTTACCGATTATCAGCGTGCATGGAATGAGCGTCATCCACAGATCAGTGGAAATGGGGCTGGAGCCGGAAATGCAGGTTCTGGAAAGGCATCCGATAAAGATACTGACGAAGAAAACGCTGCAAATGCAAAGGCAGTGAACAAAAATAACTGGAAAGAGACTTCCGGTGCCCAGAAAAAGCTGCGTTTAAGCTACAAAGAGCAGAGAGAATGGGAGACCATTGAAGGGGATATTGCAGGTCTGGAAGAGGCCATTGCAGCCCTGGAAACAGAGATCGAGAAATCTGCCAGCAATTATACCCGTCTCAATGAACTGATGAAAGAAAAGACAGAAAAAGAGGCACAGTTAGAGGAAAAAATGGACCGTTGGATGTATCTGACGGATCTGGTGGAACAGATTGAAAGCCAGAAATAGGCCAAAATCTGAAAGGCAGCTTCTTTGCGGCAATGCCGCGCAGCAGGATTTGGGATTTGACAGTGCAAATAAAGGAAATGGGATTGAAAGGCGGCAATATATGAAAAGAGAGTATAGCATAGAGACAAATGAGAGAAAAATCTATCCCCTGGGAGTGACAAAGACTCCGGGGGGATTTGATGTAGCATTTGTTTCTGAGAAAAGTCCGGCATTGCTGCTTTTTGAAAAGGGAAGCAGAAAACGGATGGCCAGACTTGCATTTCCGGAAAATGCCCGTATGGGGAATGTGCATTTCATGACGGTAAAAGGGGATTTTACCGGATTGGAATACGCTTTTGAGGAAGATGGAAAAGAGATCTCTGATCCTTTTGGAACCTGTTTTACAGGACGGGAAAAATGGGGAGACGAGAAGGCAGCAGGGCAGGCACTTCACACACCTTTTGAAGCAGTGAAAGAAGCCTTTGACTGGGAAGATGACAAGCGGCCTGAGATCCCAGCCAATGAGTGTATTGTATACAAGATACACCCGAGAGGTTTTTCAAAACATGTCTCATTTAAAGGGGAAAGCTGGAAAAGGGGAACCTTTGGGGCGGTCATTGATAAGATCCCCTATATGAAAGAACTGGGAATTACTACAGTAGAAATGATGCCGCCTGCAGAATTTGACGAGATCATGGAAGACGCTCCCGGAAAGGTGAATTACTGGGGGTACTGCTGTGGACACAGCTTTGCGCCAAAAGCAGCCTATGCAGGCGCAGCGCCGGGACAGAAAAAGGATCCGGTAAAAGAGTTTAAGACTCTGGTGAAGGCATTACATAAAGAAGGTCTGGAGCTGGTCGTTGAATTATACTTTGACGGGACACAGTCTCCTTCCTATGTGGTAGATGTACTCCGCTTCTGGGCTGCCCAGTATCATGTAGATGGTATCCATTTAGTAGGTTATGCCCCTTTGGAAACTATTGTGAAAGACCCATATCTTTCTGATCTGAAACTTTGGGCGAAGAACTGGGATGAAGTGAGAACTGCGACGGAAACAGACAGGGGCAACAGAACCAAAGAAGAAAAGAAAGAGACCGGACGCCGTTTATCTGCTTACGAAACAGGATTTATGCTGGATATGCGCAGCTTCTTAAAGGGCGATGAAGGTATGTTAAACCAGGTGGCTCTTCATGTAAAGGACAATCCGGATGCAGTGGCTTCTATTAATTACATGGCGAATACCAACGGCTTTACTTTAATGGATATGGTTTCTTACGATCATAAGCACAACGAGGACAATGGCGAGGAAAATCATGATGGCACTGATTACAACCAGTCCTGGAATTGTGGTGCAGAAGGTCCGGTGCGAAAGAAAAAGATCCTTGCACTGCGCAAAAGCCAGCTTAAAAATGCCCTTACCATGCTTTTTTTAAGCCAGGGAACACCGCTGATCATGGCAGGTGATGAATTTGGCCGTACCCAGAAGGGAAATAATAATGCTTATTGTCAGGACAATGAGATATCCTGGTTAAACTGGAATTTATTAGACTCTCACAAGGGGCTTTATGAGTTTACGAAAAATCTGATCGCATTCCGCAAAAAGCACAGCCTGTTCCACCGCAGTACAGAACCTACTTTAATGGATCATAAGTCAGTAGGACTGCCGGATGTGTCTTTCCACGGGGAGAAGGCCTGGTGTCCGGACTTTGAACGCTACAGCCGCCAGCTGGGGGTGTTTTACAGTGCTTCTTATGGGGAAAATGCAGACGGCAGCGAGGAACCTTATTTCTATACTGCTTACAACATGCATTGGGAGCCACATGCATTTGCACTTCCCAATCTGCCGTCAGGATATATCTGGCATCAGGTCCTTGATACAGCTGAAGACAGTATGAACGGCTTTTTGCCGTCAGGTAAGGAAAGACATCTGGATGACCAGAAAGAGGCTCTTGTCCTTGCAAGATCCATCCAGGTATTTGCAGGACTTAAATGCCCGGAAAAGAAAAAAACACAAAGCAAAGGTCCGAAAGCGAACCGGAAAGAAGGAATGTAATATGTTAAGTGAAGCTATGGAGCGTTTTATCAAGGAACATGAAAAAGAGGCATATGACCTGCTTCTTACCATTGCGAAAATCCCTTCCCCATCTAATCATGAGGAAAAAAGAGCCCAGTTTTGCTGTAACTGGTTAAAGGAACAGGGGGCAGAGGGCGTCTATATTGATGAGGCATTAAATGTAGTTTATCCAGCTGCTTTAAGGGATAATGTGGATGTTTATATGGCCCATACAGACGTAGTTTTTCCAGATGAGACGGAACTTCCTTTAAAGGTGGAAAATGGACGTATCTGCTGTCCAGGAGTAGGTGATGATACTGCCTGCCTTGTATGTGTTCTTCTGGCAGCAAAATATACTGCTCTTATGATAAAAGAAGGCAAACTTAACCAGATCCGGCCAGAAACAGAACCTGGACTGATCTTTGTATGCAATTCAGGAGAAGAAGGTCTTGGAAACCTGAAAGGCGTTAAAAAGATCTGCGAAGATTACGGCAGCCGTATGAACACTTTTTGCACCTTCGACGGCAGTCTGGAGCATCTGGTAGATGAAGCAGTGGGATCTAACCGTTATAAAGTGACGGTACGCACTCAGGGCGGGCATTCTTTTGGCAATTTTGGCAATGATAATGCCATTGAAAAACTGGCAGGCATCATTGAAAAGCTGTATCAGATCAAGGTGCCGGAAGGTGGAAAAACTACTTACAATGTGGGTACTATTTCCGGCGGCACTTCTGTTAATACCATTGCCCAGGAAGCTTCCATGTTATACGAGTTCCGCTCTGACAGAAAAGCAAATCTGGCTTATATGGAAGAAAAATTTGAGGCAGCAGTAAATGAGGCAAAGGCAGCCGGTCTTGATATTACTTATGAGATCCTGGGCATCCGTCCATGCTCCGGTGATGTAGATAAAGAACGTCAGGCACGCCTTCTTGAACGTGCAAAAGCAGCGGTAGAGACAGTGACAGGAATCTGCCCTGGAGTTGGTTCAGGTTCTACAGACTGCAATATCCCGCTTTCTATGGGAATCCCAAGCGTATGTGTGGGCTGCTATAGTGGAGCCGGCGCTCATACAAGAGAGGAATATGTAGAAGAAGCTTCCCTTCCTTTAGGATACAGAGTTGCTTTTGAGATGATATTCGGAGGCAGGTCATAAGCCTGTTTTTTCCTGCATAAAGATAGTATTATCAAAAAAGAGACAATATATACATTCAGATGAGGATGCTGTAAAGACCAGGCTGGTCAGGGCATCCTCATTTTTTTCTATATGAAGTCTATACAGAGTCTATAGGAGGCAGGAATGGCACAATGGTATGGTCTGACCCAGGAAGAAGTTTTAAAGCGCCTTGGCACCAACAGGACCGGGCTAAATGAGAAAGAGGCAGAAAGAAGGCTGGAAACATATGGGGAAAATGTTTTAAAAGAACAGGAAGAAATGCCCTGGTGGCAGGTATTTTTAGGACAGTTTAAAGATCTTCTGGTCATGATCCTCATTGGGGCTGCGGGGGTATCCATGGTTACCGGAGATCCGGAAAGCGCTCTTGTGATCTTTTCCGTCCTTTTGTTAAATGCCATTTTAGGGACTGTGGAACATCAGAAAGCACGAAAATCCCTGGAAAGCTTAAAGCGACTTGCTTCTCCGGAAACACTTCTGATCCGGGAAGGACGCGTTTGTACGGCGCCATCTTCCAGGGTGGTTCCAGGGGATATCCTGGTTTTGGAAACAGGAGGAATGGTACCTGCAGACGGCCGGATCCTTCAGTCCTGCAGCCTTACCTGCAACGAAAGTTCTCTTACAGGAGAAGCTTTAAATGTGGAAAAAAGAGAGGGAAAACTGCCGGCAGGAAAAACGCCTTTATCTCCGGGAGATCAGAGCAATATGGTCTTTTCCGGTGCTCTGATCACTGGCGGAAGGGGAACTGCGGTAGTGACGGAAACAGGAATGGATACCCAGATCGGGACCATTGCTTCCCTGATGAACCGCACAGTGGAAAAGAAAACACCTTTGCAGGCCAGTTTAGACCGGTTTTCCGGCCATCTGGCCTTAGGAATTATGGGGATCTGCGGGGCGATCTTTCTGATCAGCCTGTATCGCAGGGAGCCTGTATTAGATGCCCTGATGTTTGCGGTAGCGCTGGCGGTTGCAGCCATCCCGGAGGCTCTTGGCTCCATTGTGACCATTGTCCAGGCAATGGGAACCCAGAAAATGGCAAAAGAGCATGCAGTCATAAAGGACCTGAAAGCAGTGGAAAGTTTAGGCTGTGTATCTGTGATCTGTTCTGATAAAACAGGGACACTGACCCAAAACAGTCTGCGGGCAGAGGCTGTTTGCATAAATGGGAAGGTCATGGATACAGGGCAGTTAAAAAAATATTCCCACCACCCGGATCTTTCTCTTTTCCTGCGATCAGTCATTCTTGCAAATAATGCTTCCGGAGAGGAGATCGGGGAAAAAGAAGATCCCTTAGAGCAGGCTCTTTTACATATGGCAGAAGAAGCAGGAAAAGATCCCGGACTTCTTCGCAGGCAGTGGCGTCGTATTTCGGAGATCCCTTTTAACTCTGATAAAAAATATATGGGTGCCATATGCAGCAAAGGGGGAGAAAAGATCCTTTTTGTAAAAGGGGCGGTAGACGTTTTGCTGTCTAAATGCAGTCTGGCAGTCAATCCCTCTTTTCAGGAAGAAGAGACTGCTTCCTGGGGACGTCCCTTTTCCTTTTCTGATAAAGAGCGGATCCTTCGCCAGAACGGTCTATGGTCCAAAAAGGGAATGCGGGTTCTGGCACTGGCATGTAAACCATTAAAAGAGGAAGAAATCAGGGATGCAAAGGCGGAAAATATGATCTTTCTGGGTCTGGCTGCTATGACAGATCCACCAAGGCCGGAGTCTAAAATGGCAGTGGCAGATGCTAAAAAAGCAGGGATCCGCACGGTCATGATCACCGGGGATCATAAAGAGACTGCGGCAGCGATCGCCTCGGAGATTGGTATTTTTACAGCTGGTGATCTGGCTGTTACAGGAGCAGATCTGGATCAGATGAGCGATCAGCAGCTGCAGGAAAGACTGGAAAAGATCTCCGTATATGCCAGGGTGTCTCCGGAACATAAGATCCGCATTGTGGAAGCATGGCAGAAAAAAGGGCACATTACAGCTATGACAGGAGACGGGGTAAATGACGCTCCTGCCTTAAAAAAGGCGGACATAGGGATCGCTATGGGAAAAGCAGGCACAGAAGTTTCAAGGGATGCCGCTGCCATGATCTTAACAGATGACAATTTTGCTACGATTATCAAGGCAGTGGCAAATGGAAGAAATGTATATCGGAATATTAAAAATTCCATCCAGTTTTTGTTGTCCGGAAATATGGCAGGGATCCTTTGTGTACTGTATACATCTATCAAGGCGCTTCCATTGCCTTTTGCGCCGGTGCATCTGCTGTTTATCAACCTGCTGACAGACTCCCTTCCTGCCATTGCCATAGGTATGGAACCGGCAGACCGGGATCTTTTAAACCAGCCTCCCAGAGACCCAAAAGAAGGGATCCTTTCTTTTCCATTTGCAGGGAAGATCTTATTCCAGGGTTTTCTTATTGGTGCAGCAACCATGTGGGCATGGGAAATGGGATATTCCCAGGGCGGGGAAGCCATTGCCAGTACTATGGCATTTTCCACTCTGACTCTGGCAAGACTGTTCCATGGTTTTAACTGCAGGGGAAGAAAAAGCCTGCTTTCATTGGGAATAGGAAGCAATCTCTGGTGTGTTATGGCATTGTTTGTAGGTGTAGTCCTTATGTGTGCAGTGCTTTTTGTGCCTAAGCTTCAGGATGTATTTGCCGCAGGGGATCTGACGGGCTCACAGTTACTGGCAGTGGTTTTAGGTGCGCTGGCACCAACGGCAGTTATTCAGATCTACAAAATGATGAGCGCAGGAACCGCTTAAATGACGTCTGAATTGTTCGCTAAATTTTCTAAGATTATGTAAAACATTTGTGGCAAGGTGGAAAATATCCGAAAAATGTGATAAAGTAAGCATTAAGAAATTGCTAAATGAAATAAGGAGGCTGTTATGAGGCTTGTTACATATGAAGTGGAACATAAAGGCGGTCTGGGCGTGATCAGCAGAGACGGAAAATGGGTCTATCCTCTTCGCTCCCTGGATATGGATTATAAGACCATGCAGGAACTGATCGAGGGGATCAGCGAGTCAGAAAAACAGCTGCTTGAATATGTGTCCGGTCAGGACCCTTATAAGATCAGAGGAGCGGCACCTATTGAAGAAGTAAAGTTTCTGGCGCCGATCCCAAATCCGAAACAGGATGTGATCTGCCTGGGTATCAACTATATGGCTCACGCAGAGGAGTCTGCCCGCTACAAGAAAGAGGCATTTGGAGGCGAACGTCCCTATGCCGTTTACTTCTCCAAACGTGTAAACGAGGCAGTGGCAAACGGTGAAGGCATTGAAAGCCATTCAGACATTGTAACAGATTTAGACTATGAGGTAGAACTGGCAGTAATCATTGGAAAAGAAGCAAAAAATGTACCGGAAGAAGAGGTAAAAAATTACATTTTTGGTTACACCATTATCAATGACGTCAGTGCCAGAACCCTTCAGACCCAGCATAACCAGTGGTATTTTGGAAAGAGTTTAGACGGATTTTTCCCAATGGGACCATGTATCACCACAGTGGAAGATATCCCATATCCGCCAAAGCTTTCTATCCAGTCCCGTGTCAACGGGGAACTGAGACAGGACAGCAACACAGAACTGCTGATCTTTGGTATTGACCACATCGTCAGTGAGCTTTCAAAAGGCATGACATTAAAACCTGGAACCATCATTGCCACCGGCACACCGGCAGGCGCAGGAATGGGCTTTACACCGCCAAAATTCTTAAAACCTGGAGATGTAGTAGAATGTACCATTGAAGGGATCGGCACACTTACCAATCCGGTAGTTGAATAAACATGTATGCTGCCTGACGGCGGCATCATCATAAATGAGCAATTGTATACTATATATTTAGGACAGCAACACAAGAGACAGGCAACATAAGGAGGTATGCATACAATGGAATTTGTCCCAATGACTATCAAGAAGCAGAAAAATATCGCCCTGATCGCCCATGATCAGAAAAAGCATGAATTAATGGAATGGTGCAAGGAACATAAATCCATTCTGGAGAAACATTTCTTATGCGGAACCGGAACAACTGCAAGAATGATCACCGATTATACCGGACTTCCGGTAAAGGGATATAACAGCGGCCCATTGGGAGGCGACCAGCAGATCGGCGCCAAGATCGTAGAAGGACAGATCGATTTCGTGATCTTCTTCTCCGACCCATTGACAGCACAGCCTCATGATCCGGATGTAAAGGCACTGCTGCGTATTGCACAGGTTTACGATATTCCCATTGCAAACAATAAGGCAAGTGCAGATTTTATGATCTCATCACCTCTTATGGATGAAGAATATGAGCATGATGTGATCAATTTCAGACAGAATATTTCAGAACGGGCGAAACAGCTATAATAGAAACAACATTGTTTTTGCTAAAAGGGGGCACGCAGATGGAACAGAAATTATATGATCTTATGGATTGGGCGGGGATCGAGGAACTGACTTATTCCGAGTCAGCTGATCCCCATAGAATGTTAGGACCGCATGTAACAGAAGAAGGCTTATTAATACAGGCATTTATCCCGACAGCAACGGCCATTACTGTAAAGCTGACAGGAAATGGGAAAAAATATCCTATGGAGCTTGCAGACGAAGCAGGTTTTTATGCAGTATTGATCCCGAGAAAAACAGTGACCGCTTACACCTTGCTTGTCACATATGATAATGGAACGGAGGAAGAGATCCATGATCCTTACTCTTTCGGACCTCTGTTTACAGAAGAGGAATTAAAGAAATTCGGAGCAGGCATCTACTACGACATTTATGAGAAAATGGGTGCTCATCCAATGACCATTGACGGAGTAGAAGGCGTTTATTTTGCAGTATGGGCTCCATGTGCCATGCGTGTCAGTGTAGTAGGTGACTTTAACTTATGGGACGGCAGACGCCACCAGATGCGCAAAGTAGGCGAAGGAGATGCCAGCGTATTTGAGCTGTTCATTCCGGGCCTGAAAGCAGGATGCCTTTATAAATATGAGATCAAGACCAGAGCTGGACTGCCTATGATGAAGGCAGACCCATATGGAAATTATGCAGAGCTGCGTCCAAATAATGCTTCCATTGTATGGGATATCAACAATTACCAGTGGAAAGATAAAAAATGGATGGACAAGCGGGCTGCTTCTGATACAAAGGACAAGCCTTTCAATATTTATGAAGTCCATTTAGGTTCCTGGATGCGAAAAGAGATTGCCAAGGACGAAAACGGGGAAGATATCATTGGCTCCGAGTTCTACAATTACAGGGAACTGGCTGTAAAGCTGGCTGAGTATGTAAAAGATATGGGCTATACCCATGTAGAACTGCTGCCGATCATGGAACATCCTTTAGATGCTTCCTGGGGATATCAGGTAACTGGTTATTATGCTCCTACCAGCCGCTATGGAACACCGGATGATTTCATGTACTTCATGGACTATATGCATGAACAGGGCATTGGTGTGATCTTAGACTGGGTACCGGCCCATTTCCCGAGAGATGCTTTCGGAATGGCATGCTTTGACGGAACCTGCGTCTATGAACATGCAGACCCAAGAAAGGGCGCTCATCCGCACTGGGGTACACTGATCTATAACTACGGCCGTCCGGGAGTATCTAACTTCCTCATTGCCAACGCACTGTTCTGGGCTGAGAAGTACCACGCAGACGGCATCCGTATGGACGCGGTGGCTTCCATGCTGTATCTGGATTACGGTAAAAATGACGGTGAATGGGTGGCAAATATCTACGGCGGAAATGAAAATCTGGAAGCTGTAGAGTTCTTAAAGCACTTAAATACTGTATTCAAGGGCAGAAAGAACGGTGCGGTGCTGATCGCAGAGGAGTCTACTGCATGGCCAATGATCACCGGTGATCCAAAAGACGGCGGACTTGGTTTTGATTATAAGTGGAATATGGGCTGGATGAACGATTTCACCAACTACATGCGCTGTGATCCATATTTCCGTAAAAATAACTATGGCGAGTTGACGTTTTCCATGCTTTATGCCTACAGTGAAAACTTTGTCCTGGTATTCTCCCATGACGAAGTCGTTCACGGAAAAGGCTCTATGATGGGTAAGATGCCGGGAGAGACTTTAGAGGCAAAGGCTGAAAACCTGCGGGCTGCCTATGGCTTTATGATGTCCCATCCAGGCAAGAAGCTGTTATTTATGGGACAGG
>ERZ1106929.2673-NODE-2673-length-11378-cov-10.282611_pt1 | contig 11378 bp, 9 predicted proteins | sample MGYA00403662_ERZ1106929 | MGnify/ENA primary metagenome ERZ1106929 (study PRJEB35170, sample SAMEA104062442) | human gut metagenome | biome: human gut; feature: human-associated habitat; material: faeces | place: Denmark | collected 2013-02-20 ... | reverse complement strand
CCTGAACAGCTTCCGGGTCTGGGCCTCCACGCCCTTGGCCGCGTCGATGACCATGACGGCGGAGTCGGCGGCCATCAGGGTGCGGTAGGTGTCCTCAGAAAAGTCCTGGTGTCCCGGGGTGTCCAGAATGTTGATGCAGAAGCCTTCATACTGGAACTGCATCACCGAGGAGGTCACCGAGATGCCGCGCTGCTTCTCGATCTCCATCCAGTCGGAGGTGGCCGCCCGGGTGTTCTTCTTGCCCTTTACCTGGCCGGCCTGGGCGATGGCCCCGCCGTACAGCAGAAACTTCTCGGTCAGGGTAGTCTTACCGGCGTCCGGGTGGGAGATGATGGCGAAGGTGCGCCGGCGCTTGATTTCCGATTCCAAAGACATAGGTTACCCTCCAAATAACAGCATAGTAGCGCGCCTGCCCGAGCAGGCGCGGTCTTTTCCAATCAGCCCCGCAGTTATGGGGGCGCGGAGACGGCGCATGGAAGGCACCGGGAAACGGTATACACAAAATCCCTCATGTAAAATCCTCCCTCTGAGCCGGAACAGACATCCCCCATTCAGGGGAAAGAGAAAAACAATATATTTTACCATATCCGCCCGAACAACCGCAAGGGGAGGGGCAGGGTTTCCGGCGGAAAAAATCAACAAAGCCTGTCATTTCCGGCCCATTCTTGACAGAAGCGGGCACCGCTCCCTATAATACAGATGAGAAAACCGGATCTGTCCCGCAAAGCCGCGGGACGGGAGGAGGCGGAACCCATGTACCAGACCACCACCTATGCTTCCCCGGTGGGGGAGCTCACCCTGGCCAGCGACGGGACGGCCCTCACCGGGCTGTGGCTGGAGGGACAGAAGCACTTCGGCGGGACCTCCAGCGAGGAGCTGGCCCCCGGACAGCCGGACTTGCCCGCGTTCCAGGCGGCCCGGGCCTGGCTGGACCGGTACTTTTCCGGGGAGAAGCCCAGCCCGGTGGAGCTGCCCCTGGCCCCGGCGGGCACCCCCTTCCAGCGGGCGGTGTGGGAGAAGCTCCAGGCCATCCCCTGGGGGTCGGTGACCACCTACGGAGCTCTGGCCCGGGAGCTGGACGGTGCCTCCCCCCGGGCGGTGGGGGGCGCCGTGGGCCGCAACCCCATCTCCATCATCATCCCCTGCCACCGGGTGGTGGGGGCGGACGGCAGCCTCACCGGCTACGCCGGAGGGGTGGAGCGGAAACAGCGGCTCCTCACCCACGAGGGGGTGGACGTGAGCCGGTTCTCCGTACCCAAGCGGGGGAGCGCCCTATAACCAGACACAAAAGTAAATGCGGCGGAGCGCCAAGGCGCTCCGCCGTTTTTTCGGGTATAGAGGGATGGGGGCCGGCTCCTCACCCCATCGCCGCCTCGTTGACGCACCGCAGGGCGTTGAGGCTCCGGGGGTAGCCGATATAGGGCAGGCACTGGGAGATAACCTGAATCAGGAAGTCCTTGTCGTTGCCGATGCGGAGGTTGGCGGTGGCGTGGCTGGTGAGCTGGGGCTCGCAGCCCCCCTGGGCGGCCAGGAAACAGAAGGTGATCATCTCCCGCTGCTTATCATCCAGCCCCTTCCGGGTGTAGTAGTCCCCAAAGCAGTTGTCCGCCAGCCACTTGTTGATGTGGCGGCTCTCCTGGGGACCGCTGTTCTGGAAGCCCCGCATGGCCTCCCCGAAGATGTCCACCTGGACCTGGTTGCCCGCCTCCAGGCGGGTCTTGGGGGTGGTGGTGGCCTGTCCCTCCAGGGGCAGGGAGACGCCCCGGGCGGCGAGCTCCTCGTTGACCGCCTTCAGGAAGGGGAACACCCGGCCGATGCCCAGATAGGCCGCCGACTGATAGACGATCTCCTTCACCTCCACCGGGGTGACCCCCACGTTCAGGGCGGCGGGGAGCATCACCTTGAACTCGTCCACCCCCTGGCAGCCCAGCAGGGCGGCCAGAATGGCCATAAACCGGGTGCGCTCGTCCAGGTCCCCCTGGTTGACCACCTCGTCAAAGGCGAAGGATTCGAAGATCTGGACGAACTCCGGGTCGGTGTCCGCGAAGGCGTGCCTCTGTCCGGGGAGCAGCTTCTCCCGGTACTGATGAGAAAACTCTGACATGCTGAATTCCTCCTTATCTGCGGCAGGCAGGTTTGATAGTATCAGTTTACCACCTGAAGTCCACTCCAAGTCAAGCCGTCGGCCCATTTTTTCCTGGGCGGAAAAAGAAGGCCTCCCGCTCCCCATTCCGACTCTATTTTTCCATATAATGGAATATAATGGCCTCCACACCGGGGCAGGCCGTTTTGGGCCGTCCCACAACAAAGGAGGAGCGGCATATGGCGGGCAAGGAGACGGTACGGGCCAAGCTGGACAGACTGCGGGGGCGGTCGTCCCGGGGGGAGAAGGTGAGCGTGGACGCCTCCGCCCTGCTGCGCTTTGCCGACGGGGGCATCCACTTCCTGCTCTCGGCGGTGCTGGCGGGGGCGGCTGTCTTTGGGGACTACGCCCCCTTCGGGGTGGCCCTGGTGGGGGCGGCGGGCTCGGGGGTGTGCGGGGCGGCGGCCCTGGTGGGGGCCTGCTTCGGCTATCTGACCCTCCTGGGCTTCACCGGCGGGCTGCGGTACATCTCCGCATCCATGCTCACCTTCGCGGTGAACTTCGCCTTCTACGACGTGAAGCTGCTGCGGAAGCCCTGGGCCATGCCCATGGTGGCCGGGCTGTTCAACGGCGTCACCGGCTTTATCTACCTGTCCGAGGCCGGGTGGCGGACGGAGGATGTGATCTACTTCTTCACCGAGTGCTTTCTCACCGTGGCCGCCTGCTGGTGCTACCGGCAGCTCCTCCTCCCCCTGCGCACCGGCCGGGGGGAGGGGGTTCTCTCCCCCCAGAGGCGGGTCAGCCTGGCGGCGCTGGCCTGCACGGTGCTCATGTCCCTGTCCTCCCTGACCCTGTTTGAGGACGTCTCCCTGGGGCGCTCCCTGGCGGTGGTGGTGGTCCTCGCCGCCGCCTGGCAGGGCGGCCCCTCCGCCGGGGCGGTGCTGGGGGTGCCGGTGGGGCTGTCCCTGGACCTGGCGGCCAACGGGGTTCCGCTGTACGCCATGGCCTACGGCCTGTCCGGCCTGGCGGCGGGGGCTTTTCGGCTGAAAAGCCGGCTGCGGGCCGCCCTGGCCTATGTGCTGGCCAACGGGGGAGCGGTCCTGTGGACCTGGGACAAGGGGCTGCCCGTCTCCATCCTGTACGAGGTGTTCCTGGGGTCTGTGGCCTTCCTCCTTTTGCCCGAGCGGCCCCTGCGGCGGCTGGCGGCCTGGCTGCTCCCGGAGCAGAAGGGGGCCCTCCCGGCAGACCGCCGGGCCCAGAACCGGGTCCAGCGCCGCCTGGAGGAGGCCGCCCAGGCCTTCCGCACCCTGTACGACACCATGCGGGCCTCCTTCCGGCCGCCCCAGAACGACAACGACGTGGCCACCGTCTTCGACCGGGCGGCCTGTCAGGTGTGCCGCACCTGCTCCCTCCGCTCCAACTGCTGGGAGCGGGACTATGTGTCCACCTTCGACGCCCTGAACAACGCCGCCCAGCCCATGCTGGACCGGGGCAGGGGGGAACCGGGGGACTTTCCCCAGCACTTTGCCAGCCGGTGCATCCACTTCCCCGACTTTCTGGCGGCGGTGAACCGGGAGGTCACCGCCCTGCTCTACCGGCGGCAGTACAACAGCCGCATCCAGGACAGCCGCCAGGCGGTGTGCCGCCAGTACGGGGAGCTGTCCTCCCTGCTGGGCCGGGCGGCGGCCGAGCTGGGGGAGGAGCTCACCCCCGATCTGGCGGCGGGGCGGAAGCTGCGCCAGCGCCTCGCCGCCCAGGGGGACGGGCTGCGGGGAGAGGCCTTCCGGGACGGCAGGGGCCTGCTGCGCTTAGAGCTCACCGGCCCCGCCTGCGCCCGCCTCTCCCCCGGGGAGGAGGCGGCGGAGCTCTCCGCCCTGCTGGGGATCCCCCTGCGCCTGGAGGAGCAGGAAGCCGAGTCCCTCTCCCTGGTCCAGCAGGAGCCCCTCATGGCGGTGGCGGGGGTGGCCGCCCGGAAGAAGGACGGGGAGACGGTGAGCGGGGACGCGGGCACCTACTTCAAGCGCTCCGACGGCATTCTGTACGTCCTGCTGTGCGACGGCATGGGCTCCGGCCCCCAGGCCAACCGGGAGAGCACTCTGGCCCTGCGCCTGCTGGAGCAGTTCCTCCAGGCGGGGGTGGACACGGAGCACGCCCTGGTCACCCTCAGCTCCGCCCTGGCCCTCCGGGGGGAGGAGGCGGGGGGCTTCACCACCATCGACCTGCTCCAGGTGGATCTGTTCTCCGGGGACGGGGTGGTGTTCAAGCTGGGGGCCGCCCCCACCTATGTGCGCAAGGGGGGCGCCGTCCGGCGGATCGTGGGGGCCGCCCTCCCGGCGGGGCTGTCCGCCGACCAGCGGACCGCCCCCGACCGCTTCCCCATCCACCTGTCCCCCGGGGACTGCGTGCTCATGGTCAGCGACGGGGTGGCCGGGACGGGGGAGGACGGCTGGCTTCGGGAGCGGCTTTCCAAATTTACCGGGGACAGCCCCAAGGAGCTGGCCGCCGACCTCATCGCCCACAGCCCCCAGGGGGCCACCGACGACCGCACCGCCCTGGTGGTGCGCATCGAAAAGCGGGAAGCATGAGCACGAAGGCATTGACACCCCTCCGCTCATAGACTATAATGAACGTAGAAAAGGCGCTGCCGCAAGGCGGTTAGCCCATTCCAAAGAAGCTAAACTATGTTAGCCGCTCGGGGGCAGACCGGGCGGCTAACACGCATTTGGGGCCATGTAAGCCATCATCAAAAAGATGAGGCCGAAACATACCAGAAAGCGGAGGACTTTCGTCCAGCGCCCGTTTCCCATCCGCATCACCCCCTCTCGCAAGGGAGTGGCTAACCGCCGTTTTGCAACAGCGCCGACTTTATCCTAGCACGCAGAACGATATTTGTAAAGAAGCGGAACAGATCAGGAAAATCCCGGGAAAACTCTTGTAAAACCGGGAAAAGGGCATTATAATAAAGCCTGTCGAGTGTAAAAACGGCAGGCTTTTGTTCTGTTCCCAAATATCCTTTTACGATTGGAGAGAAAAACGACTATGGAGCGCACCACCATTGCCGCGATCTTCGCGGACCAGGAGGCCCTGGGCGGACAGACGGTCACCGTCTGCGGCTGGGCCCGCACCATCCGGGACATGAAGACCTTTGGGTTTATCGAGCTCAACGACGGCTCCTGCTTCAAGAATTTACAGGTAGTCATGGACGCCAATGTGCTGGATAATTACAAGGAGATCGCCGGCCAGAACGTGGGCGCGGCCCTCATCGTCACCGGCACGGTGGTGCTCACCCCCGAGGCCAAGCAGCCCCTGGAGGTGAAGGCCGCCTCCATCGCGGTGGAGGGCCCCTCCACCCCCGACTACCCCCTGCAGAAGAAGCGCCACAGCGTGGAGTTCCTGCGGACCATCCAGCACCTGCGGCCCCGGACCAATCTGTTCTCCGCCGCCTTCCGGGTGCGCTCTGTGGCCGCCCACGCCGTCCACTGCTTCTTCCAGGACCGGGGCTTCGTCTATGTGAACACCCCCATCATCACCGCCAGCGACTGCGAGGGCGCCGGCGAGATGTTCCAGGTGACCACCCTGGACCTGGAGAACGTGCCCAAGAATCCCGACGGCACCGTGGACTACGCCCAGGACTTCTTCGGCAAGCGGGCCAGCCTCACCGTGTCCGGCCAGCTCAACGCCGAGAACTTCGCCATGGCCTTCGGCAACGTGTACACCTTCGGCCCCACCTTCCGGGCGGAGAAGTCCAACACCCAGCGTCACGCCGCCGAGTTCTGGATGATCGAGCCCGAGATGGCCTTCGCCGACCTGGGCGACTATATGGACAATGCCGAGGCCATGATCAAATACGTCATCCGCTATGTCATGGACAAGTGCCCCAACGAGATGAACTTCTTCAACTCCTTTGTGGACAAGGGCCTGAAGGAGCGGCTGGAGCATGTGGCCTCCTCCGACTTTGCCCGGGTGACCTACACCGAGGCGGTGAAGATCCTGGAGGAGAACAACGACAAGTTTGACTTCAAGGTCTACTGGGGCTGCGACCTGCAGACCGAGCACGAGCGCTACCTCACCGAGCAGGTGTACAAGCGCCCGGTGTTCGTCACCGACTACCCCAAGGAGATCAAGGCCTTCTATATGCGCCAGAACGACGACGGCAAGACGGTGGCCGCCGCCGACTGCCTGGTCCCCGGCATCGGCGAGCTCATCGGCGGCTCCCAGCGCGAGGAGCGGCTGGAGGTGCTGGAGGCCCGGATCAAGGAGCTGGGCATGGACCCGGAGGACTACTGGTGGTACTGCGACCTGCGCAAGTACGGCACCTGCCGCCACGCCGGCTACGGCATGGGCTTCGAGCGGATGGTCATGTACCTCACCGGCGTGAACAACATCCGCGACGTGGAGCTGCATCCGAGAACCTGGGGCAACGCCGACTTCTAAGAAAATGACAAACGGGCCCCGATGCGGACGCCGCCTCCCGCAGCTCCACGCCGGGGCCCGGCTGTTGTTCGTTCCATTCAGAAGGATGGGCCGCCGCTGGTTTCCCAGCTGAACCGCGCCAGACGGCTGCCGGAAAACCCGGCGGCCGTTTTTCTATGACAAAGCCCGGCGGTCCCTGTGAGACCGCCGGGCTTGATTTTGTTTGATGCGTTCGCCGATGCGTTCTATTATGAGAGGAGGTTGGTGAACACGGTGATGATGGCGGAGTTGGTAAAGTCGATGAACATGCCGCCCACCAGAGGCACCACGAAGAAGGCCTTGGGGGCCGGGCCGTACTGGTTCTTGATGGCCAGCATGTTGGCCATGGCGTTGGGAGTAGCGCCCATGCCGAAGCCGCAGATGGCGGCAGTCATGACGGCGGCCTCGTAGTCCTTGCCCATGGCGCGGAACACCACAAAGGAGGCGTACAGGTACATGACGACGGTCTGAACAGCCAGGATGACCACGATGGGCACAGCCAAGGCGGCCAGCTGCCACAGCATCAGGGTCATCAGCGCGATGCCCAGGAAGACGTTCAAGCTGGTGTTCCCGGCCACGTCGATGGCCTTCAGGGGCAGCTCCTTGCCCATCAGGTCGGCGATGTTGCGGATGACCAGGGCCACCAGCATGCCGCCGATGTATACAGGCAGGACGATGTTAATGGCGGCGAAGGCGTTGGTGACATAGGTGCCCAGGCCGGTGGCAATGATGATCAGCACGAAGGCGCTCAGGAAGGTGTCGCTGCTGAGCATCTCGGACTTGGTCTGATAGACGGTCTCGGGCTCGCCCAGGTCGGCGCTCTCCTCAGTCACGAGAGGCTTCAGGTTGTACTTCTTGATCTTCCATCTGCCCAGGGGGCCGCCCATCAGGGAGCCGGCCACCAGGCCGTAGGTGGCGCAGGCCACCGCCACAGTGGTGGCGCCCTCTACGCCCATGCCCTCAAACAGGGGACCGAAAGAGGCGGAGGTGCCGTGGCCGCCCACCAGGGGGATGGAGCTCATGCACAGGCCCAGGCGGCCGTCCAGGTCGAACAAACCGGACAGGCCCACGCCCACCAGGTTCTGAATGGTGACCAGGATGGTGGCCAGAATCAGGAACAGAATAACCGGCCACGCGCCCTTCTTCAGCAGCTTGATGCTGGCGCCGAAGCCGACGCTGGTGAAGAAGAAGTCCATAAAGGCGGTCTTCAGGGTCTCGTCAAAGGTGAAGGTCAGGGTGCCGGTCTGGTAGGCAACCAGGTGCAGGATGGCGAAGATCAGTCCGCCGATCACAGGTGCGGGAATGCAGCAGCGCTGGAAGAAGGCCACATGGCTGACCGTGAAGCGTCCGATGAGGAACAGGATCATGGCCAAGGCAGCGGTCTGCAGCATATCCAGTTGGATGGTTAGCATGTGCTCTCTCTCCTTTTCTCAATTTTGCCGTGCATGTACTGCACGGTCAAGTCGCATCTATTTTACATGCAAATTTCAATTTTCTTCACTTTTCTACAAAATAAAAAATTTTTCCCCGCTTTGTACAATTTTGCCCTTCATTTTTACACAATATTAACAAATTATAAAATCTTTTTTTCACATTTCCATTCGATTATTGTGGTATGTTGAGGAAATATCCCAAAACAAACAGTTTCTTAACACCTGGATTCCAGGCGGCGGAGCCCCATCGCCCGGCCCGTTTTCAACAGGGGTGAAAATCTTTTTCCTCTTTTTCGCAGGAAAAGGGCGGAGTTCCTGCACAGAACTCCGCCCCGTTGATGTATGACGGCGGTACAGAGGGCGTTACTCCTCCTCGGCCAGCACCAGCATGCCGTCCAGGAAGCGCTTGAGGTTGGCCTTGCCCTTCTGGCCCTTGCCCTGGAGGTAGGCCATCTCGGCCCGCACCTCCTGGAATGGGAACAGCCGGGAGGCATACTGGGTAAAGACCTCGTTGCCGTAGTCCTCCACCCCCAGGCTGGCCAGGTGGGTGAGGCCCCGCTCCACCGCCCGGCGGGCCCGCTGCTCCATGGACTTGGGGCTGTCGCTGAGCTGGGCGCACAGGGCGCCCACCCCCACCTGGCTCACCTGCTGGTGCCGCTCCAGCAGATACAGGCACATCTCCATAATGTCCTTGGCCCCCTTCTCCCCGGCCATGCCCAGCTGGCTCAGGGTGGTCTGGAGCCGGCGGCGGTACTGCTCCCGCTGCTGGTCGGCGGTGGAGGCGAGCTGCTTCTCCCCAAACACGCTCTGGATGGTGTACAGGTTCCGCTCGTTCTCCAGCTGCTGGCTCACGTTGCGGATGACCTGGCGCACCTCGATGAGGTTGATGGGCTTGCTGATGAAGAAGTCCACCCCGGCCAGATAGGCCTTGGCCACCATCTCCTTGCTGCTCACCTGGGAGATCATGATGAACTTGGCCGTGCAGCCCTGCTCCTTCAGCTCCCGGACCACCTGGATGCCGTCCTTCTGGGGCATGAGCAGGTCCACCAGAATCAGATCCGGGGCCAGGGCCAGGATCTGCTGCAGGTCGGCCGGGCCGCCGCCGCTGTCCCCGCAGATGGTCCCCAGCTGGCTGCCCTCCACAATATCCTCCAGCACCCCGATCACGGAGGTGTCGTCCTCTATAATGTAAATTCTCATACTTCTCCCTTCTCCAAGCGATTCATTGGGATTTTGATTTCAAACCGGGCCCCGCCCCCGGGCGTCTTGGGGGTCTCTCCCGCTCCGCTGGCCACCTGGATGCTGCCGCCCAGCTCCTGGACCATAAATTCCACCGCGGGCAGTCCGATACCCCGGCTGATATTTCCGGTCTTGGGGTCAAACTTGGTGGAGTAGCCCACCTGAAACAGATTCCGCATGGCCCGGGGGGTGATGCCCGGACCGTTGTCCTGGACGGTGAGGAGGAGCTGCCCCTCCTCCACCCGCTCGTCCACCCAGATGACGCCGGTGCCCTTCCCGCTCTGGATGGCCTCGGCGGCGTTGATGACCAGGTTCTTCAAAATGGACATGATGCGGTAGTGCTCCCCGGTGGCGAAGTCGGACTCGCACCGGCACAGCAGGTCGATGTCCGCCTTCTTCTCTCCCAGGATGTGGCGCATGGTGTCCTGAAGGATCAGAAACAGGTCGGACATCCACATCTGCTCCCCCTGGTCGGTGCCGGTGCCGGCCACCTCCCCCTCGATGCCCCGGACGATGGACAGGTTGTCCTTCTTCACCTCGTGCACGTCCCGGGCGATGGACAGGGCCAGCTGACGCACCTCCTCGGGGCAGTCCAGCTCCCCCAGCCGCTCGTACAGCCGGTAGGCCCGGGCCATGATGCCCTCGATGTTCTCCGCGTCCTTTTTCAGGAAGTAGAGCTCATTTTTCAGGTTGGCGGTCATCAGAAACAGCCGCTGGTACCGCCGCTCGTGCTCCTCCGCCAGCAGGAGGCGGCGGTAGCGCTTCATCCCCCACAGCACCAGGGAGGCCAGCAGGGCCCGGGCCAGGCCGATCACCATCAGCCAGGCCAAGACGTCGACGTTGGGCAGCCCCCCGCTGTCCAGGGAGAAGTTCACAATGTTGGACACCCCGTCGCACAGCCAGAAGGTCCACCACAGCTGGGACAGGGGGGCCTGGTACCGGTCCCGCACCAGCAGGCACAGCAGGCCCTCGTAGCAGGGGTAGAAAATTGCCGCCGGGCAGTTGAGCAGAATGGCCTGGGTCCAAACTTCGCCCCCTCCCACGATGTCTATGGCGGAGCGCACCAGCAGGAGGCACACCCCGGTCAGGACCCCGGTCAGGGGGGTGCGGCTGTCCTGAAGCAGGGTGAGCAGCAGCACCGGAAAGAGCACCACCGCCCCGGAGATACGGAAATTGTCGTTCCCCAGGTTAAAAAAAACTTCGCCGCTGAGCACCGTGGCCACCGCCGTCAGCAGCATCCGCTCCCACCGGGCGGCCCGCCAGGGAAACCTCCGCTTCTTCCCCTCCATCTGCCTCCTCCTCTCCGCCCTTGGCATATTTTTTCAGTATAATTATACCATGCTTCGCCCCGCTTTCCCAGCGAAAATTTTTCCTGCTCTCCGGTCCCCTCCGGCGCAAAAAAACCGGCCGTTCAGGCCGGTCCTTTCGCAGCGTCTTTCCCTCACAGCCAAATCAGCACCCCGCACCAGATGGCGGAGGCCAGGGCGGCCCCCGCCGCCCCCCACACGGGGCCGGACAGGCTGAAGAAAGGGAACCCCTTCAGCCGCCGGTTCCAGGCCCGGTTTCCCTTCAGATAGCCGTCCGCCGCCTGACGGGCCTGGCGGATCACCTGGTCGGCGCTGACCCCCTCCCGGGAGAGGGCCTCCTCCTTCACAATAAAAATGGCCTCCTCAAACAGCTTGGGGTCGGGGGACTTGACCAGGATCACCTGGCGGGTAATTCCCTTCACCATCGTTTGGTCACTTCCTTTCTGCGCGCTCTGCCCCGTTGTCAGAGTCTGGAATTATTCTGTCCCAGTTTCTGGCGGTATATTCTCCCCCCGCCCTCCGTACACTGAAAACAAACCGGGAGAAGGGGAGATGCGCGTGACCGCCGTCCAAAAGACGCTGCTTCGGGAGTTTTTGATCCTTTATTTCACCAACGCGGCCCTCATCTTTCTGGCGCAGGTGTTTTTATATTGAGAGATTGGGGGAATCTCTCCGTCCCTCTCAAGCCTTCCCCCTGGGGGGAAGGTGGCTGGCCGTCAGGCCAGACGGATGAGGGGGCGATGATAGAGCGGTTTCGTTTCTTACAGGGGGATTTCGCCGCCTGCGGGCGGCGAGTGACTTTCTGGACGGGCCAGAAAGTCACCAAAGAACCGCTAGGGGGACGGCTCAGGATGGACACTTCGT
>ERZ1106929.2670-NODE-2670-length-11387-cov-3.249118_pt1 | contig 11387 bp, 8 predicted proteins | sample MGYA00403662_ERZ1106929 | MGnify/ENA primary metagenome ERZ1106929 (study PRJEB35170, sample SAMEA104062442) | human gut metagenome | biome: human gut; feature: human-associated habitat; material: faeces | place: Denmark | collected 2013-02-20 ... | reverse complement strand
TGCAGTTTGAGCAAACGGCCCTTTCAAGGGAGATGCAAAGGGCAATACAGGACATGGGATTTACCGAAATGACGGAGGTGCAGGAAAAGACCATTCCCAAAATGATGGAGGGAAAGGATGTCATTGCCAAGGCGCCTACGGGGACTGGAAAGACCTGCGCATTTGGCGTGCCGATCATTGAGAGGATTGATGGAGAGAGCGATGCGCTCCAATGTTTGATCTTGGCACCCACCAGAGAACTGACGAGCCAGATTACAGAGGATATGCGGGCAATGGCAAAGTATAAAGAGGGGCTCCGCATTGTCAGCGTGTACGGCGGGCAATCCATGCAGCGCCAGATAGAGCACTTGAAAAAGAAGCCGCAGATCATTGTGGCCACGCCGGGACGGCTGCTGGATCATATAAAGCGAAAGACAGTAAAGCTGCATGCTTTGAAAACAGTGGTTTTGGATGAAGCGGACGAAATGCTGGATATGGGCTTTATCCACGATGTGCGGCGGATATTGGACAAGATCCCCAACCGGAGGAATCTGGGGATGTTCTCCGCCACCATCTCCCGTGAGGTGATGGATATCTCGTGGATCTATCAGCGGGATCCGGAGGAGATCACGGTGCAGGCCACGCAGGAGAATAAGCCCGATATTTTGCAGTACCGCCTCGATGTGGACTCCGACGCCAAGGTGGACGCCATTGCCGCCATCATCAAGAAGCAGGGGCTGGAGCGGGTCATCTGCTTCTGCAACACCAAGGGCTCCACGGAGCGGCTGACGAAGTTTTTGCAGATGCGTGGGCTGGACGCCCAGTGCATCCACGGAGATATCCCCCAGAAGAAGCGGGAGGAGGTCATGGCCCAGTTCCGGGAGGGCAAGCTCCATGTGTTCGTGGCCACGGACGTGGCCAGCCGGGGCATCGACGTGGACGATGTGGACGCCGTCTTCAACTTCGACGTGCCGGAGGAGAATGAGTACTACGTACACCGCATCGGCCGGACGGGGCGGGCCAAGCGCCACGGCGTGGCCTATACGCTGCTGTCGGATTTCCCCAGCCGGATGCGGCTGGACGATATCGCCCGCAACACCCGCAGCCAGATCGTCTCCGCCAAGCTGGAGGAGGACGGCACGGTGGTTCCGCTGGAGAAGTAAGAGGTGGGGCTATGAATATTTGGAAACGGGGCGTTTGCCTGCTGCTGACGCTGGTGATGGCGGCGGCGCTGGCGGGCTGCGGCACCCGGCGGGAGCCGCAGACGCTGCGGGTATGCCTGCCGGAGCTGCCGGGGACGCTGGACCCGGCTATGGTCACTACGGACTCCGAGCGCATCGTGGTGAGCCATCTGTATGAGAATCTCATGAAGCTGTCCTCCGACGGGCAGGGCGGCAGCCGGGTGGAGGCCGGGGCTGCCCGGAAATATGCCTGCACCGACAACAGCGACGGTACGCAGACCTATACCTTCACCCTGCGGGACATGAAGTGGTCCGACGGGCAGAAGGTGACGGCGGCGGATTTTGTCTACGCCTGGCAGCGGCTGGCGGACCCGGCTACGGCCTCCCCCAATGCGGCGCTGCTGGAGATGGTGGCGGGGTATCGGCAGGTTCGCAGCAGCGGCGATGTCAGCAAGCTGCAGGTGTCGGCCCCGGAAGAGAACACCTTTGTGGTGACCCTCAGCAATCGGTGCGCCTACTTTTTAAGCGCCGTGTGTACGGCGGCGGCCACCATGCCGGTACGCAGCGAGCAGCCGAAGGACTGGCAGGCGGATCCCACGGCCCTGTGTACCAACGGGGCCTACCGCATCAGCGAATGGAAGAACGGTCTGCTGACCGCCACGGTACCGGAGAGCTACTACGACCAGCGGCGACTGCAGATGAGCACGCTGGTGTTCCGGTTCGAGACGGATGCGGCGATGAGGACGGAGCTGCTGAAAAAGAACGAGGTGGATTTCGTACTGGGCCTGTCCCAAGAGGAGCTGGCGGATGAGCCGGAGACATGGACACCGGACAGCTATCCTCAGGTGATGACGCTGCTGGTGAACCAGATGGCACAGAGCCTGGCCAGCGAGGAGCTGCGGCAGGCCATGTCGCTGGTCATCGACCGGAACGCCTTGGCGGCGCTGACAGAGAGCCGTCTGGTGACTCTGGCGACCGGACTGATTCCCGGAGGGATACGGAACACCATGGGCGGAGACTTCCGCACGGAGAGCGGCGAGCTTATCAACAACGACCCAGAGGCGCTGACGGCTGCCCGTGAGAAGGCGGCGGAGCTGATGCAGCAGGCCGGTCTGACGGACCCCAGCAGTCTGGCGGGATTGGGGCAGGTGACGCTGCTGTACGAGGAGAACGACATCAACGCCAAGCTCGCCCAGCTGCTGCGGGATACGTGGCGGGATCAGCTGGGCCTTGTGGTGACGCTGAAGGGCGTTACCGGCGAGGAGGTACAGCGGGATGTGGCCAGCGGCGAGTTTACCATCGCCATGGTGACGCTGAAAAGCGACCGCAACGACGCCATGGGCCTGCTGCGGCAGTGGGCCAGCGGCAGCAAGGAGGGGGAGTTCTTCTACTCCCACGCCTACGATATGCTGATGGGTGTGGCGGCGGACTGCGGCGAGGTAGAGGTACGGGACGCCTATCTGGAGGATGCCGAGCGTCTGCTGCTGGAGACGGGGTATGTATGCCCCTTGTATTTTACCGGCCAGAGCAGCCGGCTCAGCAGCGCCTACACGGGGCTGCTGACGGACGGCATCGGCGGGTACTACTTCTCCTATGTGGTTCAGCAGAACAACGGATAACAGAAAGAGCATCCTGTGAAGGAAATGACCTTCACAGGATGCTCTTTTTCTTGGGAAAATGCCATGGGATGGGGCGTCCTCCCGGGAGGAAAGCCCCGTGGTGGGAGGCGGCAATTACCGGATGCCGGTAACGTGGTAGCCGGCGTCCTCCACGGCCTGACGCAGGGTGTCATCGGACACGTCGGGGGTGCAGGTGACGGCGGCGGACTTGGAGTCCAGATCCACGGTGGCCTCTACGCCGGGCAGGTCATTGAGGGCCTTTTCCACACGGCCGGTGCAGTGGGTGCACATCATGCCGTCAATATGGATGGTCTTGTTCACGGTATTCTCCTCCTTTCCTTGAGACTGGAACACGGCGCTCTCCGGCAGGGGAGCGGTGGGTGCAGGCTGATCGGGAAAGACCGAGGGCTTCCAGCCCCGCAGACGCAGGGCATTGGACACCACGCACACGGAGCTGAGGCTCATGGCGGCGGCGGCCAGCATGGGATTCAGGGTCAGGTGCAGGGCCGGATACAGGACACCGGCGGCCACGGGGATGCCGATGGAGTTATAGAAGAAGGCCCAGAACAGGTTCTGCTTAATGTTCCGCAGCACGGCACGGGAGAGGTCCATGGCGGCGGGGATGTCCAGCAGGCTGCTCTTCATCAGCACCACATCCGCCGACTCGATGGCGATGTCCGTACCGGCGCCGATGGCAAGGCCCACATCGGCCTGCGCCAGTGCCGGGGCATCGTTGACGCCGTCGCCCACCATGGCCACCCGCTGACCCTGCTGCTGGAGCTGGGCCACGCACTTGGCCTTATCCTGCGGCAACACCTGTGCGATGACCTGATCTACGCCGATCTGGCGGGCAATGGCGTTGGCGGTGCGCTGGTTGTCGCCGGTGAGCAGCACCACTCGGCGGCCCATGCGCCGCAGAGCAGCAATGGCCTTGGCACTGTCGGGCTTCACCACATCTGCCACGGCCACGCAACCCAGCAGACGGCCGCTCTCGGCGAAGAACAGGGGCGTTTTGCCGTCCTCGGCCAGCCGGTGAGCGTCGGCCTCCATGGCTGCCAGCGAGACACCGTTCTGCGCCAGATGACCGGCATTGCCGGCCAGCACCGCTTCGCCGGAGAGAGTGGCCTGGATCCCGCCGCCGGGGACGGAGCGGAAGTCGGACACGGGGCAGAGGGGGATGTGGCGGGCTTGAGACTCCTCCACGATGGCGTGGGCCAGCGGGTGCTCCGAGGGCTTTTCCGCCGAGGCGGCCACGCAGAGCAGCTCCTCCTCCGTGACGCCGGGGGCACAGAGGATATCCGTGACACGGGGTTGGCCCATGGTGACGGTGCCGGTCTTATCCAGCACCACCGTCTGCACCTTGTGCAGCAGCTCCAGACTTTCGGCGGACTTGATGAGGATGCCCTGCTGGGCGGCCTGTCCCGTGCCCACCATGATGGCCACGGGGGTGGCCAGACCTAAAGCACAGGGGCAGGAGATCACCAGCACGGCGATGGCGATGGAGAGGCAGAAGCGGACATCCATGCCCCCCACGAAGGCCCACAGCAGGGCCGCCGTCAGGGAGATGGCCATGACCGCCGGCACGAAGATGCCGCTGATGCGGTCTGCCAGCCGGGAGATGGGGGCCTTGGAGGAGGCGGCCTCCTCCATGAGCCGGATGATCTGGGAGAGGGTGGTGTCACCGCCCACACGGGTGGCCCGCAGCTCCAGATAACCGGAGCTGGTGACAGTGGCAGAGGTGACGGCGTCGCCGGGGACCTTCTCCACCGGCAGGCTCTCACCGGTGATGGCGGACTCGTCTACGGCGGCGTGGCCGTCGGTGATGACACCGTCCACGGGGATGCGGCCGCCCTGACGGACGATGACGGTGTCACCGGCCACGATCTCCTCCGTGGGGATGGTGAGCTCCTGTCCCTGACGGCGCACCACGGCACTCTCCGGGGCCAGAGCCAGCAGAGCGGAGATGGCACCGGTGGTCTTGCCGCGGGAGCGCTCCTCAAGATACTTGCCCACCGTCACCAGCGTCAGGATCATGCCGGCGGACTCGAAGTACAGGTCCGGCATACCGGATACCTGTCCGGCGGCCAGCAGGCCCATTTCAATGAGGCTGTATACAAGGCCAGCCGCAGCGCCGACGGCCACCAGCGAGTCCATATTGGGACTGAGCTTCACCAGACGGGAGAAACCTACGGTGAAATAATTGCGGTTGAGAATGAGAATGGGGATCACCAGCGCCAGCTGCAGACAGGCCAGCAGCAGAGGGTGCGTATGCAGCACCTGCGGCAAGGGCAGGCCCATCATGTGGCCCATGCTCAGGTAGAACAGCGGCACCAGAAATACCACCGACCAGATGAGGTGCTTCTTCCGGCGGCGGAGGGCGGCGTCCTGATCCCGGCGCAGCTGCCCCTGATCCGTCTGAGAGGCGGGAGAGGCTCCGTAACCCGCCGCCTTTACGGCGGCGATGATATCGCCTTCGGTGACCGCCTTCTCGTCGTAGGTGACGGTCATACTACCCAGCATCAGGTTCACCGGGGCGCTCTGCACGCCGCTGAGCCTGGAGACCGCCTTTTCCACATGAGCCGAGCAGGCGGCGCAGGTCATGCCGGTCACGGCAAATTGTTCGGTCATCATCGGCACCCCCTTACTTCATGAGCTTTTGCAGGGTAGTGACCAACTCGTCAATGACGGCGTCATCCCCCTGCCGGATGCCATCGGCCACGCAGGTGCGGATGTGGGTGGCCAGCAGCTCTTTGCTGAAGCTGTTGAGGGCGGCGCTGACGGCGGAGACCTGGATCAGGATATCCGGGCAGTAGGCGTCCTTTTGCAGCATCTCCCGCAGGCCACGGACCTGTCCCTCGATGCGGTTGAGGCGATGGGTGAGTTTCTTTTGCTCCTCGTCGGAGCGGTGCTTTGTCTTATGGCAGCAGCAGTCCATACAAATACCTCCCTGGGGTATAATTCCATGGTGGCATTATATACCCCCTGTGGGTATTTGTCAACGTTTTTCCTTGGGTTTGAAGAAAATGGCTGCCAGCACGGCAAAGACCACCGCTGCGGCGATGCCGCCGGAGGTAGCGGTGAGGCCGCCGGTGAGGATGCCTAGCGGCCCCTTTTCCGCCACGGCCTTGGCCACGCCCTTGGCAAGACTGTATCCGAAGCCGGTGAGGGGGACGGTGGCGCCGGCGCCGCCCCAGTCCACCAGATACTGATAGACGCCCACCGCCTGCAAAAGCACTCCGGCCACCACATAGCCGGTGAGGATGCGGGCGGGGGTCAGTTGGGTGCGGTCGATGAACAGCTGGCCGGCGGCGCAGAGGACGCCGCCGCAGAGAAATGCGTTCAGGTAATCCAAGGCTTACACTCCTTCCTTTGCGGCGGAAAGTGCCACCGCATGACAGATGCCGGGGATGGACTCCCCCTGAAAGGAGGAGGTGGGGCTCAGCAGCGCCCCGGTGGGGGCGAAGAGCAGGCGCTTCCAGCGGCCCTCCCGCAGGCCCCGGAGCAGGTAGCCGTTGAACACGGCGGCGGAGCATCCGCAGCCGGAGCCTCCGGCGTGCATATCCTGCTTTTCCAGATGGTACAGCAGCAGCCCGCAGTCGGTGTAGTTTTTCGTCATGTCCACACCGTCCTGCCGGAAGAGGTCGGTGACGATCTGTTGACCCAGCAGCCCCAGATCGCCGGTGACGATGAGGTCGTAGTCCTCCGGGCCGGTGGCGGTAGCAGTGAAGTGCGCCCGCAGAGTGTCGTAGGCGGCGGGGGCCATGGCGGCCCCCATGTTGTTGGCATCGGTGATGCCCCAGTCCACGATGCGGCCGCAGGTGACGTGGGTGATATAGGGGCCGTCCCCCTGAGCGCCCAGAATACAGCAGCCGGAGGCGGTGGCCGTCCACTGGGCGGTGGGGGTGCGCTGGCTGCCGTAGGGGACCGGCATCCGGTACTGGCGCTCAGCGGTGCAGTAGTGGGAGGAGGTCATGGCGGCGGCCAGCCGGGCGAAGCCCCCGTCAATGAGCAGCGCCGCCAGAGACAGGCTCTCTCCCATGGTGGAGCAGGCGCCGTACAGCCCGTAGAAGGGGATATGGAAGCTCCGCAGGCCGAAGGAGGTGCCGATGCACTGGTTCAGCAGGTCCCCAGCCAGCACGTAGTCCAGTTCACCGGCGGTGAGGCCACCCTTTTCCAGCGCCCGGCGCAGGACCCGCTCCTGCATGGCGGATTCTCCCTGTTCCCATGTCTTTTTCCCAAAGAAGATGTCGGGGGATAGCTCGTCGAAATAGTCGGAGAGTGGGCCTTGCCCCTCCATGCGGCCGCCGATGTTGGCGAAGGACACCACGCTGGGAGGATGGGAGAGCTGCACCGTCTGGCGGCCCGCTCGTTTGGTCTGCATAGACTTCACCTCGTGTTTCGTATTTGAGGTAGTTTGCCCCGGTGAGGGAAAAATAAACAAGGAAGGAAGCCCTGCGGCAAAGCCGCAGGGCTTCCTCCCTTTTCAGATGTTCTATCGGAACAGCAGCAGATATGTCGCTGCAAAATCACCGGCCGCCAGATTACGATTACCGGCTGCGGGGTCACTCGCCGGATCTCTCCGGGACGGTTGCTTCAGGCTCCGGCAGCAGATCCGTCATGCTCTTGAGGCTGATGCCCAGCGTGGAGGCATTGTGCAGCAGAGCAGAGGTGGTGGGGGGCAGGATGCCCGCCACGCCCAGAAGAATCAGGCCCAGATTGAAGCCCACAATGAAGCGGTAGTTCCGATGGATGCGATCCATAAGGCTCTGACTGATGCGCCGCAGCGTCACCAGCTGGAACAGATCCTCGGAGGTGATGGTGATATCGGAGATCTCCCGTGCGATGGCGGCGCCGGTGGAGATGGCGATACCGGCATCGGCCTCCGACAGGGCAGGGGAGTCGTTGACGCCGTCACCGATCATGATGACCGTGTGTCCGGCGGCACGCTCCCGGCGGATGAAGTCTGCCTTATCCTCCGGCAGGACCTCGGCGTGGAACTCGTCCACCCCTACCTCCTCCGCCACACAGGCGGCGGTACGGCGGTTGTCGCCGGTCATCATGACCACCTTGCGGATGCCGCAGTCGTGGAGCGCACGGATGGCGTCCTTGGCCTCGGCCCGCAGGGGATCGTGGATACAGATCACCGCCGCCAGCTGCCCGGCCAGACACAAATAGAGGTGGGAGTACTGGGTGGGCAGGGCATCGAACCTCTCCTGCTCCCCGGCGGGGATGGTGCAGCCCTCGTCCTCGAAAACGAAGTGGGCGCTGCCGATGAGGACCCGCTCCCCATCTACGGTGCTGGCGATGCCGTGGGCCACCAAATATTCCACCTTGGAGTGGTACTCATCGTGACGCAGGCCCCGGCGCTTCGCCTCCTCCACCACGGCGTTGGCCATGGAATGTGGGAAGTGTTCCTCCAGGCAGGCGGCCAGCCGCAGCATTTCGGCTTCCTCCTTGGTGCCGAAAGATACCACCTGAGCCACCCGGGGGCAGGCGTGGGTCAGGGTGCCGGTCTTGTCAAAGACGATGGTATCGGCAGCCGCCACAGCCTCCAGGAATTTGCCGCCCTTGACGGTGATGTGGGCGCGTCCCGCCTCCCGCATGGCGGAGAGGACGGCCAGAGGCATGGCCAGCTTCAGCGCACAGGAGAAGTCCACCATCAGTACCGACAGAGCCCGTGTCACATTCCGAGTAAGGGCAAAACTCAGCAGGCTCCCGGCGAAGGTATAGGGCACCAGCTTGTCCGCCAGATTGGCGGCCTTGCTCTCAGCCTCCGACTTCATCTGCTCCGACTGCTCGATCATGTGGACGATCTGGTCATAGCGGCTCTGGCCGGAGGCCTGTTTGACCTCCAGCACACATTCGCCCTCCTCCACCACGGTGCCGGCATAGACGGCGCCGCCGGGTCGCTTGGGCACAGGAATGGACTCGCCGGTGAGGGACGCCTGATTGACGGTGACCTCCCCCTCCAGCACCAGACCGTCCACGGGGATGATGCCGCCGGCGCGGACCACTACGGCGTCCCCCGGCTGGACCTGGGACACAGGGACCAGCACTTCGCCCTGGGCTGTGCGCAGCCAGACCCGATCCACATTCAGGGACATACACCGGGCCAGATCGGCTACGGATTTCTTTCGTGTCCACTCCTCCAGCAGTTCGCCGATTTCCAAAAGGAACATGACCATTCCGGCGGTTCCGAAGTCCCTTCGACAGGCGGAAATGGAAATGGAGAGGGCATCCAGCAGCTCCACCTTGACGCGGCGGCGCAGCAGACAGTGCAGCCCTCGCCGTACAAAGGGGATCATGTGCCAGAGAATGCGGGCAATCCGCAATGGAGGCGGTAGAAACAGGGTGCAGGCGGCCTTGCACACCACCTTTGCCACCAGCTTCTCCTCAAATTCCCGGTTCAGCGCCCGGCTGCTGTGGGCGGGAAGCGCGGTGGTCTGCTCCGCCTCCTGCCAAGAAAAATGCCGAATTTCGTTCAGCACGGTTTGGCGAGTCCCGTCGTAGTACAGGATGACGCAGCAGGTGCGCTCATGGACGGTGACCTGCCGGCACCAGGACCTTCTCTGGAGCCATGTCTCCAGAAGATCCGCCTGTGCCAGCGTCATTTGATTCTGGCGTAGCTGGAACCGGATGCGCCCCCGGCTTTCGTGCAATATGGTTGCGTTCATAGGTTCCTCCTTCACGAAAAGAGGGAGCCGCTGGCGGCTCCCTCTGGGTCAATCAGGCTTCTTCGCTCTCCAGATTGGCAGCGGCGGCTTCCTCCGCTTCCTTCGCAGCCCGGTCCTCATTCAGCTCCTTGGCGGAGGCCAGAATGTCCGCGGCGTTTTCCTGCACCGTGGTCACAGTCCCCATGACCGAGTCCTTCATCCGCAGGCCGGCGGCCGTGACATGGACATAGGCTTTCTTGGCGTCCTTGCTGGACAGCAGCTTGATGCCAAAAGAACCAAACAACGCACCACCCGCAAAGCAGGCAAGTTTCGTATAAACGCTCATTGTGATCCTTCCTTTCCCTTATTTCCGTTTGTAGCCGGTGACCATGACCATAATCATGCAGATCACAGCGCCCCACGCCCAAAAACGATGCTGTTTCATCGCTGTCACTCCTTTGAATGCTTTGGAATGTCTGATTATTGTAGCAGAAAAGGTGGGTGTTTGTCGCTGTCAAAACGGACGCAGAGTTGCGGTTTCCGACATTTTTCTGTACTGGCCGGGAGTCATGCCATACTCCCGCTTGAACGCTGCGTTGAACTGGCTCATACCCTCATACCCCACAGCCTGCGCAATTTGCTGAATGGGCATCCGGGTGGTGCAGATCAGCTCCTGTGCCCGACGGAGGCGCTGTTGAACCAAAAAGCTGTGAATCGGCATGCCATAGGCGCGGCGGAAACCTTCTTTCAAGAAGGTCGGGGAAAGGGAAAACTGTTTGCAGAGGAACGCAATGGTGAGCTTATCAGACAGATGCGTCTGGATGTATACCTTGACTTCCAACAGACTGTGGGATACTGGGCAGCCTGAGCTGGAGAAAGATTCGTCCGATTCAGATACCTCGGTGCAGAGCAGATACAGCAGTTCCACCGACTTGAAAACAGAGTAGCGTTCCTGCTCCAGCTCGGACAGATAGCGAACCGTTTCAAAAAATGACTGCGTCCAAGGTGTGCCGCACAGGGCCATGCAGCCGTTCCTCGCCGTCATCTTCTCCTTGACGATCCTGGTGTCCAACCTCATCCCCAGGGTGGAGCAGACCGTCACAAGGCTTTCTTTTGCGGCTTTGGCGTCTACGGCGATCAAAATGCCGCCCAGATTTCCGCTATACTGACACGAGCGGAGAGCGGAGCTGTCGGAGAGGAGGAAAATGGCCGGAGCCTCCACCGTGTAGGAAGTCCCCTGTAATGGCCGGACGGCAAGGCGGCCGGTCAAACAGAACAGCACCTCAAACTGGAGCGGTGCGCCGCACACCGGGATGGGCCGCAAGGGCTCCTGCACCGGCTCAGGCAGGGAAAAGCGGCAGATCTGCACCCCCGGCATACCGTGGCTCCAGCGGCCCGTGCCGGAGCCCTGGCTCAATAAATATTCCTTCAGCATGATTTCTCACGACCTGTTTCTCTGAGTTCGAAATTGGTTTCGCCTATGCTGGCTGGGGATACAGAGAGAAGGCAGGAGACGAGATCCTCCTGCCTTCTGCGGTGTTTTTGTCAGGCCAGAGATGCGCCCAGCTCGCGGCAGGCTGCCAGAGCGTCATCGTCCGGAGCCTCGTTGCAGATCACGCTCTCACAGGCCAGATTGGCGCCGTCGTCGTTGCAGCGGGACTCCCAGCTGCGCATCCATTCGCCGTCCCCCCAGCCGTAGGAGCCGAACAGAGCGATGTTCTTCCCGCTCAGCCTGCCCTCACAGGCGGTGAACATAGGCTCGAACTCGCTCTCCTCCAGCTGCTCCGACCCCATGGAGGGGCAGCCGAAAGCGATGGCGGAATACTCGCCGACCTGCTCCGGTGAGAACTCTGCGGCGGTGATCACAGATACCTCGGCGCCCTTGCCCTTGGCGCCTTCAGCCACCGCCATGGCCATGGCCTCGGTGTTTCCCGTGCCGCTCCAATACACAACTG
>ERZ1106929.2667-NODE-2667-length-11393-cov-4.928206_pt1 | contig 11393 bp, 12 predicted proteins | sample MGYA00403662_ERZ1106929 | MGnify/ENA primary metagenome ERZ1106929 (study PRJEB35170, sample SAMEA104062442) | human gut metagenome | biome: human gut; feature: human-associated habitat; material: faeces | place: Denmark | collected 2013-02-20 ... | reverse complement strand
GCGGTCTGCTCTTGTATGCGGTCTGATACAGCTCTGTCATGGAAACGGTATGAAGATAACGAGGATCGTTCATGCGTCGGATTCTCTCACGCATTTCCTCAATATTTTCCTCCGGGGGATTGCTTTCGCAGGTTTCATGTGGTATGCTCTGGTTAGTTGAATTGTGAGGCGGCTGCCCTCCATCTGCGCCAACAGATGGGATGAGGGCGGTCGTTTTCTCATTTTCCGTCATTGCGCTCACCTCCGGGAATCTGGAAGCCGTAGAACTTCTGCTTGAAATACTGGGCGGGGCATTTTCCGGCTACGGTCAGATAGCCCTGGGATTTCAGTTCCCTGTTCATTTCTCGGACGATCTGATACGCCTTGCTGCGGCTGATGCCCATGATCTCCGCCACCTCTGACGCTGTGATAAACTGTGCTCTCATAGTACCTCCTGTTTCAATGTGATCTGCCTCGGCCTGCGTATCTTTTGTTCATCCCCCTTTCTCCAGCCTCTCCGAAATACGCATCCTGAGTACATATTTTATTATACGCACACAAGATGCATCTGTCAAGCCTTTAGAAAACAAAAATATGTACTTGCAATTCGTTTTATTCTGTGATATGATATGGACGAGGTGAATTGGATATGGACAATTTCGACTATCCCGCCATTGGGCAGAGAATCAAGCAGCTCCGAAAACGCAAGGGGCTGAACCAGACCGAACTGGCACAAATGCTGAAAAAATCTCTCCGCACCGTACAGAAGTACGAAACTGGAGAGATCGAAGTGTCGATTGCCGTTGTCAATCAGATTGCCGACCTGTTGGACACGACCTCAACCTATATTCTTGGCTATGAATCCAGCACGACGCAGATCAGGACGCTTGCCGATGTGATGGACTTTCTCTTTAAGCTGGAAACGGTAGAAGGCATCGACTTCAAGATCGACGTGCAGAAGCCACCCCGCAGCAAGCAGTGGGAATGTTCCATTTCCTTTGACGGCAAGAGCACGGCAGAGTTCAACGCCGATATGTGCCTGTTCCTTGAGCAGTGGGAGGACGAACGCAGCGAGCTTCGCGCCTACGGCTCCACGCAGGCCGCGTACAGGCGCTGGAAAGAACAAACCCTGGCCTACTACGCCGCAAATGCGGTGAAGTGCTCTGAACCGGAAGAACTTGACCGCGACGAACGGATTGCAAAACGGACAGCATTTCTGGAAAAGGAATACGGCAAAAGCGAGAGTAACGAGTAAATAACCCCACCAAAGCCTGATTCTTGAGGGAAGGAGGTAAAAATGTCAGTAACAAAAGACGGCGACACCGGTCGCTGGATGTCCCAGATCCGCGTGACGGACTGGACGGGCAAGACCATCCACAAGAAGAAGCGCGGCTTCGCCACCAAAAAGGAAGCCCTTCAATGGGAACGTGACTTCATCAGCCAATCCACAGGCAGCCTCGGTATGACCTTCGGCGACTTCATCGCCCTGTATGTCAAGGATATGGAGCACCGTCTCAAGCCCTCCACCGTTGCCAGCAAGAAATGGCTGATTGACCTGAAGGTAACGCCTTTCTTCAAGAAAATCCCGCTGAACGAGATCAAGCCCACTCATGTGCGCCAATGGCAGAACTCCCTGACCAGCTATCGGGATGAAAATGGCAAGCCTTACGCCCAGACCTATCTCAAGTGCATCAATAACCAGCTCACGGCGATTTTCAACTACGCAGTCAAATACTATGGCTTGAAAGAAAACCCCTGCCACAAGGCGGGGAGCATGGGCAAGAAGCACGCCGATGAGATGCTGTTCTGGACAAAGCAGGAGTTTCAAACCTTCATTGAGGTCATGAAAGACCGGCCTGCCAGCTACACGGTATTTATGACCATGTACTACACGGGGATTCGGGAGGGAGAGCTGCTGGCACTCACACCGTCGGACATCGACTTCGAGAAGAAGACCCTGACGGTGAACAAGAGCTATCAGCGCCTCGGCAGAGAGGATATTATCACCACTCCGAAAACGCCGAAAAGCATCCGCACTATCCCCATTCCCGACGGTCTTTGCAACTGTTTGCAGGAGTATATGTCCCATTGCTACGGACTGCAAAAGGACGACCGGCTCTTTCCCTATACCAAGAGCTTTCTGTATCACGAAATGGAGTATGGCTGCAAGGTATCAGGGGCAAAGCGCATCCGGGTGCATGACATTCGACACAGCCACGCCAGCCTGCTGGTGGAGATGGGCTTCTCACCGCTGCTGATCGCGGAGCGGCTCGGACATGAAAAGGTGCAGACAACGATGGACACGTACAGCCACCTGTACCCCAACAAGCAGGTGGAGGTAGCCAGACAGCTTGACGGCATCATGCCGTGAGCCTCTGGCTACAAAAATCGCTGCAAATGTAGCCAATTTGTAGCCAGTAAAAAACAAGAATCCCGGAAAACCCTGTAATATCAAGGTTTTCCGGGACTCAAAAGCCTAATTTAATTTATTCCCACTCGATTGTGGCGGTCGGTTTCGGCGATAAGTCAAAGCACACACGATTTACGCCTTTTACTTCTTGTAGAATACGCGCAGTAATCGTCTGCAAGACGGCCCAATCCAACTGAGGTACCTGAGCGGTCATGGCATCGATGGTGTTCACCGCACGGATGATGACTGGCCAATCGAAGCAACGCGCATTGTCCCGCACACCAACAGATTTAAAATCTGGTACGATTGTAAAATACTGCCATACTTTTCCTTCTAGCCCTGCCTTGGCAAACTCTTCACGCAAAATCGCATCGGATTCCCGTACGGCTTCCAAGCGGTCGCGTGTGATTGCTCCCAAGCAACGCACTCCCAAGCCGGGGCCTGGGAACGGCTGGCGATATACCATACTGGCTGGCAATCCCAATGCTACACCGCAGGCGCGCACCTCGTCCTTGAACAGCAAACGCAGGGGTTCGATGATCTCCTTGAAATCCACGTAGTCCGGCAGGCCGCCCACGTTGTGATGACTCTTGATGACGGCTGCATCCCCAGCCCCGGATTCGATCACGTCCGGATAGATCGTGCCCTGGGCCAGAAAATCCACAGCACCGATCTTCTTAGCTTCTTCCTCAAAGACCCGGATGAACTCCTCACCAATGATTTTCCGCTTGCGCTCCGGCTCCGCCTCTCCAGCCAGCTTCACCAGAAAACGCTGTTCCGCATCCACCCGGACGAAGTTCATGGCCCACTTGGAAAAGGCGGTCTCCACCTCGTCCCCCTCATTTTTGCGCATGAGACCGTGGTCCACAAACACACAGGTGAGCTGCTCTCCCACCGCTTCAGCCAGCAGAGCAGCAGCTACAGAGGAATCTACGCCACCGCTCAGCGCCAGCAGCACCTTGCCGCTTCCCACTTTCTCCCGAATCGCAGCGATAGCAGTGCGTTTATAGTCGCCCATAGTCCAGTCGCCAACGGCATGGCACGCCTCATAGAGAAAGTTGCGGATCATGTCCACCCCGTGCTCAGTGTGATTGACCTCAGGGTGGTACTGGACCCCGTAAAAGTCCCGGCCCTCGTCGGCGATAGCCACATTGGGGCACGCATCCGAGTGGGCGGTGAGGACAAACCCCGCAGGCACCCTAGCCATGTAGTCCCCGTGACTCATCCAAGAGATTCCCTGCTCCGGCAGCCCCTTGAACAGCTTGCAGGAGGTGTCGTAATAGGTCACGGTTTTGCCGTACTCCCGGGCAGTATCCTCCTGGGCGGCGGTCACTTCACCCCCCAGGGTGTGGGCCATGAGCTGACAACCGTAGCAGATACCCAGGATAGGCACGCCCCAAGTGAAGATCTCAGGATCCACACGGGGGGCGTTCTCTTCATACACAGAATTGGGTCCTCCGGTGAAGATGATGCCGATGGGGTCCATGGCTCTGAGTTCTGCCAGAGGGGAGGTGTAGGGCTTGACCTCGCAGTACACCCCGCACTCACGGACCCGGCGTGCGATGAGCTGGTTGTACTGCCCGCCAAAGTCCAAGACGATTACCATTTGATGAGACAAGGTCTCAATCCTCCCTTTTCATACATTCAACTCAATCTCTGATGCCGCTTCCGGCTGTAATCCCAAAGATTTTTGCACGATAGGCAGTCACTCCCGAAACTTCGTCTTCCGGCATAAAATTTCCCTCTATGTCAAAGGAATATCCCAGACCGATGTACTCGCCGGAGCCGCCGTCATCCGCGCTGTTTGCCAGCATGCAGAACACAGGCCTGTCAAAGTGGGTCACCCTCCAGAAATCGATGGCACCGGCGGCCAGCCATAAAAGCACAATCACGCCTATAACGGCCGTCCATCGTTTTTTCTTCATTGTTTTTACCTCTGGCGCGGCCCATTCACGAGACCTCTGCCCCGCCCCACTCGACCACTGTAAAGCCATTCCGCTCCACAGTAGTCAGCTCCTGAGGCGTGATCTTCTCCGGCTGGTCCAGGCCCTTCCATGCCATGAACACCCGGATAACCGTGTCCGGCGCAGGATCAATGGTCAGCTCCGCGCTGTCCGTATAGGCCTCACTCTGGAAGGATACTAGGTTGTAAGCGTTGCTCTCCATCCGGGGCAGCCAGTAGATGATGAATTCGTTGGCCTCTTTTTCCGTCAGCCCCAGTTGAGCCAAGGCCCGCTCCAAGAAGACGGCGGTATCCTTCCCCGTCACACAGTACCCGGTGGAGAAGTCGTAAGCAGCGTCGCTCTCCCCCTCCCAGAACAGGCAGTAGTACTCCCGTCCTTTTTCATCGGTGAGGGTGCCGTCCGGCTGGGCGGTCACCGTCCAGCCGTCCCCATAGGCGGGGTAGGTGGAGGTCAATGTCCCGTTATAGTCAAGCTTGACCGTGACCTCCGTCTCCTCCTCCGGGTAGAGGTAGATAACGGGCTTTTCATTCATTTGGCTACAACCCGGCAACAATCCAATCAGCAGGATCAGGCACAGGAGCCACGCAAATCGCTTTTTCACGGGACATTCCTCCTTTTCATCTCTGCAAATACAGACGGAAACAGGCGGGAAGGGTCACGCAAAAGGTTAAATTTTGGTGATGTCGATGGGGCGCAGGTCGGCGCTCCTCCCCTGCTCCCGGACGGTAAGCATGGCCCTGGCGGTGTCGATGGCGGTGACGCAGCCTACAGAGTGCTCCACCGTGGCCCGGCGGATCTTGAAGCCGTCGGTATCATGCTTGCGGCCCCGGGTGGGCGTGTTGATGACCAGGTCGATGGTACCTGAGGCAATCATGTCCCCGATGTTGGGGTGTGCCTCGGAGATGCGGGCCACCTGGGTGCACTCCACCCCGGCGTCCCGCAGGGCCTTGCAGGTGCCAGAAGTGGCCAGGATCTCGATGCCCATGTCGGCAAAGCCCCGGGCGATGCCGATCAGCTCTCCCTTGTCCTCGTCCTTGACGGTGACGATGATGCGTCCGCCCTTCTTGGGCACCTTCATGTTGGCCCCCTTGAAGGCCTTCAACAGCGCCTGGGGGAAGGACTCGGCAATGCCCAGAACCTCGCCAGTGGACTTCATCTCAGGCCCCAGGCCGGTGTCCACGTCAGTGAGCTTCTCAAAGGAGAACACAGGCATTTTCACAGCGTAGTAATCGGCCTCCTTATAAATGCCGGTGCCGTAACCCAAATCTTTCAGCTTCTGTCCCATCATCACCTTGGTGGCCAGGTCGATAATGGGGACGCCGGTGACCTTGGAGATATAGGGAATGGTACGGGAGGAGCGGGGGTTGACCTCAATGACGTACACCTCGTCATTGTAGATGATAAACTGAATGTTGATCAGCCCAATGACCCCCAAAGCTTTGGCCAGGTCGTAAGTGTACTTCTCGATCGTCTGCTTGTGCTTATCCTCCACGTGGATGGTGGGATAGACAGAGATGGAGTCGCCGGAGTGGACGCCGGCCCGCTCCACATGCTCCATCACGCCGGGAATGAGGATGTCCTCCCCGTCGAACACGCCGTCCACCTCCACCTCCCGGCCCATGAGGTACTTATCAATGAGGATGGGGTGCTCCTGCACGGTCTGATTGATGATGCGCATGAAATCCTGGATATTGCGGTCGTTATAGGCGATCTCCATGCCCTGTCCGCCCAGCACATAGGAGGGGCGCACCAGCACGGGGTAGCCGATCTCGTTGGCCGCGGCGATGGCCTGCTCGGTGGTGAACACGGTCTTGCCCTTGGCCCGGGGGATGCGGCACTGGTTCAAAATCTCGTCAAACCGCTCCCGGTCCTCGGCGGCGTCCACACCGTCGGAAGAGGTGCCCAGAATAGGCACGCCCATGTCTGTGAGCGCCTTGGCCAGCTTGATGGCGGTCTGTCCTCCGAACTGGACCACCGCGCCCCAAGGCTTCTCCTGCTCCACGATGTTCTCCACATCCTCAGCGGTGAGAGGCTCAAAGTACAGCTTATCCGCCACATCAAAATCCGTGGAAACTGTCTCCGGATTGTTGTTGATAATGATGGTCTCACAGCCCAGCTTTTTCAGTGACCAGACGGAGTGGACCGAGCAGTAGTCGAACTCGATGCCCTGTCCGATGCGGATGGGTCCGGAACCAAGCACCAGTACTTTTTTCTTGCCGGTGTCGGGGGTATCGGCCTCGTTCTCCTGGTCGTAGGTAGAATAATAATAGGGAGTTTCCGCGTCGAACTCAGCGGCACAGGTGTCCACCATCTTAAAGGCGGGCCGGATGCCCATAGATTCCCGCAGGGCCTTGATCTCCTTGCGCTCCTTCCCGCACAGGAAGCCGATATAACTGTCGGCAAAGCCCATCTCCTTGGCCAGCTGCATGGTGGCGGGGTCCAACGTGCCCGCCCGGAGGGTGTTCTCCATATCCACAATCATCTGGAGCCGGTCCAGGAACCAGCGGTCGATCTTGGTGGCGTTGAAGATGACATCGGAGGAAATACCCCGGCGCAGAGCCTCGGTCACCACGAAGATGCGCTCGTCGTCCACATCGCTAAGCTTTTCCTCGATTTCCTCGTCGCTCAGCTCGATGTGCTTGGGCAGGCGCAAGGCATGCACGTTCTGCTCCAGAGAGCGCACCGCCTTCATCAGCGCCCCCTCGAAGGAGTTGCCGATGGCCATGACCTCGCCGGTGGCCTTCATCTGGGTACCCAGGGTGCGGCTGGCAGTGGTGAACTTGTCAAAGGGCAGGCGGGGGATCTTCAGCACACAGTAGTCCACCGTAGGCTCAAAGCAGGCCTTGGTCTTTCCGGTGACCGCGTTGGGGATCTCGTCCAGAGTATAGCCCAGAGCCACCTTGGCTGCCACCTTAGCGATGGGATAGCCCGTGGCCTTAGAAGCCAGCGCAGAGGAGCGGCTGACCCGGGGATTGACCTCGATGACCGCGTACTCGAAGCTGTCTGGCTTGAGGGCGAACTGGACATTGCAGCCGCCCTCGATCTCCAACGCGGAGATGATCTCCAGTGCGGCGGAGCGCAGCATCTGGAACTCCTTGTTGGCTAAGGTCTGGGTGGGAGCCACCACGATGGAGTCCCCGGTGTGGACGCCCACAGGGTCGATGTTCTCCATGGAACAGATGGTGATGACGTTGCCGGCGCTGTCCCGCATCACCTCGAACTCGATCTCCTTCCAGCCGGAGATGCACCGCTCGATGAGCACCTGGCCCACCCGGCTGAGGTGGATGCCTCGGTCGGCGATCTCCCGCAGCGACGGCTCGTCATAGGCAATGCCGCCGCCGGTCCCGCCCAGGGTGTACGCCGGGCGGACGATGACGGGGTACCCGATGGAATCGGCAAAGGACACCGCATCCTCCACGCTCTCCACCACGTCGGAGGTGACGCAGGGCTGTCCGATCTCCTCCATGCAGTCCTTGAAGCCCTGTCGGTCCTCCGCCTTGCGGATGGACTCCGGGCTGGTGCCTAGAAGGCGCACACCATATTTGGCCAGTGTGCCATCCTCATGCAAGGCCATGGCCAGGTTCAGCCCCGTCTGGCCGCCCAGGGTGGGCAAAATGGAGTCGGGGCGCTCCATCTCGATGACTTGGGTGACGGAAGCAGTGTTCAGTGGCTCGATGTAAACATGGTCGGCAATGTCCTTATCCGTCATGATGGTAGCGGGGTTGGAATTGACCAGCACCACCTCGATGCCCTCTTCCTTCAAGGCGCGGCAGGCCTGGGTACCGGCGTAGTCAAACTCCGCAGCCTGGCCGATGACGATGGGGCCAGAACCCAGAACCAGTACCTTTTTGATGTTACGGTCCAGCGGCATTACCTGTCACCTCCCATAGAATCTACAAAACGGTTGAACAGATATTCAGTATCCTTGGGGCCGGCGTTGGCCTCTGGGTGGAACTGGGTGGTAAAGCAGTTGGGCCGCTTATAACACAGGCCCTCCACTGTTCCGTCGTTGACGTTCACATGGCTGATCTCCGCCACAGCGGGGTCCACGCTGTCGGCCAAAACCATGTAGCCGTGATTCTGACTGGTGATGAACACCTGGCCCTTTTCCATATCCCGCACCGGATGGTTGCCACCTCGGTGGCCGTAGTCTAAGCGGCCGGTCTTTGCCCCGGTGGCCAGGGCCAGCAGCTGATGCCCCAGGCAGACACCAAAGATAGGCAGATTACTGTTATAGAGCTTTTTCAGCTCCTGAATGATGCCGGTGTTCTCTGCCGGATCGCCGGGTCCATTGGACAGCATCACACCGTCAAATCCACCCTGTAAAATGGTTTCTGCTGGAGTGCGGGCCGGAAACACCGTCACCTTACATCCCCGTCGGGTCAGACAACCGATCATGTTGTTCTTCACGCCGTAGTCCATCATGGCCACATGGCAACGCTGACTCCCTTGGGCCTCAAAGACCTCCGGCTCTCTCCTGGTAACCCGGTCCACTGCGCCGGTCACCCGGTACTGGCCCAGCCGTTCCATGACCTCATTGACATTAAAATGCTCCGCACAGGTAATCATGCCATTCATGGCCCCCTGGCTACGGAGGATACGGGTCAGGGCACGGGTATCAACCCCCTGGATGCCCACAATATCATGTTCTTTTAAAAAGTCGTCCAAGGTCCCCTCACATCGGAAATTACTCCCCCGGGGGGACAGGTGCCGGACCACAAAGGCCTCCGCCCAGGGCTGGCTGGATTCGTTGTCCTCATGGTTGACGCCGTAGTTACCGATGAGGGGATAGCTCATCACGATGCCCTGTCCGGCATAGGAGGGATCGGTCAGAATCTCCTGATAGCCGGTCATGGAAGTATTGAACACCATCTCACACACCCGGTCACCACAGGCGCCGATGGATTCGCCCTGAAACACTGCCCCGTTGGCCAAAATCAACGTTGCTTTCAAAGTCAGATCGCCACCTCTCTTGTATTTTTAAAATTTTACCGCAGATCGAAAAAAAACACAAGAACAAGCCCTCCCTTTTGCGCTGTTTTTTTCAAAATCGGAAATTTTGACAAAGGCCGGGCATATCCTGTCCAGCCCCGGGGCAATATGTTCAAGTGAGGAAGCGTCTGAAACCGGGGGTGTACCATGTTTATCGTTCTCATCCGCACCATTGTACTCTATCTGCTCATTATCGTCGGCATCCGCCTACTAGGCAAACGTCAGGTAGGAGAATTAGAACCCTCTGAGCTGGTTCTTGCCCTGATTATCGCAGATCTGGCCTCTGTGCCCATGCAGGATAACGGCATCCCCCTGTCAGCCGGGGTCATTCCCATTGTGACTTTGCTGGCAGTGGCCACTATTTTGTCCTTGCTCACTGTGCGTTTTCTACGCTTTCGCGCCCTTTTATGCGGAAAGCCGTCTATTGTGGTGGAAAATGGTGTAGTCCAGGAGTCGGAACTGCGGAAAAACCGCGTTACCATTGACGAATTGCTGGAAGAACTCCGTGGACAGGGCTATGCTGATTTCAAATCGGTCAAATTTGCCGTGTTGGAGACCAACGGAAAACTCTCCGTATTGCCCTATGCAAGCCAGCGGCCTGTCACCGCTGCCCAAATGGGGCTCACCCCTCAGGAAACAGGCCTGCCCGTTATTCTCATCAGCGACGGCCGCCTGCTCTCCCACAATCTGAAGGGGCGAGGCTATGAGCATGTGTGGCTGGAAAAGCAGCTTTCCCTTCACGGGCTGTCCCATCCCGGCCAAGTCTTTCTGCTGACCGTGGATGACGCAGGCAATACCTATTGTATACCAAAGGAGGGCAAACGATGAAACGTCTTTGGATCTCCGCCGCCCTCATTTTAAGCCTAGCCCTTTTAGCCGGCTGCCACGTTCTCTACCTGGGCCGTCTTACCGGCGAACTCGTAGATCTGTTAGACCAAGCCCAAGAACAGGTATTACAGGACGACTGGTCTCAGGCTGAGGCCCTCACCAGTCAAGCACTGAAATTGTGGCAGCGGCACGAGTTCTATCTCCACAGCACTATGCGGCATAACGACATTGACACCGTGCTGGTGGCCTTTCACGAGGTACTGGCCTTTTTAGAGGGGCAGGAGCGGCAGCCTGCGGAATACGCAGCTGCCAACCGCCGATTGACCACCCAGTTGGAGCTGTTGTTGGAGTCGGAACTGCCCACTCTGCAAAATCTGTTATAGGCATAAAAAATAGGCGTCCGGCTGGCCGGACGCCTATCAAACGGTTTACTTTTCTTGAAGCAACTTGTTCAGTTCTGCCATAAAGGTGCTGATGTCCTTAAACTGCCGATAGACAGAGGCAAAACGGACATAAGAAACCTCGTCCACATCCTTCAGTCTGTCCATTACCAGCTCGCCAATCTCTGCGCTGGATACTTCCCGTTCCATCTCATTTTGCAAAGACTGTTCAATCTCTTCCGCTATTTTCTCCAGTGTGGCCACAGGAACTGAGCGCTTCTCACAGGCCTTAAGCATGCTCCCTAATAGCTTGCTCTTATCAAACGCCTGACGGCTCCCGTCTTTTTTGATGACTACCAACGGCAGGCTTTCCATTGTCTCATAAGTAGTAAACCGCTTGTGGCAGGACAGGCACTCCCGGCGGCGGCGGATACTGCTTCCCTCGTCGGCAGGGCGGGAGTCCACTACCTTGCTTTCCAGGTGGGCACAGTAGGGGCATTTCATAGAACTCATCCTTTCTCAGGGCCTGATATGGTAGATTTTGTTTCAGTATACCATGCTTTGCCCCGCTTGTGTATCCCTTTTGAAAAAATTTTTCCAGTTGGTATAGCCCTTTGGAAATGGTGGCATACTTGCAACAGTGAGGTGAGATCAAATGAACAAGTACGAAAACAAACAGTGTCCGGAAAACAAACGCAACAACACCCCTGAGAACAAGAAAAACCCTTCTCCCGAGAATCGGAAGAACAACGGCCCCGAGAATAAAAACCCTACCCAGAGCCGCTGATCCAGCCTTGGAACTTTCCCCTGGGTCCTCAACTCTGAGAGGCTCCAACTGGA
>ERZ1106929.2665-NODE-2665-length-11408-cov-3.385449_pt1 | contig 11408 bp, 7 predicted proteins | sample MGYA00403662_ERZ1106929 | MGnify/ENA primary metagenome ERZ1106929 (study PRJEB35170, sample SAMEA104062442) | human gut metagenome | biome: human gut; feature: human-associated habitat; material: faeces | place: Denmark | collected 2013-02-20 ... | reverse complement strand
AAACATGGACAGACAAACTTGGCTTAGGTGCTGCAGTGACAACGAATATGACGGTCAATGGGTCAAGTGTAATGTCATATGTAATGACTTCTGCTCATCAAAATAAAAGTGGAACGTATCATTCTGTTATTTATTTGTATGATAAAGCAGGAAATTGCGTAACGCGAACACTTGATGTTCAGATTCCAGAGGATTTGGAGAGAGTGAGTGGAAAACCAAAAATTACAGCTTCATGTACACAGACAAGTGCCGATCATTATCGAATTTCGTTCCAGTATAGTACATTTTTTGGCGTAAATGCGATTCGCGTTGCAACATGGACAGCAGAGAATGGTCAGGATGATCTGGTCTGGAGATATAAATTATAATCCATCCACAAAGTCAGGATATATTGACCTTCCAGCGAAAGATAAAAAGGGAGGCCCATATATTAATGATGTATACATATGGGATTATGCAGGACAGTTTAGTATGTATCGTGTTATTACGAATACACCTTCTAAAATGCCAAAAATTGTTAAGATTACAGTATCAGAAGTGAGCAGTACTGGATATCGTGTAACGGCTCAGATCGAGGCTTCAAGAGGAATATCGAAAGTGCTGTTGCCGACATGGACAGAGGCAAATGGTCAGGATGATTTAGTTTGGCATCAGGCAAGCGTTTCACAGAATACTGCAACATGTTATATCCGTACGTCAGATCATAAAAATGAATATGGAACCTATATTACACATGTTTATGTATATGATGCGGATGGAGATTTTGCACTGGAAGGAACTGATGTTATTATTGATGCATCATCGAACAGCGGTTATACGGGATTGCTATGTCAGGATGGTATCTGGAAATATTATCAGAATGGTGTGTTTGCATCGTATTATATGAATATGGTTTATTATAACGAAAACTGGTATTATGTAAAAAATGGCTACATCATGCATGATCATAATAATGACAAGAATGAGAATCCCTGGTATGAACTTGTTTCCAATGATGCAGGCTGGTGGGCTGTTTCCAATGGAAAGGTGGATTTTTCCTATACCGGATTTGTCTATGACAATGTAAATGAAACCAATGGTGCATGGTATGTAAGAAACGGACAGATTGATTTTGGTGCAAACGGATTTATCAAGGATCCGGCTTCTGATATTTACTATTATTATGTGGTTAACGGATATGTAAATCATGAACTGTATACGGTTGCACAGGGAACCATCAATGGCGAAACTGCATGGTGGTGCGTTGAAGGAGGCGGATGCGTTCCAAATGCTTTTACAGGTACTGCAGAGTATGGTGGCAAAGTATGGTATTATGATAATTCCAAGATTGATTTCAGCAAGAGTGGTACTTATGAGCATAGCCAAGGATTAATGCGGAATGATTCCACATATGTTTCAATCCATTATATGTATGAAGTAGTAAATGGTCAGGTTATTACCATGACAGTTCATGTTGCTGAGGGGGATCAGCTACAACAATAATGGTGCGGGCGTTTCTGTACGGATAACTGTAAGTAAAGGGCTGTCCTGGAACGATCATAAGCAATGTGACAGTGATGTTTATGATATTCCGGGGACAGCTTTTTTATTTGATAGGAAATTACGATGAATTTCCTATCAAACAAAAAACGCTCCGCGAGGATGCGACCAGATGCATGTGGAATATGTCTGCTAAAGCAGACTGCATCTGGCGCGCAAAGCGTAACAAGTCCCTCAAAGATTGAGGGATTCAGGGAGTTTGAAGCGGACTTGTCCGCTTTGTTCTTGGAAAGGAGAGTTAGAGAGAATGATGAAAAAGAGACTGAAAAAAGTCCTTGCACTGGGGATGGCAGCAGCTATGCTGGCCGGTGCACCATTGCCAGCAATGGCTGCAGAAGCAGCACCGGCGGACGCAGCAGTGACAGCGGAAACACAACCGGAAATCGCAATGCAGGCAGCTGATGAAGACGCAGCTGGAACGGCACTGCCCAATGGTGTTGATCCACTGACATTGGACGGTCTGGTTCAGCTGAATGACGGCAACTGGTACTACATGCAAAACTGCAGGGTGAGTGGTGCTGCCAATAAAACGGTAAAACCGGCATGTGGCAGCTGGTGGTATGTAGGTGGTTGCAGAGTAGATTTTTCTTATACCGGATTTGGCAGGAATGGCGCTGATAATTGGTATGTTCAGAATGGTCAGGTACAGTTCGGTTATACCGGAATTGTGACTGCAAAGGATGAAACGAATCGTACTTACGTTTGCTATGTGACAAATGGACGATTGGACACAGACTATACCGGATTAGCCTATGGAACCGTAGACGGTGTGGAGGGATGGTATAACTTCCATGACGGATATAACTTCCATGAAGGGTATTTGAACAAAGGCAAAGAGCTGGTGGAATATAATGGCGCATGGTGGTATGTCAGTGATGAGAGAAAGGTCGACTTCTCCTATACCGGAATCGCCTACAATGAAGCCGGTGGCTGGTATGTCAGAAACGGACAGGTCGATTTTTCATATAACGGAATACTTGAGTATGAGGTGATTGACGGACCTTTTATAATACCATATCAATATCATTTTGTAAATGGAAAGTTGAATGAAGGGCTGACTGGTTTATATTATACAACCGTAAATGGAAAAACAAACTGGTATGGATTTCAGAATGGTGCCATTGCAACTTTTGAGGAATACGAAGATTCTTATGGTACCTTATTTTTGAATGAAAGTGGCTGGTGGTATGTCGATCCCATTCACGGAACGGTTGATTTCAGTTATACCGGATTGGGAAAAACTGTGTTTCCGGGAGATGATCGGTATCATTACTGGTATGTGAAGAACGGACGGATAGACTTTAACTATAACGGATTTCTTGAATTGTACGGGGGTGTGTATTATGTGAAAAATGGTCAGGTAGATGAAACCGTCAATGGTGTATATCAGTATACGGTAAACGGAAAAACAGCCTGGCATGGTTTATGGAGAGGTAAAAAGGCTTATAACGAAGTGTTAATGAATCCAAATGATGGCAGCTGGTGGTATGTCAGAGATGGACTGGTTGATTTCAGTTATACCGGAATGGGAACCCGGCATGATTGGACAGGGGATACATCTGACACCTGGTATATCAGAAACGGACAGGTCGATTTCTCTTATTCCGGCTGTGTGGCAGCTGACGGAAATACCCGTTACTTGCGAAGATATTACCTGGTCGAAAATGGCAGATTACGGAAGGAAGTTTCCGGTTTGGTGCAGGCGACTGTCGAAGGAGTAAATGGATGGTGGAAGATTGATCAAGGAGTTATTACCGTTCAAAGCGGTGGCAGTGAGACATTTCTGGTATACTATAATGGCGACTGGTGGTATGTGTTGAACAGCGGACAAGTTGATTTTTCCTTTACAGGCTTGAAAGGGTATAATGGAGAAACCTGGTATGTGGAAAATGGCCGTGTAAACTTTGACAAGACAGGATTTGTAAACCTGAGTGGGGATACCACCACGAGATATACCTATATTCAGAATGGCCATCCGCTTCCTTATGGTTTCTCGGGACTGTTCTATGCAGAATTAGATGGAAAAACTACATGGTGGCAGATAGAAGAGGGCCATTGTGATTATTATGGTGGTCCTGAACCGTCACATTATGAGAGACCAGAGAGCTTTGCAGCAAATGAAGAAGGTCTGTGGGCTACGAATAACAGTCAAATCTCTTACGGCATAACGGGTGTGTATAAAACAATAGGTAGAATTGGTTATAGTAGTAGCTATTCTATTGAGGTAGAGTATACATATAATGTTGTAAACGGACTGGTAACAGAGATGCAGGCGGTGATTCTGTAAGCTGCAGGAAAGCAGCGGTATTACTAATGGGAAAACTGTAACGGGCATTCTTGAAAGTATTATTCCAGAGCAGTTTTAGAAAAGGAGAGAAAGAAGGATATGAAAAAACGAATGACAAAAGTCCTTGCACTGGGGATGATGGCAGCTATGCTGATCAGTGCACCACTGTCCGCAATGGCTGCAGAAGCAGCACCGGCGGACGCAGCAGCGACAGCGGAACCACAGCCGGAAATGGCAATGCAGGCAGCAGAGGAAGAAGCAGCTGTAACGGCACTGACCAACGGTGTTGATCCAATGGCATTGGACGGCCTGGTTCAGCTCAATGACGGTAACTGGTACTATATGGAAGATGGTCGGCTGAGTTCTAACGCAAGCAAAACGGTAAAACCGGCATGCGGCAGCTGGTGGTATGTATCCGGATGGAAAATTGATTTTTCTTTTACCGGATTTGGCAAAAATGGGGATGATCTGTGGTATGTAAAAGACGGTCAGGTACAGTTTGGCTATACCGGCGTTGCAAGAGGAACGGATCAATATGGAAATACGTCTACTTATTATGTAACAAATGGCCGGGTAGACAAAAGCTTTCGTGGATTAGCCTATGGAATCTACAACGGTGAGGAAGGCTGGATCAATTTCTGTGACGGAAAACCGAAATATTCCTATGAGAGCCTGGTGGAGTATAATGGTGCCTGGTGGAAAATGTCCGGTTATATGATAGATTTTGACTATACCGGCGCTGCATCCAATGAATCAGGTACATGGTATGTCAGAAACGGTCAGGTTGATTTCGGTTATACCGGTGTGATTGAAGGAAAAAAAGGAAGCAGATCGTACCAGTATTATTTTATTAATGGAAAGGCAAACGAAAATCTGACCGGCGTGTTTTATACAAAGGTAAACGGAGCAGAAGGCTGGTACGGATTCTATAAAGGGGAACTGGCAACATCGGATGACTACTACGAAGCGCCGGGCAGAGTGCTGTCAAATGTAAGCGGCTGGTGGTATATCAATCCGAAAACCGGACTGGTAGATTTTAATTATAACGGATTGGGTATCACGGAGGATGACGACTGGTACCATTACTGGTATGTGGAAAATGGACAGATCAATTTCAATTTTAACGGACTTTATAATTATCACACCAGATACTATGGAGACATTCTGTGCTGCATCACAAATGGTCAGGTGGATCCGAATGTCAATGGTGTGTACCAGCTCACAGTAAATGGACAGACAAACTGGTATGGATTCTTTCAGGGAATGCAGACAGAGGACGAAGTGTTGATGAATCCGTATGACGGCAGCTGGTGGTATACCGGAGATGACGGACTGGTTGATTTCTCCTATACCGGCATTGCTGAAAGATATGATCAAAATGGAGACAAATTTGATAGCTGGTATGTCAGAAACGGTCAGGTAGATTTTTCCAGTAATGGATGGGTAAAGATAAATAATCATTATGTATATGTCCGGAACGGAATGCTGCAGAGTGATCTGAACGGACTGGTACAGGCTACCATTGACGGGAAAGACGGCTGGTGGGAAGTAGACCATGGTACCCTCTTTGACAATACGAATTATTACTACACACTGTGCTATTATGGCGGCAGCTGGTGGGCGGTATATAACAGTCAGGTAGATTTTTCCTACACTGGTTTTGTGGAACATGATGGTACAAGATGGTATGTGGAAAATGGTCGTGTAAACTTCGATAAGACAGGTTTTGTCAATACAGAGGAAGCAGATACTTATGCATATGTGCAGAACGGTCAGTATAATAAAACTTTCTATGGAGCAATCTATGCGGAATTGAATGGAAAGAACAGCTGGTGGCAGGTAAAGGATGGAAACTGTGTGCATTCTGCGAATGCGGCATGGAATGGAAAACCGGACAGCTTTGCAGCTAATGAAAATGGCCTGTGGGCAATTGTGAATGGCGAGGTTGCTTTTGATGTGACCGGTGAATATTCATATGGAACTTATTATTCTGTTTCCAGAGAGGATTCAATATATGTAAGCTATATTTACCAGGTAGAGAATGGTCTGGTAACATCTATGCAGGCAACTGTTTTAGATCGTTAAATAAATGGTTGCAGAAAACGCAGCATACAAACAGGGAGAGAGGTGGAAAATACATATGAAAAAACGATTTGCAAAAACAGTGGCGCTGGTGGTGGCGGCGGCCCTGACAGCAGGAGCACCGGTATCGGTCATGGCAGCAGAAGAGCAGTCAGAAACGGTGGCTGTGCAGGAAGTGTCAGCACCGGAACTGTCTCAGGGTACCGATCCGATGACGTTACATGGAATGCAGCAGCTCAATGACGGTAACTGGTACTATATGGAACATGGAAAAGTGTCTGACAAAGCAAACGGTACACTGCAGCCGGTTGGGGATGAGTGGCTGTATGTGGGCAGGTACCGTGTGGACAATTCCTACACCGGTCTGTGTGCCAACGAAGCAGGAACCTGGTATGTTGCGAAAGGAAAAGTACAATTTGATCATACCGGTGTGGTCAGTCAGAGAGAGAACGACAGGACGAACTGGTACTATGTGACAGATGGTAAGGTGGATACCGGTGTGAACGGACTTTGCTATGTGTCGATCAATGGCACTGAGGGCTGGTATAATTTTAAGGACGGCATGGTGACCGGGGCATATCATCAGCTGGTGGAGTACAATGGTTCCTGGTGGTACATCGGGGAAGGTGGCGAGGTTGATTTTTCCTATACCGGTGTGTGTCAGAATAGTGCAGGAACCTGGTATGTGAAAAACGGGCAGGTAGATTTCGGATTTTCCGGTGTGCTGGAAGGAAAAAGTGAGAACTTCCATAAACCGTACAAATATTATTTTGTAAATGGAAAAACGTATGAACGTGTGCATGGTGTCTATTACACAACGGTAAATGGTGTATCCGGCTGGTATGGATTTTACAAAGGAGAGCTGGCGACGACAGCACCGTCTGAAGTAGCAAATCTGCTGCCAAATGAAGCCGGCTGGTGGTGCATTGACAGCCTGACCGGTCAGGTAGATTTTTCCAAAAACGGTTTCGAGTTTGTGCGGGAAGAAAACGGAAGCGGACATCTGTGGTATGTCAGAGACGGCCAGGTAGATTTCAGCCGCAACGGTGCGTATATTTATCCAGATCATGTTATACCCGCCGAAAAATATTGCTGGCTCGTGGGTGGTCAGATAGATCAGACCTGCTCCGGTGTATATTATCTGAATCTGGATGGAATAGAAGGCTGGTATGGATTTTTAGAAGGACAACAGATTACTTATACCTTGCTTCCAAATCCGGATGACGGCAGCTGGTGGTATGTGGGTGGAAACGGACAGGTAAATTTTTCCTATACAGGTATCTTTCGGGCAAAGGATCATAGCTACCACCTGGCAGAGGATGCGTGGTATGTGCGAAATGGTCAGGTGGATTTCTCTTACACCGGTCTGGTATATGAGAATGAGAAATGTTATCTGGTTCAGGATGGCCGTGTTCAGAAAGAAAATAATAGTCTTGCGTATCTGACTCTGAATGGAGAGACTGCATGGTGGCAGGTGACAGACGGCTATATTTGCACCGAGAATGACAAAAAGTATGACGAAGAAACACTGGTGTACTACGATGGAAGCTGGTGGTATGTGAAAAACCACAAAGTAGATTTCTCTTATAATGGATTCGTGGATTACAAGGGTACGCTGTGGTATGTGAAAAATGGCAGATACAGCTATGAAACGACAGGATTTGTAATGGCGGATGGATATTCCTGCTATTATGTTACAAACGGACGATTTGATAATTCTTACGAAGACGTTGTGTATGGCAGCATTGATGGTGAAACTGCCTGGTGGATGATTAACAACGGACGCTGTGCTTACTGGAAAATGGCAGAAACACATACGGAACCGGACAGTTTTGCAGCGAATGCAAACGGTTTGTGGGCATGCAATGACGGCAGGGTGAATTTTGACCTGAACGGTCCTTATACCGGCACAGTGCCTTACAATGTGGAAAAAAACCAGAGGGTGATGATTCGGTATCACTATCAGATGGAAAACGGTCAGGTGACAGGACTTCAGGTTGAGGTAGTGTAAATTTTTGCCAGAAAAGAACAGATGGTCGATAAATAATTAAAAAAAGAATTAAAAAACACGCAGGAATGGTGATTTTTGTCTTGTTCTGTCTGTGGAATGCCGCTATAATAAAAGTAATTGAGCAAAAAAAACAGATTTTTTGATCTGGCCAGAACATAGGAAAGAAAGATGAGGTTTTAAATGAAAAGATTTGCGGCAATGTGTTTGATTGCATCCATGATAGCTTCCATGGGCAGTGTGACAGGATATGCAGCAGAAGCTGATGGAGCAGGGCAGACAGCGGTTTATCAGACAGCAGGTTCTGCTTCCGATGAGACCGAAGTGTTGGATGTATCGACAGCAACGTATCCATCTGACTGGGATCCGGAGGATCCGCTGAACGGAAGGGCATATCGACAGCAGCAGGAACAGGAAAACTTGGGGACATCCGATGAAGCGGCTTACCGTTCTTCGGCCGGTGAGCTGGCACGAAGCAGCAGCAACGTGACGACAAGCTGGCCGAAGTATAACGGTGGAACGACGGCATACATACATAATTCTGAAAATGTAACAGGTAAAAATGTCATTGCGGGAATTGATGTATCCTATCATCAGGGAAGTATTGACTGGAATAAAGTTAAAGCATCCGGGGTACAATTCGTGATCCTGCGTGCAGGATACCGTGCTTACGGTTCCGGAAGTATGGCACAGGACAGCAGATTTGCAGAATACTACAAAGGTGCAAAAAATGTCGGATTAAAAGTCGGCGCATATTTTTATTCCCAGGCAACGACACCGCAGGAGGCAGTAGAAGAAGCGAATAAGACACTGAGCATTATCAACGGATGCAGTTTTGAAATGCCGGTCGCATTTGATTACGAATATGCCAATGATAAGTATGGCAACTGTGTTGGAAGACTGTACAATGCGAACCTGAGTAAAGCACAGAAGACAGCGTGTGCGAGGGCTTACTGTGATACCATCCGGGCAGCCGGTTATTCGACCATGATCTATGCAAATGCAGGATGGTGTGAGAAGGAGCTGGATACTGCCGCATTGCGGAAGGATTACCAGATCTGGATGGCACGTTATAATACCTATACTTACAAAGAGAGCAAAGACAAGGGACAGCGTTATGGCGGTCAGATTGATTTCTGGCAGTGCAGTGACAATGCAAAAATTAACGGTATCAATACAGCGGTAGATTTTGACTATTGGTATCAGCCTGCATCCGGCAGCATCGTTTACGACCAGAGTCTGCAGAGATGGGTGTATGCTATTGACGGTGTGATCCAGTATCAGGCTTGTGGACTTGCATCCAACGAACATGGCTGGTTCCGTGTGGATAATGGATTTGTAAATTTTGATTTCAACGGTTTATGTTCCAATGAAAACGGCTGGTGGTACCTGACCGGAGGAAAGATCGATTTTGATTACAACGGACTTGCATCCAATGAATATGGATGGTGGCAGATCCACGGAGGAAAGGTTGATTTCGATTATAACGGTCTGACGCCCAATGAACATGGCTGGTGGCGACTTGCCGGTGGAAAAATTGATTTTGACTACAACGGTTTTGCATCCAATGAAAACGGAAACTGGAGAGTCATCGGTGGAAAGATTGATTTCAACCGTACCGGTGTGGATTTTGACGGTGTATCCTGGTGGCGTGTAGAAGGTGGAAAAGTCAATACAAATTATAACGGAATTGCCCAGAATGAGTATGGATGGTGGTATATCCGTCATGGAAAAGTAGTGTTTAATTTTACCGGCTGGACAAAAGTCAGCAGTGGCAGATATTATGTACATAATGGCTGCGTAGCCCGTTAAGAGCAGAACGCAAAGCATGGAACAATCCGTGTAATCGAGATTTGGATGTTTTGACACCCAAATCATAATATAAAAAGTGTCTCTCTGAGAAATTCAGGGAGACATTTTTGGATTCCGATGTTATACTTTTCTGGAGCAGTGAGATGAAAGAATGAATTTGATCAGTAGAGTTATTGACCAAGAAGCCCACTTCAAAATCAGTGATTTAAGTGGTAGGATATGTCACAATCTTGCGGTTCAAAGAATCTAAGTGTACATAAAAGTGAAATGGGGGATAAAAGAAGAATGATACTCAGAAAAAAAACGAGGCAATTACTGCGAGGCACCATGGTGCTCCTTATGGCAGCGGGGCTGGCAGGTACCGCTGTGGAAGCTGAGGCATCACAGAGCAGCTTTCAGGTAGAAACCACAGCCGGCGATGTGAGTGGCACTGTGGGAGATGTGGTGGAAATTCCTGTGAAGATCAGCACAAAACAGGCACTGCGTGGATTTTCCGGAAAATTAAGTGGCAATTATGATGAAAATATACTGGAGTTTCAGGGACTGGACACGAAGGAGCTTCCGGCGGATGCCATAGTGTCTTCCTCAGGAGGTAATTTTTCTTATCTGAGCAGTTCCGGAGAGCATACATTTTCAACTGCATCTTATGGATTGAAATTTAAAATCCTGCAGGCGAGTGAAGAGCCGGTGACCGTCACAATCCAGGATCTGTATTATACAGACGGCAATGCAAGCAGTGAGAAAGTCTCCCTGACAGCAGCTGTCCGTGTGAACGGGACAGGCAATGGAGCAGCAGGAAGTGGCAGTGCTGCAAATGAATTAGTATCCAATGCGGGAGCAGATTCCGGAAATCATGGAGGAGCGACAGGAGATTCTGCACATCCGGGAACAGAGGGCAGCAACGCAGCCGGGACGGATTCCGCAGAAGAGAAGGCACAAAAAGGTGGCGAACGTGCAGAGAGCGGGAATGATGTGGCTGCAATCAGTATGGACCCGGAGGACAGCGTAAGTGGTCCGGCGAATGCCAGTTCCGATACCGGTGCCGATGATACCGGAAAAATGGTCAGAGGAAAAGGAACAACAAAAAATGGTTCCGCGCCAGTGGCGGTATTCGTCATTGTTGTTGTGGCAGCGGCAGTGGTTGGTATTACGGCCGGTGTGAAAATCTCCAAAAAACGGAAATAAAAACAGCATATCTTTGGACTGAAAAATGGATGTCTCCCGGGATTGGATGCCAGGGAGACATATTTTTGTGAAAAAACACGATTTTTAGTAGAATATGCATGAATATGCATGAAAAATGTTCAAATTATGATTGGAAACTAAGGTTATGCTTTACGAATCAGAGAAAAAATGTTACAATTCTGTTAAATACAGGAAAAAACAATTAGAAGATTTCAGGAAGGAAATAACAGTATGAATACAACATTGGTTATTATGGCGGCAGGCATTGGCTCCAGATTCGGCGGTGGTGTGAAACAGCTGACTCCGGTTGGACCGAATGGCGAGATTATTATTGATTATTCCATTCATGATGCACTGGAAGCAGGATTTAATAAAATCGTGTTTATCATCCGTAAAGATATCGAGAAAGATTTCAGAGAAGTGATCGGAGACCGTATCGAGAAAATCTGTGATGTGGAATATGTATTCCAGTCTCTGGATGATCTCCCGGAAGGA
>ERZ1106929.2664-NODE-2664-length-11408-cov-3.999736_pt1 | contig 11408 bp, 8 predicted proteins | sample MGYA00403662_ERZ1106929 | MGnify/ENA primary metagenome ERZ1106929 (study PRJEB35170, sample SAMEA104062442) | human gut metagenome | biome: human gut; feature: human-associated habitat; material: faeces | place: Denmark | collected 2013-02-20 ... | reverse complement strand
GGGCGGGCAAACGTTTTTTTATCTTTTTCGACAGGCTGGGGCGGGCACCTTTTCAGGTGCCCGCCTTTTTTGCGTTTGTCCGTTTGCACGCCGGCAAAATGCCCGCCAACGTGTCTTTCGCGCGCCCGTGCGGAGAAACGCTGCGGTTCCCAAAGAAGATACGCCCGGAGACGTGTTTCGACACGGTCAAAAACGGTTCGGCGTCGAAAACTTTCACAGAAAAAGGGTTGATTTTTACAGGGACGCCCCTTATAATTGAAACAGAAGTGGGGCAAAGTGGGTAAAAGTGGGGAAACTCCCCCATGTGCCGGGAAGGTGGTGGCTGGAAATGCTGATCGGCGAATACAGCTATGCCATCGACGACAAGGGGAGGCTCAATTTCCCGCCCAAATTCCGCGAGGCCATGGGCGGCACTTTCATCGTCACCCGCTGGCTGGACGACTGTCTGGTGGCGTTTCCGGAAGACGAATGGGAGCGCATTTCCGCACTTCTGTCCGAAAAAAGCATGGTGAAATCCCGTGACGTGCAGCGCTTTCTGTACGCCACCGCCGTGGAGGCGTCGCCGGACAAGCAGGGGCGCATCCTGCTGCCCGCCAACCTGCGCCAGCATGCGAAGCTGGAAAAGGACGTTACGGTCATCGGCGTGGGCCGCCATGCCGAGATATGGAACACGCAGGCCTGGCAGCAGATGAATGAGCGCCTGCGCAGCGGGCCCATCGCCGCCGCCATGGAAGAATTGGAGTTTTAAGCCATGAGTTTTCATCACATCCCTGTCCTCCTCGCGGAATGCATCGACGGCCTTGCCATCCGGCCGGACGGCATTTATCTCGACGGCACCGCGGGCGGGGCAGGGCATTCAAAAGAGATCGCCGCGCGCCTCACGACCGGCCGCCTCATCGCGCTGGACCAGGACCCCGACGCCGTGGCCGCCGCGTCGCAGCGCCTGGAAGGGCTGCCCGCCACGGTGGTGCAGAGCAATTTCCGCTATGCGGACAGGGCGCTGGCCCAGCTTGGCGTGGACGGGCTGGACGGCGTGCTGCTGGATCTGGGGGTTTCCTCACACCAGCTGGACGAGGTCTCGCGCGGCTTTTCGTATCAGGGCGACGCGCCGCTGGACATGCGCATGAGCCAGAGCGGCCCCACGGCCGCCGACCTTGTGAACACCGCCTCCCGCGCGGAATTGTGCCGTATCCTCAAGGAATACGGCGAGGAGCCGTATGCCTGGCAGATCGCCGGGAAGATCGAAAGCGCCCGCGCCGCCGCACCTATTGAAACGACGGCGCAGCTGATGCAGGCCGTCGCCTCGGCGCTGCCGCCCGCGGTGCGCCGCAAGGACAAAAACCCCGCGCGCCGCACCTTCCAGGCGCTGCGCATCGCCGTGAACGGTGAGCTGGACGCACTGAGCGAAGGGCTGGACGTGCTGTTTGCCGCACTGAAGCCGGGCGGGCGCATGTGCGTCATCACGTTCCATTCCCTGGAGGACAGGCTCGTCAAGCAGCGGTTCCGCCAGTGGGCCACGGCCTGCACCTGCCCGCCGGAGTTCCCGGTGTGCGTATGCGGCGGGAAGGCCAGGGCAAAGCTCATTACCAAAAAGCCCGTTGAGGCAGCCGCCGGGGAACAGGCGGAAAACCGCCGTGCGCGCAGCGCAAAGCTGCGCATACTGGAAAAGCTGTAACGCGGCCGGGGCCGCATTGCATATTTGAGGCAACGCCGCACAATTCACGGCTGAAGCCTTAAGCGCCGCCTCGCTTGCAGATTTTTCGGCAGCCGTCACAAAAATGCTCGCGAATACACAAAGTATTCGCTGCGCTTTTTGTTTAACCTGCCAAAAAACCGGCCGGCGCGATTCGACGCTTAGAATTGTACGGTATTGCCTTGAAACAAAAAAGAAAGGAGAGAGGACGCCATGCAGACGAATGCAGCGTACGACCTTGAGCGGTTCGCTCCGCGGGAGCAAAAGCCGCGTCTGCGCGTGGCCGGGCAGCCAAAGCCCAAACGGGGGCTGGCGCGGTACAATTTAAAATGGATCAAAGCCGTGGCGTTCGCTTCCGTGTTTCTGGCGCTGGTTTGCAGCGTGCTGTACTCGCAGGTGCAGTCCACCGAGCTTTCGGCCCAGATCCGCACGCAGGAGGACACCCTGGCCGACCTTCAGAGCGAATATACATACCTGTCCAATGAGATGGAAATGAAAACAAACCTTTCGGCGGTGCAGGAATATGCAACGAATACGCTGAAAATGGTAAAGATGGACCGCTCACAGGTGACGTATGTGACCACCGGGCAGGAGAACAAGGTGGAGCGCTCGGACACCGGGCTGGCCCGCCTGGCGGGCGAGATATCGCAGACGGTGGCCAGCTTTATGGAATACCTCACGCCCTGAATCAATAAGTATTATCACCGCCTTTCTTCCTCTGCCGAGCCGTTCGTGCGGGAAAAGCCGGTGATAATTCTTTTTATGCCCGCGTTCGACCGTTTGCGCGGCTGGCCCGCGCCCTTTGACAACAGCAATATCCCGGGAGGCAGAGATGAAAAAACAGCCGGAACACAATCGAAAGAACGTACCGCCGCAGGACACGGCGAAGGCGCCCAAGAGCGCGGTGTCCCGCAGCATGCGCACGCGCGCCATCGTGCTGGCCGCGCTGTTCGTGCTGGTGGGCTTTGGGGCCGTTGTATACAACCTGTACCAGCTTCAAATCGTGCAGCACGACGAACTGGCCGCCCGCGCCGAAAACCAGCAGCTTGCGGACGAGACCATCACGCCCAACCGCGGCGTTATCTACGATTCCGATATGAAGGTGCTGGCCCGCAGCAACAAGGTGTGGACGGTGGTCGCCTCGCCCCGGGACATGGCCAAAAGCGGCACGAATATCAACGACGTTGCCGTAAAGCTGGCCGAGCTGCTGGAGCTGGACGCCCAGAGCATTTTGGAAAAGCTTCAGAAGAGCGAAAGCAACTATCAGCTCATCAAGCGGCAGATCGAAAAGCCGGTGGCGGACGCCATCACGGCCTGGATCACCGAGTATAACGCATCGGACAAGGGAAAAGATACTCCTGTCGCGGGCATCAGCCTGGTGCAGGACGCGAAGCGTTATTATCCCTACCAGACGCTGGCCTCCACGATCATCGGCTTTGTGAACGCGGACGGCGACGGCGTGCTGGGCATCGAGAGCTATTACAACGATACGCTCAAGGGCACCGCCGGGCGCGTGGTGGGCATGAAGAACGCCTGGGGGTACGATTTGCCAAACGGCACCTACGAGGCGGCCTATGACGCCGAGGACGGCAACGGCCTGGTGCTGACGCTGAACGCCAGCATCCAGAGCACATTGGAAAAATACCTGCAGAACGCCGTGGACCAGTATCATGTGGAAAACCGCGCGGTGGGCATCGTGATGGACGTGAACACGGGGGCGATCCTGGCCATGGCGACGATGCCGGACTACAACCTGCAGGACCCTTACACCATTGCGGACGAGGCGCTGGCGGCACAGATCGCGGCCATTGCGGATGAAAACGAACGGGCGGACGCGAAATATACCGCGCAGTGGGCGCAATGGCGCAACAAGGCGGTGGCCGACCTGTACTACCCCGGCTCGGTGTTCAAGGTCATCACGGCTTCGGCTGCGCTGGACTCCGGCGCGGCGAACCTGAACACCTCGTACACCTGCAAGGGCTCCATCACCGTGGCGGGCCGCACCATGCGGTGCGCGCACACCAACCACGGCACGCTGGACTTCTTCGGCGGCCTGGACGGCTCGTGCAACCCCTACTATGTCACGCTGGGGCAGATGATGGGGGCGGAGACGTTCTGCAATTATATGCAGGCCTTCGGCTTCTACGAGAAAACGGGCGTCGACATGGACGACGAGGGAACGACACAGTACGTCCCGCTGGAAAGAATGGGGCCCGTGGAGCTGGCCTCCTCCGCCTTCGGCCAGACGACGTCCACCACGCCCATCCAGATGATCACAGCGGCCTGCGCCGTCATCAACGGCGGATATCTGGTACAGCCGCACGTGGTAAAGCAGGTGCTGGACGCGGACGGGAATATCGTTGAAAACGTGGAGCCGGAAGTGAAGCGGCAGGTGCTCTCGGCCGAGACAAGCGCCACCATGCGCGAGCTGCTGACGAGAAGCGTAAATATGACGGCTGCGGACGGCAAGACGCTGATCGGCGGAAACAAGACGGGCTACGTGGCCGGCTATAAGGCGGGCGGCAAATCCGGCACCAGCCAGCGCAAGCAGGCGCTGAAGGACGAAGAGCAGACCTATTATTCCTCTTATTGGGGCTTCGCGCCCGGGGACGACCCGCAGATCGCGGTGCTGGTGATGCTGGACACGCCGCACGACGAACAGAGGACCTATTACGGCGGCCGTCTGGCCGCGCCCGTGGTGCAAAGTGTGCTGGACGAGGCGCTCCAGACGCTGGGGGTGCCCAAGGAGTACACCGAGGCGGAGCTGGCAAAGGTGGAGACGGCGGTGCCCAACGTGGCAGGCTCCAGTGTGAACGCCGCCGCCGGCAAGCTGCGCGAATCCGGCTTCAATGTGGACATCGAGCGCGCCACAGGCGATACCGTTCTGTATCAGTACCCGGCGGCGGGCACCATCGTGCCGCGCCAGTCCACGATCATCCTGTATTCGGAGGACCGCTCCGAGAGCGGCGGCGACCTTGTCACGGTGCCGAACCTGACGGATATGAGCTACGACGCGGCGTGCGCCACGCTGAAATCGCTGGGCCTGAACGTCAGCGAAAAGGGCGTGACGGGCGGCGGCAAGACCATCGTGGTCACAGAGCAGGACATTGCGGCCGATACGCAGGTGGAGATCGGGTCCGTCATCGAGGTGACGTTCCACGATACCACCGTTCTGGATTAACAGGCCGCGTCAGGGCGGCGGGCCGCGCGGCGCGGCACGAAAGGGGAGTGCATCCATGGAGTTACAGGTATTGTTCAGCGGCGTGCCGTATACCGGCACGCTGCCGCAGGGCGAGGCGTTGCTCGTCACGCAGGATTCCCGCCGGGCCTGCCCGGGCGCGGTGTTCGTGTGCGCCAGGGGCATGACGACCGACGGGCACGACCACGCGCGCAAGGCGCTGGAGGCGGGCGCCGTGTGCATCGTCACCGAGCGTCCGCTGGGCCTGCCCGGCGAGGTGCAGGTGGCCTCCGGCCGCAAGGCATACGCGCAGCTGTGCCAGAATTTTTTCGGCCGTCCCGCCGAAAAGCTGCGGCTGGTGGCCGTCACGGGCACCAACGGAAAAACCACCGTCACCACGCTCATCAAGCAGACGCTGGAGCAGGCGGGCTGCAAAGCGGGGCTCATTGGCACCATCCACACCGAGATCGACGCCATGGACGTGCCCGCAAAATATACCACGCCCGAGCCGTGGGACCTGAACGCGCTGTTCAGCCGCATGGTGCTGGCGGGCTGCACGTTCGCGGTAATGGAAGCCAGCAGCCAGGCGCTGGACCAGCTGCGGCTGTGGGGCCTTACCTTTGAGGTGGGCGTGTTCACGAACCTGACGCAGGATCATCTGGATTATCACAAGACCTTTGAAAACTATTTCGCTGCAAAGAAAAGCCTGTTCAGCCAGGTGAAGCACATGGTGGTGAACCTGGACGACAGCTACGGCCGCCGCCTGCTGGACGAGGTGCATGGGCCGGAGCGCATCACCTTTTCCGCAGGCGACGACGCGGCGGATTACACCGCCCGCAACATCCGGCTCTCGGCCTCGGGCGTGAAGTTCGAGATGGTGGGCCGCGGCTTCATCCAGCGCATCGATTTCCCCATGCCCGGGGATTACTCGGTGCACAACGCGCTGGCGGCGGCCGCCGCGGCCATTGCGCTGGGCATCCCCGCGCGGGACGCCGCCGCCGCGCTTTCGGCCTCCCGCGGGGTGCGCGGCCGGTGCGAGGTGCTGTATCACGGCGCGTTCACCATCCTGTGCGACTATGCCCACACGGGCGACGCCATTGAAAAGGTGCTCGCGGGCGTTGCGCCTTTCGTGGAGGGGCGGCTGGTGGTGCTGTATGGCTGCGCGGGCGAGCGCGATGCAAAAAAACGCCCGCTGATGAGCGAAGCCGTGGTGAAATATGCTGATTTTGCAGTTTTAACGTCGGATAATCCCCGCAAGGAAGATCCTTGTGCTATAATAAAGGACGCCGAGCCGGTGCTGGCCGCTTCGGGCAAGCCGTACATCGTGGAGGTGGAGCGGCGCACGGCTGTGAACCGGGCGCTGGATATGCTGCGCCCGGGCGATGTGCTGGCGCTGTGCGGAAAGGGCCACGAGGATTACCAGGTCATCGACGGGGTAACCATTTATCTGGACGAACACAGGATCGTCCGTGAGTGGCTGGAGCGCAAAGGGCTGAACAAAGCCTGACGCCGCCCGGCGAGTATTCAGAGCATGGAGGATTGTATATGCAGCCTGTTTTGTCGAGTGTGCTGCTGCGGGGGCTGGGCGCCCTGGCAGGGGACCCGGAGATCGCGTCGGTGGTGACGGACAGCCGGGAGGCCGGGCCGGGGAGCCTGTTCGTGTGCATCCGGGGCGAGCGCGTGGACGGCCACGATTACGCGCTCCGGGCGCTGGAGGTCGGAGCGGCGGGCGTTGTGGTGCAGCGCCCGGTGCCGGGCGTGCCGCCGGAGAAATGCGTGCAGGTGCCGGACGCGCTGGATGCGATGATCCGGCTGGGCGCGAACTACCGCGCGCTGTACAGCCCGCTGCTGGCGGGCGTGACGGGCAGCGTGGGCAAAACGACGACAAAAGAGTTCTGTTACGCGGTATTTTCGGCTTTCGGCAAAACACTCAGGACCGAGGGGAACCAGAACAACGAGATCGGCATGCCGAACACGCTGTTCCGCCTGGACAAAAGCGTGGAGTACGCCGTGGTGGAGATGGGCATGCAGGGCCTGGGCGAGATCCGGAAGCTGACGCTGGCGGCAAAGCCTGCGGGCGCTGTCATCACCTGCATCGGGCGCTCCCATCTGGAGCAGCTGGGCACGCGGGAAAATATCCTCAGGGCAAAGCTGGAGATCTGCGAGGGGCTGCCGCAGGGCGCGCCGCTGGTGGTGAACGGCGACGACGATTATCTGCCCGGCGCGGCCGTCCGGCCGGACCTTGAGAAGGTGCTGTTCGCCGTTGAAAACCCGGACGCGGACGTGCGGGCGCTGGATATCGTTTCCGGGGCGGAGGGCACGCGGTTCACCATCGCGGACAAGGCGCACGGAAGCCTGCCCGCGTATATCCCGGCCATGGGCCTGCACAATGTGCGCAATGCGCTTTCGGCTTATGCGCTGGCCACGCGCCTGGGCCTTGCACCGGCCGCTGCGGCCGCGGCGCTGGCGAATTATCAAACGACGGGCCACCGCCAGCATGTGGTGGAGCACGGCGGCGTGACGGTCATCGAGGACTGCTACAACGCGAACCCCGACAGCATGCGCGCCGCGCTGCTGACGCTGAAGGAATATCCTGTCCGGGGACGGAGGGTCGCGGTGCTGGGCGATATGTTCGAGCTGGGCGCCATCACCCGGCAGGCTCACGCCGAGGTGGGCGCGCTGGCGGCGCGCTGCGGTGTGGACCTGCTGCTGACCGTGGGCGGGGCCATGCGGACCGGCCGCGACAGCGCCGCCGCACTGGGCGCGAACGCGGTGCATTGCAGGGACAAGGACGAAGCGCTGGCCCGCCTTACGGCGTACTGCCGCCCGGGCGACGCGGTTTTGGTGAAGGCCAGCCACGGCATGGCGTTCGAGACGATTCTGGACGGGTTTTACAAAGCCGTGCCCAGGGATTAAAGGCAGCACCGCACAATTCATGGCTGACGCCTTAAGTGTCGCCCCGCTTGCATATTTTTCGGCAGTTGCCTCCAAAAGTCTCGCAAATGCACAAAGTATTCGCTGTGTTTTTTGTTTAAACTGCCAAAAAATCTGCCGGCGCGATTCAACACCTGGAATTGTGCGGCATTGCCTGAAAATAAAAGAAAGCCGGGTGCCCAGCGGAAAGACCGTGCGCATCGGGCCGGGACGCGGCGCGGCCGCGCAAAAATTACCGGGAGCGTGTAAATTATGGAAAAATATGCCCTTATGGCGGCGGCCTTCGGCGCGCTGGCGATCACAGCGGCCTCCGGCCTGCTGATCATCCCCGCGCTGCGCAGGCTTCACTTCGGCCAGACCATCAAGGAGATCGGCCCCACCTGGCACCAGGGCAAAAACGGCACGCCCACCATGGGCGGTTTGACGTTTTACCTGGGTGTCCTTGTGGGCGTGGTGCTGGGCTATACGGTTCTGGCGCTCAGCGTGCCCAGCCTGCTGGGGGGCTGGCTTTCCGGCACCAGCGTCTCGCTGTTCATCGGCGTGCTGACGGCTTACGCCTTCGGCCTGGTGGGCTTTGTGGACGACTATATCAAGGTGGTGAAAAAGCGCAACCTGGGCCTGATGGCGCGCTATAAGATCGTGGCGCAGGTGCTCATCACCGGGGCGTACCTTTCCTCGCTGTATCTCAACGGAACGCTGTCCACCATCGTGACGCTGCCGCTGCTGGGCGCGGTGGACTTCGGCTGGTTCTTTTACGTCCTCTCGTTCCTCCTCATCATCGGCATGGTGAACGCCGTCAACCTGACGGACGGCATCGACGGGCTGGCGTCCAGCGTCACCTTTGTTGTAATGATGGGCTTCATGTTTATCGCCAGCCTTTTGGGAAACACTACCATGGCGCTGTTTGCCGCGGCCGTGGCGGGCGGCTGCGCGGGCTTCCTTGCGTGGAACTTTTACCCGGCCAAAACGTTTATGGGCGATACGGGCAGTATGTTCCTGGGGGGCGCGGTGGTGGCCGTGGCTTACGGCATCGGCCGGCCGGAGCTGCTCCTTTTCATGGGTGTTATCTACCTGATCGAGGCGTTCAGCGTGATGCTGCAGGTAACATATTTCAAGCTGACCCACGGCAAGCGTATTTTTAAAATGAGCCCCATCCACCACCACTTTGAAATGTGCGGCTGGAGCGAGGTGAAGATTTGCCTGGTCTTCGGCCTGGTGGCGCTGCTGGGCGGCGCCGTGGCCATCCTCTGCGTGGCCTTTGGCATGTAAACTTACGAAAAGCGGGCGTCCTCTGTTTGGGGCCGCCCTTTGCTGGAAACACTAGAAACAGAAATCCTGTAGTTTTGTGAAAGGAGGGAGCGTTATGGCAGCCATTGGAAGAACTGCCCGTGGCCTGCGCCGCATCCCCGGTTACCGGCAGCCGGAGCCCCCACGGCCCCGCCGCCAGCAGCCCGCGGAGGGCGCCCCCAAGCGCCGCCCTATGCGGTATAAGCTGTTCAGCCTGGGCGCGGGCCTGGATATGCCCCTGCTCATTTTCATCTTGGTGCTGCTGGCCATCGGCCTGGTGATGCTCTTCTCCGCCAGCTACGCCAATTCCTATTATCTGCAGGGGAACAGCTACTACTATATCTCCCGGCAGGCGGTCTTTGCCGTCTTTGGCGTGGCGGCCATGCTGCTTATCTCCACCTTCGATTACCACAGCTTCCACAAGCTGGCCATCGTCATCTTCGGCGTCTCCCTGTTCCTGCTGGTGTTCCTGCTCATCTGCCGGTACGCCCATATCAAGTCCATCGCCAACTGGGAGGGCGACGCCACCCGCTGGCTGAACTTCGGCTTTGTGTCCTTTCAGCCCTCGGAGATAGCGAAGTTTGCGCTGATTGTGCTCTTTGCCCACATGATTTCCCGCAACCTGGACAGGATGGACACCTTCCGCTACGGCGTGGTGCCCTATGTGGCCATTATGGGTTTGGTGGCCGCGCTGATTTTTTTGGAGAGCCATCTTTCCGCCACCTTGATCATCCTGGCATTGGGGGCCATCATGATGTTTGTGGGGGGCACCAAGCCCCGGTGGTTCCTCATCGGTGGGGTGCTGGTGGCGGCGGTGCTGCTGTTTGTCGTTGTCACCAAGGGCGGCTACCAGATGGACCGTATCCGCATCTGGCTGGCCCCCTTTTCCTCGGATTTGGACCGCGACCTGACCCACCAGACCCTGTATGCTATCGGCTCCGGCGGCCTGCTGGGGGTGGGCCTGGGGCAGTCCCGGCAAAAGTACCTTTACCTGCCTGCCCCTCAGAACGACTTTATCTTCGCCATTGTCTGCGAGGAGCTGGGCTTTGTGGGGGCGCTGGTCATCATCGTGCTGTTTGCCCTGCTGATTTGGCGGGGGGTGTACGTGTCCATCCACGCCCGGGATAAGTTCGGCATGCTGCTGGGGCTGGGCATCACCTTCCAGGTGGGGCTTCAGGCGGTGCTGAACATCTGCGTGGTGACAAACACCATCCCCAACACGGGCATCAGCCTGCCCTTTTTCAGCTACGGCGGCACGGCGCTGCTGATGCTGCTGGGGCAGATGGGCATTTTGCTGAACATCTCCCGCAGCGCGAATGTGGAGAAGACCTGAGGCCTTCGCGCTGGGGGAGTCCCCGGTTTTGCCGGGATGGGTTCTTCCGGCTGCCGCTTCCCAGCGGGGCGGCGCCGGAGATATGCGAGAAAGGAAGTGGGTTTGGAATGAAAGTTTTGTTCACAGGGGGCGGCACGGCGGGGCACATCAACCCCGCCCTGGCGGCGGCGGGGTACCTGCTGCAAAAGGAGCCGGACGCCCAAATCCTCTACGTGGGGAACAAGGGCGGCATGGAGGAGCGCCTGGTGGCCCAGGCCGGCTACGACATGAAGACCGTGCACATCTCCGGCTTCCAGCGGAAGCTGACCCCCAAGAACCTGTGGCGCAATGCCCAGACGGTGGTGCGGGTGTTCACCGCCACCGTGGAGGCCAAGCGGATCATCCAGGAGTTCGGCCCGGATGTGTGTGTGGGTACCGGCGGCTATGTGTGCGGCCCTGTCCTCCGGGAGGCCGCCAAGCTGGGCATCCCCTGCGTCATCCACGAGTCCAACGCCTACCCCGGCGTCACCACCAAGATGCTGGCGAAGTCCGTCAAGGCGGTGATGCTGGCCGTGCCCGACGCCAAGCAATATTTCGACAGCTCTGTCAACTGCGTGGTCACCGGCAACCCGGTGCGGGGAGAGGTGCTGGCCGCGGAGCGGGAGTCCTCCCGTAAAGAGCTGGGGTTGGATGACCGGCCGGTGGTGCTGTCCTTTGGGGGCAGCCTGGGGGCCTCCGCCCTGAACAAGGCGGCGGCCTATATGCTGGCCCAAAGCGCGAAAACCGGCGAATACCAGCACATCCACGGCTATGGCCAGTATTCCAAATGGATGCCGGGCCTTTTAAAGGAAAAGGGCCTGGATTTGGAGGAATACCCCTTTATTTCCCTGCGGGAGTACATCGACAATATGCCCCAGTGCATGGCGGCGGCGGATTTGGTCATCTGCCGGGCCGGGGCCATCACCCTCAGCGAGCTCCAGGCCCAGGGGAAGCGGGTGGCCATG
>ERZ1106929.2663-NODE-2663-length-11423-cov-27.050053_pt1 | contig 11423 bp, 5 predicted proteins | sample MGYA00403662_ERZ1106929 | MGnify/ENA primary metagenome ERZ1106929 (study PRJEB35170, sample SAMEA104062442) | human gut metagenome | biome: human gut; feature: human-associated habitat; material: faeces | place: Denmark | collected 2013-02-20 ... | reverse complement strand
ACGGTGGGTGGTGTGGAAGGGGCTGAGGATCAAAAGTCCTCACCCCTATCCGATTGGGCGGCGATCACTGGAGCTTCGTGCTCATGGCGCCTGAAAGCTTGGTGAGGAGCGCCGTGGCGACGGCGTTTCCGTCAATGCCTTCGGCGGAGAACCTGCCGTTTTCATAGCGCACGCCGTTGAGGACGATGCTGCCGCCGAGGTACTTCTCGGTCTTCTTGGCGTACTTGTCCTTGCCCGTCAACAGGCTGGCGAGGCCAGAAAGCTCGCGTATGGCCTTCGTCTCCCTGGTGCCGGGCTGGTCGATTTCGGCCTTCTTGACGCAAAGCGTGACCGGGTCGGTCGTCTTGACTGCAAGGCCCGTGAGGGCGGCGTTGTTCCATGTCATGAGGCTGCGGCCCTTGGCGTTGAGCATGTTGAACTTCGCCATGCTGATGTCGCCCGCCCAGCTCGCAACCTGCTTGTCCTTTTCGGACGCAAGGCCGAACCTGCCCTTGCTCTCGAGCGTGCCGCTCTGCGCGCCGATGCCGGCGTAGGCCGTCATGACGGAGGAGAGCGACTTCATGTTGATGCCCGACAGCGTCGTCGAGACGTCGGCGGTCATGGGCGAGAGCGTCACGGTGCCGTCTGCCGCAAGGGTGCCGCCCGCAGTGCCTGCGGACATCTTCACGGTGGCGGCAGCGCCTTCGGCCGAGGAGAGGTTCTTCACCGAGGCGTTGATGTCGGAGACCGTGATGGCGGCGTTGGGCTTGACGCTCGTGTCGCGGAAGTTGAATCTGGAGTTCTTCACGTCGGCCGAAGCGACCTTCCACTGCCAGGGCTTGCCCGCCTTTTCGGTGGTCTTCGCATCGGCGTCCTTCTGGGCCGCCTTCTTGGCTGCGCCTGCCTTGGAGGGCATGAGATTGAGGCCGGCGGAGGTCATGACGGCGTTGACGACGGCCGTGTCGAGCAGGATGCTGTCGACGTTGACGGACTGCTTCGCCGTGTCAAGGCTGCCGAGCTTGACGGAGGCGGTTCTGGCGGAGACGAGCGTCGACTTGCCCTGTTTCACCTGAAGGTTGGTAAGGGAGGCGGTGCCGCTGCCCGTGACGGCGGAGCCCTTGACGGCTGCCTTGACGTTGAGGCTAACGGCGCCCGAGGCATCGAAGCCCGTTGCGTTCCTGATGTAGGAGGCGAGCTGTGCGGCCTGCAGGCCGCTGGCCTTGAGGGTGGCGTTGACCACGAGCGGTGCAGGCGTGACGTCCGCCGCAAGCGAGAGCATGCCGCCGAAAACCTTTGCGCCCGCTTCGGCCTTCGCGGGCTTGGCGTTCGCTGCGTTCGTCAGGCCCGTGACCGTGGCGTTGAGGGCCGTGACGTTGATTTTGGCGGCGGGCCTGACGGTCGAGTCGTTCCAGGTGGCGTTGCCGTTGCGGATCTGCACGGAGTCCACGCGCCAGTGCCAGCCGGAGTTGCTGCCGGAATCCTTGCCCGAGTCCGCAGCGGCGCCGGACGAGAAGCCTTGGGCGGTCTGGGAGACGTTGAGGCCGGAGGGCGTGTTGACGAAGTGGACCTTCGGATCCTGAATGACGATGCTGCCGACGGAGGCCTGATGTTCGAGAAGGTCCAACTCGGTGAGCTGCAGGCTCGCCTTCTTGAAGGAGGCGAGCGGCTGGACGCGGTTGCTGACCTGCTGGACGGCGGTGAGGTCGTTGACGTTCACGGTGCCCGAGACGAGCATCTTGCCGGGCTTGCCGCTCGTAGCATTGCGGAAGACGACGTTGACCTCGGTCGAGAGACGGCCGTTTTCAAGCATGAGGCTCGGCGTATTGAGCGCGGGCACGAGCTTGAAGACGGGGGCGAGGTCCAGATTCGAGATCTTCATGTTGAGGCGCGCCGAGAGCGTGGTGCCGAAGGGCTGCGTGGAGCCCGTGGCGAAGATCGGCGTGCCGTTGAGCTTCATGGAGAGCTTGGGCGTGACGAGGCTGCTCTTGGAGTTGGCGAGCGTGCTCACGAACGGAAGCTCGAGGTTGAAGTCGGTGACCGACTGGTCGATGGCGCGTGCGCGGTCGAGGACCTGAAGGGAGGAGTTTTTGACGCTGATGTTGTAGACCGCGAAGGAGGGAAGGCTGCTGCTTTCCGAGGAGGCCTTTTCCGACGATCCGCCTTCGGCCGAACCGTGGCCGTTCATGAGCCTGCGCATGTCCTCGTCATCGAGTGCGACGACGGCGTTGAGCCCGTCGACGGTCACTTCGTCAATGACGGGCGCAAGCTCGACGAGCGTCTGGGCCGACGCATTCACGTAGAAGCGGTCGAGCGAGAGAAGCGGAGGGTTGTTGTTCTTGCCTGCAACCGTGAGCCCCTCGAGCGTGAACTCCCAGGTCCACGGATTGAAGGCGACATTTGTGACGGTCACGCTGCGTCCGAGCTGCTTGCCGAGCGTGTCGGCGAGCGTCGACTTGACGAGCGTGGGCACCGCGAGATAGCCGGCGGCTGCGTAAAGCGCCGTGGCGACGACGGCCGCGCCTGCCGTGATCTTGAAAATGCTGGCCATGTCCTGCCCTCCCTGACTAGGTTCCCCTGTTCTGTACATTATAGGTGCCAGTTCAGAGGCTCCGATTGGCACGATGGAGGTGAAAACACCGCCAACGCTTCTGCCCGAGGAAGTTCAGCGGGTTTTGCGATATTTCGACATTTTGTTTCCGCGGGGCGCCGTGCACGACGTAGGGAAGCGAAAGGGCGGGGTGTGATGCGCAGGAAGGGACGGCGGAGCGGGGTGCCTGAAAGCAGAAGGGCCTGAGATCGTGCAGAACAATCTCAGGCCCTGAATATGGTGGAGGCGGCGGGAGTTGAACCCGCGTCCGGAAACCTTTTTCTGTTGGGTCTACATGCTTAGCCGCATGATTTGAATCTCACCGGATGCCCTGCCGAGCGGCGGGCCGGCATCCAGCCAGTCACCTTGATTTCGGAAGCGCGTCGGTGACGCCCGCACATCCTAGACTCTGTCAAATGATACTGCTGTCGATTGCTCGACCCGGCCCAGAGACAAACCGGTGCAGCATCTCGCATTAAGCAGCGAGAGCGAAACGCTTGTTGTTGGCGTTTAATTGTTTGCAGCGGATTTACGAGGTGACTGCACCTCGACATGCCCCATGCAGCGTCCGCGTCCCCGTCGAAGCCAAGGCGCCCCCTGTATGAAGGATGACCATTATAACGCATGAGCGTTGAGCTGCACGGCCCATGTCGCGAGTTCGGCGGGCGAATGTGCAACAAGATCCGCACCCCAGCTTTCGGGCGGCGTGACTGCATAGCCCCAGGTGCAGGCCGCGCAGGGCATGCCCGCCGCATGCGCCGCTGCCACGTCTCTCGGGTCGTCGCCTGCGTAGAGGATGTCCGTGACGTGAACGCCCGTGAGTCGGGCGGCCGTCAGCAGGGAGTCGGGCGCAGGCTTCATCGCGCAGCCTTCGGAGTCGCTGCCGAGCACGACGTCAAGCTGTCCGTCGAGTCCGAGGTTGTCCGTGAGCCTGAGTGCAAGGTGCTCGACCTTATTGGTGACGACGCCCGTCCGGATGCCTGCGGCCCGGAGAGCCTCGAGCATGACGGGGACGCCCTCGAAGGGACGGGAGCGGTCCGTCATGTGGGCGGCGTAGTTGTCGAGGAATTCGGTCCTGAGGGCGAGGAAGGCGGGATCGTCCCTGCCGATGCCCATGGCCTTGCCGAGAAGGCCGGGGGCGCCCCTGCTCGCGTAGGGACGGAGCTCCTCTTCGGGAAGCGGGGCGATGCCCCTGGCGGTCCTCACCATGTTGACGGCGAGCGCAAGGTCGGGTGCGGTGTCGACGAGGGTGCCGTCAAGGTCGAAGAGAAAAAGCCTGATGGTCATGGTCGTGCTGTCCTGAGAGGAGGAATAAAGAAAGCCCTCGAACGTCTGGCATTCGAGGGCTTGCCGAGGGCGCTTGAGCGCGCCCTCACGGAACTTCAGTCAGGAATTACTGACGCGTACCGACGACTTCAACCACGGCGCGGCGGTTCGGAGCGAGGCACTGAACGAGTTCGCGGAAGTTCTTGACCTGGCCCTTGGCGGAGGGGTTCGGGCAGTCAACAACCGGATCGGCCTCACCGCGGCCTTCGGTCTGGATCAGGTTGGCGTCCACGCCCTTGGAGACGAGGTAGGTCTTGACGGATTCAGCACGAGCAGCGGAGAGCTTTTCGTTGTAGGCGTCCTTGCCGAGACGGTCGGCATAGCCGGTGGAGAGGATGACTTCAACGTTCACGCCGGCGAGACGGGAGACGAGGTCGTCGAGAACGGCCTTGCCTTCATCCTTGAGGGTGGACTTGTCGAAGTTGAAGAGCATGTCGGCGGAGAAGGTCACCTTTTCGGCAGCGGGAGCAACCGGAGCGGCGGCCTGCTTCGGCTGGCAGGCTTCGGCAGGGAGAACATCGGCGTCGCACTGGCAACCTTCACCGGAGGCTTCAGCGAGAGCGGGCGTCCAGAAGTTGGTGCGCCAGCAGAGACCAAAGCCGCTCTTGACGATCTGACCGTCAGCGGAGTGGACATAAGGGCTGACCTGGTCGGCAGCGAAGGAAGCGCCCGACACCGCCAGCATCATAGCGGCCACAAGGCCGCCAATCTTCAGAGAAGTCTTCATTGTTGTTATCCTCAAAAAGTTCAGGAAGCTTAAACGGGATGGACGATTTGTCACCAACAGGACTGCCGGCTACAAACAGATCACCCAGATGTCTTGCCCGTTAACTCGGACAGGATACACCGAACACGTCAAGCGTGCGAAGGTCAGTGCTGTCCTGCGGGGTCAAATGGCTAAATATCTAGGTTCATTCTGTCAGATTTCCGCAACGATTTCCACCGCTGGACATCCCGTATTACACCTAAAGCCGATTTATCGGGGAGGGGAAAAAACCGCCTGGTCGCCGCTGTGACCGCGCGGGGACTCAAATGAGGGGCGCCCACTTTTCGAGCAGCGTGCGAGCAGTGTCGTCTCTCGGCTCCGTGCCTTCGCCTGCGGCAAGCCTGCCTGCAACCCAGACGTGGGTCACGTGTTCACGGCCCGCCGAATAAAGAAGCTGGGCGGCTGGGTCGGTGACGGGACCGCATTCGATGCCCGAGAGGTCGACCGCGATCATGTCGGCGCATTTTCCGATTTCCAGAGAACCGATTTCATCGTCCCAGTGAAGGGCGCGCGCGCCGCCGAGCGTCGCGGCCTCGAGCATGTCGAAGACCTTCGCGCAGGTGGTGGCGCCCGCGACGGCCTTGGCGAGCATGGCCGCGAGGCGGGTCTCGCCGAGCATGTCGAGCTTGTCGTTGCTTGCCGCTCCGTCGGTGCCGATGCCGAGGTTGATGCCCGCCTTCATCATCTTCGCGACGGGCGCGAAGCCCGAGGCGAGTTTGAGGTTGGAGGACGGACAGTGGCAGACGGATGCGCGTGCCTCGGCGAGCATGCGGATGTCCTCGTTGCTCGTGTGCACGCTGTGCACGGAGATGAGGCGCTCGTTGAGAAGTCCGAGGCGGGCAAGGCGGGCGACGGGGCGCTCGCCGTGGTCCTTGAGGGAGGTCTCCACCTCGCCTGCGGTTTCATTGACGTGGATGTGCACGGGCAGGTCGTGGCGCTCGCTCAGGGCGGCGCATCGCGCAAGGGAGGCGTCGCTCACCGTATAGGGCGCGTGCGGCCCGACGGTCACGCGCACGAACGGGTCGCCGCTGTAACGCTCGATGAGCGCCTCGCACTTGCTGATGTACTCGTCGTCGTTCGCGGCCCAGGCGGACGGGAAGCCGATGACGATGCCTGCGGTCGCGCAGCGTAGCCCCGCCTCGCGAAGGCCTTCAGCGGCGGCTTCGGGGAAGAAGTAGAGGTCCGAACAGCAGGTGACGCCCGAGCGGATCATTTCGACGCCCGCGATCAGGCTGCCGTCGTGCACGAATTCCGCACTCATGAGGCGTCCCTCGGCGGGCCAGATCTCCTTGGTGAGCCAGTCCATGAGGGGAAGGTCGGCGCCCCTGCCGCGAAGCAGGTTCATGGCCGCGTGCGTGTGAAGGTTGATGAGGCCGGGCATGACGACGCCTGCGGGCAGGCGCATCGTCTTCGCCTCGAGACCCGCGTAGCGGACTCTGGCGGCCTCGGTCGGAAGAATGTCTGCGATGCGGCCGCCCGAGAAGACGACGGTGTGATTCTCCAGAACGGTGTTTCGGGGAATGACGGGAATGACCCAGCGGGCCTCGACGAGCGTGTCGGCGGTCATGCGCAACCTCATGATTTTTGACTCGAAAACGGCGCGGGCCGACAGGGTTTCGGACGGTGTCGGGAACCTGTCGCCGTGCGGGACTTCAGCCAATTGTATTCGGGTTTGAATCGGCGAATAACTGGTAAAATAGATTGTTTGGACCGACGCGGTCACGCACGAGAGGGCGGGCAGCGAAGCGGTCGTCGCGACGGGTCTCCGGACCCTGCGCGCATCAGTCAGACAGACTTAAGGAAAGAAGAGCCGGAAGGCTTCGTCCGGGATCAGGGACGGGGCGCCGGCCTTACCCAGAGGAATAAACGGCATGGACGAAAAAGACAATAAGGAAGAGCCGCAGGTGCAGGGCCCGGAAGCCGCCGAGGATGCGGAAGACGACGCCCCGCTTCAGGGATCCGCCCTGAGCGTCGCGCACGAGCTCCTTCCGATTTCGCTTGAATCGGAAATGAAGCGCTCTTATCTCGACTACGCCATGAGCGTGATCGTGGGCCGCGCGCTTCCCGATGTGCGCGACGGCTTGAAGCCGGTGCACCGCCGCGTTCTTCATGCCATGAACGAGATCAAAAACACCCACAACAACCCGACCAAGAAGGCCGCGCGCGTTGTGGGTGAAGTGCTCGGCAAGTACCACCCGCACGGCGACTCCGCCGCCTACATGACGATCGTGCGCATGGCCCAGCCCTTCTCGCTGCGCTATCCGCTCATCTTCGGTCAGGGCAATTTCGGCTCGATCGACGGCGACAGCCCCGCCGCCATGCGTTACACGGAAGTGCGCCTTGAGAAGATCGCCGGTGAAATGCTCGCCGACATCAACGAGGACACGGTTGACTTCGTTCCGAACTTCGACAACTCCGAAAGGGAGCCCGTCGTCCTGCCGACCCGTCTGCCTCAGCTTCTCATCAACGGCTCCTCCGGCATCGCCGTGGGCATGGCCACGAACATCCCGCCGCACAATCTCGGCGAGACGATCGACGCCTGCCTGCACCAGCTCCGCAATCCCGAGTGCTCGATCGAGGACCTCATTCGCCTGATGCCCGCTCCCGATTTCCCGACAGGTGGCATCATCTTCGGCATCTCCGACGTCCATCAGGGCTACCGCACGGGCCGCGGTCGCGTGGTCATGCGCGCCCGCACGCATCTTGAGGAATTCGGCCGCGACCGCGTCCGCATCATCGTCGACGAGATTCCGTACATGGTCAACAAGGCCCGTCTGGTCGAGGCGATGGCGAACCTCGTCAAGGACAAGCGCGTTGAGGGTATCACCAATATTCAGGACCATTCCTCCCGCGAGGGCATGCAGATCGTGGTGGACATCCGCCGCGACGCGAACGCGCAGGTCATTCTGAACCAGCTGTTCACCTACTCGCAGCTGGAGGACACCATTTCGATGATTCATATCGCGCTCGTTCCGGGTGCGAACGGCAAGCTCCAGCCGCGTGTGCTGACGCTGCGCCAGATTCTCGACCAGTATATCGGCTTCCAGAAGGACGTCGTTGAGCGCCGCACGCGCTTCGACCTCAAGAAGGCACGCGACCGTGCGCACATTCTGGAGGGTCTCAAGGTCGCAACCGACAATATCGACCGCATTATCGCAATCATCCGTGCCTCCAAGAACGAGGCGGAGGCCAAGGAAAACCTGATGGCGGAGCCGTTCTGGATCGACCAGATCGCCCTGCTCGGCATCGTGGACGGCTCGGAGCACTTCGAATTCCACCTCGACGAGCCGCAGGCGCAGGCCATCGTTGATATGCGTCTTGGCCGCCTGTCCGGTCTGGAGCAGGAGAAGATCAACGAGGAGTACAAGGACCTCGAAAGCCGCATCGAGAGCTTCGAGGAGATCCTGTCGTGCGACGCGAACATCCTCGCCGTCGTCAAGAAGGAGCTTCAGGAGATCAAGCAGAAGTACGGCGACGAGCGCCACACGCAGATTGAAAACGTCGCGAACGAAATCGACATCGAGGACCTCATCGAGGAGCAGGACTGCGCGTACACCCTCACTCAGTTCGGCTACATCAAGCGTCAGCCGACCTCGGTCTACCGCGCACAGCGCCGCGGCGGCCGCGGCATTTCGGCCATGAGCACCCGCGAGGAGGACTTCGCGAAGAATATCTTCACCGCCTCGACGCATGACACCATTCTGTTCTTCTCCGACCGCGGCAAGGTCTACAAGCTCAAGGGCTACCAGATTCCGGAGACCGGCCGCTCGGCCAAGGGCATGAATATCGTAAACCTGCTTGAGCTGGAAAGCGGTGAAAAAATCACCGCAATGTTCCCGATTCAGGAGTTTGCGGACGATAAGTTCCTGTTCTTCGTCACAAAGCAGGGCGTTGCCAAGCGCATCGTGCTGAGTGACCTTCAGAACATCCGCCGCGCGGGTCTGCGCGCGCTGAACCTTAACGAGGACGACGCGCTGGTTGACGTCCGCCTGACCGACGGCGAGCAGAACATCCTGATTGCGACCCACGGCGGCAAGGCAATCTGCTTCGACGAGAACGAGGTTCGCGCAATGGGACGCATCGCTACCGGCGTTCGCGGCATCAAGCTCGCCGAGGGCGATTATGTTGTCGGCGCGGCTCGTGCACGCAAGGGTGCGTTCGTGCTGTCCGTCACCGAAAACGGCTACGGCAAGCGCACGCCGGTCGAGGAGTTCACCGTGCATCATCGCGGCGTCAGCGGCATAATGCTGCACAACCTGACCGAAAAGACCGGTCTGGTCGCAGGCATCGCGGTCGTTGACAGCGAAAACGACGTCATGATCATCACCGACGACGGCGTTGTTATCCGCACCGGCGTTGAGGAGATCCGTGAATGCAGCCGCGGCTCGCAGGGCGTTATCGTCATGCGCACCGGCGCGGACGTCAAGGTTATCTCGATTGCCCGCACGGACAAGGCGGAAGAGGACGAAACGGCGGAGGAAGCCGCAGAGAGCACCGAAACGGCGGAAACCGTAACCGACACCCCGGAAACCACCGGCGAAGAATAAATTTTATCGGGAAATCCGGTTTTACCGTCCGAGAGGGCACCTTTCTTTGGAGAGGTGCTCTTTTTGTCACGATATTGAAACCTGCAATGCCTTGACAATGCAAAAGCGAAAACGTAAAATAGAAGACAGTATGAAGGATACGGCGCATCGTCAGGGAAGAGTCAGTGCGCCGCAGGAGCAAAGCAATAAAAAGGGGATATTTTCAGTGAAAAAACGGATGATAAGCGGCGTTCTGGCCGCTGTGATGCTGCTTTCCACCGCATACGCGGCTGAGGGCAGCACGCCGGACGGCACCGCCGCAGCCGATACCGCTGTTTCGGCGTCCACGGCAGAGCAGACCGTAAAGCTCGTATTCAAGGCGGACACGCCGCTCACCGGCGCAAACGGCGATATGGTGACGGAAATTCTGAAGAACCGTCTCGCCGCGCTCGGCTACAAGGACTACACCGTAACCGTGTCCGAGGACGGCACGGGCATTACCGTCGCGTTCCCACAATCGACGCAGGTTTCCGGCCTTGCGGACTACCTCGTGCAGCCGGCGGCCTTCACCGCGTCCGATGCGGACGGCAAGGTCTGGCTGACCAATGAGGACTTAAAGCAGGTAACGAGCAGCAAGGGCAGCAAGGACAGCACCGGCTGCATCGTGCTGACGCTCACGACCAAGGGCCGACAGAGCCTCCGCGAGGCTACCACCGACATCGCCTCGCGCGACAGCGACCGCAAGCTGTACATCAAGGTGGACGGCAAGACCATCGCCTTCCCGACGATTTCGGGCAAAATCGACAGCAGCAGCGTCAATATCGAGAACAATTTCACCGAGGGCGAGGCGTCTAACTATGCGCTTCTGCTGAATGCGGGCGCACTTCCGGTCACGCTCACCGTTTCGAGCGCTCCGGCGGCAAACGACAAGCCGATTGACGGCGACGATAACAACGGCGGCACCACGACCGAGCCGACGAGTCCGACTACCCCGACCAACCCGGACACGCCGGATACCTCGGACACGACCGAATTTCCAGATATGAAGGGTCACTGGGCGGAAGCCGCCCTCAAAAAGGGGATTACCCTCGGTCTGCTCAAGGGCTCGAACGGCAAAATGCTGCCGAACGACCCGGTACGCGGCTCCGAGGCGCTGACTATTCTCAACCGTGCGCTCGGCGCGAACGAGCAGGACAGCACGGCGTCCCTCGCCGCCTCTCAGCAGAACCAGTGGTACATTTCTGAGCTTGGCAAGGCAATTCACCTGAACCTCATCGACGCTGCCGACAGCCGCAATTTCGCGAACGCCGCGACCCGTGCGGAAGCCTTCGTCTATATCGTGCGAGCCTTCGTCTATGACCGCGCAGAGGCCGGCACGGACGAGCTGAGTGTGTTCACCGACACCGGCTCCATGACCACCGCGCAGAAGCAGGCGGCGGCGGCTCTCGTTGCGTCCGGCGTTATCAAGGGCGACACCGCGACTACCCTCGCACCGGATAAAAAGCTGACCCGTGCGGAATTTGTCACCATGATCACCCGTATCACGGGCAATATCTCCGCGGAGTACACCGGCGCGGCCGGCGGCAGCATCGTTTCGGGCGATACCACCCTCACGGCATCCAACCTCACCGGCGACCTGATTTTCTCGGCCCCGGTACATACCGTAAACCTCTCGGACGTTTCCACTCCGAACCGCGTCGTGCTCAAGGGCTGCGACAACGTGACCCTGACGGCGGACGGCCAGGCAGGTATGTCTGTCCTCGCGGCTGACCCGGCGGACAGCGCGAACATCACCCTCGGCGACTCGGTGAGCGTCAACACGCTCGTTATCGCGGGCGACGGCGGCGCAGTCACCTTCTCCGGCAAGGCGGCAAACATCGAGATCACCGCAAGCAACCGCGTAATCGACCTCTCCGGCATGACGGCGGACACGCTTACCATCACCGGCAGCGGCAACACCGTCAACCTCGGCGGCACGGTCGGCGCGGCGGCCATCGAGAGCGGCGCGAAGAACACCCGCCTTTCGGTAGACGGCTCGGCAGGCTCGCTGCTCGTAGCGGGCTACGGCTCGACCGTCGGCGGCGCAGGCCATGCCGACAGCATGGAAATCCGCGCGGCAGGCTGCAATGTAACGCTTGCGTGCGACAACAAGGTCGAGAACATCGACACCGGCATCAAGAACGTAAAAATCGACATCGGCGTGCCGACCAAGGTCACGGCAGGCGGCTCTCTCGTGTCG
>ERZ1106929.2658-NODE-2658-length-11443-cov-100.338690_pt1 | contig 11443 bp, 10 predicted proteins | sample MGYA00403662_ERZ1106929 | MGnify/ENA primary metagenome ERZ1106929 (study PRJEB35170, sample SAMEA104062442) | human gut metagenome | biome: human gut; feature: human-associated habitat; material: faeces | place: Denmark | collected 2013-02-20 ... | reverse complement strand
GGATGATGAAGAAATGCGGGCTATGGTGTCCAGCGTCAAGGACAAGGGCGTGACCCAGCCCGCTATCGTCCGTCCCCGTGAGGATGGCGGCTATGAGATCGTGTCCGGCCACCGCCGCCAGAAAGCCAGTGAGCTTGCCGGATATGCGGATATGCCCTGTATCGTCCGAAACCTGACAGACGATGAAGCCATCACCCAGATGGTTGAGGACAATCTCAACCAGCGTGAAGAAATCCTACCCAGTGAGCGGGCCAAAGCCTTGAAAATGCAGCTTGAGGCTATCAAGCACCAGGGCTCCCGCACTTCGGGCCAAATTGACCCGAAGGACGCTGGCAAACGCTCCAACGAGATCGTGGCCGAGCGCAATAAGATGGCCGTCAAACAGGTGCAGCGGTATATCCGGCTGAATGAGCTGGTTCCTGACCTGATGAAGCTGATGGATGAAAAAAAGCTGGGCTTTACTACGGCGGTGGAGCTTTCCTATATCGGCAAGAAGAACCAGAACTATATCGCCGTCGCCATTGACAGCCAGCAGTCCTCGCCTTCACAGGCGCAGGCAAAGCGTATGCGTGAGTTGGACGAAAAGAAGCTGCTCAACGGGGATGTGATCGACGGCATTATGATGGAGGACAAAAAGGAGGTAGACAAAGTGATTTTGACAGGTGCGGAACTGAGCAAGTATTTCGGCAAGGAAACTACGCCGAGGGAAATGAAGGACCAGATCATCAAGCTGCTGGACGACTGGAAGGGTCAGCAGAAGGAACACGAAAAGCCGGAGAAGAAAACCGAACAGGAAAAGTAAGCCCAAACTTCGGGTCAGCATGGCCCGAGGATTGCGGGGCTCTGCCCCGCGCCCCGAAGCTCTGGAGATATAAATTATTCCCCGTCGCCAGTTATTCCGTAGCATAGCCGGGAAAATCAGTCAAGGGCAACGCCGCCGCAGGCGGTGCCGGAGGCACCCTTGACGGATTTCTCCCGGTTATGCTTTTTCCCGGTCAAGCGACGGGGATATAAATTCTCCAGAGCCGTTCCCCTTCCCGGGGGAAGGGGCGGAGGGGTTGGGCGAACTCTTGCTTTTCCCTAAACCAAAACAGAAATGGAGGCTCAACCAATGAAACGACCTTTAGCGTACCTGACCGCCGCATGGAGCGGCGAGCCGGATGTTGATATGGAGCTGGCGGCCCACTACTGCCGCCTTGCTTATGAGGCGGGCTTTTCCCCGATCTGCCCGCTCTTGTACCTGCCGCTGTTTTTGAATGACAGCGTTCCCGAGGAACATAAGGCCGGGATTGATATGCGCCGGGATATGCTGCGGCGTTCCCACACCCTGATCGTCTGCGGCAGCGCTGTGGACGAGGATGTAAAAAATGATATTGCGGTTGCCGGGCGGCTGGGCATTGCGGCGACCACACTGGAAGGGGTGCTTGCCGTGAAGGGACACGGCACCCCGGGCCATGCCGGACATTAAGCTGGGGAGCCTTTTCGACGGGATCGGCGTGTTCCCTCTGGCTGCTTCCCGGTGCGGTATCCGTCCGGTATGGGCCAGTGAGATTGAAAAAGCGCCCATCTCCATAACCAAAAGGCACTTTCCCGACATGGTGCATTTGGGGGATATTACGAAGGTGGACGGCGGGAAAATCCCACCTGTCCATATAATTACCTTCGGTTCCCCCTGTCAGAACCTTTCTCTGATCGGCAACCGCTCCGGCCTTGCCGGGGCAAAATCAAGCCTGTTCTATCAGGCGTTTCGTATCATACAGGAAATGAGGGATGCTACTGATAACCTATATCCAGCTATCGCTGTTTGGGAAAACGTCATGGGAGCGTTTTCTACAAATGACCGGATGGACTTTAGAGCCGTCCTATCCGCCTTCTCGGACACCGAAGTTCCAATGCCTCCTTCGGGAAGATGGGGAAACGCCGGAATGGTGCGAGGGGGAACGCCTGATGTGTGCTGGCGGCTCATGGACGCCCAGTATTGGGCAGGCTCCCGAAGGCTGGCACGAAGGCAGCGGATTTTCGTCGTGGCGGATTTTGGAGGCAGACGTGCCGCAGACATACTATTTAAGCCCCGTCCAATGCTCCCACTTCCTCCGCCTTGCGGAGAGGGCGGGCGGGCCGCCGCCGAAGGAGATCGAACAGCTTCTTTTGAAACAGGGCGGCAGATACCAGTCATCCACCCCTTTCAGTGCTTCCGTATGCGGGGAGCGGCAAAAAGGCAGGAAGAAACGGCCTTCCGAAACAGCTTCGGATTACCAACTGACCCTTTTCCCACTCTTTTAGCCAGTGATGTAACGCCCTTTGCCTTCTGGTATGAGGGCGACCCGGAGGGCGGCTGTATCCGTTTTCTGACGGAAACGGAAAGCGAACGGCTGATGGGGCTGCCGGAGGGCTGGACAAAGTACGGGGCGGACGGCGTGGAGATCCGGCCTCTGCAACGTTACAAGGCGCTGGGAAATGCGATTGCCCTCCCTTGCGCCGATTACATTATGGCCGGGATTTATGAGGTGCTGGCTGACCGGGCCGGAAAGGAGGAATGAGCCCATGTTTGAAGCCTATATAACCAATACAGCCCTATACCCCTTAATGGGGATTGAGGTAGGGACAACGGTACATTTCCCCATGACGACACAGGAGTTGCAGGCCGCCCTTGCCAAAATCGGGATAGACGGGAAACGGTACAGCGAAGTGTTCTTTACCAGCTTTGACAGTGATGTGCTGGGGCTCTACGATCATCTCTACGAATGTGAGAACATCGACGAGCTGAACGAGCTGGGCCACGCCCTGCTGGAAGTACGGGATAAGGGCGGACTGGAAACCTTTGAAGCCGCTCTTGTCTTGGGAAACCACACAAGGAGCGTGAAGGATTTGATAAACCTGACGCAGAACCTTGACCTTTACCGCTTTTACCCGGATATTTCCGATGATGAAGGGCTGGGCCGTCTTTACGCCGACGAGCTTGGGACTATCGACATACCGGAGCACATTCAGAACTACTTCGATTATGAGGCATACGGGCGGGATGTGCGTATCAACGAGGGCGGCGTATTCGCTCCCGGTGGGTATGTGTCGGCAGTCCCGGAGGGCTTCAAGGAGTATTACCACGGGCCGCAGGACATTCCGCCGGAACACCGGATATTTGCCTATCCTGAAAAGGCCGAGCCTGTCCACTCCATTCTCGCTGCACTCAAACGGTTTCAAGAAGCCCCGCCCGCTCCGAAAAAGGACAAGGCGGGGCCTTCCCATGAAGAACGGTAAGACTTCGGGCCAGCATGGCCCGAAGCATGAAGGAGGTGCATACCATCAACTATTACCCTATCAATGAAGGAGCCGCCCGCCGGGCAAAGGAAATGAACAGCTTTTCCGACTACAAGGAAGGGAGCGCAACGGCGGAATACCGGGCAATGGTGGACAAGGCCGCCGCCATAGCGGAACAGCAGAAATCCCGGGTGGACCCCATGTACCATGAGAAGATCGACCATCTGTTAGACACCTACGCCCGCAAGCTGGCCGAAAACATGAACCAGGGCTTTGCCATTGACGCAAGGGTTCCCTCTGTGATGATCGCCGGACCTGCCAATTTCCCGGTGGGAAAGAAGGAAAAACAGAACCGGGCCCGGGACAGCAACATGGAGGAATGGCGGTATATTCAAGGGCTGCTGGATAAGATACGCAGTACCGGCATGGGCGGGATCAGCGCCGATGACCCGGCAGCGATTGAAAAGCTCCAGAAGAAGCTGGACGGGCTGGAACGCTCCCAGCTCATTATGAAGGAGGTCAACGCCTATTACCGCAAGCATGGCAAGCTGGATGGCTGTGCGCTGCTGTCGCCGGACCAGATCGAAAAGCTGAAAGCAAGCATGGCGTCAAGTTGGCGAAGCGACCCGAGGCCCTTTGAAAGTTACCAGCTAACCAACAACAATGCGGAGATCCGCCGGGTAAAGGCCCGTATCGAACAGCTTTCCAAACAGGCACAGCAGGAATTTTCCGGCTGGGAGTTCGATGGGGGTCGTGTGGAAATGAACCGGGAGGACAACCGCTTGCAGGTGTTCTTTGACGGAAAGCCTGACGCGGACACCCGGGCCGAGCTGAAAAGCAGCGGCTTTCGTTGGGCTCCCAGCGTGGGCGCATGGCAGAGGCAGCTCACGGACAACGCCATCCGGGCGGCTGACCGTCTGGAATGTATCAAGCCGCTGTCCGGCGAAAAGCCCTCCCAGCTTCAAAAGAAGCCCTCTATCTTGCAGACCATGCGGGAACAGGGCGAAAAAGTCCAGACGGAGCCGGAAAAGAAAGCTCCGTCCGGCAGAGATGCCGAGCGGTAAGCCTCGGGCCACATTGGCCCGAGGTTTTCTGTTCCCCGAGATTGTACGGGGGCCTCCCGGATAGCGGGAACCCCGACGGAAAGGAGGTTTTATGCAGGAAGAAGTAAACCAAAAAACGGTTGCCCTTTCGATCAGGACAACGAAGCTCACGGGAAAAGTGCTGGCTGCCGCTCTTGGGAAGGTAGCGCGGGCGCTGCAAAAGCACCACCGGAAGGCGCTGACCCCGCAGGGACGCCAGAGTGTAAAAAAGCTGATGAACCACTATGGCGGCAAAAGCGCCATGCCCTATGTGGGAGCCCCAAAGGATTTTGACCGGATCGCAAAGGAGTTCCATGTGGACTACGCTTTCCATAAAGTGAGCCCCGGTCATTACCTGCTGTTTTTCAAAGCCAATCAGGCGGACGCTATCACGGCGGCCTTCCAGAAGTACAGCGCAAAGGTGCTGAACAAAGAGCAGGACAAGGCTTCCATCCTCGGCCAGCTTCGGAAATTCACGGAGCAGATCAGGACGCAGGCAAAGGAAAAGCAGCGGACCAGAGAGGCGGTGAAGGACGGACGTTGAGTGACAAGATCAGAAAATATGTGCTCCCAAACCTGCCGTACCTCTTTGTGTTCTGGTTCTTCTCCAAAATCGGGACGGCCTACCGGATCGCCCCCGGCACAGACTTCGGGACAAAGCTCATGGGGATGCTCGATACCTTCCCCAAAGCCTTTGAAACCTACTGGCCGGGGCTGGGAGGTATTGACCTGCTGGTGGGCCTTGCCGGTGCGGCTGGGGTGTATCTGCTGATACAGTCAAAGATCAGGCAGGCGAAAAAATTCCGGCGGGATGCAGAGTACGGCACCGCCCGCTTTGGAACAAAGGAGGATATAAAGCCGTTTGTAGACCCTAAATTTCAGAACAATGTCATTCTGACCGGGACGGAGTTCCTTACCATGAACACCCGTCCGAAGATACCCGCCAATGCCCGGAACCTAAACGCCTGTGTCATCGGATCGTCCGGCTCGGGAAAGACAAGGTTCTGGCTGACCCCGCAGCTCCTTCAAGCCCATTCCTCGTATGTGGTGGTAGACCCGAAGGGCGGCACTCTCGACCAGTGCGGGCGGTTCCTGCAACGGGAGAAATACAGGGTGCGGGTGTTCAACAGTATCGACTTTTCAAAATCCATGCACTACAATCCGCTGGCCTATATCAAGACAGAAAGCGATGTTTTGAAATTTGTTACCGCTCTGATCGCCAACACCAAAGGCGACGGCAAGGAGGGCGACGAGTTCTGGACTAAAGCTGAAACCCTCTTGTACTGCGCCCTTGTGGCCTACATCGTCTTTGAGGGGCCGGAGGAAGAACGCAACATGAATACGCTGGTGGAAATGATAAACAGCATGGAAGTCCGGGAGGATGACGAAACCTTCAAAAATGCGGTGGACTATATGTTTGACGGGCTGGAACGCCGCAGCCCCCAGCACTTCGCCGTGAGGCAGTATAAGAAATACAAGCTCGCCAGCGGCAAGACAGCCAAAAGCATCTTGATTTCCTGCGGTGCAAGACTGGCTCCTTTTGATATTCCCCAGCTTCGGGAGATCATGTCTTATGACGAGCTGGAGCTGGATAAGCTGGGGGATGAAAAATCGGCGCTGTTCTTTCTTATCAGCGACACGGACACCACCTACAACTTTTTGGTTGCCCTCGCTTTTTCGCAGATGTTCAACCTTCTGTGTGAACGGGCTGACAACACCTATGGCGGGCGTCTGCCCTATCATGTGCGGGTGCTGTGGGACGAGGCTGCCAACACCGGGCAGGTGCCGGGGCTGGAAAAGATTGTGGCCGTCATCCGCTCCCGTGAGATCAGCCTGACGCTTTTTTATCAGGCAATGAGCCAGTGCAAGGCATTGTACAAAGACCATTCCGAAACCATCATGGGCAACATGGACAGTATCGTATTCCTCGGAGGCCGGGAGGCTTCCACCCTAAAGGATATTTCGGAAAACTGGCTGGGCAAGGCCACCATCTCCATGCAGACCGAGGGCCGAAGCCGGGGACAGTCTGAAAGTTACAGCCAGAATATGCAGCGGCTTGGCCGGGAACTGATGACCACCAGCGAGATCACCACCATGCCCGGGGATAAATGTATCTTGCAGCTTCGGGGGCTCCCGCCCTTCCTGTCCCCGAAGTATGACTTGAAAAAGCACCCGAATTACAAGTACACAGCCGAATTTGATAAAAAGAAAAACGCCTTCCGCTTGGAAAGCCTGTTCCGCCACCGGCCATTGAGACTAAAGCCGGAGGACGAATACACGGTGTACGAAGTGGACGGCTCCGACACGGACGAAGAAGCTGACCTGTTGAATTTCGATGATCTGGACAGCGACGAGTTTGTGTAACTTCGGGCCATGATGACCCGAAGCGCCGCCGATGTGGGCGGCTTTTTTTGTACCCAAAACCATCAAACAAACAAAATGGAGGAACGTATATGGAATTTTTCAATCAGGCAATCGACATTCTTAAAATTCTGGTCATGGCTCTTGGCGCTGGTCTGGCGGTATGGGGCGTCATCAACCTTCTGGAAGGTTACGGGTCGGATAACCGTGCGACACGTTCCTAACTGAAAAGGTTAGGCACTAAGTCGAAGGGCTTGATAGCCCGAAATCTTAGGAGAACTGGCAATCCGATGGGTGGAATGAAGGGGTAACGCCTGGAAACGCCCACACTGATACTCCGATTGGCTCTGAGGTGTGCAACTGCTTCATGGTCAAAAGCTCGGTGAAGTCGGCAGAGAGTGGCCGTAAGCGGAGAAATCCGCACGAAACCTGCCCAGAGGTGGGCGGCGTCACCTATATGCCGGGTGTCAGATACTCATGGTGAGAATGTGCGACCGACCGCACTGACTACTTCCGAATGTACGAGTCTAAACGTTGTGAGTGTGTCGAAAGGCATACGGCCATTGATATGGCGTGTCCGTGGATTAGTAAGATTGGTTGTTATGAAACTCCACGTGCCGTTACAGGCGGCAAGGTTCCTTTGGAACTGGGCACAGGCTTAGAGGAAGCACCTAAAAGTATCGAATGATAGGATTGTCGGAACGTGGAAAGCTGGGAACGTATGAAACAAGCCGTTGCAGGTCGTTGGGCGGGAAAGCCGGGTAAAATTGGTATAACCGCACTTAATCCCAGTGAGAGTAGGGGCATGGTACCGATGAAGCAGAAATAATAAGTCTGTGGAGGGACGGCCCCAAGTCGGAAATGAATTAAGAATACTGAAAACACAACAAACACAGCTTCGAGTATGACAAAGAAAATCCAAACCGAAAGGAGTGGGTGCCTGTGTTGACTTCGGAGCAGCAAACACACAAACCGAAACAAAGTAAAATCCGCTATACGGAGTATTACGACCTGCAAAACACTTTTGACCGTCTGTATGCCGACAGTCTGAAAGGCAAGACCTTTCAGAACCTTATCGGCCTAATGGCAAGTGAGGAAAACATCAAGCTGGCATATCGGACAATCAAAGGGAACAAAGGAAGTGGTACTCCTGGCGTGGACAAGAGGACGATTAAACATCTGGCTTCTATGAAGGAGGAGAAGTTCGTCCGGCTTATCCAAAAACAATTCAGTTGGTATAATCCTCGCCCGGTGAGGCGGGTAGAAATCCCAAAACCTAACGGAAAAACAAGACCGCTGGGCATTCCCACAATCGTTGACCGTATCGTACAGCAATGTATTCTGCAAGTGCTGGAACCGATATGCGAAGCAAAGTTTCACGAGCGTTCCAATGGCTTTCGTCCAAACCTCTCCACGGAACACGCTATCGCACAGTGCTGCCGGCTCATGCAAATACAGCATTTACACTATGCGGTTGACCTGGATATACACGGCTTCTTTGACAACGTACATCATGGAAAGCTGATAAGGCAAATGTGGGAAATGGGTATCCGGGATAAAAAGCTGCTGTGCATTATCAAGCAGATGTTGAAAGCGCCTATCGTTCTCCCCGATGGCAAGAGAGTTTACCCGACAAAGGGAACGCCGCAGGGCGGCATACTATCACCACTCTTGTCAAATATCGTGCTGAACGAACTGGACTGGTGGGTATCTTCCCAATGGGAAAATATGCCTACCCATTACGAATACAAGACCCGACAGAACGCACGCGGTACGGACATCAAAAGCCATACCTACCGGGCTCTGCGCCGGAGCAATCTCAAGGAAATGTATCTCGTAAGGTATGCCGATGACTTCAAAATCTTCTGCCGCAGTTACAAGGACGCAGTAAAAACGTTCGAGGCAACAAAGATGTGGCTGAAAGACCGTTTATGGTTGGACATCAGCCCGGAAAAGTCAAAGGTAATCAACATGGAACAGCGGTACTCGGAATTTCTGGGATTTAAGATGAAAGTCTACCGCAAAGGGAAAAAGTATGTGGTCTGCTCACATATGAGCGATAAAGCGATTGCACACGCAAAGGAAAAAATCTCGGCTGCGATTAAAGCGATACAGACCCCGGCTGACAGCCAAAGTCAATACGTCGCAATACAGCAGTATAACTCGGTCGTTGCCGGACTTCATAATTATTACCGTCTGGCGACCCGTGTAGGCGAGGACTTCCCTAACCTGGTGCAAGGGCTGAAAAAGCAAATGTCTAACAGACTACGAGGCTTGACCCGAAAGGGAAAACTGGAACGTGGCTTCATAAAAGAACGGTATGGAAAAAGCAAGCAGTTAAGGTTCTTGAACGGACACCCGCTTATTCCGATGGGATATGTCCAGACACGGGACGCCCAGCACAAGAAGAAAACCGTCAACCGGTATACACCGGAGGGACGGGCAGAAATCCATAAAAACCTCGGTGTCAACACCGATACGATGATATGGCTTATGCAAACGCCTGTGCTGGATAAGAGCATTGAGTTCGCAGACAACAGAATTTCGTTGTTTGCGGCTCAATATGGGCGGTGTGCCATTACAGGCGCAGAACTCATGCCCTATGACATACGCTGTCACCACAAAGTTCCGCTGGAGAACGGCGGGACAGATAAGTACAACAACCTTGTCCTTGTGACCGAAGCTGTTCACCTGCTTATCCATGCCACCTTAGAAGAAACGATACAGAAGTACCTAAAACAACTCCAACTGAACAAAAAGCAACTGGAAAAACTCAATAAACTGCGGAAACTGGCGGGAACGCCAGCTATCGCATAACTAATCTTTAATGCTGTAACGAAGTGTGTAAGTTGTGTTTAAAACCGTTGAAATTCATTTCCGATGGAGCGCCGTGTGCGGTGAAAGCCGCATGCACGGTGCGGAGCGGGGGAAAATCCGGCGATAACTTCAAAGGATTACCTATCGCTATCTGCGGCAAAAAGCCAGGGCATTAAGCAGCTCATGGCGGGCGGCGGTGTCGTTCTGATCGGCCTTCAGCTTATCCCTCTGCTGTCCGGGCTGTTCAGCTAAATGTCACCCGTTGTCCCTTTTTCCAGAAAAGGAGCTGATGTATGGACTTTATCATCGACGCAATCGTTGAATGGCTGAAAGGTCTGCTCGTCGATGGTATCATGGGAAATCTGGACGGCCTTTTCGATAACGTCAATCAGAGCGTTGGCGAAATCGCCACACAGGTAGGCACGACCCCGGCGGACTGGAACGCCGGGGTCTTTTCCATGATACGACAGATCTCCGAAACTGCCATTCTGCCAATCGCCGGGGTCATCCTCACTTTTGTTATGACCTATGAACTGATACAGATGCTCATAGAACGCAACAACCTCCATGAAGTTGACACATGGATGTTTTTTAAGTGGGTGTTCAAAACCTTTGTGGCTGTGATGATCCTGACGAATACCTTCAATATCGTGCTGGCGGTCTTTGATGTGAGCCAGCATGTGATCCAGCAGTCAGCGGGCATTATCCAGAACGGGACAGAAATCACGCCGGATGTGCTGGACAGTCTGCGGACAGAGCTTGAGGCGATGGAGTTAGGCCCTCTGTTCGGACTCTGGCTCCAGTCCTTCCTGATCCAGCTTACCATGATTGCCTTAAACATCGTGATTTTCGTCATCGTATATGGCCGTATGATTGAAATTTATTTACTCACAAGTTTAGCGCCTATCCCGTTTGCCACAGTCCCCAACAGGGAAACCGGACACATGGGGCAGAACTATTTCCGCTCCCTCTTTGCGGTGGGCTTTCAAGGTCTATTGATCTTAGTCTGTGTCGCCATCTATGCGGTGCTGATCCAGAGTATCGCCACCGACGGCGACCCCATCGGGGCGATCTGGGGCTGCGTGGGATATACGGTGCTGCTGTGTTTTACCTTATTCAAAACAGGCAGTCTTGCAAAATCCATCTTCGGCTGCCATTAAGAGACTTCGGGCCATGCTGACCCGAAGCGGAAAGGAGGATCATGCCGAAAGAAAAATTTTCGATAATCTATGCAGATCCACCGTGGCGGTATGAGCAGAAAAACAGGCAGGGATCAGCAGAGCTTCATTATCCCACTATGAGTATTGAAGAAATCTGTTCCCTTCCAGTGGCCGACTTGGCTGCAAAAGACAGCGTTTTGTTTCTGTGGGCAACATTCCCACAACTGCCGGAAGCCTTAAAGGTCATTAAAGCATGGGGCTTTTCTTATCGTTCTGTGGCTTTTGTATGGATAAAGAGGAACCGGCGCTCCTACTCATGGTTTTACGGTCTGGGGTATTGGACCAGAGGCAATGCAGAAATTTGTCTTTTAGCAGTAAAAGGACATCCGAAGCGTAAGTCTGCCGGTGTTCATCAGCTTATTGTTTCCCCGATAGAGCGCCACAGTAAAAAGCCGGACGAGGCCAGACGGAAAATTGTAGAACTGATGGGCGATATACCACGAGTGGAATTGTTCGCCAGAGAAAAAAAGCCCGGATGGGACGTGTGGGGAAACGAAGTTGAAAGCACTGTAAACTTGTAACAGCTTCGGGCCATGCTGACCCGAAGCGGAAAGGAGAAATCCATGCAGGAAAAAACTGTGGGCGGAACACCAGCCGCCCCTATAAAGCTGGATGTAAGCGTGCGGGTCATCGAACCTGTGAAAAACCTCATGGGCTTTGCCAGCGTGAAATTCAATGACTGCTTTGTGGTGGAAAATCTGAAAA
>ERZ1106929.2656-NODE-2656-length-11446-cov-4.432447_pt1 | contig 11446 bp, 9 predicted proteins | sample MGYA00403662_ERZ1106929 | MGnify/ENA primary metagenome ERZ1106929 (study PRJEB35170, sample SAMEA104062442) | human gut metagenome | biome: human gut; feature: human-associated habitat; material: faeces | place: Denmark | collected 2013-02-20 ... | reverse complement strand
GTGAGGCGGAATTCCGCCTCACTTTTGTTTCAGTATGTGCGCACACAGACCTCCCGGATTTTGGCCTGGAGGCTCTTCAAGTCCTCAAAGCTCTCCGGCCGCTTGCGGGGATCCCGCAGCAGGGCAGAGGGGTGGTACATGGCCATCATCCACACCCCGGCCTTTTCGAGCCACTGGCCATGCTCACGGGTGATTTTGAAGTCCTCCTTGATGAGCTTCATAGCGGCGATGCGCCCCAGGCAGACGATGATCTTCGGCTTGAGCAGAGCCACCTGGTTGCGCAGATAGCCGATACAGGCCTCCTGCTCGATGTTCAGGGGATCCCGGTTCTGGGGCGGGCGGCACTTGACCATGTTGCCGATGAACACCTTCTCCCGCTTCAGGTCGATCATGGCCAGCATATCGTCCAGCAGTTGGCCCGCCCGGCCCACAAAGGGCCGGCCGGTGCGGTCCTCCTGCTCGCCGGGGCCCTCCCCGATGAACATGACCTCCGCGTCCCTGGCTCCCTCGCCGAACACCACGTTGGTTCGGGTCTCCGCCAGGCCGCACTTCTGACAGTGGATGCACTCCTCATAGAGGGCGTCCCAATCCTTCATAGTCTCTCACCTCAGTGTGTGGTTTTCGACATTGTACCACACCCGCGCCCCCGGTGCAAAAAAATTTTATGCTTGACATTTGGCGGCCGCGTGCATATACTACCTACAACAACGGCAGTGAGAACGACCGCCGCCCGTGAGGGCCGACAGAGAATCCGGGTCACCGACTGAGAGCCCGGTCCGGCAGGATGGGATGGCGCAACACGTTTGAGCCGGCGTCCCGAGCCCTGGCCTCAGGGGGTAGGCGCGCCCGTCCCACCCGCGTTAAGGGTTCCGAGTGGCGTCCGTTGCACACGACGGCGCAATTTTGGGTGGTACCGCGGAGTTTATTCCGTCCCGAAGCTGGAAAACCGGCTTCGGGATTTTTTTATTCTTTTTTGCAGAAAGGTGTGATTGGCATGGAAGTTCTGGCAACGAAATTCGACGCGGCGGTGGTGGGCCGGAATAACCGGGCCGTCACCCTGCACGGGATGGTGCACGCCCTGCGGGATCTGGGCGGGGTCACCTTCCTCACCCTGCGCACCCGGGAGGGGCTGATCCAGTGCGTCTGTCCCCGGCGTCCTGAGGGGGTGCGTGAGGAGTGCGCCGTCTCTGTCTCCGGCTTACTCCGGCCCGAACCCCGGGCGCCCGGCGGGGCGGAGCTGGCGGAGGCCCGGTGCACGGTGCTCTCCTGGCCCGCCGCGCCCCCGCCGGTGCCCCTGTCCAAAAAGAGTTCCCTCAGCATGGACACGGAACTCTCCCTCCGCCCGGTGACCCTCCGCGCCCCCCGCGCCCGGGCGGTGTTCCGCATCCAGGCGGCCGTCTGCCGAGCCTTCCGGGAGTTTCTCCAGGAGGAGGACTTTACCGAGATCCACACCCCCAAGCTGGGCCGGGCCGGGGCCGAGGGGGGCTCCAGCCAGTTCCGGGTGGACTACTTCGGCCGGAAGGCGGTGCTGGCCCAGTCCCCCCAGCTCTACAAGCAGGTCATGGTGGGGGTGTTTGAGCGGGTGTATGAGATCGGCCCGGTGTTCCGGGCGGAGAAGCACGCCACCCAGCGGCACCTGAACGAATACACCTCCCTGGATCTGGAGATGGGCTTTCTCCGCTCCTTTACCGACCTGATGGCGCTGGAGCAGGGCTTTCTGCGCCGCCTTGTGGCCCTGCTCCGGCAGGAATACGCCGGAGAGCTGGCCCTGCTGGGCGCAGAGCTGCCCGATGCACAGCACATACCAGCCGTCCGCTTTGACGAGGCCAAGCGCCTGGCGGCGGAGGCCTACGGCTATGCCATCCGGGAGCCCTACGATCTGGAGCCGGAGGAGGAGCAGCACATCGGCCGGTACGCCAAGGAGATGTGGGGCAGCGACTTCGTGTTTGTCACCCACTACCCCGGCAGGAAGCGCCCCTTCTACACCATGGACGATCCGGAGGACCCCCGGTACACCCTCTCCTTCGATCTGCTCTTCCGGGGGGTGGAGATCACCACCGGCGGCCAGCGTATCCACAATTACGGCCAGCAGGTGGAAAAGTTAAAGGCGCGGGGCATGGAGCCGGAGGATTTTTCGGGCTACCTGCTGTTCCACAAGCACGGCGCGCCGCCCCACGGCGGCCTGGGCATCGGCCTGGAGCGGCTGACCATGCAGCTCTGCGGCCTGGACAACATCCGCCGGGCCAGCCTGTTTCCCCGGGACCGGACCAGGCTTGAGCCATAAGGAGCGGGGGCGGGCGCGGTTCGCCCCCCAGACAGCGAAGAAAAGGAGGAACCCTTCCCATGAACATTACCGAAGCGCGGATTGACCATCTGTCCGATCTGGCCCGCCTCTCCCTCCCCGGCGGGGAGAAGGAGGAGATCGCCCGGGAGCTGGAGCGGATTCTGGACTACATGGCGGTGTTGGACGGCCTGGACACCGCCGGCGCGGAGCCGCTGAGCCACGTTTTCCCGCTGAAAAACGTCCTGCGCCCCGATGAAACCGCCCCCTCCGCCGGCCGGACGGCCCTGCTGGCCGGGGCCCCGGCCGCCGACGGGGAGAGCTTTCTCGTCCCCAAAGCTGTGGAGTGAGGTGGAATATGAAGCTGTATGAACTGACTGCCCTGGAGCTGGCCGGGCAGCTCCAGGCCGGAGCCGTCACCCAGGCCGAGGCCATTGCCGCCGCCGCCGGGCGGATTGCCGCCTGCCAGCCGGGCAACAACGCCTTTATCACCGTGGCGGATTCGCCCGCCCCCGCCCCCGCACTGTCCGCCTCCCCCCTGGCCGGGGTGCCCATGGCCTACAAGGACAACCTCTGCACCAGGGGAATGCGCACCACCTGCGCCTCCAAAATCCTGGGGGACTTCACCCCCTGCTACGACGCCACCGCCGTGGAGCGCCTGACCGCCGCCGGGGCGGTGTCCATGGGCAAGCTGAACCTGGACGAGTTCGCCATGGGCTCCACCTGTGAGACCTCCTGTTACGGCCCGGCGAAAAACCCCTGGGATCTCACCCGCTCCCCCGGCGGCTCCTCCGGCGGGGCGGCCGCCGCGGTAGCGGCCGGGGAGGTGTGGTACGCCATCGGCTCGGACACCGGAGGCTCCATCCGCCAGCCCGCCGCCCACTGCGGCGTCACCGGCATGAAGCCCACCTACGGCTCCGTGTCCCGGTACGGCCTGGTCGCCTACGCCTCCTCCCTGGATCAGCTCGGCCCCATCGCCCGCTCCGCCGCCGACTGCGCGGCGGTGCTGGAGCTCATCCGTGGGTGGGATCCCCGGGACGCCACCAGCCTGGCTCTCCCCGCCAGGGGACTGCTCTGCGCCCTCACCGGCGACGTGCGGGGCAGGCGCATCGGCCTGCCCGCCGAGTGCTTCGGCGGCGCGCTGGAGCCGGAGGTGGCCGCCGCCGTCCGGGCCGCCGCCGGGGTGCTCCGGGCGCGGGGGGCGGTGGTGGAGGAGTGCTCCCTGCCCCTGCTGGACTACGCGGTGCCCGCCTACTACATCCTGGCCTGCGCCGAGGCCTCCTCCAACCTGGCCCGGTTCGACGGGGTGAAATTCGGCTGGCGGGCGGAGGGCTGCGGCAGTCTGGAGGAGCTGTACCGCAGAACCCGCACCGAGGGCTTCGGCCCGGAGGTGAAGAAGCGGATTCTTCTGGGCACCTTCGTCCTCTCCGCGGACTGCTACGACTCCTATTACAAAAAGGCCCTCCAGGCCAGGGCCAGGCTGAAGGCCGCCTTTGACGCGGTCTTCCAGAGGTACGATCTGCTCCTCACCCCGGTGGCCCCCACCACCGCCCCCCGGCTGGGGGAGGGCCTGGCCGACCCGCTGAGCCTTTACCTGAGCGATATCTACACCGTCCCCGCCAACCTGGCGGGCCTGCCCGCCCTGTCCATGCCCTGCGGCTTCGACCGGGGCGGCCTGCCCATCGGCGCCCAGCTCATCGGCCCGGCCCTGGGGGATCTGGCGGTGCTGGACGCCGCCCACGCCTACCAGCAGGAGACCGACTGGCACCGCCGCCATCCGGCCGCGCCTGCAACCGCCAAAGGAGGTGACGCGCTGTGAACTGGGAAACCGTAATCGGCCTGGAGACCCATGTGGAACTGGCCACCAAAAGCAAAATCTTCTGCGCCTGCACCACCGCCTTCGGCGGCGCGCCCAACACCCACTGCTGCCCGGTGTGCACCGGCATGCCGGGGGCGCTGCCCGTGCTCAACGGGAAGGTGGTGGAGTACGCCGTCCGGGCCGCCCTGGCCCTGGGCTGCACCGTCACCCGGCACAGCCGGTTCGACCGGAAAAACTACTTCTACCCCGATCTGCCCAAGGCCTACCAGATCTCCCAGCTCTACCTGCCCATCGGCCGGGACGGGGCGGTGGAGGCGGGGGGCCGCACCGTGGGCATTCACGAGCTGCACATGGAGGAGGACGCGGGCAAGCTGATCCACGACCCCTGGACGGAGCAGACCAAAATCGACTACAACCGCTGCGGCGTGCCCCTCATCGAGATTGTCACCCAGCCCGACTTCCGCACGGCGGAGGAGGTGGTCGCCTACCTGGAGTGGCTGCGGGAGACCCTGCAATACCTGGGCGTCTCCGACTGCAAGATGCAGGAGGGCTCCCTCCGGTGCGACGTGAACCTGTCGGTGCGCCCGGCGGGCTCGGACACGTTGGGCACCCGCACCGAGCTGAAAAACCTCAGCTCCTTCAAGGCCATCCGCCGGGCCATCGGCTATGAGGCCCGGCGGCAGATCGAACGGCTGGAGGCGGGCGGCCGGGTGGTGCAGGAGACCCGGCGCTGGGACGAGAACAAGGACGCCTCCTATCCCATGCGCTCCAAGGAGGACGCCCAGGACTACCGCTACTTCCCCGAGCCGGATCTTCCGCCCCTGGAGCTGAGCGAGGCCTACATCCAGGCGCTGCGGGCCAGCCAGCCGGAGCTGGCGGCGGCCAAGCGGGCCCGCTATCAGGCCGTCTGGGGCCTGGGCTCCTACGACGCGGAGATGCTCACCTCCCAGAAGGCCCTGGCCCGCTTTTTCGAGGAGACGGTGGCCCTGGGGGCGGAGCCCAAGCAGGCGGCCAACTGGCTCATGGGGCCGGTGCTGGCCCAGCTCTCCGCCCACGGCCTGGAGGCCAGGGACATGGCCCTGACGCCCCCCACCCTGGCCCGGCTGATCCAACTGGTGAAGGAGGGGCGGCTCAACCGCAACACCGCCGTCAGGGTGTGCGAGGCGGTCTTCGAGACCGACGGCGACGTGGACGCGTATGTAGCCGCCCACGGTCTGGCCCAGGTGTCCGATGCGGGCCTGGTGGCCCAGGTGGTGGAGCAGGTGCTCTCCGCCAATGAAAAATCGGTGGCCGACTACCGCTCCGGCAAGGAGAAGGCCTTCGGCTTCCTGGTGGGGCAGGTCATGCGCCAGCTCAGGGGCCAGGCGGCCCCGGCGGTGGTGCGTCAGGTGCTGCTGGAACAGTTGGCGGAGCAATAACAATGTGCGGGCCGGTCTTTTGACCGGCCCGCACGTTGTTTGCCCCTTCCGCCGCGGCTTCACAAATCACTACGAAAGCCCGGTACAGCCGTCCAGCACCTGTCTGCCCTGGAGCAGCTCCAGCTTCTCCAGCGCGGGGCTGCCCTCCAGCAGGAAGTGGAAGGTCTGGCCGGGATAGACCCGCTGGGTCAGGCTCTGCCCGCCTCCATAGGTGAGGCGGACGGTGAGGCTGTCCCCCTGCTCGCCGCCCACCGCGCCGAAGATCACGGTGCCGCCCCCGGAGCCCAGCCGGGCGGCGGAGAGTTTGCCCGGCTCCGGCGCGGGGCACTCGTTGGCGGTCAGCTCATGCCAGCGGCCGTCCGTCCCGCTCCGCTCCAGACCGCTGGCCCGGAGGGTGGTGTGGGCCTCATCCCAGGAAAGAACCACATAGCCAGGCCCAGCGGGAAAGACGGCGTCCACGCTCTGGTTCGGCTGCTCCCGCTGGAAGTCCGCCTGGGGGCCCGAGGACAGGGGGCCGAAGCCCGCGCTGCCCACGCAGTTCTGGCCCGCCTCGCTCACCATGAACTCCGCCAGCCGCCGGGCGGGGGCGTCCTCCGGCTCGCCGGCCCGGAGCACCAGGTAGTTGTACCCCGCCAGGGGGTAGCTTCCGTCGGCGATGGTCTCATCCGAGGGGAGCACCCCATCCACCGCCAGCAGCTTGAGCTCCCCTCCGCCCGCGTCGCCCAGGAGCCAATAGCTATTTACATAATAATAGTACACACTATAGCCCATGGCGTAAGCCAGGGGGTCGGTGGTCATGGCCCCGGCCACATCGGTGAGGGCGGAGGACATGGCATAGGAGGTGAGGACATTGTGCACGTCGGGGCTGAGGGAGAGCTTTCCGCCCTCCAGGAAATACTGCTCCATTAAGGCGTGGGAGCCGCTGTCGGTGTTGCGGCGGTAGGGTAGCAGCTCCGCGTCCGGGCCGCCTATCTGATTCCAATTCGTATATTTCCCGTACACATATATGTCCTGTATTTGCTTTTGGGTCAGCCCGGTGACAGAGTTCTCCGCGTTGGTGAAGAACACCATGGCGTCATAGGCGATGGGAATGTACTCCAGTTCCACCCCCGCCGCCTCCGCCTGGGCCTTCAGCTCCTCCGAGGGCAGGGTGGCGGCGAAGAGGGCGTCCACCTCCCCGTTGATGAGCCGCTCGTAGGACTCATGGCTCTTGGAGTGGCTCTCCGGGAACTGCGGATGGTTGTCATAATTCCAGAAGAGCGCCCCGTACACCGCCCTGGTATAGGGGTAGGTGGAGGTGGAGCCGTCGACGACGGGCATGGTCTCGTCAAAGCCCCAGTCGATGGCGGCCTGGGTGGGGTACCAGGGCAGGCGGGTACGGGCGTCGTCCAGGAAGGTGATCGCCTCGCCCCGGGTAGCGGGCCTGTCCCACTCTGCCAGCTCCTCCACTCCGGGCTCCCCGTAGACCGGGTCGGTCTCTCCGGTGGACCGCTGGGTGAAGATGCCCAGACCCTGCTTGTCAAAGGCCAGATAGGACGCTAAAGCCCAGTCCGGAATCTCCCCGGCATCGACCAGAGTCAGCTCCGCCGCCGTTCCCCCCTCCGGTATGGTCAGCCAGCCCACCGCCTCCATGGCCCGGGCAGCCATGACGGTGAGCTCTCCCCGGGTCACCAGCCGGTCGGGGTGGAAATAGGCGTCCTCCGCCGCCAGTCCGCCGGCCCGGGCGGCGGAGGCGGTATCATAATACCAGTCGCCGGGCTCCGCGTCGGCGTAGCCGGGGTCGCCGCCGGGCTCCAGGGACAGCAGGCGGCAGATCAGGGCGAAGGCCTCCGCCCGCGTCAGGGCGGCGTCGGGGTTCAGATTGCCCGCGTGATCCCCCTGGAGCACTCCCCGGAGATACAGCTCCTTTGCGCCGCCGGGGTCGTTGTAGTACTCGTGCCCCTTCCAGACCGTGATGCAGTCGGGAAAGCGGTGCGCCTCCCCCTGAAAGACCTCCAGGGGCCGCTCCGCCTCCGCCGCCGGGACGGTGGCGAAGAGCCAGCCCTGCTGGTAGTCGCTGGTGAGGGGTACTGGCTCCCCCGTGTCGGCGTACCGCACCGCGAGGAGGGTCTGCTCCGACCAGTCCAGGGCCTCCCCCTGGGGGCAGGGCACCCGGAGGGTCACATAATCTCCGCCCGGCTCGCTCCGGCTCCACCCCTTCGCCCCCTCTGCCGCCCGGGCGGCGGGGCACAGCAGGGCCAGACAGAGACCCAGCGCCAGTATCCGCTTCATGGTACACACTCCCTTCAACATTCGATTCCTATTTGTATTATAGCTCCCCTGGTTTTCCCGGACAAGTTACAGAGCAATAACAAATGGTAAAAAAAGCTGGTACAGCCGGGGGGTTGACAGGGGGCGGTCTTTCTGTTATCTTAATACCCGACAGATGAATGCCCTGTGGCTTCCCGTTTATCACCGGATAAATGTGAAACGTGCCTGAACCGATTCCGTAGGTCTTAGAAGGAATCGGCCCAGGCACGTTTTTTGCCGCTCTAGGACGTTTTTAGGAGGGATCGAAGTGAAGCGGAGCTTTTTTCAGTATGTAAGCCTGAATGTGCTGGGCGCGCTGGGCCTGTCCGGCTACATCCTGGCCGACACCCTGTTTGTGGCCCACCGGCTGGGCACCGACGGGCTGGCGGCCCTCAACCTGGCCATCTCGGTCTTCGGCCTCATCAACGGGCTGGGGCTGATGCTGGGCATCGGCGGGGCCACCCGGTACGCCATCTGCCGCACCCAGGGGGACGGAGTACGGGCCGACCGCGCCTTCTCCCGCGCCCTGGCCTGCGGCGGGACGCTGGGCGGGCTGCTGGCGCTGGCCGGTCTGCTGTGGGCCGTGCCGCTGGCCCGCCTGCTGGGGGCGGAGGGAGCCATCCTGCCCATGTGCTCGGTCTACCTGCGCACGGTGCTCCTCTTTGCCCCCTGCTTCCTGCTCAACCACATTCTCACCGCCTTCGTGCGCAACGACGGCAATCCCAAGCTGGCCATGGCCGCCATGCTGCTGGGCAGCCTGTCCAACATTGTGCTGGACTATGTGTTCCTCTACCCCATGGATATGGGCATCTTCGGCGCGGCCCTGGCCACCGGCATCGCCCCGGTAGTGGGCCTGTGCGTGTCCTCCCTGCACATCCTCACCCGCGGCAGCCGCTTCCGCCTGCGCCCCTTCCGCCCCGCCCTCCGGCCGCTGGCGGATCTGGCCGGGCTGGGCAGCGCCGCCTTTCTCAACGAGTGCTCCTCCGGCCTGGTTCTGGTGGTCTTCAACCTGCTGACCCTCCGCCTGGCTGGGACGCTGGGGGTGGCGGCCTATGGCATCGTGGCCAACCTGGCGCTGATGGCCCTCGCCCTCTTCATCGGCATTAATCAGGGCGTCCAGCCCCTGGTCAGCCTGGCCCACGGCCGGGGGGATGCCGCCGGGGTGCGCACCCTGTGCCGCATGGCCCTGGGGCTGGCCCTGTGCGCGGGGATGTGCATGGCCGCGCTGGCCTTCTTCGCCGCCGGGCCGCTGGTGTCCCTCTTCAACCGGGACGGAGATCCGGCGCTCCAGCAGATGGCGGAGCAGGGCCTGCGGCTCTACTTTCTGGGCTTCCCCTTTGCCGGGCTGAACCTGGTCACCGCCTCCTTCCTGGGGGCGGCGGAGCACCCCGGCCGCTCCCTCCGGCTCTCCCTGCTCCGGGGCTTTGTGGCCATCGTGGCCGCCGCCCTGCTGCTGGCCGCCCTGCTGGGCCTCACCGGCGTATGGCTGGCCTTCCCCGCCGCCGAGGGGGCCGTTCTCCTCGTCAGCCTGCGCTTCAGCCGCTCCCTCCGGCGCGCCCCGCCAGAGCCCGCCCCTCAGGCCATCACCACCGCGCTCAGGTAACACGCGAACGCCCCGTACTCCGCCGGGGTCAGCGCCCGGGGGCTGGAGAGCACCACCAGCTCATGGCCCGGGTACTCCGGCCGGTAGGGGGGATGGACGTGGGGATAGGGGTTGACGGCGAAGCCGCACCGCTGATAGAAGCCCTGCCGCCGCCGTGCGATCTCGTCCACCGGCGGGTCGATCTCCAGTACCACGGGTTTCCCGTCCCGGCCCAGCTCCTCCAGCGCCTTGGCGCCATAGCGGCGGCCCCGCAGCTCCGGCCGGATGCAGAAGTGCTCCACATAGCGGAAGTCCTCCGCCTCCCAGTAGAGCAGCAGCCCCACGAATTCCGCCCCATCAAAAAGCTGGGTGAAATGGTACTCCGGGTGGGACAGGACGGCCCGCTGCTCATCGGGCAGCCGCTGCTCGTGGCGGGGAAAGCTGGCCTCGTAGAGGGCCATCGCCCTTCCAAACGCCGGTTCCTCCGGCTGTGTCAGCCGTCTCCATTCCATAGCAGTCTCTCCTCTTTTCTAAAAAATGCGCTCCCGTTTTGGGAGCGCATTTTATTTTTTCCTGTTTACGCTCCCTCCAGGGCCTTTTCCAGGTCGGCCAGGATATCGTTCACATCCTCGATGCCCACGGAGAAGCGCACCAGGTCGGGGGCCACCCCGGCGGCGGCCAGCTCGGCGTCGCTCATCTGGCGGTGGGTGGTACTGGCGGGGTGAAGCACGCAGGTCTTGGCGTCGGCCACATGGGTGGCAATGGAGGCCAGCTCCAGGCCCGCCATGAACTTAGAGGCCGCTTCCCGGCCGCCCTTCACGCCGAAGGACACCACGCCGCAGGTGCCGTGGGGCATGTACTTCTGGGCCAGGGCATGGTTGGGGTTGCCCTCCAGGTCGGGGTAGTCCACCCAGGCCACGCGGGGGTCGGCCTCCAGGTACTGGGCCACTTTCAGGGCGTTGGAGCAGTGACGCTCCATGCGCAGGGCCAAGGTCTCCAGGCCCAGGTTCAGCAGGAATGCGTTCATGGGGGCCGCCTGGGCTCCCAGGTCGCGCATCAAGTGGGTGCGGGCCTTGGTGATGTAAGCCGCCTTGTCAAACTGCTGGGTGTACACCACGCCGTGGTAGGACTCGTCCGGCTGGGTGAGCATGGGGAACTTGCCGTTATCCCAGTTGAAATTGCCGGAATCCACAATGACGCCGCCCACCTGGACAGCGTGGCCGTCCATGTACTTGGTGGTGGAGTGGGTGACGATGTCCGCGCCGAACTCGATGGGGCGGCAGTTGATGGGCGTGGGGAAGGTGTTGTCCACAATCAGGGGCACGCCCTGCTCGTGGGCTGCCTGGGCGAACACCTCCAAATCGGCAATGGCCAGGGAGGGGTTGGCCAGCGTCTCGGCAAAGACGGCGCGGGTGTTGGGGCGCATGGCGGCCCGCAGCTCCTCCAGGGTGGCGGTGGGCGGCACGAAGGTGGTCTCAATGCCCATCTCCTTCATGGTCTTGTAGAAGAGGTTGAAGGTGCCGCCGTAAATGGCGCTGGAGCTGACCACATGGAACCCGGCGGGGCAGATGTTCAGCACGGCCATGAGGTTGGCGGCCTGGCCCGAGGAGGTGAGCATCGCCGCCGCGCCGCCTTCCAACTCCGCGATCTTCGCCGCCACCGCATCGTTGGTGGGGTTCGCCAAGCGCGTGTAGAAGTAGCCGGACTCCTCCAGATCGAACAGGCGCCCCATATGCTCGCTCGTGTCGTACTTCCAGGTGGTGTTCTGGTAGATGGGCACCTGGCGCGGCTCGCCGTCGCCGGGCCGCCATCCGCCTTGCACGCAGGTCGTTCCAATCCGCTCGCTCATTCAGGGCTCCTTTGGGTCTCGCATTTTTTCGCTCGCCCATTATAGGGGCACCCGGGCCACCCCGGTTATAGGAAGTCCCCAGCGAATGTCATCGGAAAATCCGAGAGCTTTCTGCCGAGACCCCCTCGATTATCCTGAAATGAACTATTGTTCTAAGAACATTTGTTTGCTATAATTCGCTTTGAGAAGACGGCAGTACTTGCATTTA
>ERZ1106929.2650-NODE-2650-length-11454-cov-15.683920_pt1 | contig 11454 bp, 6 predicted proteins | sample MGYA00403662_ERZ1106929 | MGnify/ENA primary metagenome ERZ1106929 (study PRJEB35170, sample SAMEA104062442) | human gut metagenome | biome: human gut; feature: human-associated habitat; material: faeces | place: Denmark | collected 2013-02-20 ... | reverse complement strand
AAGCCAATGGGCTTCCTGCTTCATCGACCTCGTAACCTACTATCTCCACAGGCGTTAATTCGGGCAGTTCCTGCCCTATGTTGTTATTCCTTTTATGCTATTTGTCTTAATCCTTCTTCCAGTATATTCTTCGCCGCATTGATATCCCTGTCATGATTCGTTCCACAGACGGGACATATCCATTCCCTTACTGTCAGATTTTTCGTCTCTGTATTTTGGTATCCACAGACTGAACACAACTGACTACTGGCATAGAAGGTATCTATTTTGACATATTCCCTTCCATTCCATTTTGCCTTGTATTCCAACTGCCTTGTCAGCTCATACCATGATACATCACTTATTGACTTTGCCAGATGATGATTTTTTACCATATTCTTTATCTGCAAATTCTCCGAGACTATCACTTGGTTTTCGCTGATAATCTCATGGGACATCTTGTGCAAATAATCTTTTCTGGTATTTGTTATTTTCTCATGGCATAATGCTATCTTTTTCTTTGTTTTGTAGTAATTTTGACTTCTTTTCTCTTTATGGGCTAACTGCCTTTGCAGTTTTTCCAGTTTCTTCTCGTTTTTTCTGATAATTTTGGGATTTTCGTATTTCTTTCCACCAGAAGTAATACATAAATCCTTAATACCTAAATCGATTCCTGTATTTTGGGTTGTATGTGGCAGTTCCACATGTTCTGTTTCCACTAAAACCGATACATAATATTTCCCACTCGGCACTTGTGATATCGTTGCTGATTTTATCTGCCCGCTAAACTTTCTATGCAGTTTTACTTTTACGCCTTTTAATTTAGGCAATTTTACTTTGTTTCCATCGAAATCTACTGTTATGTTGCCATTCGTAAAATTTGTTGTATATGATTTATGATTATCATGTTTACTCTTAAACTTTGGATAACCTGCATGCTCCCTAAAAAATTTCTGATATGAACTGTCCATGTTATAAATCGCATTTGTTAAAGCAAACTTATCCACTTCTTTCAGCCATTCATACTCTTTCTTTAATTCCCTGTTGCAGTAATTATTACAATCTGTTTTGCTGACAGATTTTTTCTCTTTTTCGTATCTTTCTTTCCGATATGCAAGTGTCTGATTATACACAAAACGGCAACAGCCAAATGTTTTTGCAATCTGAATTCTTTGTTCGCTATTAGGATATATCCTGTACTTATATGCTTTTAACACCCACTGTCGCCACCTTCCTACTCTTGATTCTCTATATATTTTCTCGACATCTCTTCTGAAACATTTCCTACACTGCAGACAAAATATCCGTCCGTCCAAAAAGTATGTTCTTTCAAGAAATGTTTTCGTAGATAATCCGGATATCTTTTCCAAATATGATATGTTGTATAACTCCTCATCAGATTTACTATTTTACTAATAGACATTGTTGGTTCTGTTTCTATCATGTAATGAATATGGGTCTACATTCCATTTCGGTCGGGTCATAGCAGATGTCCACTGGACATCTTTCCCCTTTATCTGTCTCCATATATCTGATAATGACTTTATGCTTTTGACATATCTCATAAGAAAACTGCTTTATATCATCTGATATTTGTTTTGACATCAGCAATTTTTTTCTATACCTGCATTCGAAAATAATATGATACTGTAACAAATATTTGTGTCTGTTTTTTGATTTCCACATTCCCATAACGCAAGTATAGCACAAACCTCCGCTTCCGACTACCTTAACCCACCGTCTAAAGCCAGTGGGATTGCGGTAGCCCTATTTCAAAAATCTCATTATCGACTGGCATTCCACATCTGCCGCAGAACTTAGCCCCATTCTCCAGTTTCATTCCGCAATTTTTACAGTACATTACATTCTCCATTTCTTTTGTTTTTTTATTTTATATTAGTTGTCATTTTATGTATATATACATTTTTCACAATTATATTAAAAATATAAAATACCCACACCCTATTATCTCCATTCCTAATCATATACACATTTGCAATTATCTTGTCAACGACTGAATCTCTTTTTGTATAAGTCTTCCTGCCGCCTTTGCCAGCTCATCAATACGACGTATTCTTGTAAATTCTTTTCTATATATCTTTTCTGCGCTATTGGCCGCCGCATCATTTCCCATAAAAACAGCTGATACATGTATTCCTTTATCACGCAGTGCACGTACCTCATTGGCTGCATCATTAACAGAAATATCGTCGCTATAATCATGCCCAAACGGGCTGTCCTGTGATGGCAGAATACGCTGGCTGTCATTAGGCGCAGCATCTGTTAAAATAATCACAAGGTGCCTGTCAGCCACCCCCGGGTTCATATCAAGGATTTTACCAATTCCCCGAAAAGCAAGACCATCACGATTCCAACCGGCAGCATAATAATTGAAAATATTGTCGCATTTCTTATCCCTAAAAGACTTCAATATATGAAAAACTGTATATCCTCTGACACTGCAAAATCTTGTTACCCTGACCGGTATATTACATTCCACGAGGCTTTTGGCAATAATTACTCCCTGCGCAGCAAGCATTTCCTGATACTGAAGCCTTGAAGCAGATGCATCAAGAAGCAGATCCACTGTAAAGGACGGTTGATTATCATCCTCATATGTGTGAAAAATCCTGTTATCTTCTATATATTCTGCACGCCATACTTTAGTTGTATCAAGCCTTCCGCTCTGCCCTGATATTACATCTGTCTTCTGACTTATATATTCGCTATTACGGATTTGTTCAACCATATGTGCAATAAGACTATCATAAAGCCGTACATTTTTATTATAATATGAATGATTTCTTTCAACCTGCAGCTGTGACTGTTCTCTTAAATGAAGAAATTCCTTCGGTATATTTTTCTTTGTTATATATTTTCCATCAGTAAACCATAAATGGCATCCTGTATGACTGCCTGTACACAGTTCTTTTTCTATTTTAGTAAGAGTCTGCTCTGATATAACAGATCTTCCAAAACAATTCTCAATATAAGAGCAGTCATCATTTTCTTTCTTATATGTTATATTATCTTTCTTTTTACTGTAAGCTGCTCCACCAGTCATATTGTCCGCCTCAGAAGAACGCATAACCATTACATGATTATTTCTTACAGAGCTGACTGGCATTATTCTTGTCATTATCCGGGCAAATGCCCCTGTAAAATGCAGTCGTAACGCTTTTTTTTCATGTTTTACGCCATCAAAAAGATTAAATTTGCGATAAATTGCCAGCACAGTATCTATCAACCGGTCTGTTTCAGGCATTATCTGTGGTGTCAGTTCTGCATACAGCTTTTGTTCATTTGGTGTCAGCAGAACCTTCTTTTTCCCTGACACACTGCTCCATCTGGCTGACTGCATATTATATACAAGCCGGTTTTTGCTCATCCACTCCTGCCTCGACAGCTTATATTCACCTGCAAAAAAAGCCTTTCCATAATAAACCCGTAGATCAGTCATAGACGGACGTTTTAATGCTTCCTCTGTATACAGTACATGTTCCAGATAAAGCCATGTCAGATCATCCAGCATAGCCTGACTGATATCTCCGTTCCAATAACCAAATAAAGTGCTGATTGCCTTTTCACCATAATACTTATATGCCAGTCCAATTATAAGATTCATATATAAATCTGAATCTAAATCCCCTGTTTCAACAGCCAGAAACAATGGATCAAAATTATAGCGTTCCGCCGCATTCCATACCTGATTAGCAGCCCGTCTTTCCTTAGCAGTATAAGAAATGGTACGCATTATTCAAACACCTCCGTATTATGCAGCTTTAAGGGAAACCTTGAAGCTATGACATCACGTATAAGCTCTTTTTCATAGCTGTCAAATATCTTATTGGTAATTCCAAGATCCAATGCATCCCTGATTGGAATACCCTTTTTTATAAGACTTATAGCATCAATTAATCCACGCAGATCCAAAGCTTTCTCTGTAAGTTCACCATTTTCACATTTTTTCTGAAGTTCATTAAATAAAAGTGCAAACTGTTTGTTATACTTAGTAACCAGTGAAGGGAACTGATCCTTTAACAGTCTCTCAAGATCTTCCTTTGCCAGTGGCGGCATCTGTATAACTACAAATCTTGAGGCAAGTGCCTCATTTAATTCCCTTGTACCTGCATAATTATAATTCATCGTAGCAATAAAACGTGTATCATCTGCAACCTCTATCCTGTCATATCCTGGAACATCAATTACACGTCTGAAATCAAGTACAGAATGTAAGACTGCAAGTGCTTCATTCCTTGCCATATTGATTTCATCGAGAATCCCAAAGCCGCCGCTTTGTGCACAACAATACACCGGTCCGGGTCTGAATGTAACCCTGCCATCGCGAAATGTATCAGAACCTATCAGCGCAGCCGCATCCATATTAACATGGAAGGAAATATCCCATGCCGGACGTTCAAAAACTGCTGCAAGATTCTGTGCAAGCACATTTTTTCCCGTTGCCTTCTCTCCTGCCAGCAAAAGATTTCTGCCACACAGAAGCACTGCAAGAGCCTCTTCCCATACCTTATTGCCATAATAATGAAAATGTGGTACAGGAATACGTTTTTTTAATACTTCATCTACAGTATGTTCTTCTGAATAATGCCGGACTTCTTCTACAAGCTGTGCTGAAACACCTTCCTGCTTCAAAAACTCAATCAGATTATTCAATACCAACACCCCTTTAACTGTTTTTTTATATTTTAATTATATTCTTTTTATTTATTTATTTCAAAACTTTCTTTGATATTTTCAATAATATCATATTCTTCACTTACAATACTACTCGCATCATTGGTTGCATGATTGATATTTTCAAAATATCCGAGCAGACCGTTAATCGTTGTAACGCTTTCTGCCGCTGCATTCGTACCGGTTGTAATTTCTTCATCTACCTGCTTTGTCATATCGGTAAGCCATTTTAATATATCCTGGATATTACCTGCTGATTTTGCACTTTCTTCTGATAAGGCACGGATTTCATCTACAACCACGGCAAATCCTTTTCCGTGTTCGCCTGCTCTTGCTGCTTCAATTGAAGCATTGAGTGATAACAGATTGGTCTGTGATGCAATGGAATTAATTTCCCCGAGAATATCTGTAATATGTTTCATTTCGGTCAGCAGTGCACCGGTCGTCTTGTGCGCAGCGCCAACTGTATTTTCAACAGACATTATAGTGCTTTTCGCCTCTTCAACTGCTGCATTTCCCTTATTAACAGCGTCTTTCACATTATCAAATCCCTGCTCCAGCTGTCCGGCAAGTTCATTGTTTCTATGAACTTCTTCTGTTGCCGCATTGACCTTATCCATCACCGTTACCGTTGACTTCACAGATTCTTCTACAATCTGAGCCATCTGTGCAGCTGCCGAGTTGACATTGGCACTGCCGTCTGCCAGTGTATATACTGCATCTTTTCCTTTTTTTACCGTTGCAGTAAGATTCTTTGAAATATCATTTGCAACTTTTGTAAATTTTTCATACCTAAGCTCCATTCCGCAGACATTTTTAACACCGGAAATACCGTAGACTGTTTCCAGCCAGTCCTGCGGCAAAAACAGAATTCGAAATGCCTGCAGCACGAATTCCACCGTGTGAACAAATTTAACACATAAAACTCTTAATAAACGCAAAAAACAGACATATGCAATGCTGCAAATACGTTATTTCCTATAAATTCAAGTATTATTTACCACTTCCGACCATAAATTCTGCCTGAGCGGAATGGTTCCTGTCAATGTCCGGCTTCTTGTATCCGGCTGGCTTCCGCCAATATAAACGGTATAGCCCTCATCGGTAAAATAGATCTGCCCATTTTCATCGTAGAGTTCAAAAGCCTCTTCTGATAACCAGACCGTTACCTGCTTTTCTTCCCCCGCCTTTAAAAAGACTTTGCCAAAGCCCTTTAACTGCGGATTCGGACTGCCATCACACAAAGCCTTTACATAAACCTGAACGGTTTCGGCACAGTCAAAGTTTCCGGTATTGCACACACGCACAGAAACCGGAAGCTGTATTTTTTCTCCGGCTTTCATTTTCTGAAACGTCTGCCTGCCTGCGCCACATTCCATATTATCATACGAAAATGAAGTATAAGTAAGTCCGTAGCCAAACGGATACAATGCTTCCTGCTTCATATAGCGGTAAGTTCTGTTTTTCATGGAATAATCCGTAAATTCCGGCAGTTCTTCCGTGCTTTTATAAAATGTAACCGGCAGATGTCCCTGTGGGCTGACTTCCCCAAATAAAATCCTTGCCACCGCACGTCCGCCCTGAGCACCCGGATACCAACACTGCATGACCGCCGCGGCACGCTCCTGTGCCGTGTTGACCGCCAGCGCACTGCCCGATAACAGTAGGACAACGACAGGTTTTCCACTGTCTAATGCCGCTTCAAGAATCTGGTTCTGCTCTCCCGGAAGCTTTAAGTCCGGCTTATCGCCGCTTGCAAAATCATTGCCCGCATCGCCTTGTTCACCTTCAATACCTGCGTCCAGTCCCAGACACAGAATGACAACATCGCTCATTTCTGCCATTTCACGCACCTCGGCAATGCGGTTCTTCTTCCAGTTTTCTTTATACAAATCACAGCCCTCGGACACCAGCACCCGGACCGAATCCCCAACATAATCCTGTATGCCCTCGGAAATTGTAATGTAACGCGATGCCGTCCCTTCATAATTGCCGACAAGCGCTCTCCTGCTGTCTGCATTCGGTCCAATCACTGCGATTGTCCGGAGTTTTTCCCGATTCAGCGGCAGAATCCCGTTATTTTTTAACAGAACAAACGTTTTCTCTGACACACTTTCGTTGAATTCACGCATTTCTACGGAATCTACAACAGAATACGGAATTTTGTCGTAAGGATTGTCCGGCAGCTCCTTATCCTGTTCCATGCCCAGCTTCAGCCGGGTGGTATACAGATTCGTCACCGCCGCCCGCAGTCTGCTCTCCGAAACCATACCGCGCGAAACCGCTTCCGAAAGGTGCAGATACATATGTCCGCAGTTTAAATCACAGCCGTTATTCATCGCCAGAGCCGCCGATTCCACGGCATCTTTTGTTACCATGTGGTGCTGGTAAAAATCGCGCAGTGCGAAACAGTCCGACACAACATGTCCTTTAAAATGCCACTCATTCCGCAAAATGTCTGTAAGCAGGGTCTTACTGCCACAGCACGGCTCGCCGTTTACGCGGTTATACGCGCCCATGACTGCTTCGGGCTTTGCCTCTTTAATACAGGCATGAAATGCTGAAAGATACGTTTCATACAAATCTTTTTTTGTAACCTCAGCGTTAAAGCTGTGCCGCAGTCCCTCCGGGCCTGAATGTACCGCAAAATGCTTAACACACGCCGCCGATTTTAAGTAATGTGCATCATGTCCCTGTAAGCCCTTTATGTAGCGGATTCCAAGCCGCGCTGTCAGATACGGGTCTTCGCCGTAAGTTTCATGACCGCGTCCCCACCTTGGGTCCCGGAAAATATTGATATTGGGCGCCCAGAAGGTCAATCCCTTGTAGCGCCCGACATCTCCGTATTTTTGCTGCATATTAAATTTGGCACGTCCTTCCGTAGACACGGCATCGGCAACCTGCTCCATTAAATCTTCATCAAATGCTGCCGCAAGCCCGATTGCCTGCGGAAAAACCGTTGCCGTACCGGCTCTTGCCACGCCGTGCAGTCCTTCATTCCACCAGTCATATCCTTTAATATTCAGCCGTTCAATCGGTGGCGCACTGTTTAACGTCTGGTCTGCCAGTTCCTCAATTGTCATCTGCGAAACCAGTTCTTCCGCCTTCTTACGGTACAAATCGCACAGTTCTTCATTTTCTGTTAATTCCGTCTGATGATTTTTCATTATAATACCTTCTTTACTTTTCTTTCATCATAACGGAATTGCCATAGAATCTCAACGTAAATTTTGCGCTGCATTTTTGCATAAGCAAATATCTTTTATAAAAGCTTATCTTTTTACTTTAAAAGCACCCATTCCCGGATAAACTGCCGCACTGCCAAGCTGTTCTTCAATGCGTAAAAGCTGGTTGTACTTTGCAACGCGCTCTGAACGTGACGGCGCACCGGTCTTAATCTGGCAGGTATTTAATGCCACTGCCAGATCGGCAATCGTGGTATCCTCTGTCTCACCGGAACGATGGGATGCAATCGCTGTGTAACCGGCTTCGTGTGCCATTTTAATGGCTTCCAAAGTTTCAGATACAGAGCCAATCTGATTTAATTTAATCAGGATTGAATTGCCGCAGCCCTGTGAAATACCCTTTGACAGACGTTTGGTATTCGTTACAAATAAATCATCCCCTACAAGCTGTACCTTGTCACCAAGTTCTGCCGTCAGTTTCTTCCAGCCTTCCCAGTCTTCTTCATCTAACGCATCTTCGATCGATATAATCGGGAATTTTTCAACCAGCTTCTTCCAGTGTTCAATTAATTTCTCTGAGGTATAAACTGTTCCTGCTTTCGGAAGCTTGTATTTTCCCTTTTCTTTGGTCTTCCATTCGGAAGAAGCCGCATCCATGGCAATCATGAAATCTTTTCCCGGTTCATAGCCTGCTTTTTTTACGGCTTCAAGAATCGTTTCGATAGCTTCTTCATCGGAAGCAAGTGCCGGTGCAAAGCCTCCTTCATCACCGACAGAAGTTGCCAGTCCTCTTTCCTTTAAAATAGATGCCAGCGCATGAAATACTTCCGAGCACCAGCGCAGTCCTTCTTTAAAAGACGGCGCGCCGACCGGCATTACCATAAATTCCTGTACATCCAGTCCTGATGATAAAGCATGGCAGCCGCCGTTTACAATATTCATCATCGGCACCGGAAGTCTGTTTCCGCTGACACCGCCTAAGAACCGATACAGTGGAATATCCAATGCTGTCGCAGCCGCTCTGCAGCATGCAATAGATACGGCAAGAATCGCATTTGCCCCCAGCTTGGACTTGTCCTTTGTTCCGTCTGCCTCAATCATTGCCTTATCAATGGCATAAATATCAGAAGCGTCCAGTCCTCTTATCGCTTCGTTGATAATTGTATTGATATTTTCTACGGCTTTTTGTACACCTTTCCCCAAATATCTGCTCTTATCGCCGTCACGCAGCTCCAGTGCTTCAAATTCACCTGTCGAAGCACCGCTTGGCGCTGTTCCTCTTGCAACCGTTCCGTCTGCGAGATAAACTTCCGCTTCTACTGTCGGATTGCCTCTTGAATCCATAATTTCACGTCCAATAACCTTTTCAATCTCTAAATAATCCATACTGACCTCTTTCTGAGCGATTTTATCATGAAGCAGCGGCAACGATTCCGCATAAACGGTTTTTCATCTGCTATTCAGAAAATCTGCTTTCGCCCGGAAGCAGATTTCCGTGTAAAAAAATAACACCTGTTTTTCTTTGTTCTGCCTCCGTCTGCCACAGTCCGTCCTGCGGACTGCAACAGTTACGCTGTAAGTTCAGCAGTCTTACAGTTTCCTTTTATCCTGTATTATGGACAATCCTGTATATTTTATCCAAAATATTTAAAAGCTTTGCTCTTATAATAAAAGCACCGCAGAAAACATACTCCTACATTTTCTGCGGCACTTGTGCCTGCCGATATTTCTATCTGCATTTTTTACCTGTTCTTTTTACAAATATTTTTACAAACAACTGAGCAGCACTATAAGCCGGGTTATGTATCAGATGATTATCTATCTAGTCCTGCTGTTACCAGCAGGCTCAAGCAACCTACCTAAAGCACGACGGGCCGCCGTATCGCTTTTATTCGGTCTTGCTTCGGATGGGGTTTACATCTGCCGCTTCTGTTACCAGCCGCGCGGTAGTCCCTTACACTGCCTTTCCACCCTTACCAGCATATGCTGGCGGTTTATTTCTGTTGCACTAGCCTTGGAGTCACCTCCACCGGACGTTATCCGGCATCCTGCCCTGTGAAGCCCGGACTTTCCTCGTCTGAACCCTTTCGTCTGTCCAGCCGCGATCACCTGGCCTGGCTGCGCATCTGATATTTTAGCACAGGTACGCAAACTTGTAAAGTTTGATTTTTTTTACATTGCCATGTGGGCGGATGGCTGCGCGGGGCGCATTTCAATGCGGTAAGTGTATAGTTGCTGACTTTTGTCTGTATGCTACAGAATTCAGAGTGGAACGCTATGCCGAGCTAGCTCCTGAATTCTTCGGCATTTATGCTGAAAAGCTGTGCCGACACAACCACACTTTCACAATTCCAGGACAGGACACCGTCTGCTTCCGTCCCCTACCACGTATTTATGTTTTTTCCTACCAACTGGAAATGTCAGCTCCCTCTGGCGTCCGGCTTCCTACCAAATCTCCAACGTCCACTCCCGTCTATCCACAACCTCACCGATCATTCCAGCCTCCAATCCAGCCTCACCCATTCTTTTCATAATCTCCGCTGCCTCTCTCTCCGGCACCGCCGCCAACAGTCCCCCGGAAGTCTGCGGATCAAACACCACATCCTCCCTCCAGAGCACCGCCTGGCTTTTCACACCAGTTTTTTCAGCAAACTCCCGATTCCGGTAAGCCCCACCCGGGATCAGGCCCATAGAAGCAAACTTCTCCACATCCGGAAGCACCGGCAACTTCTCCGTATCAATCACGATCGTCCGCTCACTGGCCACAGCCATCTCCGTGGCATGCCCTCCAAGACCAAACCCCGTCACATCCGTACAGGCATGAACCTCAAACTCTTTCAAAATCTCACAGGCATCCCGGTTCAACCTCTTCATGGAATCCAACACCGCCCTACGGGCACCTTCCGTCACCAGATCTGCCTTGATCGCCGTATTCACGATCCCCGCACCCAGCGGCTTCGTCAAAATCAGCTTATCCCCCGTCTGCGCCCCAAAATTCTTCCAAAACTTCCTCGGATCCACAAAACCCGTCACACTAAGCCCATACTTCGGCGTATCATCCTGGATCGTATGGCCACCGGCAAGAACCGCGCCAGCCTCCATCACCTTATCCGCACCACCACGCAAAATCTCCCCCAGGATCTCCACATCCATATGTTTGGGAAACGCCACAATATTCAAAGCCGTCTTCGGAGTTCCACCCATGGCATACACATCACTCAACGCATTCGCCGCCGCGATCTGACCGAAATCATAAGGATCATCCGCCACAGGCGTAAAAAAATCCAGTGTCTGAATCAGCGCCAGATCAGAGGACACCCGGTAAACCGCCGCATCATCCGAAGTATCCGTCCCCACCAGAAGATCCGGATCGCAGAACTTCGGCAGTCCGCCAAGAACCCCTGCCAGGGTTCCCGGTCCCACTTTTGCCGCACAGCCACAGTTTGGAGCCAATTTTGTCAGTTGCACTTTCTCTCTCATGATCATTTTCCCTTTCCTTTAAGTCCTGTAAACTCTAGCCGACATCTATACGCCGCAAAGAACTTTAACTTTTTTTGATCCACACCCAAAAGACTCCATACACCACAGATCCTAC
>ERZ1106929.2645-NODE-2645-length-11484-cov-3.042261_pt1 | contig 11484 bp, 9 predicted proteins | sample MGYA00403662_ERZ1106929 | MGnify/ENA primary metagenome ERZ1106929 (study PRJEB35170, sample SAMEA104062442) | human gut metagenome | biome: human gut; feature: human-associated habitat; material: faeces | place: Denmark | collected 2013-02-20 ... | reverse complement strand
GCGGACGCAACATGGTCATCAAATCCGGCCGCTTCGGCAAATTCCTTGCGTGCCCGGGTTTCCCGGAGTGCACCAACACCCGCCGTCTGGTGGAGGACACCGGCGGTATCTGTCCCAAGTGCGGCGGACGCATCGTGGTGAAGAAGTCCAAGAGCGGACGCAGCTTCTACGGCTGTGAAAACTATCCCACCTGCGACTTTATGACCTGGGATAAGCCCATCGAGGAGAAATGTCCCCGGTGCGGCAGCACCCTGTTCAAAAAGACCGGACGCTTTGCCAAGATCCACTGCCTGAAGGAAGGCTGCGGCTATGAAAAGGGGGTATCCAAGGAATGACCCCTGTCACTGTGGTAGGAGCCGGATTTGCCGGCTGTGAAGCCGCCTGGACCCTGGCTCAGAACGGCATTCCCGTCACCCTCTGGGAGATGAAGCCCCAGAAGTTTTCCCCGGCGCATCACTCCCCGGACTTTGCTGAGCTGATCTGCTCCAACTCCTTCAAGGCCAGCCGTCTGGAATCGGCGGCAGGACTGCTCAAGGCGGAGATGGAACGGCTGGGGAGCCTCTGCGTCCCCTGTGCCAAGGAGACAGCTGTGGCTGCCGGCGGCGCCCTGGCTGTGGACCGGGACCGGTTCTCGGCGCTGGTCACCGAAAAGATCCGCAATCATCCGCTCATCACCGTCCGGGAGGGCGAGGTCACAGAGATTCCGGACGGGAATGTGATCATCGCCACCGGCCCGCTCACCTCTGAGGCGCTTTCCGCCGCCATCGGAGAGCTGATCTCGGCGGAGTATCTCAGCTTCTTTGACGCCGCCGCCCCCATTGTCGAGGCGTCCAGCATCGATATGGACAAGGTGTTCTTTGCTGCCCGGTACGGCCGGGGGGACGATGACTATATCAACTGCCCCTTTGACAAGGAGGGCTATGAGAAGTTCGCCAAGGAACTGGCAAACGCCGAGAGCGTGGAGCTCAAGGAGTTTGAAAAGCGGGACTTCAAGGGCTATGAGGGCTGTATGCCCATTGAAGTTATGGCCCGCCGGGGCGCTGACACCATGCGGTTCGGCCCCCTCAAGCCGGTGGGGCTCCGGGACCCGAAAACCGGTCACCGTCCCTGGGCAGCGGTTCAGCTGCGCCGGGAGAATGAAGCCGGCACCCTCTACAACATCGTCGGCTTCCAGACCAACCTCAAATTCCCGGAACAGAAGCGGGTATTTTCGATGATCCCCGGTCTGGAACGCGCGGTCTTTGCCCGATATGGTGTCATGCACCGCAATACCTTTATGAATTCGCCCAAGCTGCTCCACGCGGACTTCTCGCTGCGCAGTGACCCCCGCATCTTCTTCGCCGGTCAGATGACCGGTGTGGAGGGGTATATGGAGTCAGCTTCGTCGGGACTCATCGCCGGTATCGCCATGGCCCGGCGGCTGCGGGGACTTCCCCCGCTCGAGCTGCCCGAAACCACCATGCTCGGCGCACTGACCCGGTATATCAGTTCGTCCACGGCGGAGGATTTCCAGCCCATGGGCAGCAATATGGGCATCCTGCCGCCCCTTCCCGAGAAGATCAAGGGCAAGGCGGAGCGCTACGGCGCACTGGCTGCCCGTGCCATGCAGGATCTGGAACAGACCCTGAGAGATTTGGAGGCATAAGCTATGAAAATTATCGTTGACGCGTTCGGCGGCGACCATGCGCCGCTGGCTGTGATAGAAGGCTGCCGTCAGGCAGTGGACGAGCTGGGGGCAGAGATCCTGCTCACCGGTGATGAGGAGAAGATCCGTCAGGCTGCTGCTGAGGCGAAGATCTCCCTGGACGGTATGGAGATCGTCCATGCGCCGTCTGTGATCCCGGTGGAGGAGGACCCCACCACCCTGCTCAAGAAGTACGCTGATTCCTCAATGGCAGTGGGTCTGCGCCTGCTCAGCGAGGGCAAGGGCGAGGCCTTTGTATCCGCCGGAAGCACCGGCGCCCTGGTGGTGGGCTCCACCCTCATTGTCAAGCGTGTAAAGGGCGTGCGCCGCATTGCCATCGGCACCCTGGTTCCCAATGCCGGAGCCGGTTACCTGCTGGTGGACGCCGGTGCCAACCATGACTGCCGTCCGGAGATGCTCCTGCAGTTCGCCCTCATGGGCAGCGCCTATATGGAAAAGGTGCAGGGCATCCCTAAGCCCCGGGTGGGCCTGGTGAACATCGGTACCGAGGAGAACAAGGGCACCCAGCTCCAGCTGGATGTGCTGCCCCTGCTCAAGGAGGCGCCCATCCACTTCACCGGCAATGTGGAAGCCCGGGGTCTGCCCCTGGGCGAAGTGGATGTCGCTGTGACCGACGGCTTCACCGGCAACATCATTCTCAAGACCACCGAGGGCATGGGCAAGTTCTTCTCCAATGAGCTCAAATCCATGGTCAAGAGCTTCCCGGGCGTGCTGGGAGGTCTCTTGCTGGCGGGCAAGTTCAAAGCCCTCAAGAAGAAGTCCGATTCCAACGAGGCCGGCGGCGCTCCGCTGCTGGGTCTGCGCAAGCCGGTCATCAAGGCCCATGGCAGCTCCAATGCCAAGGCCTTCAAGAACGCCATCCGCCAGGCCATGACCTGCCATCAGAACAATATGGTCGGCCTGATTGAAGAATATATGGAAAGCTACCGTGCAGCTGAGGCCGCTGCCAAGGCAGAAGCTGCCGCCGGAGAGGAGGAAGCACAGTGAGAGAGATGCATGAGCTGGAAAAAACCATCGGCTATGAGTTCAAAAATGAGGGATACCTGCGCACTGCGCTGACCCATTCCTCCTATGCCAATGAGATGCGCTCCCGCTGCCCGTACAACGAGCGGCAGGAGTTCCTGGGGGACGCGGTGCTGTCCATCATCGTGTCCGACTACCTGTTCAAGAGCTCCCATCTGGCAGAGGGCGACCTGACCAAGCTGCGGGCCTCCATTGTCTGTGAGAAGTCGCTCTGGGGCTGGGCCAAGGAGATCCACCTCGGCGATTATATCCTGCTGGGCAAGGGCGAGGAGAACTCCGGCGGACGGGAACGCCCCTCCATCCAGGCCGATGCCTTTGAGGCACTCATCGCCGCCGTCTATCTGGACAGCGGCATGGAGCGCACCCGGCAGTTCCTGATGCCCTTTGTACTGCGCAGCCTGGAAAACGAGGAAAAGCCCGCCTTCAAGGACTACAAGACCCTGCTGCAGGAGATCGTCCAGAAGAACCCCGAGGAACAGCTCAGCTATGAGCTGGTGGAGGAGCGCGGCCCCGATCACGACAAGACCTTTGTGGTACAGGTGAAGATCAACTCCAATGTCATCGGGCACGGCGAGGGCAAGAGCAAGAAGGCCGCGGAACAGATGGCTGCCAAGGAAGCCGTCGAGCTCATGGGAGAATAAGGTGAAGCACGCCAACATCGCCCTGTTTGTGCCGCATATCGGCTGCCCTCACCGGTGCAGCTTCTGCGACCAGAACGCCATCTCCGGAGCGGAGTGTCCGCCGGAGCCCGGCGATGTCACCGCCGCCTGTGAAACGGCCCTACAAAGCCTGGGCAGCCGGGCGGCTGAGGCGGAGATCGCCTTCTTCGGCGGGAGTTTCACCGCCATCGACCGGGGGTATATGCTCCGGCTGCTGGACGCTGCCCGGCCCTATGTCCGGGCGGGGAAGGTGCGGGGCATACGGCTCTCCACCCGTCCCGACGCCGTGGAGCCGGAGGTGCTTTCCCTCCTGCGGGAGTACGGCGTCACCACCATCGAGCTGGGCGCCCAGTCCATGGACGACCGGGTGCTGGAACTCAACGGGCGGGGTCATACCGCGGACCAGGTGCGCCGGGCGGCGTGCCGGGTGCGGGAAATGGACTTTTCGCTGGGGCTTCAGATGATGACCGGCCTGCCCGGGGATACCCCTGAGGGCGCCTGGTACACCGCCCGGGAGCTGGCAGCCCTCTCCCCGGCGGAGGTGCGCATCTACCCCACGGTGGTGCTGGACGGCACCCGCATGGGGAAGTGGTACCGCCAGGGCATTTACCAGCCGCCGGGAGTCCGGGAGAGCGTTCCGCTCTGCGCCGGGCTGCTGGACTTTTTCGAAGACCGGGGCATCCGGGTGATCCGCCTGGGGCTCCATGCCAGCCGGTCGCTGGAGGAGCGTCTGCTGGGCGGGGCATATCATCCGGCGTTCCGGGAACTGTGCGAAGGGGAACTGCTGGTGCAGCGGCTGCTCCGGGGCCTTGCCGGGCGTGTTCCTGGTTCGGTGACGGTGCGGCTCAATCCCCGGGACCGGTCGAAGTTCACCGGGCCGCACCGGCAGAACCTGACCCGTCTGGCAGAACTGGGCTGGCAGGTCACCATCCGGGAAGATACAGAGATCCCGGCGGGACAGATCCTGCCGGAGTTGGAATAAAAACGGACGGCTGTCCGTCCCGAATCGGCGCAGCAGCGCAGACTGGGGACAGACAGCGGCAGAACCGAGAGGAGTGAGGGTATTTTGCAGATCAAATCGCTGGAGATCCAGGGCTTCAAGTCCTTTCCCGACAAGGTGAAGCTCACCTTTGACCAGGGGATCACCGCTGTGGTAGGCCCCAACGGCAGCGGCAAGAGCAATATTGTGGACGCCGTGCGCTGGGTGTTCGGAGAACAGTCCACCAAGACCCTCCGGGGCAGCCGCATGGAAGATGTGATCTTCGGCGGTACTGCCAAGCGCAAACCCCAGGGCAGTGCCATGGTCAATCTGGTGCTGGACAACTCGGACCGTCTGCTGCCGGTGGACAGCGATGAGATCTCCATCACCCGCAAGCTCTACCGTTCGGGCGAGAGCGAGTACCGTCTGGGCGGCGCTTCGGTGCGTCTCAAGGATATCTATGAGCTGTTCATGGATACCGGTCTGGGACGGGACGGCTATTCGGTCATCGGACAGGGACGCATCGCGGAGATCATCTCCAGCCGCAGTTCCGAGCGCCGGGAGATCTTCGAGGAGGCAGCGGGCATCTCCAAGTACCGCTACCGCCGGGGTGAAGCCCAGCGCCGTCTGGATGCCGCCGAGGAGAACATGCTCCGGCTCCGGGACATTCTCTCGGAACTGGAGGGGCGGGTGGAACCGCTGCGCAAAGAGGCGGAAAAGGCCCGGGAATACCTGGCACTGGCAGACGAGCGCCGCACCCTGGAGATCGGCGTGTGGCTGGCGAAGATCGACCAGCTCTCCGCCCAGTACCGGGAGCTGCAGGACAAGTTCCTGGCAGCCCGGGGCGAGTATGACAGCCTGGCCCGGGAAGAGGAGGGCATGGAGGAGCGGATCAATCTGCTCTACACCCAGATGCAGGACTGTGCCGTCACAGCGGACGGACTCCGCACCCGCCTGCGGGAATGGGAGGCGGAGGCAGCTCAGATCCGGTCGGATCAGGCGGTGGGGGAGAACAACATCGCCCACAGCCGGGAGAGCATCGCCTCGCTGGAAGCGGAGCACCGTCAGGGGCTGGAACGTACCGATGCCGATCAGGCTGCTGCCGCCGAGGCGGAGAAGCGCATTGCCGCCCTGGAACAGGCCGGGGAGGAGATCCGCAGCCGCCTGACCGAGGAAACAGCCCGTGCCCAGCAGAACGAAAAGCAGCTGGCAGAGCTGGACGGGGAGATCGAATCCCTCAAGTTCCGGCGCACCGCCATCTATAAACAGATCGATGATGCCCGGTTCTCCGGGGCGGCGAGCCAGTCGCTGCTGGAGGAGACCCATCGCCGTCTGGAGGAGATCCGCCAGGCGAGCGGCAGCCGGGACGGGGAGCTGGAACACACCCGGCAGGAGCTGGCGGAGTGCGAGGAACTGCTCGCCGGCACCGATGCCCGGCAGGAGGAGTTCCAGAATGCCCGGAAGGGCTGGGAGATGCGCCTGCAGAGCCGGAAGGAACGCTGGCAGCAGCTGGCGGATCAGCTTGCCGCTGTACAGAATGAAGCGGCCCAGAAGCGCCAGCGGGCGGGCATCCTCGAGGGAATGGAAAAGAGCCTGGAAGGCTATACATACAGCGTAAAGTTTATCCTGCAGCAGAGCAGCCGGGGAATGCTCCGGGGCGTACATGGATCGGTGTCCCAGCTGGTGGCAGCTGCCGACCCCCGGTACTCCACCGCCATTGAGATCGCCCTGGGCGCCGGTATGCAGAACATCGTCGTGGAGGACGAAAACGCCGCCAAGCAGTGCATCCGCCTGCTGGACCGGGAACGCAAGGGCCGTGCCACCTTCCTGCCCATGACGGCAGTGCGGGGACGGCGCATGGACGACCGGGAGTTTGCCGGCATGGAGGGCGCCGTGGGCATTGCCTCGTCGCTGGTCACTGCCGAGAGCCGTTACTCCGGCATTGTGGAGCATCTGCTCGGACGCATCCTCATCGCCGAGGATCTGGACTGCGCCGTCACCATTGCCAAGCGGTGCGGTTACAAATTCCGCATCGTCACCCTGGACGGGCAGGTCATCAACACCGGCGGCGCCATGACCGGCGGTTATACTGCCAAGAGCGCCGGTCTGCTGGGACGGCGGGGCGAGATCGACCAGCTGGAAGCCGAAGCCGCTGCCCTGGAGCAGAAGGCTGCGGAACAGGAGCGCACCCTCACCGCCGCCAGGGAGGAGATCAGCCGCATCGAAGCGCAGATCTGGAGCATTGACGCCGGTCTGCGGGAGGTATCGGACGACCGCATCCGGGCTGAGGGTGAGAAGAAGCGTCTGGAACAGATCCTTGCTTCGGCAGGGGAATCCGCCGCCAAGGAAAAGGCGGAGGAAGCGGCGCTGGCAGCCCGTGTGGAACAGCTCACCGGCGAGAACCGCAGCGCGGAAACGGTGCTGTCCGGGCTGACCGGAGAGCTGGATCAGGTTTCCGCTAAGATCGAAGCCCTGCAGGAGGAGCGCCGAAAGGCAGATGAAGCCGGACGGGATCAGGAGCGCCGCAAGGCGGCCCTGGATCTGCAGCGGCTGGAACAGGAAAAGGATCTGGCGGCGGCAAAGGCGGAACAGGAACGCCTGACCGCCCGGCAGGAGGACAGCCGGAACCGTCTGGCGGAGATCCGGGAGCGGATCGCTGAACTGGAGCGCTCCATCCAGACCGACCGCAGTGCCATTGAGGCCGGGTCGATGCGTCTGGAGCAGCTGGCGGAACAGACCGTCACTGCCAATGAGCGCATCCGCCAGAGTGAGGAGACCCGCCGGGACTGCGAACAGAAGGTGAGCAGCCTGCGCTCCCAGAGCCGGGAGCTCTCCGCCCGCAAGGAAACCCATGCCCGGGAAGCCGCCCGTCTGGACGAACGGCTCCAGGCAGCGGGCAGTGAACGGGATCAGGTGGTCGCCAAGCTGTGGGAGAGCTATGAGCTCACCCCCACCATGGCAGTGCAGCAGGTGTCCGCCCCCGAGGACCCGGCGGAGGCCGAGCGCCGTCTGACAGCGGTGCGCAGCCGCATCCGGGGCCTGGGCAGCGTCAATGTGGGCGCTGTGGAGGAATATGAGGAGGTATCCCAGCGGTACAGCTTCCTGTCCGCCCAGCTGGACGATGTGGAAAAGTCCAAGCGGGAACTGGGCAGGCTCATCGAGGAGCTCACCTCCCAGATGCGTCAGCTCTTCCTGGAGAGCTTCAGGGAGATCAACCGTCACTTCGGACAGATCTTCACCGAGCTGTTCGGCGGAGGCCGGGCAGAACTGCTGCTGGAGGACCCTGCTGATCCCCTGGGCTGCGGCATCGAGATCAAGGTGCAGCCCCCGGGCAAGGTCATCAAGAACCTGGCGGCGCTCTCGGGCGGCGAACAGGCCTTTGTGGCGATCGCCATCTACTTTGCCATCCTCAAGGTGAACCCGGCGCCCTTTGTTATCCTCGACGAGATCGAGGCGGCGCTGGATGATGTGAATGTAGCCAAATATGCCCGGTACCTGCGCAGCATGACCGGTCATACCCAGTTCATTGCCATCACCCACCGCCGCGGTACCATGGAGGAAGCCGATGTACTGTACGGTGTCACCATGCAGGAGGAAGGCGTATCCAAGCTCATCGAACTGCGGGTGGGCGAACTGGAGGAAAAACTCGGGATCGGTGCGGGCCAGAATGCCTGACCAACCCCGTTAGGAGGATACTATGGGATTTTTTGAAAAGATCAGCGCCGGGCTGAAAAAGACCCGGGATTCGCTGATGGGCCGTCTGGAGGATCTGGCTGCCGGTTTTACCAAGGTGGACGAGGACTTCTTTGACGAGCTGGAAGAAACACTCATCATGGGCGATGTGGGCGCCAATGTGACCATGCGCATCATGGACGAGCTCCGGGACCGGGTACGCCATGCCGGCATCACCGAGCCCTCTGAGGTCATTGGACAGCTGCGGGAGATCATCACCGGCCTGATGGGGGAGGAGAGCCCGCTGGATCTCTCCACCAAGCCCTCGGTGGTGCTGGTGATCGGCGTCAACGGCGTGGGCAAGACCACCACCATCGGCAAGATGGCGGCCTATCTCCGGGGCGAGGGCAAGCAGGTGCTGCTGGCAGCAGCGGATACCTTCCGTGCGGCGGCAGCTCTTCCGATCTTCGACACGGCTGCTGCCGCGAAGGCGCGCGGGGCGGATGTGATGATCTGCGATACCGCCGGCCGCCTGCACAACAAGAAAAACCTCATGGACGAGCTTTCCAAGATCGCCCGGGTCATCAGCCGGGAACTGCCCGACGCGGCAGTGGAGGTGCTGCTGGTGCTGGATGCCACCACCGGTCAGAACGCCATCTCCCAGGCCCGCAGCTTCCAGGAGGCCGCCGGGATCACCGGTATTGTCCTCACCAAGCTGGACGGCACCGCCAAGGGCGGCGCGGTCATCGGCATCCGGGAGGAGCTGGGCGTGCCGGTGAAGTTCATCGGCGTAGGCGAAGGCATTGACGATCTGCGTCCCTTTGTGCCGGCGGAATTTGCCGCTGCGCTGTTTGAGGGACAGGAGCTGTAATACAAGGGAGAGAAAACGGACATGAAAGTGATCGTAGCCACCGGCAATGCCGGCAAAATGCGGGAGTTTAGGCGCATCCTGGAGCCGCTGGGCTTCCAGGTGACCAGCATGAAGGAAGAGGGCATTGATGTGCCCATCGTCGAGGACGGCACCACCTTTGCGGAGAATGCCCGCATCAAGGCCATGACCGTGCATCAGCACACCGGAGAAGCAGTGATCGCCGATGACTCGGGCATCTGTGTGGATGCCCTGGGCGGACGCCCGGGAGTCTATTCGGCCCGGTACGGCGGGGAGGACCTGCCCCATCCGGAGAAGATCAAGCTGCTGCTCTCCGAACTGCGGGATACACCGCCGGAACAGCGGGGCGCCCGGTATGAGTGCGCCATTCACTTTGTGCTGGCAGACGGTCGGGAATATGCCTTCCATGCCGACTGCCCCGGCATGGTGGGATATGAAACCAGAGGACAGAACGGGTTTGGCTATGACCCGATCTTTTATATCGGCGAGCGCAGCTTTGCCGAATACAGTGACGAGGAAAAGGACCGGATCAGCCACCGGGGCAAAGCGCTCCGGCAGATGGCAGAGGAGATCGGACGCCGGGTGGAAAGCGGCGAGATCCGGGTGACAAACCCCAGAGAAAAAGGAGAATAACAGATGCTGACAAGCAAGCAGAGAGCCTATCTGCGCAGTCTGGCAAACAGTGCCGAGACCATTCTGCAGGTGGGTAAAGAGGGAATTTCGGAGAATCTCATCAAGCAGGTAGACGACGCACTCACCGCCCGGGAACTCATCAAGGGCAAGGTGCTGGAAACCGCTCCGGGCTTTGCCGGGGAGATCGCTGCCCAGCTGGCAGAGGCCACCGGCAGTGAGGTGGTACAGGTGATCGGCATGCGGTTCGTACTGTTCCGCCGGAACCTGAAGATCAGCCTGAAAAAGGACGATGTCCGCTGAGTGACGGACATACAAGCCGGAGGAGGAATGGACAGTGAAGATCGGCATTCTGGGGGGGACCTTCAGCCCCATCCATGACGGGCACCTGCGCCTGGCAAAGACCTATCAGCAGGAGCTGGGGCTGGAAAAGATGCTCCTGATCCCCACCTATCAGCCGCCCCACAAGCACACCGACCATCTGCCGGACGGCGAGCACCGCTGCCGCATGGCAGAGCTGGCTTCGGAAGGATTTGCGGGGTTTGAGGTTTCGGACATCGAGATCCGCCGGGGCGGCAAGAGCTACACGGTGGATACCCTGGAAGAGCTGCGGCAGCTCTATCCGGACGGGGAGTTCTATCTGCTCACCGGCAGTGATATGTTCTGCACCGTGCTGGACTGGCACCGGGGCGCGGAACTGGTGAAGCTGGCGGAGATCTGCACCATGGAGCGGGGCGGGGATACCGCCGAGATGCTGGAAGCCCAGGCGGAACGCATCCGGGCCGCGGGCGGAAAGGCACGGATCATCCACAAGGAACCCTTTGACTGTTCCTCCACCGAGATCCGGGAGCGCATTGCCGCCGGCTGCCGGGACAGCCGGGAACTGGGGCTCGATCCCAAGGTGCTCTCCTATATTTTGCAGAACGGCCTCTATGGCAGCGATGTCCGGGACTGGGTCTATGACGAGGCAAACTTCGTGGAAACAGCCCGCCGTCTGGAAAAGCCGGGGCGGTTCCAGCATTCGATGAATGTGGCGGACCGGGCGGAGGAACTGGCGGGAATCTATGGGGAAAACCCCTATCTCTGCCGGATTGCCGGGATTCTGCACGATGTCTGTAAAAATCTTCCGGAAGAGGAGCAGTTTTCGCTGGTAAAGCGGTTGCGTGGCCCCATAAAGAATGATATAATGAATGATAATTCCTTTGGCCTTGTACCGCCCATCTGGCATGGTCCGGCGGCAGCGGCTTACATCTGGGAGACTCTCGGGGTCTATAACCGGAAGATCCTCTATGGTGTGGCCTATCATACCACCGGACGCACCGGCATGAGTCTGTTTGAAAAGATCGTCTATATTGCCGATCTCACCTCGGCAGAGCGGGATTATCCCGATGCCCTGGAGGTGCGGGAACTGGCTGACCGGGATCTGGATGCAGCACTGCGGTGCTCACTGGAATTTACACTGAAGAAAATGCGCGCCAATGCCACCCCCATGACACGGGATACCCTGGAGATCATGCGGGAATATGGCATTGACTGCGGGGAATATTGCTGATGGAAAGGAGGAGATGGAATGACAGCATTGGAACTGGCCGGAAAGATTGTCAGCTGCATTGACGCCAAGAAGGGCGAGGATATCAAACTGCTGGATGTGCATGATCGCACCACTCTGTGTGATTATTTCGTGATCGCATCGGGTTCCAGCACCCCTCAGCTCCGGGCCATGGCAGATGAGATCGATGAAAAACTCAGCGAACTGGGCATTGATGCCCGCCGCCGGGAGGGCTGGGAAACAGCTGACTGGCTGCTGCTGGATTATGAAACGGTCATCGTTCATCTGTTCCGGGGAGAAGTCCGTGAATTCTATTCGCTGGAGCGACTATGGAGAGATGCCCAGGAAGTGGATATTTCAAACATGGTTAAGCCCAAC
>ERZ1106929.2638-NODE-2638-length-11504-cov-6.816054_pt1 | contig 11504 bp, 10 predicted proteins | sample MGYA00403662_ERZ1106929 | MGnify/ENA primary metagenome ERZ1106929 (study PRJEB35170, sample SAMEA104062442) | human gut metagenome | biome: human gut; feature: human-associated habitat; material: faeces | place: Denmark | collected 2013-02-20 ... | reverse complement strand
AAACTTCAGGAAATATTCTGAGATCTATACCGCCCCTGACCACCAACCGCTAGTAAGCTATCATGACATCTCCGATATGTCAACAGTATCAGGACAAAATGAGATTAACCACCTGCTGTTTCAGATCCTGTTTCTGGAGACTCGTAAAAGTGATCCCCAAATCCGCCTGCTGATTCAGCCAGATACAGATTTTCTGATGAATTTGCTTCCGACCCTCGGTTATGAGAATCAGAATCTGTCCATCACCCAGATCATCTGTTTTCATAAGAGCGATGAACTGACAAACGATAAGAAAGATTATAATCTGGCATGTCTCAAAAAGATTCTGCCAGTTTACTGCTCTGCGTGCAGATATCATGTCTATTACTATTATGGGGATCTGATTCATTCATCGGCCGATCTCCTTTTGTTTCCTTACCTTGTACTGACGTCCGGGCACGCTCTTCTCCTCTCCAAAGACATGCAATCCGGTATTGTCTTTGAAAAACAAGATACCCTGAAGTTTTTTCATCAAATGTATGATCGTTATCTCGAACAGGTTTCCTCGTTTGGCGTTGTGATGAACAATCTGCCGACACAACTTTCCTATTTCCATAATATCCGGGCAGATATGGAACAGAATTACTGTTTCCAAATGCTTCCATGTCTTACCTTTGGAATTCCGGATTATTTCTTTGACAAGTATATTTATCCGGAGATTCCAGGTCGTGATAAACTCATCGCCATGCTTATGGATTATGTGCACAGCATCCGTAAACGCTTTACCGAACATCCGGTGCGATTTATTTTTTCTGAGGACGGCCTGCAACGTTTTCTGGAGACAGGACGGATCCCGGAATATCCTCCTGCCGTTTACCGCCCTTTTGAGCTATCTGACCGTATCGTACTGATCCGTCAATTTTTAAAATTTTGCCCTCCAAACGGATTGTGTATGCTAAAATGCACCATTGGGGATCTGGACAATGAATTGTTTATGTATGTTAATCCACGCAACGGCTACCTCATGTTCCCCTCCTCTGAGCCGGATCAGCTCATCTGCCTGGACATTACTGAACCCGGATTGCTGCACGGCTTCTGTGACTTCTGTGAACATCTGGATAAGGATCTGTTTTATACCGAAACGGAAGCGTACAGCCTCATTTCCTCTCTCCTTGACAAGACAGAGCAGAAAAAGGGATCATAAAGCGCCAGTTCCATTAAATACCGGAACTGGCGCTTTATGCGTAAAGAAACTATTTTACAATACTTTTCTTTCTGTCTTCCATTATAATTCTCAGCAGCAATTCTCTTGCCTCATGGGCTTTAGACTTATCCATGGCCTCCACTCCATCCAACGGATATTTCATTCCGAGTTGTTCATATTTCTTCGTCCCCATCGTATGGTATGGAAGCACTTCTAATCCCTTCAGATTTCGATAACCGGAAATCAGATGGCCCAACGCCGTGAGCTCTTCCTCGCTGTCAGTAATCCCCGGCACTACGACATGACGGATAATCATAGGGACACCGGCCGTTTCCAAAGCTCTCGCAAACTCCAGCACCGGAGCCTGCTCCTGTCCGGTCAGTTCCCGGTGGCCGTCTGGAGCACTGTGTTTCATATCAAGAAGCACCAGATCCGTCACGCAAAACAGTGCTTCAAACTCATCTTTTTTCGACTCCCGGTATATAATCCCGGATGTATCGAGGCATGTATGAATACCTGCTTCCTTCGCCTGTCTAAAAAGCTCTGTCAGAAATGAAAGCTGCATCAGCGGCTCCCCGCCTGTCGCCGTGATTCCGCCTTTCTTATAAAATTTCTCATTGTGTCGGTATAATTCCAAAAGTTCCTCTACTGTCATAAGTTTTCCCTGGTTTGGCTGCCAGGTGTCCGGATTATGACAGTATTTACAGCGCATCGGACACCCCTGAAAAAAAATGACAAAACGAATTCCGGGACCGTCTACGGTCCCGAAACTCTCTGTCGAATGAATATAGCCTTGATTACATTTCATCATGGAATGTTCTGGAAATGACTTCATCCTGCTGCTCTTTTGTCAGCTTGTTGAAGTTGACCGCGTATCCGGACACACGCACCGTAAGCTGCGGATACTTCTCCGGATGTGCCTGAGCGTCCAGAAGCGTATCTTTTGTAAATACATTTACATTCAGATGATGTCCGCCTTTCTCAGCGTATCCATCTAATAAACCTACAAGATTATCAATCTGAGCTTCACTGATTTTCATATGATGATCCTCCTTATATGGGTTTTCTTTATATTATTTCTATTCTTCGTCTAATGATGCGTTTGGTTCACAGCAAGCGCAGTCCGGTTCAAGTTCAAACGCTATATCATCAAACAGAACCGCATCGTCTTTTCCAAGTGCTCCCGGAATAATGGAAAAAGTGTTGGAAATACCATCCTGTGCATCCTTGAACGGCAGCTTGGATACAGAGCTTAAAGATGCAACAGCACCATGGCTGTCTCTGTGGTGCATCGGGTTTGCTCCCGGCGCAAAAGGTTCTCCGCCTTTTCTTCCATCCGGTGTGGAACCTGTATTCTTTCCGTATACGACATTGGATGTGATCGTCAGGATAGATGTGGTCGGGATACCTCCACGGTATGTGTGGTTTCCTTTCACATAAGCCATAAACTGATGCACGATATCGTATGCAATCTCGTCCGCACGGTCATCGTCATTTCCATATTTCGGGAAATCTCCCTCTACTTCGTAATCCACAACGATCCCATTCTCATCGCGGATTGTCTTTACCTTTGCGTATTTGATCGCTGACAAAGAGTCTGCTACTACGGAAAGTCCGGCGATACCTGTTGCAAACCAACGTGTCACCTTCTTATCATGCAACGCCATCTGTAATCTCTCATAGCAGTACTTATCGTGCATATAATGGATGATGTTTAGTGCATTAACATAAACCTGTGCAAGCCATTTCATCATGTCTTTGAACTTGTCCATTACTTCGTCGTAATCCAGATACTCTGATGTGATCGGACGGTACTTTGGCCCAACCTGCTTTTTAGAAATCTCATCCACACCACCGTTGATTGCGTAGAGCAGACATTTCGCAAGGTTTGCCCGTGCACCAAAGAACTGCATTTCTTTACCTACACGCATGGAGGATACACAACATGCGATTGCGTAGTCGTCTCCGTGTGTCACTCTCATCAGATCGTCATTTTCATACTGAATAGAGGAGGACTCAATGGAAGTCTTCGCACAGAAACGCTTGAAGTTTTCCGGAAGTCTTGTAGACCAAAGTACGGTCAGGTTCGGCTCCGGTGCGGTTCCAAGGTTCTGCAGTGTATGCAGATAACGGTAAGACATCTTCGTTACCATCGGACGTCCGTCAATCCCCATACCACCGATAGATTCTGTTACCCAGGTCGGATCTCCGGAGAACAGGGCGTTGTATTCCGGCGTTCTCGCAAATTTAACAAGACGCAGCTTCATAATAAAGTGGTCGATAAACTCCTGAATCTGCTCTTCTGTAAAGGTTCCGTTTGCAAGATCACGCTCAGCATAGATATCAAGGAAAGTGGAAGTACGTCCCAGGGACATTGCCGCACCATTCTGCTCTTTGATTGCCGCAAGATATCCAAAGTAAAGCCACTGGATCGCTTCCTGTACGTTTTCTGCCGGTCTCGAGATATCAAATCCATAAATCTGTCCCAGCTCTTTTAACTCCTTTAATGCTTTGATCTGCTCGGAGAGCTCTTCTCTCTCTCTTGTAACATCAGAGTACATAATCGTTCTTGTTGTATCTTTCTGATGCTGCTTATCCTCGATCAGCCTGTCTACCCCGTATAGTGCTACCCTTCTGTAGTCACCGATAATACGTCCACGTCCATAAGCATCAGGAAGTCCTGTTAGAAGTCCAGCAGTTCTTGCAAGACGGGTACGTTTTGGATAGGCATCAAAAACCCCTTCATTGTGTGTTTTTCTGTATTCATTAAAATGGCGGTCGATCTCTTCATTTAGTTTATAACCATATTGTTCCAATGACTGGTGCGCCATACGTTTACCGCCATATAGATTGACAATACGTTTTAGGGGTGCATCTGTCTGAAGTCCAACGATCACCTCATTTTCTTTATCAATATATCCAGGTGCGAAGTTCGTGATACCAGAAATGATATCTGTCTCAACATCTAAAACGCCTCCTTTTTTCAATTCTTCAGCAAGCAGTTCTTCACATTTATTCCAGACTTTTTTTGTTTTCTGAGATACATCAGCTAAGAAAGAGTCATCTCCTTCATAGAGAGTGTAGTTTTTCTGTATAAAATTTCTTACATTGATTTCTTTTGTCCAGACACCATCGTTGAATCCATTCCATTCGTTTAACATGATTTTTCCTCCGTAAAATAAACATGATCAAAATAGGTTTGTTGTAACATCTCTGTTTTCTTTTTATCCATGGCAGGTACACCTTCTAAAGAATAAGGAATATCCATAACTTTATATTTGTTGGTACCAAGTAAATGATAGGGAAGCAGCTCAACTTTCTCTACATTAGGAATCGTTTGAATATAAGCTTTTAACTGAGCCATATGATCTTCGCTGTCAGTAATTCCTGGAACAACGACATGGCGAATCCATATCTTAGTCTGATGTTTTTTTAAAGCATTCAAAAATTCTTCAAAACGATCCATTGATCTTCCTGTCATTTTCTCATAATCCGTTTTATGGATGTGTTTCAGATCAAGAAGAACAAGATCTGTATGATTTAAAATCTCATCATAATCAGAAAGTCCATAACCTGCAGTGTCGATGCAAGTGTGAATGCCTTCATTCTTGCATAGTTTTAAAGTCTCTTTTAAAAAATCAGGTTGTAATAAAGGTTCTCCACCAGAAAAGGTAACACCACCATCTTCTTTAAAATAAGGTTTAAATCGTCGGATCTTTGCAACGAGTTCTTCCGGTGTGTATTCGGTTCCGCCAGATAATTCCCAAGTATCAGGATTATGGCAGAAACGACATCTTAGAGCACATCCTTGTAAAAAGATAACGGTTCGTATCCATGGTCCATCAACCAGACCCATCGATTCGATGGAATGGACATGACCAACTGTCATAGTATTCCTCCTTATGGATGATACGTACTTAGAACAAGTACGTAAAAAGTTAACAGGATCAATATCTGAACGATGAAGTGTTGTAAAAATAGAATAAAAAAACGCCGCACGTCCAGACAGATTGCCCAGACGGTCGGCGACTAATGATCATACTTCCATGTGGTTAATTCCACGTGCTCCGTCAGTTATATGACCTTATGGCTATAAGATACTATAGAAAATGAGATTCGTCAACCCCTTAATTTTGTCGAAAAGCTTCACAAATTGTACAAAAAATGATACAATATAGTTATCAAAACAACTTAAAGGAGGATATGCCTATGAAGCTAGAGAAATTGCAGTTCGTTGTAGAAGATGGAGTTGGTATCATCACAATGAACTATATGAAGAATCTTAATGCAATTGATGATCAGATGGCAGACGAGTTGATGTACGTGGTAGATACTTGTGAGAATGACCCGAATGTAAAAGTTGTTGTTTTAAAAGGAATGCCAAAGGCATTTTCAGCAGGAGGAGACATTGGATACTTCTATAACCTAATCCAACAAGGTGGCGAAGTGAATATGGATTCTCTGATCAGTAAAGTTGGCAATGTAACCGATGGTCTGAAGCGTATGAGTAAGCTTGTGATCTCAAGTGTAAGTGGAGCGGCAGCAGGTGCAGGAGTAAGTCTTGCATTTTCAGGGGACTTTGTTGTATGCGCAGACAATGCGAAGTTTATTATGGCATTTGTGAATCTTGGACTAGTTCCAGATACCGGTGGAACGTACCTGTTTGTTAAGAGTCTTGGAATTCAGAAGGCAATGGAACTGTGTGTTACAGGAAGACCAATGAAAGCACAGGAAGCAAAAGATGCCGGAATGGTATATGATGTAGTTCCAGCGGAGGAATTAGATGATACCGTTATGAAACTTGCTAAGAAATTTGCTAGTGGACCATTACTTTCTTATAAGAATATCAAGAAACAGATTTATCAGGCAGGGCTTGCTGATTATAAGAAATACCTGGATGAATGTGAGATTCCGACACAGCGTGAATGTGCGGCATCTTCTGATTTTATAGAAGGAGTCAAAGCTTTTATGGAGAAGAGAAAGGCTGAATTCAAAGGAGAATAAAGCCAGGATCAAACCATGAACATAGAAGGGAGGTCACGCCTTTGAAGTCAAAAGTTGTAACAAGAGAGGAAGCGCTCTCAAGAATTCATGATGGACAGACGATCATGTTTGGAGACTGGCATGGAGAATTTGCAGCAGATGAGATCATTGATGGAATGTTAGAAAAAGGAATCAAAGACATTGATGCGATCGCTGTATCTGCTGGAATGGCGGATCAAGGAGTCGGAAAGCTGATCAAAGATCACAGAGTTAAGAGCTTGATCACAACACATATTGGATTGAACCCGATCGCCAAGGATCAGATGTTTGCAGGAGAACTTGCGATAGAATTTAGTCCGCAAGGAACCTTTGCAGAAAGAATCCGTTGTGGTGGAGCAGGCTTAGGTGGCTGTCTGACACCAACAGGACTTGGTACAGAAGTAGAAGAAGGTAAACAAAAACTAACGATCGATGGCAAAGAATATCTTCTGGAATTACCATTGCGTGCAGATGTTGCTTTAATCAAAGCAACGAAAGCAGATACTGCAGGTAATATTTCATTCCGAATGAATTCCAGAGCAACAAACAGTACGATGGCTATGGCTGCTGATACGGTGATCGTTGAAGTCGAAGAGATCGTGGAAGTGGGTGAACTAGGGCCAGAAGAGATCGATGTTCCAGCACCTGTGATTGATATGATCTATGAAAGAACCGGTGAGAAACGACCAATGTGTCCAATGTGGCAGCGAGCCAAAGCAAAAGCGGAAGGAGGTCAGTGATATGGCAGGATTGACAGGAAGAAAGCTGATCGCATCACGATGTGCAAAGTTTTTTAAAGATGGAGATTTTGTAAATCTTGGTATCGGAGTTCCGCTGATGTGTGTAAATTATCTCCCAGAAGGTGTGGATCTGTGGCTGGAAGCAGAGATCGGAACCGTCGGAAGTGGACCAACCCCAAGCTGGGATGAAGCAGATATTGATGTTATTGATGCTGGCGGACAGCCTGCATCTGTGATCAAAGGTGGAAGCGTGTATGATCATGAGATGTCTTTTGCATTTATACGTGGCGGACATATTGATGCAGCAGTTCTTGGTACACTTCAGGTAGACCAAGAAGGCAATATCGCTAACTGGACGATTCCAGGGAAGATGGTGCCAGGAATGGGTGGTGCCATGGATCTGTGTGCCGGAGTGAAGAAGATCATCGTAGCAACAGACCATTGTGAAAAGAGTGGAAAGTCTAAGATATTAAAGAAATGTACACTTCCTTTGACGGGAGTTCATTGTGTAACAGATATCGTAACAGAACGCTGCTATTTTGAAGTTACAAAAGATGGTCTCGTGTTAAGGGAACTTGCAGAAGAATATAGTGTAGAAGATATCCTTGCATGCACAGAAGCTGATGTGATCGTACCGGATGAAATTGGTGTTATGAGCTGATAATAGACGCAGGAAAGCATATAGAAAAACAGCACTGTACAGGAATAAAATTCCCAATGCAGTGCTGTTTTTATTAGTTTATTTAATCTTCTTTTGGCAATGCAATATTTAAGATAATTGCAACAAGTGCCGCAGGTACAATACCAGATCCTCCGAAGATCAACTGAATTCCTTCAGGTAGTCCAGAAAGAACTGTGCTGTTTGCACCGATTCCATATCCAAGTCCGAGAGCTACAGATACGACAGTAATATTTCTCATTGTTAATGGTTCTTTTGTGATCAGCTGAATACCACTGATTACGATAGAAGAGAACATCATAACAGCTGCTCCACCTAATACGCTCTGTGGCATGATAGAGATCAATGCAGCAAGTTTTGGAAATAATCCACACAGGATTAAGAAGATTGCTCCTGTTGCAAGTGCAAAACGGTTTACGATCTTTGTCATAGTAACAAGACCAACATTCTGGCTGAATGATGTATTTGGTAAAACACCAAAGAATGCTGCGATCGTAGATCCGATACCATCACAGACAACACCACCAGAAAGCTCAGAATCTGTAGCTTCACGATCCATACCACCTTCGATAACTCCGGAAATATCCCCGACTGTTTCTACAGCAGTTACGATAAACATGATAAGTACAGGGACGATCGCTCTTGCATCAAAAATGATTTTTACAGGCATAAATTTTGGAATGGCAAACCATCCAGCCTGAGCAACTTTATCCCAGTTTAACACCCATGCTTTTGTATACTCTACACCATCTGCATTGACAGCAGTTGTAGGAAGTACAACACCCATGATTCCTGCGATAATGTATCCTGCGATAATTCCGATCAGTACAGAAGAAGCACTTGTGATACCTTTCGTTCCATGTTTTAATGCAATGATGATCACAAGAACAATTGTTCCAAGTAACAAGTTCTCGATTGAACCGAAATCATTAGCAGAATTTCCTCCACCAAAAGAATTCACACCAACACCGATCAGTGATAATCCGATGGAAAGTACAACCGTACCAGTTACGACAGCTGGGAAAAATCTTCGAAGTGGTTTTAACATAAATCCTAATACTGATTCAAATAACCCACCGATAATGGAAGCACCCATGATCGCACCATATCCAAGGATTCCACCACCCATAACAGATGCAACACTGCTGCAGACACCGATAAATCCTGAACTCGTTCCCATGATGATTGGAACTTTTCCACCGATCGGTCCGATCGCGTACAACTGGATCAGTGTAACAATTCCGGCAATTAACATTGCATTTTGTAAAAGCGCAATCTGAACGTCTGCAAATTCGGTTCCAGAAGCAATACCACAAGCCCCTGTAATGATAAGGACTGGAGTAAGGTTACCTACGAACATAGCGAATACATGCTGCAGACCAAGGAGAATCGCTTTTTGCAGCGGAAGTTTCCCGTAAAAGTCGTATTCCGCACCTTTGTTTTTCTCTTGATTCATTTTTCTTTCGTCTCCTTTTTTTTAATGCATGATGAGCAGTTTTATACTGCTATTTTTCACAGCATACTATTATAAAGGATTTGAATGAAAATGTATAGTTCTTTTTTTTAAGCATGTTTTTTTACATTGCAACCACACCATTTTCATGATAAAATTTACCCGAAAAACTTTCCAAAAGGAGTCAATGTACAGTGATAAGTTTAGGATTAGATTCTGGTTCGTCTATGACAAAAGCCGTTTTGTTAGAAGATATGAAGATAATAGATACAAAGATGATCCCAACATCGATCAGTCCAAGGAAATCTCTAGAAGCTCTTTACAGAGAGATAAAAAAACAACATAAAGAAATAGATGTTATTGTAACAACTGGATATGGAAGGAATCTGTTAGATCAGGCAGATTTCAAGATCACGGAGATTACTTGCCATGCAGCTGGAGCATTTTTTATGAATCCAGATTGTGACACGATCATAGATATCGGTGGGCAGGATAGCAAAGTGATCACCATTGACGATCTTGGATGTGTCACAGATTTTTTAATGAATGATAAATGTGCTGCTGGAACTGGACGATTCCTTGAGATGACGATGAAACGAGTCGAAAGTGAGATTGGAAGAATCGACACTTTTGTAAAAGATTCCAAACCTGCGAAGATCAACAGTATGTGTGCTGTATTTGCAGAAAGTGAAATCGTTGGATTATTGGCACAGGATATTGCACCTGGTGATATTGTTCTTGGTTGTGTAGAATCTATTTGTCAGCGAACCGCTTCATTTGCACAGAAATTGGCGCCAGCGAATCCAAAAGTATTTTTCTCTGGTGGACTAGCACAATTTGATGTGATCAAACGATCATTAGCCAGTCATTTAGGAGTGAAAGAAGTAGCAACAGATCCGTTATGTCAATACACAGGAGCAATTGGAGCTGCCGTTTTAGGCATCCGCAAAATAAAATGATAATTTTTACTTACAGGAGGATTCAAACAATGGTTGAATTAAAGAAAGAGTTACCAGAGATTTTTGAGGAATTTGCAGAACAGAGAAAGAATTCCTTTCTCGCGATCAAGGAGGTTAAAGAAAAAGAAATACCTGTTGTCGGTGTATTTTGTACCTATCTTCCAAGAGAGATTCCAAATGCCATGGGTGCAGCAGTTGTCGGATTATGTTCCGTATCAGATGAAACAATCCCAGATGCAGAAAAAGATCTGCCAAGAAACCTATGTCCATTGATCAAATCAAGTTATGGATTTGCCAAAACAGATAAATGTCCATTCTTCTATTTTTCAGATTTGGTTGTAGGAGAAACAACATGCGATGGAAAGAAAAAAATGTACGAAATGCTTGCTGATTTTAAACCAGTTCATGTCGTAGAACTTCCAAACTGTCAGACAGAAGATGGAATCCAGTTATATAAGAAAGAATTACTTCGTTTCAAGAAAGTTCTAGAAGATAAATTTGAGACAACGATCACAGATGAGGCAGTTCTTCATCAGATCAAATTAAGAAATGGAATCAATAAAGCATTAAGACGTCTTCAATATGTAATGGCAAATGATCCTGCACCAGTCAATGGATTAGATGTGATCAATACTGTATATGGAAGTGGTTTTGACATTAACACAGAAGGTCTTGAAGACAGAATCAATGCGGTAACAGATAAAATTGAAAAAGAATATACAGAAGGAAAAAATATAGGGAAAAAACCAAGGATCCTTGTAACCGGATCTCCATCTGGCGGTGCGGCCTTGAAAGTCATTCGTGCAATTGAGGATAATGGTGGAGTTGTCGTATGTTTTGAAAACTGTACTGGAATGAAACCGTTAGCAATGGTAGATGAAGAGAATCCAGATGTATATGATGCACTCGCAAGAAAATATTTAAACATTGGATGTTCTTGTATGTCTCCAAATAAGAATCGTCTGGATCTTTTGGATGAGCTGATCGATGATTTTCAGGTAGATGGTGTCGTAGATCTTGTTCTTCAGGCGTGTCATACATATAATGTGGAAACCGCACTTATCAAGAAATTAGTGAAAGACAAAAAAGGAATCCCGTACACAGTGGTTGAGACAGATTATTCACAGGCAGATATTGAACAGATCAATACGAGAATGGCAGCTTTTATTGAGATGCTGTAAGTACAAAATTTGGTAATCACTGTCCAAAACGTATTACATCTATTATGGAGGTGTTTAACTGTTAAAATAATCTTATAATAAATTATAAATATTATATGGAGAATTTGTTTATGAGTAAATATTATTCTATCAATAAATTTTCAAAAATATTAGGTGTATCGGCTCAAACATTAAGGAATTGGGATAAAAAGGGTAAACTTCATCCACATCACACTTCCAGTAATGGATATAGATATTATTCGCATGAGCAATTAAATCAAGTTATGAATGTAAAACCTAATTTAGAT
>ERZ1106929.2637-NODE-2637-length-11510-cov-9.331995_pt1 | contig 11510 bp, 10 predicted proteins | sample MGYA00403662_ERZ1106929 | MGnify/ENA primary metagenome ERZ1106929 (study PRJEB35170, sample SAMEA104062442) | human gut metagenome | biome: human gut; feature: human-associated habitat; material: faeces | place: Denmark | collected 2013-02-20 ... | reverse complement strand
AATTTGCTATTGTTATAGATTTCTACTCCACGATTCTGAGAATCAATATCAAAAAGGGATCCGTGACTTTGATTTTGAATTTCAGCCATCCGTTAATCCGGAAGAGATCAAGGATTTTGCAACTTTAAGATTTCTGGAAAATGCTGAAAACATCGTGTTTTTAGGTCCGAGTGGAGTAGGTAAGACACATCTTGCCACTGCGATCGGAGTAACTGCAGCAAAAAAACATTACAGTACATATTTTATCAAATGCCATGATCTGATCATGCAGCTAAAAAAAGCGAAACTGGAGAATCATCTGGAAGCAAGATTAAAACACTTTTCAAATATAAGCTGCTGATCATTGATGAGCTTGGTTATCTTCCGATTGAAAAAGATGATGCAAAGCTGTTTTTCCAACTGATCGATAAGCGATATGAAAAAAGGAGTACGATCATTACCACAAATATCAACTTTAACTCATGGGATGATGTATTTTTTGATCCAGTGATCGCAAATGCGATTCTTGACCGAGTGTTACATCATGCACATGTGGTAAATATCACAGGAAAATCTTATCGCTTAAAAAAATATACCGATCAAGAGGAAGAATAGCAAAAATGTACATTCTTAAATGATCAAAAATGTACATTTTAATGTTGACATTTACATTCATCATACCGTTTATCAAATTTATGAAGATAATAATAGCTGACAGCTTCTTTTTCCTGTGCTACAGCTTTATCCTTCACTTTCTTCATTTCAAGAAGAAGTGCTTTAAACTCCTTTACCCAGGTTTGTTCTGGATGGTTTTCTTCTATGCCATTCAGTTCACGCAGTAAATGGGCACAGCAGACAGCATGTATGTAATCTGTGTACTTCCAATAGGAGCTCCAACAGTCATGTACCGTGATTCCATGAAATTCCGGAAGGATTCCGGCATCATTCATATCAAGCCAGCCACGCTTTTGATTGATGCTAAGGAATGTAAATAAAGCGTCAGAGGCATTGTGAACCCACCATGTTTTACCATCAACTCTGGTGCCGGTTTCATCACATTGAATGAGGCCGAGCAGATCTTTGAGAGCATCCTGGATATCTTCAGCAGTTTCGATATCATACTCCTGAAGGAGTTGCTGAATGATATTTCGTTTTCCCTCTGTCATTACTACTTTGTGTACTGGTTTCTTTTCTCTTCTTGCCATAATTAAAGGCCTCCTATGATTTTTATTTTATCATAGAAGACCTTGCTGCTATAAGCTATTTACAGAAAAAGTTTCACACACTCAAGTATCAAATTTCAAGGTTCAGGTGTTGCTAAATTTATTCAAAAACTGTAGATTACAGCTTTGAAACATGATTATTTCATTTATTTGTGGAGTAATCCACAATAGAATAATTAACGAAGTACCTGTGGTTTGATTATCCACAGATTACAGGAAACACAATGCAAAACAGAAATATTAATTTCTCTGTTTTGTACAAATATTACTTGAATCTAATCAGGGGTTCTGAATAGTTACTCCAAATCAATTGAAACCAATATTGGATGTAATTTATCTTTTAAAATGCATCCTTCTTTTCCACCATTTAATTTAACACGAGCAAATTTAAATTCACTATTTGTCTCTCCCGTATTTCCTATACTTCCGAGTACTTCAACTGGAATATTCGTTGACAACTTTCCTATTATCGCATTAGAAACCACATCACACTCTATTGTTCCTCTTTGCCCGCCTAGACCTACCACTACACGCTCACCACGTCCAATTGCATAAATTTCTGTAAGTTCATTAACAATATACATTCTCTTCTTTATTATACTCACCGCTTCTTCTGGAATGTAACCAGCAACATCATTTTTTAAATCATACACTAAAATACAATTTACTCCACCAATAGTTCTATTATAAAAAGTACCATCAATTCCCACAACAGTTGCTCCTTGTTTGAATCTAGCCAGCGGATATTTAGTTTCAAATATTCCATCAATTCCAAATGGGAAACTTATACTTTCACTTCCTGCATCGGACCTATACTTCCTATTCACTTCAATGGCTGGATTGCAGTCATAATTCACAATAAAAACTTCAGCATCTTCTGTCACATTTTTTTTAATATCCTGCTTGAAACTATTATACGCTCCACACATCACTACCCCCATAATCAATGCCATTACAACAACATCAACTACTGCTCCTAGTTTTTCTTTTTTGATGTATGTAAACCATTTCTCTATTCCAACTAATAATTGTATAAAGATTAAAGCACATATCGGTCCCCACCAAAACGATTTATCAACATACTCTTCTGACATAATTGCAATACTAGATTGGAAAAACAATACTGACGTTACTCCTGCTACTAAATATATTGGGATATATATGCAATTTGCCCTCTCTCCTTGTTCGTCACTATAACCTAACGCTATTTTCAGTTTTTTTATGCAAATAACAATAACACCTATTGGAATCGCAAAAATACCTATAGCCCACCATATCGCTGATAAAACACTCATAATCTCATATGCAAGTCCTACCGCTCCAAATAGCATAAATACTATAACCATCAGATCAACTGTAAAAAAAATAATCATTCCAATTCCTCCTTCGTATTTCTATTGTCTTTAATATAAGTTACACCACTTTACAACTTTTTTCACAAAAAAGAAATCGTACAGGACTTTCTGATGTATAATGAATTTGCACAAAAAAATTACAAAGGAAAGTGACCCTGTACGACAAAGACATTATACAACGAAAACTCATTAATTGGTAGACTTCATAAATATTTTTTAGCATATTTTGAAACTTTTTCTGTTCCTACGGCAGAAACATTATTTTTACTGGTACTTTCAATACTCGCATTGGAGTCAGCTCATTCAATCAGATTCTTGTACCAGCATTTTCTTGCCGGGATGACAGAAAAATTCCTGAATACTTTTTATCATGCCTGCTCCTATGCCAAAGCTGATTATTCAAGATTTATGAATGTAACTGCCAAAATAGCACTGCACCTTATTCCAGAACAGCTTAAATCACAGCCGGTGTTTCTTTGCATTGATGATACAATGATCTCCAAATTTGGTACAAAATTTGAAAATGTATCAAAGCTGTTTGATCATGCAGCGCATAATGGCTGTAATTATCTTAATGGACACTGTTTTGTAAGTCTGATGTTATGTGTGCCCATGTGGAATAATGATAAAATAGCATATCTTGCGGTGCCGTTAGGATACCGCATGTGGCAAAAAAAAAGAATTGAAACTTGAGCTTGCTGCATCCATGGTACGTCAGGTCATGCCTGAATTTTCATCACAGAAAAATGTTATCATACTTTGTGACAGCTGGTATACAAAGCAGAATCTTGTATCCATTGTCGAAGAGTATCCAAACCTTGATCTCATTGGAAATGCCAGAGCAGATTCTGTCATTTATGATCTTGCTCCTGCACCAACAGGAAGGAAAGGCAGACCTGCAAAACACGGAAAACGTTTATCAGCGAATGATGATTTCACACTGTCAGATGAAAAAATCAATGGCTATTATATTGGTCCTGAATCCGTGAAGTTCATTGCACCATAACAGGTAAATTGCTTGATTTTACGATGGATTTATTAAAATTTGGTTTAGGTGTCAAAAGTACCCATCTACCATAATCCTCACAAATGTTGTATAATTAGGACAGATCAATCGTGAGGTGTACCGACATGTCCTTTAAAATAAACGAGTATCAACAGATTACGCTTAATGACAGTTTTATAAATCTCTCTCCAAGAACACAGAAGATTATCATGAATTCCTGGTGTAAAGATTTTGCTGATATTGTGTTCCCGGCAATCAACGAAGAACGCTTCGCTGTTCTTTATAGCAGCAACAATGCTTCGCGGCCAAATACTCCGATCAATTTCATCATTGGAAGTCTTATGTTGAAAGAAAACAATGGACTTACTGACGATGAACTGGTGGAATCCATCTGCTGTGATGTGCGCTACCAGTATGCCCTGCATACCACACATCTTGCGGAACAGCCAGTCAGTGACCGGACATTCAGCCGTTTTAGAGAACGGCTTTATAACTATGAAATGGAGACTGGGGCAAATCTTCTTGAGGAAGAAATGCTGCATCTTGCGGATGTCTATGCAAGATACATGAATCTTCATTCAAACGTAAAGCGCATGGATAGCATGATGATTGCTTCCAGATGCAAGCGCATGTCACGTTTGGAAATCATCTATCAGACCACAGCAAATGCTGTCAACCTGATTCATCGGCTTGGGCACGACGAACTGATCAGTTCAGAATTTCACCACTATCTTGATGCTGATGACCATAATCAGATGATCCATTACTGTAAAACAGAAGATGTGTCACCGCGTTTGGAAAAAGTCCTCCAGGAAGCGCAGGCTGTAAAAAACCTTATGTCTGACGAAATCTGGTATAGCTTTTCAGAGTACCAGCTTCTGCTGCGGGTTCTCAAAGAGCAAGGATCAGTTGATGAAGAAGGAAATCTTCATGCCTGTGATAAAAAGGAAGTCAGTTCCTCGAGTCTGCAGAATCCATCTGACCCTGATGCGACCTACCGGAGCAAAGCAGGAAAGTCTCACAAAGGCTATGTCGGTAATGTAGTAGAAACCGTCGGCGAAGCTGGAGACAGCCTTATTATCGGTATGAGTTTTGAAGAGAATACTCACAGCGACAGTGCTTTTTGCAAAGAACATCTGGAAAACAGACCTGATAACGCAGAGTCGGAGATCATGATCACCGATGGTGCATATGGAAGTCAGAAAAACCAGATGCTTGCAGAAAGCAAAAACACTGAGCTGGTAACAACTGCTCTTACCGGAAAAACAGTTGATAAGTTCTATGCCGGATTCCAATTTTCAGAAGATGGAACAAAGATGCTTAACTGTCCAATGGGATATGCTCCGCTTAAAACAACGTATTATCCTAAAACAGGCATGTGCCGTGCGCTTTTTGCAAAAGACTGTTGTGAGAACTGTCCACATAAAAACGATTGCAAATGCAAACCCCAGAAAAAGAACTATGCTGTTCATGCTTCAGCAAGCATGGCATCCAGAGCAAGGTATCTGGAAAAGTTATCCACTGAAAAGTACATAGAACTGACCCGTCTGCGTAATGCAATAGAGGGGATCCCTTCTGTACTGCACAGAAAATATCGCATTGATGAAATACCAGTGTTTGGGAAGCTGCGTTCAAGACAGTTTTTCCTGTTTAAAATCGGGGCATATAATTTTGGCAAACTTTTTCGACACACTCATGGTTTAGGGGTGGAGTCTGCCCAAAATCTGATAATTGCCTGAAAATGAGGTAAGGTGAGAGTCTGAATTAGGAACTCTGGCTCTCATAATTGCCTGTCATGTTCAAAAATTCAAGGTTCTTGCCGATGCATTGTTTAGAACATGGCTTTTGACACCTGAACCAAATTTTATCGTTTTATAAATTCACCTGCTTGGTGAAGATTTTTCTGGTATAATCTTCTTAGAAATTCACATTCAAAGGAGATTACGCTATGAAAAATATTAAAATCGAATTTACCAATGAACGAATCATTCCCGCGAGCAGCCTGGCTGTTGTAGGGGCTATCCTTGGAAAAAGCGATTTTGTTAAGCGCTGCAATCGAATGGATGTAACACCTAACCGATCACAGCATCAGATTAAAAATGGCGATATTCTCCTCACTTATATTGGTATGTTGTGCATGGGCAAGCCGGAATTCCAGGCTGTTCACGAAATGGACGATGACCGGGATTTTTATAAAACTGCGCTCGGGATTGCCTACAACATTCCGTCGGAAGAAACTCTCCGTCAAAGGATGGATGACATTGGTTCTTCCCTCCGGGAACACATCCTGGAGGAAAACGTAGAACTTTTACGTATGAATGGCATCGTTCCCTCCAAACTGCCTAACGGTTTTGTTCCGGTTGACATTGATGTCACTCCGTTTGATAATTCCAAGACCAGAAAAGAAGGGGTATCCCGTACATACAAAGGGTATGATGGATACGCTCCAATCATGGCATATATCGGAACAGAAGGTTATCTGATCAATGCCCAGCTTCGCGAAGGAAAACAGCATTGTCAATGTGACACACCCGATTTCCTGCGTGAGACAATCAGACTGCGCCGTCAGGCCACAAATGAACCGCTCCTTATCCGCCTAGATTCTGGAAATGATGCTGCTGAGAACATCGGAATCCTGCTTGAAAGCGGCTGTTACTTCATTATCAAACGTAATCTTCGCTGTGAAAGCAAGGAAGCATGGTACGAGATGGCAAAAGCCAACTCGCAGAATATCACAGTTCCACGTGACGGAAAAACCGTTTATGTGGGTAGTGACTGGAAAGAGGTCACTTATCATACGATGGAAGGAAACGATAAAACAGTTACCATCCGCACTGGCTATGAAATCATAGAACGTACCATTGATAAATACGGGCAATTTCTGCTTCCAGCCGACCTGGAAGTAAATACCTGGTGGACTAACACAGGGATGGAAGATTCTGAAGTCATCCAGAATTACCATGCACATGGTGAGTGTGAACAGTTCCACAGTGAAATCAAGACGGATATGGATGTAGAACGCCTCCCATCTGGGAGGTTTGACACCAATGAATTGGTACTCGAACTTACCATTTTGGCGTACAACATACTCCGGATGATCGGGCAGGAAACCATCGGCAGGAGAAAAACTCGCCATAAAGTCCATCGCCGCAGACTGCGTACTGTAATCAGCAACATGATCCTGATGGCAAGTCATGTCACAGAACATGCCAGACAACTGATCATGGGATTAGGGCAAAGCAATGTCTGGAGGCATACTTTCGCTGAAATATATACAGCATTTGCCCAGTTCAGTCTGTAATTCATCCACATACAAGTCGCGGTAGCAACAAACAAGGGGGTAGTATGCTGTTTTTACAGATAATCGCATGGATAATCGAACGTATTGAGTTATCCATGATTTGTTCAATGATAATGTAACTCGTTAACTGCACAAAGACTTTTGAGTTGATTTGCTTTTTAGGGAATCAACTTTATAAATCCGTGAACTTCACGGATTCAGGTTGGTGTAAGACGCGTACTGACTAATCTGTTTGGCTCAAGGGAGGTTCTCGCTTATGTTACCACATCTGAAAAAGACTCTTGCACCAGAAGACTCTTTTTCAGCACCATATTTCCGGAACAGCTGCAGATTTTCTGCGCATGGCAGGAAAAAGCACCATTGAACCAGACTGGCAGTGAGTGGTTTCAATATATCCCACTTTTTCTTTATTCATGCAGATGGAATATAGAAATAAGTTACTATGAGCAGAAAACATTCTGGTCTTTATGCAGTTACATGATGCGCAGCCGCAAAGGAATCGAAATGCTGATCAATCTGATAAATATCAGCTATTCCTCAATGAAGCTTTTGCCTTATGTCGATGACAAATTTGCCGGCTACAGGAATAAAAGTGTTCAGGATTTCAGATTTGCCCTAAGCGAAGGAATTCGCAGCCAGGTATTTTTTGCCACTTTCGTGGAGAAAGTCGAAAACCAGATAAAATCAACCTCTGTGATAAATGCCTTAAAACAGGCATTTTCGCAAAATATGAGTCATCTATAAAGTTGTAAAGTGGTGATCTTCTTACTCTTTTTTAGTTCTGTCCGTAATAAGCATTTGCACCATGCTTGCGGTAATAGTGTTTATCCTGCAGCTCCTGCGGTGCCGGCTGGATTCTCGGGTTGATGGTCTCGGCGCGGTATGCCATTTTGGCAACCTCTTCGAGGACAACTGCGTTGTGCACAGCCTCATGCGCATCTTTGCCCCAGGTGAACGGTCCGTGGTTCTTGCAGAGGACGGCCGGAACGGCTTTTACATCTTTCCCCATCCGTTTGAACTCATTGACGATCAGATGGCCGGTGTTTTCCTCGTATGCCTCGTCGATCTCCTCTTTTGTCAGGCAGCGCAGGCACGGTACTTCGCCGTAGATGTAGTCTGCGTGTGTTGTTCCGTAGCACGGAATGCTTCTTCCTGCCTGTGCCCAGCTTGTTGCATAGGAGGAATGGGTGTGAACGATGCCGCCGATCTCCGGAAATGCTTTGTACAACTCCAGATGGGTCGGAGTATCAGAAGACGGACGATAGCGTCCTTCTACTTTATTTCCGTTCAGATCCATGACAACCATGTCGTCCGGAGTAAGCAGGTCGTAATCCACACCGCTCGGTTTGATGACGAACAGACCGCTTTCCCGGTCAATCTCGCTGACATTTCCCCAGGTAAAGGTAACCAGTCCATATTTCGGAAGAAGCATGTTGGCTTCGTATACTCGTTTTTTCAGTTCTTCTAACATTGTGCTTTGTCCTTTCTGTCTTTCCCAAACGATGGTCTATTTTAAAGATTCTACTGCTGCGCGTTCAATCGGCAGGCCTTTTTTGTAGCGTTCGGTGAAGGCTTCAAATCCGGCAACGTCTGCCGAGTCCGGATCCATCTTTGTTCCCGCATTTCCTGCGAAGACTTTTGCATCGAGGTAATCTTCCAGTGTCTCATGTTCTTCTTTGTTGATCATATAAGAAGCCAGCAGTGCGATGCCCCAGGCTCCGCCCTCTCCTGCTGTCTCCATAACGGAAACCGGTGCGTCGATGGCACCTGCGAGAATCTTCTGGCCGACACCTTTTGTCTTAAAGAGACCGCCGTGGCCAAGGATCTGATCGACCTGTACATGCTCCTCTTTCATCAGAATATCAAGGCCGACTTTCAGGGCACCAAGGGAAGTAAACAGGTTGACTCTCATAAAGTTTGCCAGGTTGAATTTTGCATCCGGAGTACGTGCAAAAACAGGACGGCCCTCGTTGAAGCCGGTTACATGCTCACCGGAGAAATAGTTGTAGGCAAGGAGTCCGCCGCAGTCTGCATCGCCCTCCAGGGCTTTGTTGTACAGCTTGCCGAACAGATCGTTCGTGCTGATTTCCATGCCGAAGGTCTGCGCAAATTCACGGAAGAGATTGACCCATGCGTTCAGATCGGACGTACAGTTCTGGCAGTGCACCATGGCAACCGGATGGCCGGACGGAGTCGTTACCATATCGATCTCCGGATATACTTTGGAGAGGTTCTTCTCCAGAACGATCATGGCAAAGACGGAAGTTCCGGCAGATACGTTTCCGGTTCTGACGCGGACGCTGTTCGTTGCTGCCATACCGGTTCCGGCATCTCCCTCCGGCGGGCAGAGCGGAATACCTGCTTCCAGATTTCCGGACATGTCGAGAAGTGCGGCACCTTCTTTTGTCAGAACACCGGCATTGTCACCTGCGGTCAGAACGTGCGGCAGAACATCGAGTGCTTTCCATGAATATGCTTTGTCTGCGACTGCCTCGTCAAATTTGGCGATCATGTCGGCAAAGTAAGTGTTGGTTTCAGAATCGATTGGAAAGATTCCAGATGCCTCGCCGACACCAACGACACGCTCGCCGGTCATTTTCCACTGAATGTATCCGGCAAGGGTTGTCACGTAGTCGATATCTGCCACATGCGGCTCACCGTTTAAGATTGCCTGATACAGATGGGCGATAGTCCATCTCTGCGGGATGTGGAATCCGAAAAGATCGGTCAGCTTCTCGCTTGCTTCTTCTGTGATATTGTTTCTCCAGGTGCGGAACGGCACGAGGAGGTTTCCTGCTTTGTCAAATGCCATATAGCCGTGCATCATGGCACTGAAGCCGATGGCTCCGACGCGGGTCAGGGTGATGTCGTATTTTTCTTTGACATCAGCTGCCATTTTGGTATAGGCATCCTGCAGGCCCGTCCAGATGTCCTCGAGGGTGTAGGTCCACACGCCGTTGTCGTAGCGGTTTTCCCACTCGTGATCTCCGGATGCGATCGGGGCGTTGTCTGCGCCGATCAGGACGGCTTTAATTCTGGTTGAGCCGAACTCAATACCAAGTGCTGTTTTCTGTTTGAGGATTGCTGTTTTTGCATCCATTCCCATTGTTTTTTCCTCCCTTGGATTCTTTTCTATTTTTTCGTCTCTGTTGACAGATTTTTTCCTGCGGTGGATTCTCTTACGATGAGTTCCGGGGAAATCAGGCGTTTGACACTGCTTTCTTCTTCCGGGACTTTTCTGATTTTTTCGAGAATGAGCTCTGCTGCCATCTCACCGAGTCTCTCCTGCGGATGGGCAATGGTCGTGATCCCGATCGGACTGCTCTGGCCGATCAGCGAGTTGTCGTATCCGGTGACGGCGATGTCTTCCGGCACGGAGATTCCCTTTTCTTCCAGCATGGAGATGACGGCGAGCGCGATCTGGTCGTTGTAGCAGACGGCGGCATCGACGGACTTTTTGCTGTCGAGCAGCATGGAAAGCATCAGGGACGGTTTGGTTTTCCGGTCTTCGGTGTGAAACCAGATGACGTTTTCGGGATCATACGGGATTCCACTTTCCTGCAGCGCCTGCACGTAGCCTTTATGGCGCTGGGCGCCCTGGCTGTCGTCGGCCTTGAAGATGCCGATGATGTTTCGTCGGCCGGTCTCTAAAAGGTGCCGGGTCAGCAGATAGCCGCCTTTGCAGTCATCCATCAGAATGCAGGGCTTGTCTGCCATCTGGGGGTAGCAGCCCTGGATGAAGACATACGGGATCTGGTACTTGTCCAGCATTTCGTACAAGTTGATGTGGCGGCAGAGGATCTGGCTTTTGCTCGGCTCGATGATGAGGCCATCGATGGGCTTGTCGAGGAGTTCTTTTAAGACTTTTTCTTCTTTGGAGCGGCTGTTGCAGGTGTTCTTTAAGATAATGCTGTAGCCGTTTTCGCTCAGCACTCGATCCATTCCCTGGATGAGGCGGGGGAAGATGTAGTCGGACAGGTAGGTGGTGGTGACGGCGATGTTTTTTGAATTATGACGCTGGATTACGCGCTCGGAGCAGAAGGTTCCTTTGCCGTGCCGGGCGGTGATGTAGCCTTCATTTTCGAGAAGAGCGAGGGCCTTTCGGACAGTGTGGCGTGAGAGGGCGTATTCCCGGGTCAGTTCGTTTTCGGAGGGAAGCTTCTGGCCGGGTTTTATGGTTCCGGAGAGAATCTGCTCTTTTAGGGCTTCCATCAGGGTGTAGTATTTGGCTTTGCCGGTGGTTGGTTCCATGTGATTGGTGATTCCCCTTTCTGGAATTTATAATACAACTTGTACGGTTGTTGTGACAAGTTGTATTTTTGTTGTGGGGAAGGGACGCTCAGGAGTATCGGGTGTCCGGGGCGTGGCTGTTTCGGAGGCTAGGAACTCTAAGGGTGTGAAAATTTGCTAAAAGCATTCCCCCAAATCAAAAACTCGCATACGCTCAGACAGTTTGATTTGGGGGAATAACGCAAATTTCCACGCCCTAAGGGTTCCTACGCCTCCTGCAAATGCCACGCCCCGGACACCCGATGCTCCTGAGCTGACTTTGGCCCCGTAAATGGAGGGAAGCGGTCCTGCGGTGGCTTCCCTTGGTTCACCAATAGAGTAAATGGGCGGGCGGGGGGGTCCAATACCTTAATGAG
>ERZ1106929.2635-NODE-2635-length-11521-cov-59.371708_pt1 | contig 11521 bp, 5 predicted proteins | sample MGYA00403662_ERZ1106929 | MGnify/ENA primary metagenome ERZ1106929 (study PRJEB35170, sample SAMEA104062442) | human gut metagenome | biome: human gut; feature: human-associated habitat; material: faeces | place: Denmark | collected 2013-02-20 ... | reverse complement strand
GTCACTGATTATTTGAAATCATTTAACAGCATCAGCCATGTTTCAAAAATATCCTTCTTTCAGCTTTCACAGTTTCATTTCCATGTTCTATTCCTGCATCGCATACTCCCTGCCCGGAATTTTCTTCTTCCCTACCCCACCTTCCTCTCCACCACCAATCCGGACAGCTTTCCAATAATCTCCTTGGCCCGCTCCATCATGGGTTCGCAGCTTTTGTTCTTCCGTCTCTTGTCCTGATAGAAAATCACCGGTTTTTCGCCAGGCACCAGGCGCATTTCATTCTTATACTCCGCCACAAAGGCAGGAATTTTGGCCGTATCCAGCCGGGCACGGGGGAACAGCTCCATCCGGATTTCCTGCCGGTTAATGTCCACTTCGGTCACGAAGGCCCGGTGAGCCATGGCCTTAAGCTCCGCCACCTTCAGCAGATTATCCACAGGCTGAGGAATATCACCGAACCGGTCAATCAGCTCGTCCTGCATATCCATATACTCATCGTCCGTCTCAATGGCAGAAATCCGCTTGTAATACTCATCATGTCCTTTAACGGGGACGATCCGGGAATGCCTACAGGGCAATGTACCACATTCAACCTTCCAGTTCCGGAGCTACCTTCCACACTGCATCCTGTGGATATCTTACAGCCATTGCAGGAACATTCTGCACGAAAACTCTGCCAATGCTCCACTTCAATGAATATCCTTCTCTTTCAGGAATTCCATGTGTACTCCTCTCCATCATCACTTTTTTATACATAATTTAATCTTACTTGCGGCTCTCTTTTTTGTCAAGAAGATTTCTGTGAAATTCACTATAATTCCTCTTCTACCATGTTCTTTTCCCGATGGAACATATCGTAGATACATGGAATGACAATCAGCGTCAGAACGGTACCATAAACCAGTCCTCCAATCAGTGTGATTGCCATCGGACGCATCATGTCGGAACCGTCACCGATTCCAAGAGCCGTAGTCAGCATTGCAAGAACTGTGGTCAGTACCGTCATCAGAATCGGACGAACACGGGTCTTTCCGGATGAAATAATCGCCTCATGCTTAGAAACACCCGCTTTTCTTGCCTGATTGATATAATCAATCAGTACAATACCGTTGTTTACAATAAGACCTGCCAGCATGATAAATCCAAGCATTGCAAGGACATTGACTTCCTGCCCTGTCAGAAGCAGAGCAATAAATCCTCCGGTGAAGGCAAGCGGAATCGAGAACATAATGATAAACGGAGAAACCAGTGACTGGAACTGTACCACCATGATCAGATAAATAAAGATAACTGCCAGTATCATCATCAGAACCAGCTGGCTCATGGAATCACTGATTGTCTCGTCCTCTCCGGTCATTTCGATATGATAGCCTTCCGGCACATTCAGCTTATCCATACTCTTTTGAATTTTATTGCCAAGCAGTGTGATATTGTGATCTTCATCCACACCACAGGATACCGTAATATAACGTGTCTGTGCATCCCGTTTCATGGTGCTGAGTGTTGTCGTATCTTTCATCTCACAGATTTTCGTAAGAGGAATCTCTTTTTCTTTTCCGTCTTTGTCTGTGTGGGTAAATGTCATCTGTCTGATATCGTCCAGTTTCGTATCCGTCTGTTCCTGTGTCTGCACATAGACTTTATAATCTTTGATGTCTGTGGAAATCGTGGTTGCGCTCTTGCTGTCTGCCATCTTCGCACTGACAAGCTGATATACCTGTGCAACCGTGTATCCGTATTCCGCAGCTTTTTCTTTATCCACGGAAATGGTAAGCTGTGGTTCCATATCTTCCAGACCATCGTCCACATCCACGGTTCCCTTTGTCTGCTTCATCACATCTGCCACTTCTTTGGCAAGCTTCTGCAGCGTATCAATATCATTTCCTTTAATTCTGACGGAAAGACCGCTGCCGAAATAACTGCTGTAATCCATGGAAGAACTGTTGGTTTCTACTTTGCAGTCCAGATCTTTCGTCCTGCTGACAATTTTTTCTTCCACATCCGATGCTTTGACTTTGGAGTCCTCATCCAGCAGGATATACATGCTGACGCTGTCATTTCCTCCACCCATCAGATTCATCGTGGAATCTCCACCAGCCATCGCTCCGACCGTCTTGATTCCTTTGATTTTTGAGATTCTCTGAATCACATCATCCGATGCCTGTGTTAATTCCTCAAAGGTCAGTTTCTCACCCTCTTTTGCAGAAATCGTGACGGAAAGCTGATTTGTCTCCATATCCATATCCATAAAGTTTAAGCCTTTTGAAAGTGACAGTGCTGCACTTCCGATCAGAAGAACCACCGCAATAATCAGTACCAGTGGTTTGAAACGCAGACACCACTCCAGCACTCTGCCATACCATTCCCGGGCGGCATCGAACCACGGATGACGGATATCTTTTGTTTTTCTGAGTGTAACAGAAGCCATCGCCGGGACAAACGTCAATGCCACGACCAGACTCGCTACCAGGGTATATGCAATCGTCAGGGCAAGATCCACAAACAGCTGCCGGGTAATTCCCTCTGTAAAAATAATCGGCGCATAGACGCTGATCGTGGTAAGCGTTGACGCAATGATCGCACCCGTCACCTGTTTTGATCCTTCTACCGCTGCTTTCCGGATGGAATAGCCTTCTGCGCGCAGACGATAAATATTTTCGATGACAACAATTGAGTTGTCCACAAGCATACCAATACCAAGCATCAGTCCGGACATGGAAATAATATTTAAGGTAATTCCGGTAAAGTACATCAGCACGATTGCAGCGACAACGGAAAGCGGTATGGAACATGCAATCACGATTGTCGGTTTGATATCTTTCAGGAACAGCAGCAATACCAAAATAGCAAGGATTGCCCCCCAGATCATATTCTGCATTACAGAGTTTACAATCATGTCAATGTATACGCCCTGATTCATCAATACATTCAGGTGCAGCTTGGAATCTTCTTTTTCTAACGCTTTAAATTTATCCAGGATACGATTCGTAACTTCTCCGGTAGAATATCCGGTCTGTTTTTCCATCGAAAGCATAATGCCAGGATTGCCATTAATCACGGCATACGTCTCATCGGAATTATCCGTCACTTTGACTTCTGCCACATCCGAAAGGCGGATTGTATCAATTCCATCAATTCCCATATCCACAAGCGGCAGGCCTTTTAATTCGCTGACATCCTGCACGGCATCTCCCACACGTACCAGATACTCAGTATCCCCATCCATGGCATATCCCGCCGGCATATCAAAATTCTGCGCGGCAAGCAGGCTTGTGATGGTATCCTTGCTCAGCACTTTATTCAGATCCGCGGAATCATGTGCCGTATCTTTGGCTTCATCCAGTTTACTCTGTGCGCTCTCCAAGGAGGAGGCTGCATTGGTCAGTTCGGTAGAAGAAGCACTGACCTGAAGTGCCGTCATGGATGCATTGGCATTCAGCGTATCTAAAGCCGAGGCCAGGCTGACTTTTCCGCTCTCTACCTTCTGCTGTGCACGTTCAATGGTTTTCATTCCTGTATTGACTTTGGTCAGGAGTTTTCCCACTTCTGCGGATGCCGCCGGGAGATCCTCATAGGTATTTACTGTGATTCCAAGCGAGGACAACGCCGAAAACTGCTTTTTCACAACCGCATTAACCTGTTTGATCTGTGCCTGCATCTCACTGCTCTCTGCAAGCTGCGGGTTATCTTTTAATACCGTCACGATTCCGGTATAGGCATCCGACTTCATAAAGGTCTGAATACCGGTCTGGATCTGTTCCAAAGAAGCTTTCTGTTTTTTTAACTCTGCGAGTTGTTTTTTCAGATCCTGTTCCGTCTTGTAGAGCTTCTTCTGCTGATCCATCGTCTGATTAATCGCGCTGTTTAACTGCTCCGATCCCTGACTGATGGAAGACTTTCCACTCTCTACTTTCTTTTTCCCCGCATCAATTTTTTTCTGGGACTTTTCAAACTGTTCATCGATCTTCTTCTGAATCTTTTTATTTAATGCGTCTATCTTGTCCTGATCGAGTGTTACATCTACGCTTTCTTCCAGCTGCCCGGTCGTAGTGACAGAAGCCACTCCTTCCAGACTTTCAAGTGCCGGCGCAAGATCATTCTTCACATAACCGGAAAGTGCGTTCGCATCCATGCCATCCTTATCCACCGCTGCAGCCAGCACCGGCATCATGTCCGGATTGACTTTCATAATCATAGGTGTTCCAATGGAATCATCCCATTGCCCGGATACCTGATCAAGACTCTGCTGAATTTCGATCACCACCGAATCCATATTTGCATTCTGCTCATATTCCAGTGTTACGACGGAATAACTGTTATAGGAAACAGAACTGATATTTTTAATGTTGGACGTTGTTGCCATCGCCGATTCAATCGGTGATGTCACATCACTTTCCACCTGTTCCGGACTTGCTCCCATATCGGTTGTGATAACCAGCGCATACTGAAAACTCATATCCGGAAGCAGATCTGTCGTCATTTTTGACAACGAGACCGCACCGAGCACGATGACCAGCACAACTGCCACAAGCACGGTATAAGGACGTTTCACACTGTACTTTGAAATCATGTTTTCCTCCTGTAAATTTTTCTTCTGCTGAATAAAGCAGACCCATTGGAAGTGGAACACAGTTCCCAGCGCCTGCTTTTTTTCATTATACCGATAATCGGTTCTTTTTTACAAGAGGATTTCCGAAAGCTTTATTTTCTTTTTAGAAACAAAAAAAAGACATCCGTTTCCGAACGTCTTTCTTTCCTGTACTTTGTCCGTTATTTTCTGACTGCTTTATGCGTTCTCCTCCAGTCCATCCTCTTCATCCGAAATAGCTGCAGATGCCCCGGATACTGCTGCAATCACTGCGATCAACGCCCCAAGTACCGCAATCCCGATAATCGCAATCAGAAAAATAAATAACCCCGTTGCTGACATGATTCCATCTCCTTTTGTAATTGATCCCCAAATCCTTTTCACCTGTCTTATCCTTTAAGATACCCGGATAAGTCTCAAAGAATACAATTTCTTTTTTTATTTTATCACAGAACCACTGTCCTCACAATGTTATTTTACTTTAATTTTCATGGAAACTGTCTTTGTCTTTCCGTTCTTCAGTGTTACTTTTGCTTTGATCGTGACGGTTCCCTTCTTCTTTGCTGTAATCTTTCCGTTTTTATCTACTGCTGCAACAGACTTTTTACCAGATGTATATGTAATCTTTTTTACATTATCTAGATCAAGCTTACTGCTTAACTGTATCTTTGTATTCTTTCCCGCTTTGATGGAAGCTGTCGTCTTTTTTACGGCGACCGTTTTTAAAACCGCTTTTTCCACATTTTTTATTTCTGCTGCAGAAAGCATCCGATAATCCGAACCTGCGGCAAGATTCACATGTAATGTGCCATCTTTTCCAACGGTATACGTCTTTGCATTCACCAGTTTATACGCTCCGGTTTTCTTATCCACAACAACGACACTCAGTTTGTTTCCTGCAGTTAAGTCTTTTGCATCTGCGGTTACTGTATATCTGATATTTCCTTCTTTATCGGTAACATTTGCAGTAATTGCCACATGGTCTGTTCCGGCAGCTTCCACGATCCTGCTCACCATATCTGCAGAAATCTCTGCCTTGGTACCTGTCACTTCTGCACTTGCTTCCGTTACTTTTCCAGCCGTATCTTTTGTCACGATAACCGTTACTTCTGCTTTCTCCCCGGAAGCAGTCGTTGCCGTTACGTTCTTTGATTCGGTTGTCTGCTCTGGCTTGTCATCCTTCTTCGTATCATCAGATGGAGTGACGGTTGCAGCGCTGCCGGAGGATGGGCCACCAAAGGATGAGCTGCCGGAAGTATTTGTATCATCCTTTCCTTCCGAAGATGATGCATCCTTATGCAGATACAGCACATCCACTGCTCCCCATCCGCCATCTTCATGTTCTACGCATACACGAAGTTTTACGCTCTTTGTCTTATCCAGTGTAAAAGTTACCTTCGGTGTATGCCAGTCTCCCCATGCGGTCATTGCTGTGGCTTCGCCGGTAAATAATACACTGTCATCTTCTGCATTTAATATCTGCATGGTTACATTTGACTGTGCCCCCTGGGCATATGCTTCCAATGTATAGGTTCCTTTTTCCAGCGTAATTGCTTTCTTATATGTAACAGAACCATTTGCTGCGGATGCTCCGTACCAGCCCATACTGTTTTTTCCGCTCTTTGCATTCTCTGCGGAAGGAATTCCCTTGAACGTGGCTCCGTCTACGGTAAAGTATTCTCCACTGTCAAATTCAACCGCTTCTTTATTTGTAATCAGATTTGCATATTTTACCTGTAAAGTAAGTGTAACATCTACACTGGTTTTTCCTTTGTAAGCACCTCTTGTAATTTCTTTGCTCAAAGAAACCGTGCCTGGAATCTGATAAGTTCCGGGCTTTGACAGATCCGCCTTTTTTACAGATGCTTCATCCCAGATAACCGCCTCTGCTACCGGTGTTTTGCTATCGGAATACGTCACTTCCACGGAATCCGGAAGTGTAAAATCACTGCCTGCAGTAATCGTCTGTTTCAGTGCAGAATCAAAACCTTCTACACTGACCAGATTCGAAACAGCCCCTGTTTTTACATAATTCCATACATGAAGTGCAGGGGTTGCCGTGCCATCCGGATAAAACATGGCTTCATTGTCAACGGCCGAACCGCCGTACCATTTGCCTGCATCTTTCGAATCATATTCGTTGGCATAACTTGAAGCCCATCCGCTTCCGTATTTTTCCCACTTTTCCTGATTTTCCTTTACCTGTGCATTGTATGCATCTCCGGTAAGTCCTTTGGTATTTCCAACGGTCAGCCATGCCGGCTCCCAGTAATATACACCCAGTCCGCCAGCTTCATTTACCGTATTAATCAGATTGCGGATTGCAGTTGCCTGTCCCTGCTCGGTAAACGGCTCCGTTGTGTCAGCTCCGTTATCATTATTTCCAACACGCACTGTATTGGCATGTCCGTCACTGTCTTCTAACGTATAAGCATAACTGGTTTCCGCAACCATCACATCTTTACAATATGTATTCTTTACCGTCTCAAACTGCTGTTTTAAGTTATCTAATGTTCCATGCCAGTATGGATAATAACTGGTGGCAAGAATATCATAATCAACATTGTTGTCCTGCAGATTTTTTGCCCATGTTACCATGGTTCCTTTATGTGGGCTTTCCACATGGATGACGACTTTGACATCCGGATTGTACATTTCTACACCGGTTGCGCCCGCTGAAAATAATACACACATATTGCTGACATTTGTCTCACCGATAAATCCGCCCGTTGTCTCATTTCCAACCTGCACCATATCCACAACATCTTTTGACGGATCAATGGTATTTAAGGATTTTGTGATATAAGTATTTAATGCCTCTTTTTTCTGTTCAAGGGTGTACCCTTTCCATGCTTTGGGTTCCTGCTGCTTGCCCGGGTCTGTCCACAGATCGGAGCAGTGGAAGTCAACTAACATTTTCAATCCGGCATTGCGGCATGCATCTGCAAATTCCTTTGCTTTTGCCACATCATTGTTTCCTCCGCCATAGCCGTTGCCATTGGCATCATATGGATCATTCCATACACGGACACGAATGTGATTGATGCCCTGCTCTTTGATAAACCTGCAGATATCATCAAGTGTTTTCAGTTCGTTTCCGTCATAGTCACGGTATACCACACCGCTCTGTAATTCAGAGATCATGGAGGAGATATCCATTCCCATGATAAAATCAGAAGACAAATTGTTTACTTTTGTTACATCGATCGGTGCATCTTTTACACTGTTGGATGCCTCGTTCACTGTAATTTCTATTTTCTTTATCACAATATCCTTCCACTCTGCGTCCTGAAGTTTTGCCTGAATTTCGTTGGTTCCAAGCGTTCCTAAAGTTGTCTGCAAGGTGAGTGAATAACCATTACTTTCATCATAATTTATAAATTCACCGGAACTGTTTGTTGTATTATTCCACCAGTACAGATGCAGCCCTGCTGCTTCTAAATCGGTGATTTCGGTCTGTCCCTTTTTCAGTACGGCTGTCAGACTAACTGTATCACCTGCTTCTACTGTAGTGTTATCTGCTGTGATCTGCAGATTGTATTCAGTGGAATTGTCATCATCGTCTGCCTGATCTTCCATATTCAATCCAGCTTCTGACAGATTTGTATATACGGTTTCATCTTTTACTGCATAAGCGCTCTCCGTTCCGGAAACAAAATTCGCATAATCGCTTTGGTTATTATACTGACTGTCATATTGTACCAGTATATTGTCATCTCCTGTTCCATTCTGATAAATGGTAAATCCATCATCTGCCTCTGCATCCAAAATTTTAATAGTTACACTATACCAGTTTTCATTTCCATCAACGGCTTTCATAACGGCAAGATCATGATTCCATCCAAATTCAGAAGTCACTTCTACATCTTCTGCAAATGAAATTCCAGCCCAACTCCATATATTCACATACAACGGCTCCTTGCTTTCATTGTAATAATACAATGTGAAACTGCTATTCTCCGCTGCCTGTACGCTCTCCTTTCCGGCATTCCACACCCCAAGCTGTGTAATCACCATAGCAAGTGCCAGAAAAAAACTGAGCACTCTCCTGTTCCAATGTTTTTTCTCTTTCATACACGATCCTCCCTCTTTGGACACAAACACGATAGTTCTGATATCCTCTCCCTTATCACCAGACCTATCGTGTTGCGCAACCGTTTGTTTTGTTGATATGTCCACTATACCACTTGCGCAACCGTTTATTCAATTGACGGGAATCCCAAGTTTTTCTTATGCATTTTATACACTTTTCACATACATTTCCGTTGTATGAAAGAGATTTTGCACAACGCAAAAAAGGTGCAGTATCGTAAATCTCTGCGCCTTTTTTGATATTTTATGCATTTATACCTGTATTTTTATTATTTATTTTGTTTTCTGCTTATTTTTACAAGGTATTTGCCTATAATTTTTCCGACCATCGTAAACACTTTTACCAATGCCTATAGGATGCTTTATTTCAATTTTTTTATCATGGATTTTAATTCAATCTCTTCCAATTCCGTTGCATCCATAATCTGTTCTAATGAGTACCCTTTCTTATGCATATTTAAAACTACTTTTTCAATTTCTCTTTGCTTGCCCTCGACAATTCCAGCTTCTCGCCCCTCGGCAATTCCGGCTTCTCGTCCCTCGGCAATTCCGGCTTCTTTAATGCCCTGACTCAAATTACACATAATACTCACTTCCTCCTTAAAACTTTCTTCCATTGGAATATGATATTCCTGTTCCATAATTTTCATTTTTTGCTGTTGTGATAATTCATTAGAAAACATGGCACATAACAGTCTATGCAGCCCATATTCATTATGACTCTCCGGAAGCGCATTCGTCAAGCCGATCATAACGATATTTACCAGATTCAAATTTCCTTTCCAATTATGCTTTCCGAGTAAATCTTCTTTTGTTAAATAAATATGACACATACTGTTTTCCGGCATATTCATGCAAACCCATATACTATAGACTGTCTTTATATCATTATAATTTGATTTTACAAAATCCCGTTCCTTCTGTGAAGAAATCAGTCTGCTTACATAAAAAATAGCGCGGTTTAAAATCTGATAGGAACCGGGTTCATCTTTTTGTGCTTCCACATTGATAATCATCTGTGCCAACCCGTTTCTCATTCGCACATAAAAAATAATGTCAAAACGAACCAGTCCTTCATTTTTTTCTCCGGTTTCTGTATTTAGTCCTACAATCCTTTTCCCCTCCACATTCCTGTCCTTATTGGTCAGTCCAGACGCAACCGGTACTTTGCTGATATATGGATCTCCTTCTATCAGGGAAGCTACTTTTTCGATTTCCATCCCTTGAAATTCTTCCACTGTTCTAACTAAAATGTGAGCCAATACATACTTTTGTGCTAACAGACGCTTTGCGCTTTCATCATACTGTGCCTCACTATCAGCTGCCTGTATGGCATTCTTTATCTCTGTATTCAAATAAAACCTCCTCTTACATAAAAATCCCCGTCAAAAAATCTCCCCAAAAGAACGTATGTGATTTTATTGTAAAAGATATTGATTCTGATAGCAAATTAAATTTTTATAAATCCATATTTCCATATTTATGGTCGATCTTGATAAACTAAATGAAGCTGTCATACAAACTAAAGTTCATACGACAGCCCCTCTTCATTTAATGCTAAATTCTTTTTATTGTACTGTAAAATTCACCGTAATTTCAACCGACTTTGATTGTTTTACGATAGTTCCATCATTTTTTGCATAACCAAACGATATTTCAAATTTTACTGTATTACTTCCTTCATGAAACAGTTCATCATTCCAATGAATATCTACAATGCCCCAGCCGGTTTCCTGACTTACTCTGTTCCAATCGTAACCATTTTGTTGAATTTTCAGATTTTCAAAGGAAATAGAACCAATTTCCTGTAACTCGTCCGGCACTGTTCCATACGTATATTTCAACATTCCTTTTCCAAAATCTACCGCAATTGCACTTCCGGATGTTACAGTTTCCAAATTAATTGTTGTCTGATCCGGTTCTTTCAATATTATTTCAAATTCATCGGCATTTTTATCTAAAGAAAACGTTGTCTGCGCATACATTTCAGAGCAGCCTTTGAGACGTTTGTATAAAACATACTCTGTATTATTTGTAAGATTTTTGATTTCATAATTTCCAAGTCTGTCTGCGTAACCGTCCCATTTTTCTTCCGGAACATCAGAAATTGCTGTACCACTTGTGACACAAGCATATTCATATCCCGTTTCATAAGAAACAACAATTGACTCCTTTAACTGTTTTACTATAGTAGGCTCTGATACTGTAATTGCATCTCCTGTACAGGCAAAATCTACAAAATCATTCATCATATAATTTGCATCGCCCTTATAAATTCCTACCCAGATGCTTACCATCGCATGGTCTTTTTCTACTGTTTCATCTGGATATTCTTCCTCATACTTGAAAGGACGGGTCTGCACACTCCATCTTTCAATCTTACAAGCCTCTGTATCTTTACTCAGTTCCTGTTTTAAATCTTCTTCGAATGCATGTCTGCAAATTTCCGCACTCTTTAGTCCCGATACCGAAGCTATATGTGTCTTTTCCATTTCTGCCTGCACAATTTTCTTTGCTGCATCCAAAGATGCCCAGACAGAACCATCATATGTGAATTTCTTTACAAACTTTATGCCGGATATACTTATTGTTATTGTATATTCCCCTGTCTGCAATTTTTCTGAAAATTCCATATAATATGCCTGTGTGTCCTGCTGATGTCTGTATATCTTATCTATGTTCACCTTATTCCCGGCTGCATCTGTAACCGTCACTGCCTCTGACGCAATTTCTGCCGGAACTGTCTGATTAAAATATGCTGCAATCTTTTGTGAAGAACGAACCATAATATTAGTTAGTTTCAACGGATCTGGCGAAGTATAGGTGTATCCAGGATTGGTA
>ERZ1106929.2634-NODE-2634-length-11522-cov-7.475975_pt1 | contig 11522 bp, 13 predicted proteins | sample MGYA00403662_ERZ1106929 | MGnify/ENA primary metagenome ERZ1106929 (study PRJEB35170, sample SAMEA104062442) | human gut metagenome | biome: human gut; feature: human-associated habitat; material: faeces | place: Denmark | collected 2013-02-20 ... | reverse complement strand
TCAGAAGGCCCAGCAGGGACCGTGCGTCCAGCATCACCGTGTCAGTACTCAGCCACACCTCATAGGGAGCTTTACTGGCCAACAGGTTGATCTTCTCAGCCTGCTCCGGCGTTTTGATCTCAATCATTCTGTTCATCGTATTCCTCCTTTTCTGAGATGAAACGGTTTCTCTTGAGCGGCTCATATTGTAGCAGGGAACCGCCCTTTCCGTCAATAAGCGTTTTTCTCAGAAATATTGCAGGTAATCGTTTTCCTATTTGTATATTGTCACAACAGACCGCTCAATATTCCATATTTCTACAGTTTTCAAACGTCAGAGGTCATTCCTCCCGGGCGGCTGGGCCGAAAGCGAGCCCCGCCGGCACCGGCTGCGGCGGGGCTGGGGTCAAAGGGCCTGCAGGATCGCCGGCAGATCCGCCGGATGGGCGGCCACGGCGTCCGCGTCCGCCAGATCCGCCGCCGGGGCGCCGCCCCAGGCAGCGGCCACGCAGACCACCTCGGCTGTCCGGCCCAGGGCCCGGAGGGCCGCCTGGGCATTGCGGCCGAAGGCGATGTCCCCGGCGTGGTCCCCGATGTAGGCGAAGCGCCCCTCCCGAAGCCCCAGCCGGTCCAGGCAGGCCAGGAAGGCGGCGGGGTCCGGCTTCTGACGGGCGAAGTCCACGTCCGCGTGGCCCACCACGGCGGCAAAGCAGTCCGCCGCGCCGTGGGCGGCCAGGGCGGCGCGGATGTTGCCGCTGTCGTTCTGGGAGCAGATGCCCATGGGGGCCAGGGCGGCCAGACGGGGCAGAACCTCCAAAAGCCCGCCGAAGAGGGGCGGCAGGGTCCGGTCCGCCAGCTGGCAGGGGCCCCACAGGGCCCCCGCCTCGTCCAGCCGGTCCGCCGGGACGCGGAGGGCGTGCTGGTACAGCTCCCGCCAGTTGCGCCAGCGGTAGTTGGCGGCCTGATAGGCGTCCAGGGAGGAAAGCGCCTCCGGCAGCGGGTCCAGCAGGGCCGGGTCCAGGCGGCCAAGGACGGCCCTGGTGACGGCGAGGTTCTTCACCGGCGTGTTGGCCAGGGTGCCATCGTAGTCCCAGAGAATGGCTGTGAACATGGAAATTTCTCCTTTCTACCGCTCGTCCGTGCGGCCCATTAAATAATCCATGCTGACATCATAAATATCGGCCAGCTTCAACAGCGTATCTACCGGCACTTGGATCTTGCCGGTCTCATACCCGGAGTAGGTGCTCTGGCTCACCCAGAGCCGCCGGGCCATGTCGCTCTGTTTCCAACCCCGTTCTTCTCGGAGCATTTGAAGCCTCTCCAGTCTCATGCTCATCCCCTCATGGCAAGTATACACCAAGCCGGGCAGCGGGCAAAAACTTTAGTCATAACACGCATACAAAATTTTTTATCGGTGTTACCGATAAAATCGCATCTTGTGAGATGAGATATGTTACAATGCCCGCGAGGTGATGAATATGTCCGTTTATGAACGGCGGGATGACGTGTACTGCGGCTCCTGCGGCCACTTTACCCGGCACTACATCTGGCGGGACGGGCGGCAGGCCCGGAACGCCCCCAACGGGTGCTTTCTGCCCCTGAGCCTGGGCCACTGCGCCCATCCCCGCATGAAGGACCGGCGGGAGGATCAGTCCTGCCCCCTGTGGATCCCCCGCACCCCGGACCAGGACCCGCCGGACACCCGGCTGCCGGGTGCAAACGCGCCGGACCGCTGAGAGCGGCCCGGCGTTGTTCTATCCTCGGTTCTCCAGCCTCCGCAGCTGGGTCTGGAACGCCTCCGGCAGGTCGCACCACAGCTCCACCAGCTCCCCGGTCCGGGGGTGGAGAAACCGCAGCCCCACCGCATGAAGGCACTGGCCCTGGAGGCCCGGCACGGGCTTTTTCGCCCCGTACACCGTGTCCCCCAGAATGGGGTGGCCGATGTGCGCCATGTGGACCCGGATCTGGTGGGTGCGCCCGGTCTCCAGTCGGCACTCCACATAGGTATAGCCAGGGAACCGCTCCAGCACGGACCAGTGGGTCACCGCGCTCCGGCCGCCCGCCACCACCGCCATCTTCTTCCGGTCCGCCGGGTGGCGGCCGATGGGGGCGTCCACCGTGCCACTGTCCTCCCGGAGATTCCCGATCACGATGCACCGGTAAATCCGGGCCAGGGTGTGGTCCTGAAGCTGGGCGGAGAGCTTCTGGTGGGCAGCATCGTTTTTCGCCGCGATGAGGAGGCCGGAGGTGTCCCGGTCGATCCGGTGGACGATGCCGGGCCGCAGCTCCCCTCCGATGCCGGAGAGGGAGTCCCCGCAGTGGTGGAGCAGGGCGTTGACCAGCGTGCCGTCCGGGTGGCCAGGGGCCGGGTGGACCACCAGCCCCTTGGGCTTGTTCACCACGATCACGTCGCTGTCCTCGTACACCACATCCAGGGGGATGTCCTGGGGCGCCACGTCCACCGGTTCCGGGTCCGGCAGGGTAACGGACACGGCCTCTCCCCCGCCCAGGCGGTAGTTTTTCGCCAGGGGCTTTCCGGCAGCGGTGACCCGCCCCTCCTCGCACAGCCGGGCGGCGGCGGAGCGGGTCACGTCCGGCAGCTGCCCGGCCAGCCAGGCGTCCAGCCGGGTGCCGGTGTCCTCAGGATTCACTTGGAGCGTCCGCGTCTCCATGGGCCTTGCCTCTCTTGTCGTATTTCTCGTAGAACCATAGGTAATAGATTACCGCCAGCACGGCGCCGCACACCACGCAGATGTCCGCCACGTTGAACACCGGGTAGGAGGGCCAGAACTCCAGGTGGAACATGTCCACCACGTACCCCAGCCGCACCCGGTCGATGATGTTCCCCACGCCGCCGGACAGGATCAGGAATCCCGCCGCCACCCCCAGGGGGTGCCGGACGATCCGGCGGAGCAGGACCACCGCCACCGCGATCACAATGACGGAGGTGACCGCCACCAGCAGCCAGCGCATACCGGAGAAGCTGGACCAGGCCGCCCCGTAGTTGTGGACGGTCCGCAGCTCTACCAGCCCGGGCAGAAAGGGCTGGGCCTCCCCCAGGGGGATGTTGACGGTGACATAGTGCTTCACCCACTGGTCCAGGCCCAGCAGGGCCAGGGACAGCGCGGCGCAAAGGGCATACAGCATAGTTTTCTCCTCAAATCAGATAGGTTTTCACCACCGGCACCCGCCGGAGGACCAGCCATACCAGAAAGCCGCCCCCGAAGGCCGCGGCCGCCAGCACCGGCACGCCCCAGACGGGCGGCAGCGTCCCGGCGGAGAGGCCCCTGCCCGCCAGGAAGTCCAGGAAGAACAGGTGCGTCAAGTAGATGCAGAAGGACGCCTTGGAGACGGTCTCCGCCATGGGCCAGCGGTCCCGGTCCTGCCACCGGGCGGCGCAAAAGCCGTACAGCCCCGCCGCCTGCAAACAGACGCCGGGGGCGCTCCCCTGGAGGAACACCTGATACAGCGCCCCGGTTTTCAGAGAGGCTGCCAGCGTCAGGCCGAAGGTCAGCGCCGTGCCCGCCAAATACAGCCAAACAAAGGTCCGGGGCCTGTGGCGGGGCGCCTCCTGAGTCAGGACATCGCCCAGCACACCATAGCCCACGGCGCACCAGGTCAGGTTGATGGGGTACTGGGCAGGGATGCCGCCGACGAGGGACAGGGGCGGGAAGAATTTCAGCGTGGGGGCCAGACACCCCAGCACGAACCAGATCCCCAGAGCGTAGTTCAGCAGCCGCCGGTCCGCCGCCGCCACAAGGCGGCGGGTCAGGGGCAGCACCGCGTACACCAGCAGAATGATGTGGAGGTAATAGAGATGGTTCTTGTGATGGAACAGCACCAGATTCAGCGCCGCCTGCCGGAGGGCCGTCCGCTCCAGCACGCCCGCAGCGCGCCAGCCCCGCAGCAGCTCCACACCCTCATAGGCCGCGGCCCAGAAAAGCAGGGCCGCCAGGATGCGGGGGATGTACTTCGTCCACACCCGCCGGACGGTGACCTCCTTTTCCGGCGGCAGCAGCAGCGCGCCGCTGCACAGGAAGAACACCGGCACCGCGCTGCGCAGCAGGCAGTTCCAGAACAGGGCGGAGGTCCACCCAAAGGACCCCGGCGCTCCCGCAAAGCCCCCGGCGGCGGAGGCATGGATCAGCAGCGTGCCGAAGATGGCAACGGTCTTGGCCGCGTCCACCGGCACGCTGCGGCGCTGTGTCAGCGTCTGCATCCGACCATCTCCCTCATTGGACAGATCGAGCTTGCCGACAACAGTGTACACGGTTTGGCAAAAAAAAGCAACCGCCGCTTCACGCCCTCCTGCGGCGCCGCCACAGGAGCCAGATAACGCCGGAGAGGGCCGTCAGCGCCCCGCCCGCCGCCAGGGACAGCCAGAAGCGCCCGCTCCCCGGCTGCCACAGGGCGCCGCCCAGGGCGGTGGCGCAGGCAATCCGGGGCAGGCCGCCCAGCAGCCCGGCGGAGAGATACGTGCCGTAGGGCGTGCCGGAGGCCCCTAGATAGAGGCTCACCACGTCCCCCGGCGATGCCCCCGCCAGCCGCAGCAGAAAGACGGACAGCCACGGGTTCTCCGCCTGGGCCCGGCAGACGCCCGCCACCCGGGGAATCCGCTCCGCCAGGGCCTCCAGTCCCCCCTGCTCCCGCCGCCCCAGGAAAAAGGGGATGGTCTGGGCCACCCCGGTGCCGCAGAGGTTCACCGCCAGCGCCAGGGGGAAGGGAAACAGCAGTCCCCCCGCCGCCGTGAGGGCGGACATGGGAAAGCAGACGGAGAGGCTCTTGAGGGCGTACAGCCCCACCAGGAACGACGCCGCCAGAACCGTCTGCCGGGGGGAAAAGGCGGCGATGGCCTCCGCCGTCAACTGATGGCGGAACGGCCAGAGGGCGGCGGCGCCCGCTGCCAGCACCAGCAGCGGCGCCCCGTACCGCCAGACATGAAAGGCATGTTTTTCCATAGCCGTCCTCCCGCCCGCGTCAGATAGGGCTAGTATATGCGGCGGGCGGAAAAAGACGAAGAGGCAGCCGGAAATCCGGCTGCCTCTTTCTGCAAATAGTGACAGAATTCCCCTGGCGGTCATACAAAGGGTTCGTCCTGGGGCAGGACGTCCGTGGAAAGTCCGGACTCCCCAGTGGTCCCGGTGCCGGTCTGCCCTTCCGCTGTCTGCTGGCCGTCCTGCTCCGGCGTCTGGATGGTCCAGCCATTATCCGGCGTCGTGGGTTCTGTAGGCTCTGCGGGGACATCAGGGTCCTGGGGCTCCGTGGGCTCCACCGGCGTGGTGGGCTCGGTGGTGTCCGTTGGGATCTGGGCGCCGCCGTCGGCGGGCTCTACCGCCGGGCCCCGGAGGATCACCTTATTGCGGGACTTGTAGTCGCTGGTGGCCTCGTAAGTGGAGGAGATCAGCTTGCCGTTGGCGTCGTAGACATTGCGGTATGTCCGGTACTTGTACCCGGTGTAGGGCGTGGTCTTGACCTTCTCCGTGCCCGGCGCCAGGGTGGGGTCGTCCTCATACACCGTCTCATAGGGCGTGGTGGAGAGGTGCTCGTTGGTCATCTTCACGCTGGTGCCGTCCACATTGGTGCCCAGGATCCGGACCGTCAGGTAATTGTTTTCATAGATGGTGACGATCTTGATGGGGTACAGGGAGTTGTTGGTGAACTTGTAGTCCGGCCCGCCCCAGGACACCGTGGCGTCCATGCCCGCGGTGATATAGGCGGGGACGTAGCGGTGGGCGTACCGCTCCGTGATCTCCAGGTTGGACCGCAGGCAGGCCAGGTACAGCGTGGAGGAAGTCTGGCAGATGCCGCCGCCGATCTCGTCCACCGTCTCCCCCTGGACATAGGCGGGAGCCGCCTGATAGCCCCGGGCGGCGGTCCGCTGGCCCACCACGTCATTGTAGGAGAACACGTCGCCGCTGTTCATCACATACTCGTTGATGGATGCGGCGGACAGCTTCACATTGGACCGGCGGGCGGAGGTGCCGCCCACATGGGTGCGGGCCTCGCCCAGCACGTCCCGGAACAGCACCTGCTCCAGCTCCTCCGCCGTAACGGCGGGCAGCTCCACCTGGGCGGGGACGGTGACGGTCTCGCCGGGCGCGGCCGCGTCCAGCAGCCGCTGGGCCTCGTCCACATCGAAGTCCGCTCCGGCCTCCTCCGGTACGATGGCGCCCGTCTCCTTGTCATAGGAGGCGTTCTTCACCACGCCGGAGCAATCGTCGTAGATCTCCTGGGCGGTGAGGGTCTTGGCGGGGACCACGGTGAACTCCGCTGTGGGTCCCGCAGAGGCCTTCACATCAGCGGGCGAACTGCCTGCCGATGCCAGTGCCTGCCGCAATGCGCTCCGGTCTAAGGTCCGGCCATCTTTGGCCTTGGTCATGGAGATGGCGTTTTCCTCCACCTCATAGGCGCTGTCCACGACCTCCCAGTTCAGTTGTTCTTCCAGGCGGTCCAGCGTCTGCTCCAGGGGCTCGCCACTCAACAGATAGCCCAGCCAGAAGCCCCGCTCCCCCTCATCGGCAGCAAGGGAGCGCAGATATTCCGCACCGCTCTCAAAAAAGCCCCTCGACTGCTGCTCTTCCATGCAATCGGCCGCCCACTGGGCAAAGGGCGTGGCGCAGCTGGCGTCCACCGCCTCCGGACTGAAGCCCAGCTCCGCCAGCGTCACCGTGGCGATGGGCGTCAGAGGCTCGGCCTCCGTCCGGCTGTTCGAATCGTAAATGGGAATCTCCCGCTTTGGCGTCTCCGCCTCCAGCTTCTCCTGGGCCTCCTGCACGGTGAGTCCTGCCACATCCACGCCATTGATGGCGTAGCTGGGATAGAACGTATCCAGAGATTTGGCGTAGGCACATACGCCCACATAGGCCGCGCCCGCCAAAATCACTAGAATCCCAAAAATGATTCCTATCATGACTAGCGGCTTTTTGCCGCCGGTTTTCAGCCGCTTCGGCGCGGTGGCTTCGTTCGTATTCGGTTCCATGAAGCCCCTCCTGTTGTTCTGTCGGATCGCCCAGACAAGCCGTGCTGTCCTAGCTTATGCATTCAGGATTTTATTTTAGCACGTTTTTTCTGGAAAATGGATTACAATCCCGTAACAATCAGAAGTTTCAGGCCTCTTTCCGACGCTGTTTCGGAATGCGGAGCGTCAGAACGATTTCGTCCTCTGTCTCCTCCCGCTCCGTCCGGGCGTCCACACCTGCGTCCCGAATCAGCCGCAACCCCCGGTCCACACTGTTCAAAAACAATCGCACGTCCTTGATGATGTACGTCCGCCGTCCTGCGGGCGGCGCGGTCTGGAGGGCTGCCAGCCGCCGCTCTACATACTGCTCCGTCTGGGCCACATTCCAGTGCTTTGCCGCCGCCTGGCGCAGGGCGGTCAGCCGCTCGCCCTCGTCCTCCAGCCGCAGCAGGCAGCGGGCGTGACGCTCCGTCAATCCGTGTTCCACCAGCAGCGCCCGGCAGGCCGGGGACAGCCGCAGCAGCCGCAGCTTGTTGGCCAGAGCCGAGGGGGACATGCCCAGCTGGGCCGCCACCGCCTCCTGGGTCATGCCCGTCTGGTGGAGAAAGGCGGCGATGGCCTCCGCCTCCTCCAGGTAATGCAGATCCCTGCGCTGCAAATTCTCCACAAGGGCCAGCAGGGCGGAGGCCCGTCCGTCCACCTCCGCCTCCAGGCAGGGGACGGTCTCCAGACCCGCCAGCACGGCTGCCCGCAGCCGCCGCTCCCCCGCCACCAGCTCCCAGCCCGCCGCGGTCCGCCGCACTGTCAGGGGCTGGAGGATACCGTGGCGGCGGATGGATTCCGCCAACTCCCGGAGCCCCGTCTCCTCAAAGGTCCGCCGGGGCTGCATGGGATTGGGGCGGATTTCCGCCGCCGGGAGCCACAGCACCTTCCGTTCCGGCCTGTCCATGGGACCACCTCCGTTTCATTTCCTTTATTTTACAGGTCCTGTCCCAAAAAGGCAGGGGGAATCTGTCGAGGCGTCCCCCACGCCGCAGGAAAAGCGGCCGCCCATTGGGCGGCCGCCATGCGAACACTGCATATTCCATTACCGGGACGGTTCCTCCGCCAGGCGCGCTTCGTAGGCCGCCTGATCCGCCCGGCCGGGCCTGGTGGCCCGCAGGGCCTTCACGATCAGGGCCGTGGTGGCCTGGAGGAACACCGGAGAAAAGGCCACCGGAAACAGCACGTCTCCGGGGAAATAGGCCTCGGCCAGCACCGCCCCAGCGCTGATGTTCCGCATCCCGGCGTTGAGGGCGACAGTCTGCACTGTGGGGAAGTCCAGCTTCAACAGCCGCCCCGCCCAATACCCCAGGAAAAAGCCCAGCAGGCACAGGAAGAACACCACGATCATCACCCGCACCAGGGTCGGTGTCAGGTTCCGGAGGAAGGGCGCGCAGCCGGTGGCATTGGCCGTGATGATGAGCAGCAGGGCCGCCTTGGCGGGCAGGGACAGCTTCGGCTTCAGCGTGACCGCCACGGCACCCTTTGTCAGCTGGTACAGCACCATGGCTGCCAGAGCCGGAAGCGCCACCATCAGCAGCAGGTCCCGCATCATGCCCCAGGTGTCCAGCTCCACCACCGAGCCCACCAGCAGCTTCATGGTCAGGGGGATCACCACCGGGGAGAGGAGTGTATCCAGCAGCACCACCGAGAGGCACAGGGCGGTATTGCCCCGACTCATGCCCACCCACATAAGGGACGCCACACCGGTGGGCACTGCATACTCCAGCACCAGCCCGATGGTAAACAGCGGCGCGTCCGGAAAGCACAGCGTCCCCAGGCCCAGGGTAATGAGGGGCATCACCACGTGGAGCAGGCCGAAAATCACCGCCACCGGCAGAGGGTGGCGGACCACCTGCGCCAGCTCCCGGAAGCCGCCGCCCAGGCTGTTGGAAAAAGTCATGAAGGCGAACAGCCCTACCGTCACCCCGTTCAGGTGGGAGAGCACCTCCGGAAAGGCAATACCCAGCGCCACACAGCAGAGCACCACCGGCGCCATGTGTCCGCCCAGGAAGCCATCCAGGCGGCCGAGCGTTTTCAAATCCGATCCCCTCTTTTCTAGTTCCTGTTCAGCGGCAGAGATAGGAAAACCAGCCCTCAGCGCTCCGTGTCTCCAGGATCTCCCAGCCGTTTTCCCGCAGACGGTCCGCCACCTCCTGCGCCCGGTCGTCGATGATGCCGGAGCAGAGGAACAGTCCGCCCGGAGCCAGCATGGGCCGCACCAGCGGAGAAAGGCCGATGATGACGTCCGCCACGATATTAGCCACCACCATCTGCCAGCCGCCGCCCAGATCCGCCCGCAGAACCGCGTCCCCCAGTACATCTCCGATCCGGACGGTGTAGGTGTCCTGCCCGATGCCGTTGAGGGCGGCGTTCTCATAGGCTACGTCCCGGCACTTGTCGTCGATATCCACCGCCGCGGCGGAGGCCGCCCCCAGCTTCAGCGCCGCGATGGAGAGGATGCCGCTGCCGCAGCCCAGGTCCAGTACCCGCTCGCCGCCGCGGATGGTCTTCTCCAGCGCCGTCAGGCACAGGCGGGTGGTGGCATGACTGCCGGTGCCGAAGGTGAGGCCCGGATCCAACACCAGGGCCACCCGCCCGGCGGCAAGGCCCGCCCGGACCTTGGGGTCCTCCCGCAGCCACTCCGGCACCACCAGCAGCCGGTCCCCAATCTCCATGGGCTTGTAATACTGCTTCCAGTTGTTCTCCCAGTCGGCGTCCTCCAGGTCATCCAGGGTCATCAGCAGGGTGCCGCAGTCGTCCCGGGTCTTTTTCAGCTCCTCCAGGGCGATGCGGACCTCCCCCAGCTTGGCGAAGCCCTCGTCCCCCGCCTCCAGATAGAAGGTGATCCGGGACCGGCCCTGCATCTCCTGCCGCAAATCCTCGTCCACATAGTCCCAGTACTGCCGGTTGTTCTCCAGGAAGTCCTCGAACTCCGTCTCGTCATCGATCACCACACCGTCGATGCCCAGGGCGGAGAGCATCGTCTCCACCGGCTCCAGTCCGGTGTGGTTTGTGTCGATATGTACCTCCAGCCATTTCACAGCCGTCACCTCATCTCTCCGCCGGAGCGGAATTATATTTGATCTCCAGGGAAAAGCGCCCCTCTGAAGGGACGCTTTTCCGTCCGGCCTCACCGGCGGCTGCCCAGGAAGAACAGGGCCAGCGTGCCAGGGCCGGAGTGGTTGCCGATGACCGGCCCCACGTAGTTGATATAGATGTCCTGTACGCCGAAGCGGCGGCGCACCTCGTCTGCCACAAACTCAGCGTCCGCCTCGCAGTCCCCGTGACTGATGAAGATAGTCTGTCCCGCCGGGTCGATGGCGCTCTCCGCCATGCGGTCCACCAGGGCCAGCAGGGACGCCTTCCGCCCCCGGGTCTTGCTGACGGGCACCAGATGGCCCGTGTCATCCACATGCAGCACCGGCTTGATGGACAGCATGGTGCCGAACAGGGCCGCCGCAGCGCTGACCCGGCCGCCACGCTTCAGATGGTTCAGGTCATCCACGGTGAACCAGTGGCACACCTTCGCCTTGGTCTCCTCCGCAAAGACGTGGACCTGGTCGATGGTCTTCCCCTTCCGCTTTTCCTGGACGCAGAGGTATACCAGCAGCCCCTGGCCCAAAGAGGCGCTGAGCGTGTCCACCACAAAGATCTTCCGTCCGGGGTATGCCTCCCGCAGGTCATCGGCGGCGATCACCGCCGACTGGTAGGTGGTGGAGAGCGCGGAGGAAAAGGCCAGGTACAGCACGTCCCTGCCGCTATCCAGAATCTTCCGCATAGCCTCATCAAACACGCCCACGCTGATGGCGGAGGTGGTCGCCAGGGCGCCGGCGCGGAGCCGGGCATAGAAGTCCCCGTTTGTAAGATCTACGCCGTCCCGGAAGGTCTCCGCTCCAAAGTGGACGGAGAGCGGAGCCACCTCCACCCCCAGTTCCACCTGGCGGGACTTGGACAGATCGCAGGTGCTGTCAGTGATGATGCGTACCATATTTCTTCTCCTCGCAGTTTAAAAGTAGGCGTCCCGGGCGCTACGCCTCGTACTTTTCCCGAAAAAAGGCGGTGAGACTGCCCAACGCCCTGACCAGCACCTGGGCCTCCTGGTCGGAGAGCGTCTTCAGGATCTCGTCCACCATCTCGCGGTGAAATGCGGCGTGTACCTGGTCGGCCGCCCGGGCCTTCTCTGTGGGCCAAATTCGAACGGCCCGGCGGTCCCGCTCGTCCCGCCGCCGTTCCAGGTAGCCCTTCCGCTCCAGAAGGGAGACCGCAGTGGTCAGGGTTCCCGCCGTCACCCGCTGGGCCGCAGCAATGGCGGTGGCCCGATTGTCACGGGCCTCATCCTCCGCCCGGCACACCTCCTCGATGAGGTGCAGCTCCCGCAGGGACAAGTCGCTGAAGCTCCCGGCAAGGCTCTCCTCCTCTGTTTTCAAAATCTCGTCGAATACCTCCACCAGAAAGCGGTTGAGCTCAGCCCGATTCCCCTTCACACTGGTTCCTCCTTCCATATTTATTTGAATATCAAAGCATATGCATCATACACGGT
>ERZ1106929.2629-NODE-2629-length-11541-cov-49.448198_pt1 | contig 11541 bp, 10 predicted proteins | sample MGYA00403662_ERZ1106929 | MGnify/ENA primary metagenome ERZ1106929 (study PRJEB35170, sample SAMEA104062442) | human gut metagenome | biome: human gut; feature: human-associated habitat; material: faeces | place: Denmark | collected 2013-02-20 ... | reverse complement strand
CACCGTCCAACGTCCGTCTTGCGGACTTGATGAAAGAGCACAACATCAGCCAACCAGAGCTTGCCAAGGAGATCGGCTGCTCCAAGAGCACCATCAACCGCTTCATCAGCGGTGCAAAAGGGACTCTGACCCATGAGCAGGTGCTGAAGATTGCAAGGCTGTTCAACGTGTCCACGGATTTTCTGCTGGGAGAAACCAATATCCCCGACCGCAAGAACTACGACATTGCCGAACTTGGCCTGTCCGTAGAAGCCGCAAAGAACCTCTACACGGGGCGTGTCAATACAGAGGTGGTCAACCTGCTGTTGGAAAACGCCCGGTTTGCAGAGCTTACTTACCGCATAGCGCAGTATTTTTTGATGATACGTTTGCATCCGGCATTGCAGCACAGAACGCCATGCTTACGACATTGAGCACCCTGCTGCGCACAAAGGTCAAGACCCCGGAAGCAGCCAAAGCCGCAAAGGACATCAGCCTTCGGAGAAAGCCGGTGTATCAAGGCGATCTTGATGACATTGAAATGTACTTTATGGCGGCGGTCAAGGAAATCAAAAAGGGGATCGGGAGCCATTACGCCGAACAGGAAGCCATGAGCAAGAAAGTGGCAGAGAAGATGTTCACTGAATTGACCAAAGGGCAGGATGTGCAGCACCCAACGATTACGGCAGAGCAGTTGACAGATGCAATGTTGGACAGTGTTTCGGGCATGGAAGGAGCCACGCCGGAAGCACTGGAACAGCTGCGGAACGGTCTGCTGGGAATCTTGCAGTCTGCCGCAGAGCAGGAAAACGCCCATGAAGCAGACGAATGAACGGCTTTGTGCGCTGGCACAGAAAGGCGATGCTGCCGCGCTGGACAGCCTGATCGACAACAACAAGTCCTTTATTGGCAAGGTGGCAAATGACCTTTTCCGCAGCATGAATCTGGCACAGTCTGGCTTGAACCTTGACACGGACGATTTGAAACAGGCCAATATGTTGATAAACTTATAAAAAAGGAGAACATATATGAATTGTGCAAAAAGTGTAAAAATGATAGTGATTCTAGGTTGTATTGTGGTGAATTTGGTGGGATGTGGAATGAATGATACAACAGCATCATCAATGTCCACAGTAGTTTCGTCACAGGATACATCGTCAAGTTCATGCAATTCTGAAGAAAAAAATGATTTGCAAGATTTTTCCCAGACGTTAGTTGATTCGACCTCTGTATTTTTAGATCAAGATCAATATACTGTTTTTGAAAAAGCGCAGAAAATAGACTATGCACTTTGGGGACAATCAAGTAACTTAAAAGGACTGAATTTTAAAATTGAAGATGCTCCGACTTTTGTGCCTATGACGCAAAATGCGCCGACATATGTAAAACTGAACGGACATGATTATGAGGTCTATCAAAATTCTTATAAAGAGTTTGAAGAATATATGAAATCTATTTTTACAAATGATTTCTTGTCACAAGATTCAATTGAGAAAAAGTTTGTGAATTATAATGGAAAACTTGCCGTTTGTGATGACTATGATTTGGCACAAATTCCATATTTTACTGGATATGTGGGAGAATATTATCCGGATGATTTCTGCTCAGTGCGATACTATTTGAAAAATAAAACGGAAGCACAAGTAAATTTTGTAATGATTGCATACTATAATCCCAATGAAACGTATGAGGAACATGATGAGTATTCATATGATGACATGAATAAAGTCGAATATGAAATGCAGTTGGTAAAAGTTGGGGATGTGTGGAGAGTAAATAAATATCACTCGCCTGAGCTTGGATAAGCAGATAGTGAAAAGTGTTGCATATAATAGGCATTGAAAAATCCCCCCCGAAGCCTTTTCGAGAGTTGAGAAAAGACTTTGGGGGGGATATATGTTAAAAATGATGCTTTACAACTTATTGTTGATGAAGAGAGTAGAGATATTTAGGAGCGACGAGCGGTTGCGATATAATCACCGTATACGGTTTCATTGCGTGCAGTTCCCGCTTCCTCAAGAGTTCGAATGACACCACCAGCAGGATCAATGACGGAAATGCTGCTTGCAGAGGAGCAACTGCCAGTATAAGCAATCGCTGTGACAAAATGCGTCTTTTTGCCATCGCTACTGTTGAGCCGAATAATGATGGGAAGGTTATTGTCAATACTTGCTTTGACTGCACTGAATACAGTCGCCTGCTCCTTACCGCCATGAGTGTAGTTGCTCGTGTCGATTTTACCATTGCACTTGCTGGGAAGAGCCCAAGTATTCAGACCGTTTGCACCCCAATTTCCACAGGCAGTCAGGACTTCGTTAGGGGTGAATTCACGAGGCCCATAGATATTAGCGGTATTCAACACGGCAACAAGAGAGCAACCACTATTTCCAACAAGCTTAACAATGTCCGGATTCTTCTGTGCCCAAAGATAGTTTCTATCAGTAGGCAGAGTGATTGAATGAGATTGACCACTTGTACCGCCCGAAGAAGCGTTCAATGCGTTTAGGGTGGCACTGCCGACCATACCATCGGCAGTCAAGCCGGATGCTTTCTGAAAACTGATAACAGCGTTATAAGTGCCTGAACCTGCAAGGCCATCCACTGTACTGGCGTAATAACCTTTGTTCTTCAGGAGCTGCTGGATGGTTTTAATGTCGCTTACCAGTGCGTTCCATGTACCATCGCCAACAATGCCATCTTGGGTAAGACCTTTTTTGCCCTGATACTTCTTAACAGCATTTTCAGTACCAGAGCCAAATTTGCTGTCAAAACTACCCGGAGGGCAGCACATGATATGCAGTCCATACTGCAGGTACATAACATAGTTGCCAGTACTTCCATTTTTGAGTAACATAGTAATAATCTCCTTTTTTTAGTAGGACGTTTATGGGGCCCTTCATTTGCGTCCTTACGTAATAGAAAGAGAGAATCACAGATGTTTTGTAAACATAGAGAGATAATTTAGGATATCTGGGTCGGTCACTCAAACCATTGCCGTCAAGTCGGTGGTGGATAGTGTGATTTTTGTTTGTCAGAGAGTAAGTGCACGGTTTCTGCACGGATTTTGCACGGTTTCAAAACGTGCAAAGGGTGCTTTTCGCTGCAAAATTCGACAAAGGGCGCAGAAATTGCCGGGTGAAAAATCACGTCGTCTTGTTCAAAAGCAACGATGACTCGAAACTTTCATGAATTGAGACGAACCGGCGGCTTGCTCTCTTAATCAGTGGGCCCAGGGTTCGAGTCCCTGGAGGTGCACCAGATATTGAACGTCAAATCGTAAGATTTGGCGTTCTTTCTTTATGTAAGAAAGCGGCTGCACACTTTCTGCACACCGTTTGCACATTTGCCCGAATCAGGGGCTTTTCTGCGCAAGGTTTGCACAGCCTGCTTTCCTTTGCATAAGAAGAAGAAATTTTAGGCGCACAAGGCTCTCGTCAACTCTCGGCGTTTGTCTGCGTCCATCAGCCGGATGGCTTCAAGGATCTCCTTACCGGAGATTTTTGTTGCCACCGGCTTTTCGTTTTGCCGGGGCTGGGATGCTGCCGGGGTCAGGTCTTGGGAATAGAAGTTGGCTTCAATCTTCTCGGTCAGCTCCAGCCGGGGCTTGTCCTGTGTGTGGGCGTAGGTGTCCATCAGGACAGCAACCGTTGCGTGGCCTGTGTTGCCCTGAACAGACTTGAAGTCACCGTCCGACTGCAAGAGCTGGTAGGTGGCACTGGAATGCCGTAGACCGTGGAACACGATCTGCTCAAACTCCGGGTGCTCGGCTCTCCACAGGCGGTACCACTTTGTCAGCAGCTCCGGTGCGATGGGCAAGCTGTCCGGGAGCCGGAACAGTTGCCCGCAGTTTTGGTCTTGGGCTTTTTCAGGATGAGGGAGGATTTGCTGCCCTCACGCCTGTCCGGGAAGGTGTAGTAGACCTGATTGGGATCGAGCTTTTCCAGAGCGTCCTTGTTGGCTCGCTGCATGGTTTTGCTGACGAGATGGTACCACGCCCATCGGCGGCATCGAAGGTGATTTTGCGGTTGTTGCGGCGGCTGAGGGGCTTGTCCGGGTCGGGCAGCTCAAAGCCCAGTGCTTCCAATGCCTTTTCCTGCTGGGGTGCCATCTCGCCGTATTTGTTCTCGCAGTCGAATACATGACGTTCGTGGATGTGAGGTGTGCTCTCATCCAGATGCAATGCCCAGTCCAGTACATGAACGTGTTCGCCGAATTTAGCCTTAAACTCCTCAATGAACTCTGTGATGACGCTCAGCAAGTCCTCTGCGGAAGCGTGTTCATCCAGCGTTCCAAGTTGGTAGATGCTCTCCTCCGGGCAGGTCTTGCGGCTGGACAGCAGGTCGGGAATGGAGCGGTTGCGCTCTGTGTGCCGGATCTTGGCGTTGCGCTCGTTCTGGCTTTCCACAAAGTTGGAATAGCGGCTCTCATAGAATTGCCGTTCCACATCTGAGAAGGTCGCCGCCAGATCATCCGGGTCGGGTGGAGCAAGAGCCGAACGGAAACCGTGAAAGCAGTCCCAGTAGATGTTGCCCTTGGCTCGTTCAGGGGCGATGTGCTCGCTGTTGGTGAGGTCGAAATTCCGGTCGTTGTGCTTGGGGTTATAGGTGCCGTGTTTTCCGGCTCGTCCATTGTGTCGTGTCAGCTTCAGATAAACATCCCTCCATTTCAACGTCTTGGTGAGGTGGGTGCGCAGAAGCTTTGCTGCTGAATCTGCCGCCGTTTTGCGCCAGATAATACCCAGTAGTATATGACGCAGGGCATCATATCACTGGGGCAAAGAGCTGCACTCTCTGCACTCTTGCTCCGGTCAAGCTGGCGGTCAAAGATTTGCGAATCCCTGCCCACCAGCTCGTCCGGCTTTTTCAACGGGCCATTTTGGCCCGCTGATTCCGTTACGGGTAGAATCAGGTTGTCATCTTGGCAGCCTGATTTTCAACGACCTTGAGGCGTTACGGAAAAACGATGTGCTCATTTTGACCACTTGGTTTTCCGTAACAGGTCGATAAATTTCCGTTCCCTCATTCGTGAGGAACTGGGTTTCATTTGGCAGATGCGTTACACTTATCCAAGTGCTCATTTTGAGCACTTGCAGCATCTGTAACACGTTTTCGATAGTCTTTTTGCCGACAGGCGTTGCTGCAATAGCGGGCACCTGCACGTTTGGGCGTGAATTTCTCGCCGCAGCACTGGCAGACTAAATCTTGACGGCGCATTTGGCGGTATTCCCGCTGCCGCCGATTGTTGGCCTGATTGCCGCACCAGTAGCTATGACAGTATTTCTTGGTGTAGATTGTGGTGTAGAACACCCGACCGCAGCCGCCGCAGATGAGTTTGCGGATAGCGTATCCTCCGGTGGTAAAACCCGTTTCCTCATACGATTCTTTCAAATAATCCTGATTGTTCTGCTCCCATTCTTCGTTTGTCATATACATGGAGATACCCCTCCTTTCACTGGCGTTACGGAAAAACAATGTGGTCAATTTGACCACATTGTTTTCTGGTAACTGGGGAATCAACGTTTAGCCGTTCTCCCTGCATGGATTTCCTGCCCCCTTCCGGCGGCGTTTTCCGGCTCTCCTTCTCAGGGTCATCGCCGTGTATCCCATGCAGACGGTCATGCGGTTTTCAAGGTGCGGTGCTGGATTTGGCAATAAAAAATCGCCACACAACAACCTGAACCTGACCATCCCTTCTGGGATGGCCTTGGTTCGGGTTTGCTATGTAGCGATAAGAAAGTTAAAAACTTGCTCCGGCTCCTTCGGGAGCCGAGCTGGAACTCTAAGTAAATATGTTATATTAAATTGTTGGAATAGATTACCACAAAAATTGAGCCGTGTCAACAGGAATTTTTGAAAACAGGCTACTTTCGGCAGCTTGCAAGAAAAAATGATGGAAACTTTGGTAAAAAGAGAGGGCTGGATAGCTCGTTCTGTTTGCAACGGAATGCAAACTCGGAACTTTTCCGAGCAGAAAAACAACCGTCTGCTTCAAGTTGAGCTTGAAAACGGACGATCATTCTTGCAAAATGATTGTCAAATTTGGGAGGCGTTTTGAGCAGCCTCATAGTGCTAACAAGAGGTATCTTCACACGTATATATATCATTTTTGCGTTGCAAAATGCTTGCTGGGAAATCCCCAAGCCCTTGAACTGCATCCGATGGATGCAGGCTGTACATTTTTGCAAAACGTTCTTTCGGTGCTCCGTATGAAGCACGGAAAACGAACCCATTGAGGGACAAAAGCATCAGGTAGGGTCGGCAGGCTCCCCGGCTTCGATTTTTCCAAGGTACCGCCACAGGGTCGTGCGGCTGATGCCCAGCTGCCGGGCGGCGGCGGCGCGGTTGCCGCCGTGGGCGGCTACCGTCTGCTGCACCACCTCGCCGATGATGCTTTCCAGCGTGCGGGAGGTGTCGGTGCTGACCACCGCCGCCGGGTGCGCTGCCGGGGCGCTGCGCAGACTGCGCTCCTTGGAGAGCAGGTCGGCCACGCTGCTGCTGCGGATGTAGGGGCCGTTCGTCAGGGTGGCAAGGGAGCGCAGAAGGTTTTTGAACTGGGTGTAGTTGTTCGGCCACGGGTACTGCCGCAGCATCTCGATGGCGCGGGGCTCAAAGCCGGAGATCTGCTTGCCCAGCTCCAGATTCAGGCTGTTCAGGTACAAACTGGAAAGGGACGGGATCTCGTCCGAGCGGCTGCGCAGCGGGGGCAGCTCCAGCGTCAGTGCGCCCAGCCGCTCGATAAAGCGGCGGGAGACCGGGGAGACCGGCTCTTCCGGGCGCACCGAGCGGGAGAACAGCAGCCGTACCCGGCGGGCAAGACCGGTCTCCTCGATGGCAGCCAGCAGTTCGGCGCTCCACTGTTCCGGGATAGCCTCAAAGTTCTGGAAGTAGACCGTGTTGCCGTTGGCGTTCAGGGGCGAGGTATAATGGTTGAGCAGAAAATCCCATGATTTGTCGTTCATCAAAGCGCAGTTCGCCACCACGAGGGGGCGGTTTACCAGTGCGCTGTGCAGATAGAGGTAGCGGGCGATCTGCTCTTTGCCGGTGCCCGGCTCGCCGCAGATGAACAGGGGCTGACGCACGGCGGCAAGGGCGTTGATCTCGGCGTCCTGCGTGCCCATGGCACCGCTCAGGCTGTAAAAGCTGTTGGAGAAAAGATACTCGCACTCGCCTTGGTTCAGCGACCGCAGCCCCGGGCGGCTGGAATGCAGCGGGATGCGGGAGGGCACGCAGTAGAACAGATACCGCTGCACATTGTTCATCAGCAGCACCTGTGCTGTGATGCTGTACAGCTGGCTGCGCTCGGTGTAGTAGAACTTTAAGCTGCCCGTGGCAGGGATCTCCCGCAGATGGGTCTGCAAACAGCGGTGCAGCTCCGGGGAGATGTCCTTCATATTATTATAGAACAGGCTGCCGTCCGGCTCCATCACCACCACTCTGCCGCCCTGCTCCTGCGTGATGCTGCGCAGAAACAGGTTCTCCTGCCGCAGCTGGCCGAACCATGTGCTGATATTCACCGCCTGATCGATGGCGCTGTGCAGGCTCTCGATGCCGGAGGTGATCAGGAAGGCGTCAAAGCCCATCTCCCGGGCAATGGTGTGGGTGACCATATCACAGACCACCATCCGGTAGCCGCCCTGTTTGAGCCGCTCCAAGGTGTGGCGCACCTCCTCGGCACTGCGGACGGTGAGGATGTCCAGATCAAAGTTCAGCAGGCTGCAAAGGGTGTGGGCGGGCTCGGTGATGCTGGGAAAGCCCACGATGGCGTACAGGCTGGTGTAGTTCTCTGCCAGTTTCATGGTGCGCAGCACATCATACACCGAGATATGGATATCCACCACCGGCAGGTCGGTCACCTGCCGGATCAGGGTGGCGGTGCCGCCGCGGGAGATGATGCAGTCGTAGCTGTTGGGGGCCATGCGCTGCACGATGGCCTGTCCCTCTTCCAGATCGCCGGTGTACACCTCCAGCTCAACGTTGGGGTAGGCCTGCGCCGCCTGCTCCATGGCGGTGCGCATTCCGTCGTAGGGGGCAATGCCCAGAATGCGGGTGTGAGTCTCGACCATAAAATATCCCTCCGTGTTTCTCTTTGAAACTATTATAAACGGTCTGGTTCAAAAAGAAAACAGAATGTGGTTTCAAAATAGAACGCTTTTGCCAACAAAACAAAAAGAAAATTGAAAACGTGCTAAAATGAAACGCTTTTCCCGCTTGCGCCGGGTGCATTCCCGCGGCGGATACGGCATAATGAAAGCACAAAAACAAGTGAGGGGGCACGAACAATGCTTCGCCTGCTGATGATTGCAGATGATTTTACGGGTGCGCTGGATACCGGCGTACAGCTTGCGGCACACGGCATCCCCACGCAGGTCGTGGTGGGTCAGGCAGACCTTTCCGCGTGCAGCAGCACCGTGCTGGTGGTGGATACCGAAACGCGGCATCTGCCCGCCGCAAAGGCTGCAAAGGCCGTTGAAGAGCTGGCCCGCAGCGCGGTGGAAAACGGCGTGGGCTGCATCTATAAAAAGACGGATTCCGCCCTGCGCGGCAACATCGGCGCAGAGCTTGCCGCCCTGCTCAAAGCAAGCGGCGCACGCAATTTGCCCTTTCTGCCGGCCTTCCCGCAGATCGGACGCACCACAAAAAAAGGCGTCCACTACATCGACGGTGTGCCGGTGAACGAAAGCCCCTTCGGCATCGACCCCTTCGAACCGGTGCGCTGCGCCGAGGTGACAAAGCTGATCCATTTGCAGACTGAGATCCCCGCACAGAACCTGCGCCCCGGTGAGACGGCAGCGGACAAGACCGGCATTCTGGTGTATGACGCTGCAACTGCCGCAGATCTGGAAACCGCCGGGCGGCAGCTGTTCCAGAATGGAACACCCCCGGTGCTGGCAGGCTGCGCAGGCTTTGCCGCCTTTCTGCCGGAGCTGCTGGGGCTTTCGGACGGCAGCGTGGTCGAGACCCCGCAGCTGGACCCCCGGCTGCTGGTGCTCTGCGGCAGCGTGAACCCCATCACCCTGCGGCAGATGGACACCGCCGAAAAGGCAGGCTTTACCCGCCTGCGGCTGACCCCCCGGCAGAAGCTGGAACCCGGCTACTGGGCAAGCGCCGACGGCAAGGCTGCGCTGGCAGAAATTGAAGCCATGCTGGCAGCAAACCCCCGCTGCATCATTGAAACCAATGACGCCGGGGGCAACCAGCTTACCGCCGATTACGCCGCCGCTCGGGGCATTGACTTGGACGGCCTGCGGGTGGGCATTTCCGGCAGCGTCGGGCAGATGTTCGGGGCGCTGTTCGGCAGCGAACATCTGGGTACGCTGCTGCTCACCGGCGGCGACACCCTGCTGCAATGCATGAACAGCGTGGGCGCACGGGAGTTGGAACCGGTGTGCGAGCTGGAAAGCGGCATCGTGCTGGCGCGGTTCACCTATCAGGGGCGCACCCGCTACGTCATTACTAAGTCCGGCGGCTTTGGGCAGGAGGATCTGCTGGTGGAGCTGGCAGACCGCATTGCAAAGCATTGAGAATGGAAGCAGACAGCCCTTTGCGGCTGGAACGGAAGATAAATGTAACAGAAGGAGAACGACCATGACCTATGCAAAACTGCCCGGCCTGACTTGGGACGGCACCGTGTACGAGAACGAGGAGATGGGCACGCTGGAAGCCCTGCTGCCCACCGGCGGCTGGCCCACCGCCCACGCACCTGCCATGGTGGAGCTGCCCAATGGTGACCTGCTCTGCTGCTGGTTCGCCGGTACTTATGAGGGCAGCGCAGATGTGCACATCATCTGCTCAGTGCTGCCGCATGACGGTACCAAGTGGCTGGAGCCGGTGGATATCTCCGGCGACCCCACCCGCAGCGAGCAGAACCCCTCGCTGTTCTACGGCCCGGACAACGCTGTGTGGGCGATGTACACCGCCCAGCTGGACCGCGTAGAGGGTAAGGACAATATGCAGTTCACCGCTGTGGTGCGCTGCCAGAAGAGCACCGACGGCGGCAAAACATGGGGCGCTTACACCACCGTGTTCCCGGAGGAAGGCACCTTCTGCCGCCAGCCCATTCAGGTGCTGTCCAACGGCCGCTGGATCTTTGCCAACTGGCTGTGCACCGACTCTGCCGAGGGTCTGTCCGGCGACCCCACCGCTTTCCGCATCTCGGACGATGAGGGCAAGACTTGGCGCATGGTCATGATGCCCGGCAGCAACGGCCATGTCCATGCCAATGTCATCGAGCTGGAACCGGGGCATCTGGTGGCCTTTATGCGCAACCGCGAGGCCTACCGCATCCACCGCAGCGAGTCCTTTGACTGGGGCGAGACTTGGAGCGTGCCCGCACCCACCCCGCTGCCCAACAACAACTCCAGCATCAGCGCGGTCAAGCTGCAGAGCGGCCGCATCGCCATTGCCTATAACCCCACCTGCACCCCCAACCCCGTGCCCGGCAAGGCTGCATGGCCCGGCCTGCGCTGCCCGGTGGCGGTGGCGCTTTCGGAGGACGGCGGCCTGACCTTCCCCATCATCCGCTGGATGGAGCGCGGCGAGGGCTACATGGGCGATGAGAACAAGACCAACAACAAGCAGTACGAGTATCCCTACCTGATGCAGGGACGGGACGGCATGCTGCATCTGGCCTACGCTGCCCGCACCCGGCAGGGCATCAAGTACGTCCGTTTCTCGGAGCAGGACGTGCTGGGCGCAAAGCGGGAGACCGTGGGTCTGTATAACCCCACCGCAGCCCAGAGCCGCTGAAAAAGCTTTTCGAGAGTTTCATCCTTTTTATAGATTAGAACATCATTCAGGAGGTTGATCAGTATGCTGACCCAGTACAATCTTAAAATGCCGCACGCAGTTTACGGCGGCGAGAACGCTATGGACAATATCACCGCCATCATCAAGGCACGCGGCGCAAAAAAGGTAGCCATGTTTACCGATAAGGGCATTGAGGGCGCAGGCCTGTTTGCTCTGCCGGAAGAGGCCGTCAAGGCCTCCGGCGCAGAGTACTATGTGCTGGACGAGCTGCCCCCGGAGCCCAGCTACATGGCTGTGCAGAAGCTGGTGGACGAGTTCAAGGTCTCCGGTGCAGACCTCATCGTGGCCTGCGGCGGCGGCTCCGTGATGGACGCTGCCAAGCTGGCAAGCGTGCTGGTGACCGACGCCTACGGCGTGAAGGAGCTGCTGGATAACCCCGGCATGGCACAGAAGTGCGTGCCCATCGTGCTGATCCCCACCACCGCCGGTACCGGCGCCGAGGTCACCCCCAACGCCATCGTGGCTGTGCCGGAGAAGGAACTGAAGGTGGGCATCGTCAACGAGAACATGATCGCGGACTACGTCATTCTGGACGCCCGCATGATCAAGAACCTGCCCCGCAAGATCGCAGCCGCTACCGGCGTGGATGCGCTGGCACACTGCATCGAGTGCTTTACCAGCAACAAGGCCAACCCCTTCAGCGATCTGTACGCACTGGAAGGCCTTGACCTGATCCTGAACAACATCGAAAAAGCCTGCGATGACCCCGAGGCCATGGCAGAGAAGAACCGGATGCAGATCGCAGCCTACTACGGCG
>ERZ1106929.2628-NODE-2628-length-11542-cov-24.213023_pt1 | contig 11542 bp, 6 predicted proteins | sample MGYA00403662_ERZ1106929 | MGnify/ENA primary metagenome ERZ1106929 (study PRJEB35170, sample SAMEA104062442) | human gut metagenome | biome: human gut; feature: human-associated habitat; material: faeces | place: Denmark | collected 2013-02-20 ... | reverse complement strand
TGCCGGATAGGAACGGCAAAATTTTTTACACTTCTATTACTTCTTTATCACACATCAGTAAAGGCGCCGGGCATGACGGCGGTTGTGCTGGCACTTTTGGTGGGCTTATATTTTTTGATATCTGGTCTGCAACACAAGTCGGCGACAATACATTGTCAAAAGATTGCACAAACGCCCCCGCCCAAACAAGACCTTGTTGGGCGGGGGCGCTCATTTTACTCTTTTATTTATCTCTTGCCCAATCGGTACTTGAAATCTTCGTAGCCGAAGGACACGATGCTGCGGGTGGTGCCGCTGGCGGCGCGGGCAAAGATAGCGGGCAGAGGCATGCCGTTGAAGGTATTATTTTTGCAGGTGGTATAGATTGCCATATCGCCGAACACCAGCAGATCTCCCACGTTGGGAACGGCGTCCACGCCGTAATCCCCGATGACATCCCCGGCCAGGCAGGTCGGCCCGGCAAGGCGCACGGTGCAGGGCTTTTCTCCCGGTTCGGCTGCGGCAAACAGCGGCGGGCGGTAGGGCATTTCGATCACATCCGGCATATGGCAGGCGGCGCTGGCATCCAGAATGGCGATGGTTGTATCGCCGTTCTGCACCACATCCAGCACGCGGCTGAGCAGGAAGCCCGCGTTCAGGGCGCAGGCTTCGCCAGGTTCCAGATAGACCGTCACGCCCCAGTCCTGCTGGGCACGGGTGATGCAGCGTTCCAGCATGGCGATATCGTAACCGGGGCGGGTGATATGGTGCCCACCGCCAAAGTTGAGCCACTGCATCCGAGGCAGCAGGTCACCGAATTTTTGGGCCACAGCGTCCAGCGTCGTAGCCAGCGCATCGGAGTCCTGCTCGCACAGGGTGTGGAAGTGCAGGCCATCCAGCAAATTGGGCAGCGCGGGGTTCGCCGCTACTGCGGCGTTCCACTGGGCGCGGGTGGTGCCAAGGCGGCTGCCGGGGGCGCAGGGGTCATAAATAGCGTGGCCGTCCTGGGTGGAGCATTCCGGATTGATGCGCAGCCCCACGCTTTTGCCTGCCGCTTTTGCGGCAGGGCCGAACTTTGCCAGCTGGGCGGGGGAGTTAAAGACGATATGGTCCGCGTATTGCACCAGTTCATCCATTTCGTCCGCACGGTAGGCCGCACAGAACACATGGACTTCCTTGCCGGGCATCTCTTCCGCACCCAGGCGGGCTTCAAACAGGCCGCTGGCTTCGGTACCGGCCAGGTGTGGCGCCAGCAGGGGGTAGCAGTCATAATTGCTGAACGCCTTTTGGGCCAGCAGCACCTTGCAGCCGGTGCGCTGGGCCAGGCCGCCCAGAATTTCCGCGTTGCGGGTCAGGGCGTCTTCATCCAGCAGGTAGCAGGGGGTAGGCAGTTTTTCCAGTTCCGGCGGGATGGTTCCGCCGAGTGCCGCAAAAGGCGGCCGCATATCCCGCTGGTTCATCAATCCACCAGCACGGGGTTATGGTTTTCGCTGCGGGGCAGGCCGTACTTGTCCAGCGCATCCAGGAACGGATCGGGGTTGAACTCCTCAACGGTATATACGCCGGGCTTGGTCCATTCGCCGGTCAGCATCATCAAGGCACCGCACATGGCAGGCACACCGGTGGTGTAGCTGATGGCCTGACTGCCGACTTCGCGGTAGCATTCCTGATGGTCGCAGACGTTATAGATATAGTAGGTTTTATCCTTGCTGTCCTTTTTGCCGGTAAAGATGCAGCCGATGTTGGTTTTGCCCTTGGTGCGGGGGCCCAGGCTGGCGGGGTCCGGCAACAGGGCTTTGAGGAACTGGATGGGTACGATTTCCTGACCGTTAAAGTTGATGGGGGTGGTGGAGAGCATTCCTACATCCTCCAGGCAGCGCATATGGTCCAGGTAGCTCTGACCAAAGGTCATAAAAAAGCGGATGCGCTTGACGTCTGGCAGGTTCTTGCCCAAAGATTCAATTTCCTCGTGGTGCAACAGGTACATATCCTTCTGACCGACCTGGTCAAAGTTATATTCCCGCTTGATGCTCATAGCCGGGATCTCGACCCACTTGCCGTTTTCCATATAGCTGCCGGGGGCAGAAACTTCGCGCAGGTTGATTTCGGGGTTAAAGTTGGTGGCGAAGGCATAGCCATGGTCGCCGCCGTTGCAGTCCAGGATATCGATGGTGTCGATGGTGTCAAACTCATGCTTGGCGGCGTAAGCGCAGTAAGCCTGGGTAACGCCCGGGTCAAAGCCGCAGCCCAGCAGGGCAGTCAGGCCGGCATCCTCAAACTTTTTCTTATAGGCCCACTGCCAGCTGTAATCAAAGTAGGCGGAGAAGCCTGCTTCCTTGCAGCGCTTTTCATAGATAGCGCGCCATTCCGGGTCATCGGTATTTTCTGGCTCATAGTTGGCGGTGTCCATATAGTTGACGCCGCAGGCCAGGCAGGCATCCATGATGGTCAGATCCTGATAGGGCAGGGCGATGTTCATGACCAGATCGGGCTTGTAGCTGTTGATAAGATCGCACAGCTGCTGCACATCATCGGCATCCACCTGGGCGGTGGTGATTTTTGTTTTGGTGTTGGGGGCCAGCTTTGCCGCCAGGGCATCGCACTTGGACTTGGTGCGGCTGGCAATGCACAGCTCGGTAAAAACATCGCTGACCTGGCAGCACTTGGAGATGGCTACACTGGCCACGCCGCCGCAGCCGATAACAAGAACTTTGCTCATGATGGTACTCCTTTATGTTTTATTTGAGGCAACACCGCACAATTCCCGCCTTACGGCTTAAGCACCGCTCCGGCGGCTGCGGCACGGCATCTGCGTTGCCAAAATGCTCGATAATGTCGGGTTGCGGTACCCGCATCGTGCTTCGGGGGCAAAAGCCCCTCGCACTCTGCGACCGCTGCCCCTGCTTCGGTTCGCTGTTTCCGCCACTGGCGGCGCTCACCTTTGCAGCATCCAGTATTATCTGCGCTTTTGGCTTAGCAGCTGCCGCACCTCGCTCGCTGTATCGGTACTTAGAATTATGCGGTATTGCCTTGAATGTAGGGTGTACAGATCTTCGATCAGTCCAGCGCCAGCAGCAGCTCGCGCAGCACTTTGCAGGCAGTTGCGGTGGAAACGCCGCTCTGGTCCAGCATGGGGGCCAGCTCGTTCACATCCGCGCCGATGATGTTTGCTTTGGTTACGGTGCGGATGGCTCCCAGCAGCTGCAAGAAGCTGACTCCGCCCGCTTCGGGGGTTCCGGTTCCGGGGAATGCCGATGGATCCAGGCAGTCAAGGTCGATTGTCAGGTAAACCGGCACATTTGCCTGGCACAGCCAATCGGTCAATTCCTGCAGACCGGTGAAATCGAACTTGTGAATATCGGTATGGCGGGCGGCAAACTGGAATTCTTCCCGATCGCCGCTGCGGATGCAGAACTGGTGGATGCGGCCATCGCCCAAAAGGTCATGGCAGCGGCGCAGCACACAGGCATGGCTGAGCTGTGCGCCGAGATAGTCATCCCGCAGGTCGGCGTGAGCGTCAAAATGGACGATGTGCAGGTCGGGGTATTTTTTCACGGCAGCCCGCACAGCCCCCAGCGTGACGAGATGTTCACCGCCCAGAAGCAGGGGCAGCTTGCCATCCCGCAGGATTTCTGCCGCGCGGGATTCAATATCCACCAGAGCGCTTTCGCTGGAGCCGAAGCAGAGCTCCAGATCTCCGCTGTCAAACACGTTGCAGTCGGTCAGGTCTTTATCCTGATAGGGGCTGTAGGTTTCCAGGCCATAGCTTTCGTGGCGGATGGCGGCAGGGCCAAAGCGTGCGCCGGGGCGGTAGCTGGTGGTGGAATCGAACGGCGCGCCGTACAGCACAATGCCGGCGGTACGGTAGCTGCTGTCACAGCCGATAAAGTTTTCTACATTGCGGTGCAGCATCAACAGTCCTCCACTTCGCGCAGCATCTCTTCCAAAAATGCCGGCAGGTAAAACGCCCCGACATGCAGCCGGGTGGTGTAATAACGGGTGCGCATGTTCAGCGCATTCCAGGCGTCACCGTCCATATCATTGATGGGGTGGTATTTTTTGCTGGCAAAGCCGAAGAGCCAGTAGCCCGCAGCAAAGGTGGGGATGTGCGCCTGATACACCTTGCTGATGGGGAAGGTGCTGGCAATGCGCTTGTGGCTGCGCTGCATGGCGGTGGCATCCTCGGCATAGAAAGGGCTGCCCTGCTGGTTTACCATAATGCCGTCATCGCGCAGGGCGTTATAGCAGTTGCCGTAAAATTCGCGGGTGAAAAGCCCCTCCGACGGGCCGAACGGGTCGGAGGAGTCCACAATGATAAGGTCATATTCATCCTCACACTTGCGGATGAACTTGAGTGCGTTTTCGTAATAGATATGCACGCGGCGGTCATCCATACGGCAGGCGTTGCCGGGCAGGTAGGCGCGGCAAGCTTCAATAACCTGGGGGTCCATTTCCACCAGGTCAATGCGCTCCACACGGTCATAGCGAGTCAGTTCCCGCACAACGCCGCCATCGCCCGCGCCGATGACGAGGATGTCCTTTGCGCTTCTGTGCACCGACATCGGCACATGGGTGATCATTTCATCGTAAATGAACTCATCGCGCTCCGTCAGCATGACATTGCCGTCCAGCGTAAGCACCCGGCCAAATTCCGGCGTTTCAAAAATATCAATGCGCTGGTAGTCGCTCTGTTTGGAATAGAGCTGGCGGTTGACCCGGATGCTGTGCTTTACATCGGGGGTATGAAATTCCGAAAACCACATTTCCATTGTACAAACCTCCTTCTTAATGTGTATCTGAAAACAAAGAAAATGACGGATATTTCGCAAACACAAGCAGGATTTAAGGCAGAGAGCCGCAGGAATCCTTTGTGGATTCCAAGGCGCTTTAACGCAAAATCCCGCTGTGTTTGTAGAAATAGACTAAATTTTCGACTTTTCAGATATACCTTAGTCCTATCTGAAACGTCAAAAAGCTCGTCTGTTTCAGTAAACACAGCCGGATTTTGTGCTTGCGAAAGATCCGCTATTTTCGTTGCTCTCAGATGCACCTCAGGAGCTGGCGCAGATAGAGATCGGCAATGGGAAACCGGGAATCAGGGGCAGGGCAGGGGGGACAAAAAAGCGAATGGCATATCTGCAGCAAACCCGCACCCCGTTGTAAAGGGAGAACGGCGTCCCGTTGGCGGGCGTGCAATCCACCAAACCCGCACCCGCCGCCGCAAACACCGCAAACCGTTTGCAGGGGCGCGGTGTACCCATCGCGCCGCAAAAAAAACGGGAACCGTGCGCCGCAAACCTGCCATCCCTCCCACAAGGCGCTCACCCAGCCGCCAGGCCCCGCCACAAACAGGCGCATGCGAAACAAATAATTGCGCAAAAACAGGGTAATGTAGCAAAAAAGGCGAATTTTGCTGCAAAGTTGCGCTCTGTGTGCGCAGAGGATCATAAACGCGCGGTCAAAGTATATAAAAATGACCGCTGCCAAAAAGAAAATCAGGAATAAATTATACAAAGGCTTTGAATACATTGTATAATTGGAGGAAAACGCAATCAGTAAAAGTGCTGAAAAACAGGAATTTACGTGGATTGTATTGCCTTTCTGGTATAAAGGTGCTATACTTTAACACTGAAAAGTAAATGCGCAATGAGAAGACTCGATGCGGTTTTTTTTTGAAAACAACATGGCAACGGTTGCGCAAGTAAAAGAAGCTGGCTTCCTTTACTCTTTCACAGGGATCCCCTGTGGAACAATGTGCTTTCATCAAGCCAGCGCGAAAGACGGGTGAGCAGATTGAATAGAACAGGAAAAAACACAACAGGTTGGGCGCGCCGGCTGACAGCGCTGCTTGTCACCGCTTGCCTGGTTATGGCAATGGCCCTGCCTGTATACGCCGAGGTGGATCTTCTGCCCGACGCACCTGACGAAGTAGAGCTGCTGGAGGATGAGCAGGGAACGGCCTCCGGGGAGGATACCGTTCCGCCGGAGCAGAACGCCGCCACCCCGGTGCCGGATGCCGCCACCCCGGAACCGGAACAAAGCGCCGAGCCGGAGCAGCCCGCCCCGACCGAAACGCCGGAGCCCACGGCAGAACCCACCCCGACCCCGGAACCGGCAGCCACCGCAACCGCCACCCCTGTGCCGACCGTGACCCCCACCGCCACCCCGGAACCGACCGAACAGCCGCAGAAGATGTACGCCGCAAAAAGCGTGGATAACGTGCAGGCAGCTAGTGAGCCGGAAGCGGCAGAAGGATTCACGGTTTACTTTGTCGTTCCGAATACGATTAATGGGGTGACCGTTTTAGCTTCCCATGAAATTAGGTTTAATGTAAAAACTGATGAAACCCCGGGCAATTCTAATGATGGTGCGTGGTGGCATACGCATACAATGGAGCCGACTGGATGGGAAACAAATGGACATAAGATTTATGCCGTTAAGAATTGTAAAGATATACAAGGAAAAAAATTTCTAGAAATACAGTTCCAGTTATACGAGGGTTCTGATTGGAAAGGAGAGATTAAGCTAAATAATAACCTGGGTCCTATAAGCGAATACAACAACAAAATGTATGATCCAACTACTAATAATGGTGAATGGACAGACAATCCCGTCCTGAAGGAGCATACATACTATGCAGGCAAACTCATCAAGTTCGAAAACCGCAGTACAGCTGATTTAACGAACGTAAAGGCAAATTTCTATATCCCTGATGAAAATGGAAACTTAAAACCGGTTGATGATGGCTCAGAAGCTAAACCTGTTCCTAAGGGAAAATTCGTTACTTTTACCATCCCAAACGTGGCATGCTCTTATGTTCAGTTTACATGGAATGAGGGCGGCAAAAGCAAATACTATAACTTCTATAACGAATCTGTTAGTGGTAATGATAAAGAATCCTTTATATACAGTGAAACAAGTAACTGCTTTATCTATACTGACGCAGACAACGTAAGATGGGGTATAGAAAACTCTTTCCGTATCTATTACGATGCTACTTTCTCAAAGATGGCATTGACGGGAGATACCGGCGACTATTCAATCCCCAAAGCCAATCAAAGTATGGTTTACTACGGCTTAAAAGGAGATGGCCAAGAAAGCAAATACGGCACAATGAGCCGGATTGAGGGCACAGATTACTATGTAGCAGATGTGCCGGATGGCTATACCCAAATCGTATTCGCTTCGCATCAGTTGAGTAGCGATGATATCACTACAACATGCGGCGACACTACAGGTTGGGAAGACATCCCTGAAAACTATAAGGATACGGAACAGTGCTTCTATGCGGATACGAATGACGATGCAGTATATAGCAATGGCCAACGTGGCGGCTACTGGGCTCCAAAAGACACCAAGCGTGATGCCGAAACGTGGAAGAATGCTGGCAAAGTAGTAGATATTGCACCCGCTGATTTTACGGAAGTACCAGACACAAAATATGTTACCAGTACGCTGTATGACTATTATACAGACTATGAACTAAATGGAAATAATAGAGATAATTATAATAGTACATATTATACACCGGGAGAAGGAGGCGGATTTGCAAGTCAAAGAAGCTGGGTTACGTTCCGTCAGTTTGACAGAGCACTAAGCGATTATTACAGTAACTGCAAAGCACAATATCCGATTTATACAGGCCATTTCCAACCTACTTATTCAAACTGGGGAATTACATTTGAAACCATCAGCGCTGCATTGAATCTTTGGGGGTTTAATAAAGACTTCGAAAATAAAAATCGCTTCATGGCAATCAATAACTCCACAATCAATGAAGATGGAAGTGGTACACGTTATGACTATGCCTACCAAGGCCTGGTCAAAGACAAAACCTCCACAGGCGATGCAACAGGTGAGCCGCTGCTGAAAGATACAACAACAACAGTAGAACCGCACTTCAACAAAGAGTTCCTGAGCGGCACGAACACCAAAAATGCAAAGCTTGGCGATGTGTACGACAACGTTGCGTTCCCCTTTACCAAGAGACAGATTTTTGATGAGGATCAGGGCGTTGATTACTGGTACTTTGACAGCCAGGATACGACCCTGTACCTGAAACAGGATTCCACCACGGAGCAATATTTCCTGAAATCAAGCACAGAGAACCGAGAACGGTCACGCAATCTTGATTCTAACTCCGCACAAAAATCAATAAATAAAAATGGACAGTCAGTCAGTTCCTATGGTTACTTCCCGTTCAACGAAACCGCAACTGCGGGCCGGGCTTCTACCTACAATTACGGCTTTGGCACCAAGCTGCAGATGGATTTTACCCTGACGGATGACGGTATGGTGGAAACCAATAAGATTGGTGAAGACAATAAAAAGGTAAAAACCAACATCAAGTTCTTCTTCTCCGGTGACGATGACGTTTGGGTATTCATTGATGGCAAGCTGGCGCTTGACGTTGGCGGCGCCCATGGTAAGGTTTCCGGCCTGCTGGAATTTGGCGAGACAGAAGATGAAAAGAGTAATAATGTAACAGCCTATGTCAGTAGGGTCAAAACAGGCGGAACGTCAGATAAAGATAAAGATGAAAAAAATGGCAATTCCGCTGTCAAGACCGTGAAATATAATAACGAGGACATTTATTTCTACGCGCAAGGCACTACTCTTCCACTCGACAAAGGCCAAAAGCACACCCTTACCATGTACTACATGGAACGCGGTATGTGGGAGTCCAACATGGCAGTGGCGTTCAACTTCCCGGATAATAACGAGCTGCAGGTTCAAAAAGAAGTCGATCTGACCAACGTTACTGATGAGGACTTCAAAAACTGCTTTAAAAACCAGAAAATCTTCAACTTCACCATCCAGAACCAGGCAACCCATTATGGAGAAAAAGAGGCCGCTAAACCGAATCCAAGCGATACCCAAAAGGTGAATTTGACTGCGACTGGTAACAAGATTGAACCCGCAACCCCAGGAAAGAAAGATGACTACATTTTCGAGTTGGTTAAAAACCCCTGGCCAGATTCCAAGCCGGATTCCGGGCAAGATCCCGGGCAAGATACCGGGCAAAATACCGAACAGGTCCTTCACTGGTACGCACGCTATATGGATACGCAAAGTGCAGCGCGTGAGAAACGTCGTGGCATCCTGACGCTGGGAAACCCCATCAATATCGAAAACATGCGCTTCCTTACGTTCCAGGTTTACGTTTCCCAAAAAGATGGTAGTGACCTTTCCCTCAACAACCTGTATCTGGAACTGCTGGATGAAAAAGGCGTCCAAAAAGGCAGCCTTGGCACAACAGGCATTAACGGCGCAACGTATGGCTCGGTCGAAGTGACGACAGACCAATGGGTCACCGTAAAGCTGGACCTGCACAAGATGAAAGAGCGGGACGGTTTTAGCGACAACGTCAAAACCATCCGCGTGGGCGATAACTATAACCGCAACATCTATTTCAGGGACTTTACCTTCATTCCCAAAGCGGTGCCAAGTAAGATGACCGGCTTTACAACCGATCAGAAGGAAATCCCGGATTACGGCTCCGCCGAAAGCGGTCATTTGGAAAACGCCGAAAACGCACAGTACACCTCCAGCAATGACACAGACACCCAGTTGGTGGACAAGGACGGACGCTTTGTTCTGGAAGCTGGAGAAACCGTTACCTTCAGCGACCAGTTCCGCCGCGGCAGCTACATTTCGCTCAAAGAGGAACTGAACGAAAACCTGTACGACACCAAATGGACGGTGTGCGAGAACGGGAAGGAGGTTGAGTCGATGAGCGGAGGTAAGAGCGTAAGTCTTTTGGATCCAGCACCTCCGTTAATCGAGCAGAAGGGAAGCGGCCCCGATGATGGCCGAACGGAAAAGATTACGTCTGAGACGGAACAAGAAAGCGGCAATGTTCAAAACATTTATAACGGACAGAAGCCCACTACCGCTAACACCATCGTCTTCCGCTCCTATAAGGACCCGGACGAAACAAAATCCACGCTGACAAAGCTAAAGGTAAAATACGTCAACACCGTCAAAACCGGCGGGCTGAAAATCCAAAAGAAGGCCGCAGAGGGCGAAACCTTGACCGGAACCTACACCTTCAAAGTTACCTTTAATGATGTTGGCGGTGCTGGTCTGGAAAAAGAGGACATCATAAGGTATGTTGAGATCGACATGACCGATGAGAAAAAATACCCAGACCACACCGTGACCATCACCGGCATCCCCGTTGGCACCCGCTATACCATCGAGGAAGTTACACCGCTAGATGGTTCCAGGCTGCAAAGCGTAACTGTTCCGAAAGGTTGCGATTCCGCCGATGTGATCGACAACACCGTGGAAGGCGTGATTAAGGAGCCAAACACCTGCCCAATTACCGCAATCTTTACCAACACCCGGCGCACACTGATCAACATTGAGTTCGATAAGCTCTGGAAAGATGCAAATGGTAAGGACGATCTTAGCACTGCGAAGCAGCCGAAACAAATCTACATCCAGCTCCAGCGCCGCCTGGCAACCAGCACAAAAGATGATGACTGGACACCGGTAAACTACGGCACGAAAGCCTATGTTACCATTACCCCCGATGATAATAATGGCTGGAAGCATACCTTTAGCGGTTTGGATCAGCGCCAGGTTGGCGAAACCAACACGAACTACCAATACCGCATTGTGGAAGGTACGGTGGATAAGGCTGGCAACTTTACCGCGGTAAAGCCGAACGAAACCATTACGATTAACGGCAATACGTATGTTGTAACGGCTGAAGCTGAAGCGACAGCAAACAGCGAAACGAACAGCGCGGGCAGCTCAACAGACAATACAGCCACAGTGACCCCCGATGGAACCATCACCGGCGGCAGCGGCAAGATTGTGCTGACCAACACGCTGCAGAACCCGAAGTTTGTACTGGATATCATCAAGAAGGACGCGGAAAAAGACGAAAAAGGCAATGACGTGCCCTTGAGTGGTGTTGAGTTCAAGCTGGAAAAGCTGGTCGAAACAACCGAAGGAAAAACGCAGGTAGATACTACCTATACCGGTACAACGAACGACAACGGCAAAATAACCCCGAACCCGTTCACAGATCTGAAACCCGGTACATACCGCCTGACGGAAACCAAGGCACATCCGGGGTACAACCTGTTGGCACAGCCAATTAAGATCCAATTTACCCAAGACGGCAAGTGTTATATTGATGGGCAGTTAATTCCGGACAAAGAGCTTACGCAGTCCGACAACACCTACACCATGACCCTTACCGTTCTGAACCGTAAAACGCCTGAGCTGCCCCACACGGGTGCAGACGCGCCAAGCCTGTGGCTGCTGATCGGCATGCCGCTGGCGGTGGCAGGGCTGTTGATATTCACATTCCGCTACAACAGGAAAGGGGGCCGGCGACATTAACCATCCCCCGGAAACCCAGCAACCCCCAGGATACAGGGCCTGCCCGCCCGTGCGCGCCCGTTTACGGCAGGGCGCAGCCATAAGCCGGGGTGTGTAACTGAAAAGCGGAAAATATCGCCTATTTCTATAAGCGCAGCCGGATTTTGTGCTAAGGCAACACCGCACAATTCCCGCCTTACGGCTTAAGCACCGCTTCGGCGGCTGC
>ERZ1106929.2618-NODE-2618-length-11595-cov-4.417331_pt1 | contig 11595 bp, 9 predicted proteins | sample MGYA00403662_ERZ1106929 | MGnify/ENA primary metagenome ERZ1106929 (study PRJEB35170, sample SAMEA104062442) | human gut metagenome | biome: human gut; feature: human-associated habitat; material: faeces | place: Denmark | collected 2013-02-20 ... | reverse complement strand
ATCTATGGTGAAGCATAAATATAATATATATATTTATATACTATACCTCGTTCACACGCTCGTCTATTATATATTATAAAGCCCCTGTTGTCAACACTTTTTTAATAATTTTTTTAGAATTTTTGCGTTTTTAAGAATTTGTAATTTTTAACAAAATTTACGCTTAAATTTCGTCAAAACTGCACAATAAAAAATATGGTGCAAGCGATAAGTGAATATCTGCTTGCACCACAATATATTGATTGTTTGTTTGCCTCTTTAATTATTATGTGTTTAATTTTACAATTCTTCGAGCATATCCTCGGCGAAGATTGCATAGCCCTTTTCGGGTGAATCAACAATTACGTGAGTAAGTGCGCCGACAAGCTTGCCGTTTTGAATAATCGGCGAGCCGCTCATACCCTGCACTATTCCGCCCGTTTTATCAAGCAGGCGCTTATCCGTAATCTTTACAACCATATTTTTGCCTTTTTTATTTTCACGATAAGAAATACGTGTTATTTGCGCATTATAAAACTGTGGCTTGCCCAAATCGGTTGTGCAAAGAATTTGAACAGGGCCTTTGACAATTTCATCATTTGAGGCGACCTCATATTCATAAGTGCCATTTAAATCGCAAGTGTATTTGCCGAAAATTCCGCTTTGGCAATTCTTTTTAAGTGTACCGATTGTATCATTTGTAAATTCGCACGCAAGCGAGCCTGCCTCTCCGGCACGGCTTTTATAAATTTTTGTTACATTCGCCTTTACTGCTTCACCGTCCAAAATCGGCATAATTTCATTTGTATCGACATCGGTTATCGGATGGCCGAGCGCAGCAACACAATTAGTTGATTTATCATAAAAGGTAACTGTTCCCACTCCTGCCGTTGAGTCCCTGACCCATAAGCCGACCTTGTAGCACCCCTGCGCCGAGGAATAAGCAGGCTTTAAAGAAAACTCTTTATAATTTCCGTTTCGCTTAACCTTGATATTGTATTCCTTGCCGTTATTATCATTAAGTATATCTGTCACACTCGTGGCAGAATACATTTTTTTACCGTTTATTTCAACGATTATATCGCCCTTTTCAAGCCCTGCCTCTTTAGCAGGATTGCACTTGCCGCTGTCGGTTTCAACGTCACGAATACCGACGATAATCACTCCGTCGGTATAAAGCTTAATTCCGAAGCTTTCGCCGCTAACATTCACTTTTTTAGCTTTCTTTTGAGTAACACTTGCCGTTTTAACGGGAATTATTCCCAAAAGCTTAATGTCGTTTTCACTCGGCGATACCTTGGAATTATTCTGAAAATCGACCTGATAAAGCGAACTGTCACCAAGCCAATAAATGCTTTTGTATTCAACTCTTTTGTTTGAATAAGCAGTTATTTTATCAGGCAAAACAAAGTTGCCGAACGCAACAAGAGAATAAATTATAACAAGGCATAACGCAAAAATTCCGTCAATAATTCGTATAGCTTTTTTCATAATACCACCTATACTATTATTGACAGAATTTTAATAAGTATTTTTATTTTATTTATCTTCTTTTAATTGCTTTTTGAAAATCAAGCGGAATATAAAGCGAACGAACGGACCTGCGTAGAAAAGCTGCCAGCAAAGTGCCATAGGAAAATTGCGAACACAAATTCTACAAAAATTAGGAATAATATGTGCGGCGTCCTGAAAGCTGAAAAGAAGACTTGCAATAAAGCTCATAAGCGGGCACATAAAAGCAACCGTAACACTTGAAATCATAACAGTGATTAAAAAAGGATTGGTACTTTTCGGGTCAAAATGCTTAAAGGTAATTTTTTGAGCAAGCTTACCCACGGCAAAAAATTCAAGCAAAAAGCCGATTACGCCCATAATAGGAAGCTCGTGAAGCGCTAAAAGAAAAATATCGTTACCAACACCATTATCAAAAGCAATATTGTAACAAACCATTGCATAGACCATAACGATTACCATTATGATTGTAAAAATAAAATCTTGAAACTTAGTTTTTGGCATAAAAAAATCTCCTTAATAATAAAAAATTCAACTCAATAAATTTGTGTTGTTCGTTATCATTACGGAGAATGTGCGTTTCCAATATTAACCTAATATTCAGTTGTTCAAAGTGACGTGATTATAACAAATATAAATCAAAAAGTCAAGAAAAAAATCCGACAGACGAAAAACCAATGAGCAAAACTTTAGGGTAGGAGCAAACCCCTACCCTAAAAAATACTTCATATTTCGTTTTATTTTATCACTCGGTTAAATTGAAACCTCGTGAGCAACATTATAAAGATTCATATCAATAGACTTCTTCATATTAAGAGCCTCAAAGATATCGTAATCAACAACGTCTTCCTTTTGAGCGGCAACAACACGATTGCCGATATTATTCATAAGAAGCTTAACGGCATAGTTACCCATACGTGTAGCAAGAACTCTGTCCTTAGCAGTAGGAGAGCCGCCACGCTGAATATGACCGAGAACGCAGGCACGTGACTCAACGCCGGTCTTAGCCTCTATTTCCTTAGCAAGGTCATGAACATCAACGTCGACACCCTCGGCAACAATAATAATAAAGTGTTTTTTGCCTGTTCTCTGAGTTTTTTCCATACGTTCAATAATATGCTCTTGGACATCGTATTCAACTTCAGGAATAAGAATAGAAGTAGCACCGCAAGCAATACCTGCATTAAGTGCAAGATAGCCTGCCTTTCTACCCATAACTTCAACAACAGTACATCTGTCGTGCGACTCTGTTGTGTCACGAACACGGTCAACCATTTCCATAATAGTATTAAGGCAGGTGTCATAACCGATAGTATTATCACAGCAAGCAATATCGTTATCAATAGTGCCCGGAAGTCCTACGCAAGGAATACCTCTTTCGCTAAGATCTCTTGCACCACGGAACGAACCGTCGCCGCCTATAACAACAACGCCCTCAATACCGTGCTCCTGGCAGGTACGAACTGCTTTTCTAAGACCTTCTTCCGTAGCAAACTCAACCGAACGAGCAGAGTAAAGGATAGTACCGCCACGATTGATAATGTCTGATACGCTTCTAAGGTCCATTTCAATGAAATCTCCGTTGATAAGACCGTTGTAGCCACGAACTACACCGTAAACCTTAATTCCGTTTTCGCATGCTGTACGTACTACCGCACGAATAGCTGCATTCATGCCCGGTGCGTCGCCGCCGCTTGTTAATACCGCAATTGTTTTCATAATTATGTCCTCCTATATAATAATATAGACTAAAACAAAATAATCTTTATTTAACTTATATATCTTGTTTATTTTATATTTTTTCAAGAAAAAAGTCAAGTATTGTCGTAAAATTAATGAACAAAAACTACATTCTCATCGCCAAGTATCCTTTTTAATTCCTTAATTTCGGTATTATTCACCTCAACAAAACACTCCCTCGGCTGCAAGGCATACCTTTTATCATCGGTATAATAAAAATAAAGAGGAATGTTCCCGTCAAAAATATCAGTCACTCGTTTTGCAAGTGCTATATTTTCATCATTTTCATTCTTAAAGCGCAGATAAAGAGCCACCTTTTTTCTTTTGTGATTTTCATTTTTCGCCTGTTTGCTGTTTTGAATAGGCTTATTTTTATATTTTCCGCTTTCAAAATCAGCTTGAGTAGGTGCGCTGTCTATTGAATAAGCAAGTATTTTAGCATCCTTTTCTTCCTCAAGTGAGAGGTTTCCTGCAATAGTTATTATACTGCCGTCATAAAGAAATTGTGCGTACTTTTCAAGCGCTTTTGCAAAAACGATAACCTCAATTGAGCCGTACAAGTCCTCTACGGTTACAAAAGCCATTGAAGCGCCGCTTCTCGTTTGCTTAAGAATTACACGAGTAACAATGCCACAAGTACGCACAAAGGTTTTATCCTTGTAAATACTCATATCGTCATTTGCACTTTCCAAAAGCTCGCCTATATTAGCAAATCCGAGTTTTTCGCACAAATCGGAATATTTATCCATAGGGTGACCGGAAAGGTAAAGTCCCGTCATTTCCTTTTCCATTTTCAAAAGCTCAGCCTTAGGAAATTCATCAACATTCGGAACATCAAATTCAAGCGGAGAATCATTACCGCCGAGTTCAAAAAAACCAACCTGACCGTAGCGTGTGCTCTGCCTGTAATTTTCAATATTGGTGGCAATTGACGGCAAAGCCTGAAGCATTTGGCGACGATTTAATTCAAAACAATCCATCGCACCGCATTTAATAAGACTTTCAACTGCACGACGATTAAAATGCCTATCCTGCATACGAAGGCAAAAGTCAGGCAAATCCTTAAAATCGCCGTTTTCTCTTTCTTTAACTATATCGTCAACAAATTCCCGTCCGACATTTTTAATACCCAAAAGCCCATAGTTAATCACCCTGCCATTCGGCGTGAAGCCTTGCATAGAAGTATTGATATTTGCGCTTGCAAGACGAATACCAAGCCTTTTGCACTCTGCCGTATATCGTGCAATTTTGTTTGACTGATCAAGAACAGACGTCATTAAAGCCGCCATAAATTCTGCCGGATAATAGCATTTCAAATATGCAGTTCTATATGCCACAAGTGCATAACAAGCGGCGTGCGACTTATTAAAAGCATATTTTGCAAATTCCGACATTTGGTCAAAAATAGTATTAGCTACAGAACTTGAAATGCCGTTTTTTTCACAACCCGAAACAAAAGCGGTACGTTCTTTTTCCATAACATCAATTTTTTTCTTGCTCATGGCACGGCGAACAATATCTGCCCTGCCATAGGAATATCCCGCAAGCTCACGGAATATTTGCATAACCTGTTCCTGATAAACCATACAGCCATACGTATTTTCAAGTATTGGTTTAAGCTTATCGGTTATATATCTCACTTTTTGGGGATTATGTGAATTTTCTACAAAGGTGTCGATTTGATTAGCCGGACCGGGACGGTAAAGCGAGGTAGCAGCGATTAAATCCTCAAGCCTTGTCGGCTTCAAATTCATAAGCATACGCTTCATTCCGCTTGACTCAAACTGAAAGACGCCCTCTGTCTGCCCTCTTGCGAAAAGACTGTATACCTTTTTATCATCAATAGGTATTTCGTTAATATCAATTCCCGCTGCCTTGCTTGCGTCATTAATAACAGTCAATGTGCGAAGCCCAAGAAAATCCATTTTAAGAAGCCCAAGTTCCTCAAGAGAAGTCATAATGTATTGAGTAACCGGCACTCCGTCATTAGTTGCAAGCGGAACATAAGAACTTACAGGGTCGTGAGTAATAACAACGCCTGCCGCATGGGTAGACGTATTTCTCGGCATACCCTCAACCTTTTTTGCGGTTTTGATAAGCTCGTTTATCTGCTCATTTTCCTGCATAAGATTTGAAAGTTCTTTAGACTTTTTAACAGCCTCGTCAATCGTAATATGAAAATCGTTAGGTACAAGCTTTGCAACAGCATCAACAGCGGCATAAGGCATACCCATAGCCCTGCCTACATCACGGATAGCTGCCTTTGTTGCAAGAGTGCCAAACGTAACAATCTGAGCCACGTGATCGGCGCCGTATTTATTAGTTACATAATCAATAACTTCGCCACGTCTGACATAGCAAAAATCTATATCAAAATCGGGCATAGAAACACGCTCCGGATTTAAAAATCTTTCAAAAAGAAGATTATATTTCATTGGGTCGAGGTCGGTTATTTCCATACAATACGCCGCAATTGAGCCTGCGCCCGAACCTCTGCCGGGGCCTACGGGGATTTTTCTGCTTTTTGCAAACGACACAAAGTCGGCAACTATGAGGTAATAATCCGTATAGCCCATTTTTTCTACTGTTTCAAGTTCATATTCAAGGCGGTCATAATATTTTTCAGGCGGATTTTCGCCGTATCTTTTTTTCATACCGTTCATACAAAGCATTTTGAAATATTCAAAATGGTCCATATTATTCGGTGTTTCGTAATAAGGGAGTTTAGTGTGGCCGAATTCAAAATCGAAATTGCACATATCGGCAATAATCTGCGTATTATCAATTGCCTGCGCAGTATCGGCAAAAATTCCCCTCATCTGCTGCTCGCTCTTTAAATAAAACTCATCTGCATGAAATTCGAGTCCCGTATCATCGCCGATAGTTTTATTAGTCGCAATACAAATAAGCACCTGCTGAATTTTAGCATCTTGCTTTTCAATATAATGAACATCATTTGTGGCAACAAGAGGAATCCCCGTTTCTCTCGAAAGGCGCTTTAGTCCCTCGTTGACTATTGCCTGCTCGTTAATCCCGTGATTTTGAAGTTCCAAGTAATAGTTTCCTCTGCCGAAAAGTTCATCATACCACAAAGCGACACGTTTAGCTTTATCATAATCCTTTTGAAGCAACGCCTGCGGAATTTCACCTGCAAGGCAAGCAGAAAGGCAAACTAAACCTTCACTGTATTTTTCAAGCAAATCATGGTCAATTCTCGGTTTGAAATAAAATCCTTCGGTATACGATTTTGACACCATTTTTATAAGATTTTTATATCCCTTTTCATTTTTGCAAAGCAAAACAAGATGATTGTATTCCTTGTCAAGCACCTTGTCCTTATCAAACCTCATTCTCGGCGCAACATAAACCTCGCAGCCTATAATAGGCTTGATGCCTTCTTTTTTGCAAGCCTTATAAAAATCAACAGCCCCGTACATATTACCGTGGTCGGTAATAGCAAGAGACTGCATTCCAAGACTCTTTGCACGTGAAACAAGCTGCTCGATACGGCAAGCGCCGTCAAGCAAAGAAAACTCGGTATGAGTGTGCAAATGAGTAAACATATTATCGTTCCTTTTATTATATATTAATTAACTGATATACCATTATAATTCCTTAGCTATTTCAACTATTTTCTTTAATCTGTGGTTAACTCCCGAACGTGAAAGACCGCTGAGTTTTGAAAGTTCCGCAAGGGAAGCTTCAGGATTATCTTGCCTCAAAACAGCCATTTCCTTAAGGTCGGGCTTAAGAAAATCAAGTCCTTTTTTCTCCTCAATTTTCTCGATAGCAGCGCTTTGCTCCCAACTTGCTTTAACCGTTCTCTCAATATTTGCGGTTTCGCAATTTGCCGCTCTGTTAGCCTTATTTCTGAAATCCTTAACTATTTCAACGTTCATCATATCAAACATTGAAGTGCTTGCTCCCATAATATAAAGACAATCTTCAATAGCCTCACTGTCTTTAAAATATACTATATTATATCCCTTTCTGTTAGCGGTTTTAGGCGCAAGGTCAATTTCCTCCAAAAGAGTAACAAGACTTTTTGAAAGATTCAAAAACGCAACAGTAAACTCCAAATGATAATCCTTATTTGGGTCAGACGCCGTGCCGCACGAAAGGAAAGCACCTGCCAAAAACGATTTTTGACAGTTTTCACAATCAAAATTAGAATGATTGATTTTTAAACTGCCCTTACTCTCGTGGCCGAAAAAAGCAAGCACTTTTTCGCACTGTGCCTTATCATTAATCATAACTGTGTGGCTTTTACCGCCCGGCGAAGTCTTAACATCGCATTTAATATTGCAATATTTTTTTATAAGAAAAGCATATCTAATTGCGATATCCTTATTTTCGGTTTGAACACCGACGCCGTAGCTCGAAAAGCTTTTGCCGAAAATACACATTCCGTAAAGGAATGCCTTTTCGCAGCACGTGCTGTCATATTCAATTTTTAAAAGTTCATTTTTAACCTGTTGTGAAAACGACATTATTTTCTATCTATATCCCTGTGACTTACAGTTACATTATCCCATTTTTTTGAAAAATAATCCTTAAGAGCTTCGGCAAAAGCAACACTTCTGTGATTGCCGCCCGTACAACCGATTGCAAAAACAATCTGGCTCTTGCCCTCTCTGATATAAAGAGGATTAAGAAAATCAAGAAAATCAATAAGCTTCTTTAAAAGCTCCTTTGACTCGTCAAACGAGAACACAAAATCCTGAACTTCCTTATCAAGACCTGTTTTATTTCGCAAGCTTTCATTCCAGTAAGGATTAGGAAGGCATCTTACATCAATAACAAAGTCTGCGGAATTAGGCACACCGTACTTAAATCCGAATGACATACAGTGGATATTCATATATTCCTTTGCATCGCCCAAAAGAAGTTCGGTAAGCCTTGCACGAAGTTGGTGCGTATCAATTGAAGAAGTGTCAATAATATGGTTTGCCTTTAATCTTAACGGTGCAAGAATTTCCCTCTCATAATCAAGTGCATTTTGAATATTGCCGTTGAATTTATCTGCAAAGGGGTGTTTTCTGCGAGTAAGCTTATAACGCTTGAGCGCCTCTGTATCGTTAATATCAAGATAAACAATCTTAGCTGTATATCCATATTGCTCCACATTATCAATACTTGAAATAATTTTTTCAAAAACATGACCGCTTCTTACGTCAACAACCATTGCGACCTTAGGATAATATTCGCTGTTATTTGCGAGAAGTCCTACAAAAGTAGACATAAGCTCAGGCGGCATATTATCAATGCAATAATAACCTGCATCCTCCATAAAAGCCATAGCGGACGATTTGCCGGCGCCGCTGACACCTGTTATAATTACAAGTTCCTTACTGTTATCCATATATGTTTTCCCCTTTTATTTTGTAACCCTGATTTCCATTTCAAGCTTTACGCCTGTTTCTTCCATTACCTTATCACTGCAATATTTGCACAAATCAAGCACGTCCTTACAAGTTGCGCCGCCCTTGTTTATCACAAATCCTGCGTGCTTTTCGCTGACCTGCGCACCGCCCACGCTCTTGCCTTTAAGATTGCACTGCTCAATCAATGCGCCTGCAAAATATCCCTCAGGACGTTTAAACGTTGAGCCTGCCGACGGATATTCAAGTGGCTGTTTTGCCCTTCTCCTGCCGATAAGGTCGTCCATTTTTTCTTTAATTTCCGATTTTTCGCCTTTTTTTAACTTAAGGTAAAGCCCTGTTATAACGGCGCCGTTATCATAATAAGCGCTGTGGCGGTAAGAAAGTTTCAAATCGTCATTTTCAAGAAATCCTCTATCGCCGTTTTTATCAATATGCTCACACTTATAAAGCACATCTTTCATTTCCCCGCCGTAAGCACCGGCATTCATAAATGCCGCACCGCCTGCCGAGCCGGGAATGCCGTAAGCAAATTCAAGCCCTGAAAGAGAATGCTCATAAGCAAAGCGGCAAAGTGCAATAAGCTTAGCCCCCGCTTTTGCATATATAGTTTCATCATCAATAAGCTTTATTTGCGAAAAAGGCTCACCGAGTATTAAAACACAAGCATCTATTCCGTCATCATCCACAAGAAGATTGGAACCGTTGCCAACTGCAATAAGCCTTACATTTTCGGCTTTTGCACACTTGACAAGTTCGCTTATTTGCTCCTCGTTTTGCGGATATACAACGAGCCTTGCATTGCCGCCTATTTTAAAGGTGGTATGAAGGCTCATTTTTTCGTTTTGAAGATACTTGCAATTAAATTTTTCACAAAGTTTAATTAACTGCTCCAAGCTATCACCAAATTATTATTTTACTTTACCAAGAAGAGCCGCACCGATAACACCGGCATCATTACCAAGCTCTGCCTTAACAATTTTAGTTTGAATTTTACTGTGAATTGAATATCTTTCAGACTGAACAAAACGACGAAGCGGTTTCATAAGAGTTTCGCCCTCATTGCAAATACCGCCGCCGATACAAATAATTTCAGGCTGGAGAGCATTAACAATATTGATAAGACCGCAAGCAACATACTTGATATAATCATCAACAACCTTAATTCCTGCGATATCGCCTAAACGCATAGCGTCAAAAGCAGTCCTTCCCGATACCTTGCCTTCCTCCTTAGCAAGCTTGTGCATAAGAGAATCAGGATATTCTTCCATAGCTTTTTTAGTCTGCCTGATAAGAGCGGTAGCAGAAGCATAAGCCTCCCAGCAGCCCTTACGACCGCACGAACACTGCTCGCCGTCAACAACGATTACCATATGACCGCACTCGCCACCGGCATAGTTTACACCGTTTACGATTTTGCCGCCGATAATTACACCCGAACCTACACCCGTACCGAGAGTTACGGCAACAAAGTCCTTAGCGCCATTTCCGCAGCCTGCATAAGCCTCACCTAATGCTGCGCAGTTAGCGTCATTTTCAATAAATACCTTTTCCTCAGGCTTATTAATTCTTTTTGCAAGCATGGTTCTTGCAGGAACATTATTAAACGCAAGATTGTTTGCAAATTCAATAACACCGTCCTGATTAACCGTACCCGGAGTACCCATACCAACACTGTCGATATCCTCCATAGTAAGACCTGCCGTTTTGACCGCTTCCTCGCAAACATCTGCAATATCGTCAAAAATTTCATCTGCACTCCTCGGAGAGTTCGTAGGAGTCTTTGAAGTGCCGATAATATTGTAATCATCATCTACAACCGACGCAACAATATTTGTTCCGCCTAAATCAATACCAATTGTATACATTGTGCTTTACCTCTTTTTTAATTTATATAAACAAAATTTGACTTAGCTTTGCCAAATTTCAATTTCCTTATCCTCCGGCTGAACATCGTCCATACCAAGGCTTATCATTAAATCCTTTGCCGCATTGTAACCCATTTTCTTTTGACGGTTATTCATTGCGGCAGTTTCAACAATAACTGCAAGATTTCTGCCCGGAGTAATAGGAACGGTAATAGCCGGAACCTTCACGCCAAGAACATTTGCATACTCATTATCAAGACCGAGTCTGTCATAAGCCTTTGTTGAATCCCAAGCTTCAAGCTGAATAACCATATCAATTTTTTCGCTTGGTTTAACGGCACCCATACCGAAAATACGCCTTGCATCAATAATACCGATACCTCTAAGCTCAACAAAATGGCGAATATTGCTCGGCGAATTGCCACGAAGCGTTCTTTCGTTAATTTTTCTGATTTCAACTGCGTCATCCGCAATAAGACGATGACCACGCTTGATAAGTTCAATGGCAGTTTCGCTCTTGCCCGCACCGCTTTCACCGGTTATAAGAACACCTTCGCCGTAAACCTCAACAAGAACACCGTGCCTTGTAATTCTCGGTGCAAGTTCTGTGTTAAGAAATTCAATCAGTGCGGCTAAGAACGGCGATGTTTCCTCCTCCGTCTTAAGAAGCGGAATTTCGTGCTTTTTGCAAGCGTCGTAAAGATAATCGGGAATTTCAAGACCTCTTGTAACTACCGCAGCGGCAGGTTTAAGCGAAAGCCAACAATCAAGAGCCGCTTCCCTCTCGTCAGGTTCCATACTGCGAATAAAGCCTATCTCTGTCCAACCGAGAATCTGGATTCTCAAAGAGTCAAAATAATCGGTATATCCCGTCAAAACAATACCGGGACGATTAACCTCGCTTGTTGTAATCAAAATTTCGTCAGCCGAGCGTGGCATATAAACCGTTTCAAGCTTGTGAAAATCAATCATCTTTTCAAGCGAAACAGAATATGTTTGCGACATAATCCATTCCTCCAAATCTACATTCAAAAACTATTATAAAGTATTTCGGTAACTTAATCAAGGTACCGAGCCTGCCATCCATTTCAAGGAGAAGCTTGAGATTGTCTGCA
>ERZ1106929.2612-NODE-2612-length-11612-cov-36.304577_pt1 | contig 11612 bp, 7 predicted proteins | sample MGYA00403662_ERZ1106929 | MGnify/ENA primary metagenome ERZ1106929 (study PRJEB35170, sample SAMEA104062442) | human gut metagenome | biome: human gut; feature: human-associated habitat; material: faeces | place: Denmark | collected 2013-02-20 ... | reverse complement strand
GCCGCGGTCTGGAAGGCCGTTCGGCCGGTGTCTCGGTGCAGAACGTATCGGGTACGTTCGGTACCGCTCCCAAGATCCGCGTCCGCGGTGCGACGTCGATCTTCGGCAGCTCGAAGCCCCTCTGGGTTGTGGACGGCGTCATTATGGAGGATGTGATCGACATCGACGCCGACGCACTCTCTTCGGGTGACGCCACGACGCTGATCAGCTCCGCCATCGCAGGTCTGAACGCCGACGACATCGAGAGCTTCAGCATTCTGAAAGACGGTTCCGCAACTTCCATATACGGTGCGCGCGCTATGGCCGGCGTGATCGTCGTTACGACCAAGAAAGGCCGCGCAGGCGAAAGCCGCATCAGCTATACCGGCGACTATACGTTCCGCATGACGCCGCGCTATGCCGATTTCAACATCATGAATTCTCAGGATCAGATGTCGGTATATCAGGAAATGGCCGCTAAGGGCTGGCTCAACAACTCGACTATCGCAAACGCCTCTTCGAGCGGTGTTTACGGCAAAATGTGGGAGCTGGTAAATACGGGCAAACTCGAAAATACGGAGGCTGCGCGCAACCGCTACCTGCGTAAGGCCGAGTACCGCAACACGGACTGGTTCAAGGAACTTTTCCGGAGTTCGCTGATGCACACGCACTCGATCAGCCTCAGCTCCGGTACCGAGAAGTCGCAGTACTACGCTTCGATGAGCGCCATGTTCGATCCGGGATGGACCAAGGCCAGCGAGGTGGAGCGTTATACGGCGAACCTCAACGCTACCTACAATATTTTCGACAATCTGACGCTGAACCTCATTTCGAGCGGCTCTTACCGTAAGCAAACGGCTCCGGGTACGTTGGCCGCGACGACCGACGTGGTATTCGGCGAGGTAAAGCGCGATTTCGACATCAACCCCTACTCGTATGCGATGAATTCGTCCCGGACGCTCGATCCCGATGAATTCTACACGCGCAACTACGCTCCGTTCAACATTCTCGACGAACTTGGGAAGAACTACATCGATCTCAACGTCGTGGATACGAAGTTCCAAGCAGAACTGCGTTACAAACCCGTCACGGGTCTCGAACTGAGCGCACTGGCCGCCATCAAATATTCGGCTACGACGCAGGAGCACAACATTACGGACTATTCGAATCAGGCCCGCGCCTACCGTGCAATGGCTACTACGGTGATCCGTGACAACAACCCGTTCCTGTATACCGATCCCGACAATGCGTATGCAGTGCCTATTTCGATCCTGCCCAAGGGCGGTATCTACAAGCGCCGCGACAACAACATGCTGTCGTACGACTTCCGTTTTGCCGCTTCGTACAATACGGAGATCAACAACCAGCACATTATCAACCTCTACGGAGGTATGGAGGTCAACCAGAGCGACCGTCACGAATCTTGGTTCAACGGCTGGGGTATGCAGTACTCGATGGGCCTGATCCCCTTCTACGCCTACGAGGTATTCAAGAAAGGCAAGGAGGAGAACACCGACTACTTCGGTCTGGCCGACACCCATTACCGCAACGTCGCTTTCTTCTTCAACGGCACCTATTCGTGGAACGGCCGCTACACCCTCAACGGAACCTTCCGTTACGAAGGAACGAACCGCATGGGTAAGAGCCGCAGCGCCCGCTGGCTGCCGACATGGAACGTCGCCGGTGCATGGAACGTACACGAAGAGAATTTCTTCGAGGCGCTGCGTCCCGCACTGTCGCACTTGTCGCTGAAGGCTTCCTACTCGCTGACCGCAGACCGCGGCCCCAGCTTCGTGACCAACTCGCGCGTCGTCATTACGAGCAATACCCCGTGGCGTCCTTCGGCCGGTGTTACCGAGTCGGGTCTGACGATTTACGACTTGGAGAACAGCGAGCTGACTTACGAGAAGAAGAACGAGGTGAACGTCGGTATCGACATGGGCTTCCTGAACAACCGCATCAGCCTCGCAGCCGACTGGTACAAGCGTGACAACCACGACCTGATCGGTGTGATCAACACGCAGGGTATCGGCGGTCAGGTGATGAAATACGGTAACGTCGCCGGTCTGAAATCTTCGGGTGTCGAGCTGACTCTTTCGACCCGCAACATCGAAACCAAGAATTTCAGCTGGTCTACGGACTTCATCTATTCGCACCTGAAAGAGGAGGTGACCGACCTGATGTCGTACAAGCGTGCCATCGACCTCGTATCGGGCACCGGTTTCGGTATGGAAGGCTATCCTTCGCGTTCGATCTTCTCGTTCGACTTCCAAGGCCTGAACGACGAGGGTATCCCGCAGTTCATCAACGAGAAAGGCCAGCTCACGACCACCTCGATCAACTTCCAAGAGCGTAACAACCTCGGACATCTGAAGTATTCGGGTACGGCCGATCCGACGGATTTCGGTAGCTTCGGCAACATGTTCCGTCTCTATGGCTTCAAGCTCAATGTCTTCATCACCTACTCGTTCGGCAATGTGATCCGTCTGGATCCGGTCTTCTCCGAATCCTACAGCGACCTGCTCTCCATGCCGCGCGAGTTCCGCAACCGCTGGATGCGTCCGGGCGATGAGAACCATACGGATATTCCGGTTATCGCCAACAAGCGTCAGGTCAAGAAGGACAACTACCTTTCGCGCGCTTACAATGCCTACAACTATTCGACGGCACGTATCGCCAAGGGCGACTTCATCCGCATGAAGGAGATTTCGCTGACCTACGACTTCCCGAAGCGCTGGATCAAGAAACTCCGTTTCTCGAACATGTCGCTTAAACTTCAGGCTACGAACCTCTTCCTGATCTATGCCGACAAGAAGCTCAACGGTCAGGATCCCGAATTCTTCAATACCGGCGGTGTTGCGGTTCCGGTGCCCAAGCAATTTACGCTGACGCTGAAAATCGGTTTATAACAGACGCTAAAGATGAAAAATATGAATACGAAAAAAATAACCACGCTAATTGTACTCGCGGCTGCCCTCGTGGCGCTTCCCGCTTGTAACGACTTTCTGGATGAGATGCCGGACAACCGAACCGAACTCGATTCGAGCGACAAGATCACCAGTCTGCTGGTTTCGGCATATTCCGAACATACCTACCCCGTAACCTGCGAATACGCATCGGACAATGTCGATGAAACGGCATTGGTTTCACCGAACTTCGAACCCGAACAGGAAGAGTACTACCGCTGGCAGGACGTTACGGCGGCCGTTACCAACGAAGCGCCTCAGGCCGTATGGAGTCAGTATTACATGGCGATTGCCGCTGCCAACCAAGCGCTCGACGCCATCAAGGAGCTGGGCGGCGCCGACACCCCGCAGCTGAAGGCCGCCAAGGGCGAAGCGCTCATTTGCCGTGCATACGCTCATTTCTGTCTGGCCAATATGTTCTGTCAGGCTTACAATCCGCAGTATGCGTCGGAAGACCTTGGCATCCCCTACATGGAGAAGGCCGAAACAATACTCAACCCCAAATACACCCGCGGTACGCTGGCCGATGTCTATTCCAAGATCGACGCCGACCTGATCGAGGGTCTGCCGCTGATCACCGACGAGTTCTACTCGGTGCCGAAGTACCATTTCAACCAGAAGGCCGCCTATGCCTTTGCAGCCCGTTTCTACCTCTTCTATCAGAAGTGGGACGAGTGTATCGCCGCCGCGAAGGTAGTGCTGGGAAGCGCTCCCGAAACGATGATGCGCGACCTCGAAGCGAACGGCAAGCTGGGACTGCAGTCGGCCGACGGACAGACCCTGCTCCGCACGATGGACTATATCGACTACTCGCACAAGTGCAATCTGCTGCTGCAGACCTCGATAACCGATGCTCCCGGCATTTCGTTCGGTCCTTACAATGCCTACACCGGGTTCTCCCACGGTAACTGGCTGGATCAGACCGAAACCTTCCGCGCTCCGACGGCTCCGTGGGGCAGCAGCTATACGCTCTACTCTGCGCCGTATTCAATGAATACCGGTAAAGCCGACAAGTGTTTCGCATGGCGTGCGCCCTATCTCTTCGAGATCAAGGACCCGGTGATGCAGACGGGACTCGCGCATACGGTTTTCCCCGCATTTACGGCCGAAGAGACGCTGCTCTGCCGCGCCGAGGCTTACATCATGAAGAAGGAATACGGACCGGCTCTGAACGACATGAACCTCTGGATCAGCAAATATGTGAAATCCGGCGCCCAGACGCTCACCGAAGCCAACGTCAACCAGTGGGCGCAGAACACGAAGGAGTATACCCCGGCCAATCCCACGGTGAAGAAACCTTTCGGCGAGACGGCTTTCCCGCTCGAAGCCGGCACGCAGACCAACATGTGCTATGCGCTGCTGCATCTGCGCCGTGTGGAGACCGTACACCTCGGTTTGCGCTGGTTCGACATAAAACGTTACGGCATTACGATCTATCGTCGCAAGCTGGCCAGCTACAACACGCTCGGAAGCGTTACCGACGAACTGCACGCCCGCGACCCGCGCTGCGCGATGCAGCTGCCGATGGATGTCGTTGCCGCAGGCCTGACTCCTAACCCGAGATAATCAGATGCTAACGATAAAACAGGATATACGATGAAAAAGAATATTATATTACTTATGACGGCAGTGTTCGGAGTGTTCGTTTTGGCGGGCTGCTCCGAGGACGACCTGAAAAAGACGAGTGCTGTCCTCGACTCGCCTACCGTCGAGAACGATTTCGACAGATGGCTTGCCAAGAACTATATGGAACCCTACAACATCGATTTCAAATATCGTTTCAAAGATGTTCTGGGCGACATGGACTACAACCTGACTCCCGCGGATTACGGACAGGCGATCAAACTGGCCAAGCTGACGCTGCACCTGACGCTGCAGGTTTACGACGAAGTGACGGGCAACAGGCAGTTCATCAGCGAGAACTTCCCGAAGATCGTCCATGTTATCGGTTCGCCGGCCTATAACGAAAACAACAACATCGTACTCGGTGTGGCCGAAGGCGGTAAGATGATGACCCTTTATCAGGTAAACATCATCGACTATCTGCTGAGCACGAAGAATATTGCCCAGCTCAACGAGCTATTCTTCAAGACCATGCACCATGAGTTCGGTCACATCCTCCACCAGACGCGGCCCTACTCGACCGACTTCAACGCCGTGACGCCTTCGAGCTACGTCGGCGACGCATGCTTCGACACCTATCGGACGGATGCAGCGGCTCGTCAGGCCGGGTTTATCACGCGTTATTCGTCGAAGGCTCCCGATGAGGATTTCGTGGAACAGCTCTCGCTCTACGTAACCTCGACGGCTGCCGAATGGGAAGCCATTCTCGCACAAGGCGGCAGCGCCGGACGTCCGCTTCTCGAACAGAAGAACGATATCATGCGTGCCTACATGCTCAGCACATGGGATATCAATATCGATGAACTGCGAAAAGTGGTATTACGTCGGCAGAATGAGATTTGGTCGCTCGATTATAACATTTAATTCGTAAAAGAGATGAAAAAACTTATCATATTATTAGCGGTTTTGCCGCTTGTCCTCTCTTCGTGCCTCAAAGACGACAAGGACGCTTTCGGCAAAACGGCCAGTGAGCGAATCCGCGAGGTGCAGGAGGGCACCGAAAAGGCGCTGACCGGAGCTGCCAACGGCTGGCTGATGGAGTACTATCCCAGTGCGACGCAGGAGTACGGAGGCATTGCGATCTACATGAAGTTCCAGAACGGAACGGTTACCGTAACTTCCGAAGCGGGAGGCGCCGGCAAGACCGCCGAGAGTCTCTACTCGTACGATCAGGATTACGGTCCCACGATCAATTTCGACACTTACAATCCGTACTTCCATATCTATTCGGAGCCGAACTCCGGTGTCGGCCCGACCAATACGGGTATGGGAGGCGACAGCGAGTTCATCATCATGAGCTACGCGGCCGACAAAGTCGTTCTGCGCGGCAAGAAGACCCAGAACACCATCGTGCTGACTCCCCTGCCGGAAACCGCATGGAACACGATGTTCGGCAAATATTCTGCGGATGTGACCAAGATGGACAATTTCCGGTCCTACGAACTCGTTCTCAACGGCAAGACCTACGACATTTCGCGCGAGGTGGCGGCCGGTTATAACTCCCGTTATTTTTCGGTTGTGACTGAAAACGGAACGATTCCCGCAAGCTTCATCTACACGCAGGATACCGGACTCAAGTTCTATGAGCCGCTGGTTGTCGACGGAGTGTCGATCGAGGAGATGACTTGGAGCGGCGGCATGTTCACCGACGAGGTAAGCGGCGCCCGGATTCAGGAAACGGTATCCAACAATAAGTTTACCTTCGCCGTATCGGGAATCAAGGCAACTTCGGTCGACGTAGAAACGACGCCGACTGTTGCAAACGAGTACTACTATTTCGACGTCGTGCCGTCGAGTGCATTCGCAAGTGCATCGGATGAGGAGATTCTGTACGAACTGATGGACGGAATCACGTCGATGAACCAATTGTCGCTCGGCAAAATGATGAAAACGCTGACGGTAGATTCCGACACGGAGTACATACCCTGCGCATTCGGTCTTAAAATCGTAAACGGCTGGATCTATCCGATCACGGAACTGGCAAAGGGCACCGCTTTCGTGAGCGGTCAGGGCGATCCGATGTCGCCGGAATACCAAGCATGGCTCGGTACATGGACCGTCACCAGTACGTCGTCCGAAAAGAGCAAGCAGCCGATTACATTCGACATCACGCTTGCCAAGAAGGTCGCCAACACCTCTTATTCGCTGACCGGCTGGGATATTTCGGTCCGCCGACTGACTTGGGCGGGAACTGCCGACTTCAAAGCAACCAACAATTCGTTCGAGATCATAAACGGGCAAGAACTCCCGTATTCGGATCCCAACGGTACGCCGTATCTTATCGCCCGCGGAATCGCAGCATCGGGCACCTATATCGTCTCTGGCAGCTACCCGGCTCTGACCGGCGTTATGAATTCCGACGGAACAGCTTCCGTTTCCTGCTATAAGGGCAAGTTCTCGGACGGCGAAGAGTTTACCGTAGGTACGGTAGGATATTTCATAGATACCGGAGGCAGCTACGGATCTTATGGTCCCGCAGCAGGATTTACATCGGGAGATCATCCGGTCGGACCGTTCAAGATGGTTAAGAAATCGGCTGCCGGCGCCCCCGCCAAAGCCGCTGCTCTGACGAACGTCAATACTGTAATCCGGTACCACAAATTATCGGATATTCCGCAGATGAATTTATCGTCGTTTCAGATCGGCATCAATGTAAAAGCTGCAAAGCTCGAATAAGAGCCCTTGCATTATTGATCAATAGGGGTGGGAGGAGTCATTATCGAATGACTCCTCCCAAATTTTAGAGGGATTACCATCGTTTCATCTGCATGAGTTCGGTATTGCACCGGACTCATGTTTGTCAATGGACTCTTAGGCGCGCAGGCAGGCGCAGCCGACTGCCGGAGAGGTCTTCAAGCGGAATGCAGGCTGGGACGGTTCGTCTCCATAAAATAATAAATAGGATAATAATTTGCATAAATCCGCACAAAATCGCATATTTGTATCTTAATCTTCCGTTACGAACCATTTATGGAATCTTTTTTGAACCATACGCCGGCGGCATATACACACTGCAAATCCGCTCCGGAAGATCTGCCGCTCCTATCCTTTGTCAACTATTCAAAATCATAGTTATGAACAACAGAAAATTACTCATTTTTGCGTCATTCCTGCTGTTGGCGGGCTGTACGACCGATCCGGATATGGATAATAACGTGGGGGGGGGTACTTCCGCGCAGACTCCGTCGGCCAAGATCGTCAACACCTCCGCCGATGCGGCGGCCGAAACGCTTCTGGTCTATTTCAACGACCGTGCGGTCGAAAGCATCGAAAGCACCGCTGCCGCAACCCGCACTGCGGCGACCCGTTCGGGAGTCGCCTCCGTAGACGACGTTCTGAGCCGTCTGGAGATCGTTTCGTTGGAACGTCTTTTCACTTACGACGCCCGGAGCGAAGAACAGACCCGCGCCGCAGGGCTGCATAAATGGTACATACTCACCTTCGGCCAAGGCGCGGATCTGGAAAAAGCCGCAAGGGAGCTGGCCGGAGTGGCCGAAGTGAGCCGCATACAATTCGACACGAAACTGCAAAAGGCATCGGTCGGCAATCCCATGCCGTTCAGAATCGACGAGACGGGGACGACCCGCGCCGATTTCTCCGGCAGCGGCTTCAATGATCCCGGACTTCCGAACCAATGGCACTACAGCAACAACGGCGACAAAATGTTCGCGGCTACGACGGCCGCAGGCGCCGACATCAATGTTCCGGAGGCATGGAAACTGACCGGCGGCAGCCCTTCGATCATCGTCGCCATCGTCGATGAAGGCGTCAAATACACCCATCCCGATCTGGCCGACAACATGTGGGTAAATAAGGCCGAACTGAACGGTGCGGCAGACACCGACAATGATGGGAACGGCTATAAGAACGACGTACATGGCTACAACTTCGCTACAAACTCCTCCGATCTGACATGGAGTGTATCGCATTATGACAATAAAGGCAAATACGACGGCGATTCGGGCCACGGCACCCACGTCGCAGGTACGGTAGCCGCCGTAAACAACAACGGCAAAGGCGTCTGCGGCGTAGCGGGCGGCACGGGCAGCAACGACGGCGTGAAACTCATGTCGTGCCAGATTTTTTCGGGCGGAAACGGCGGCACCATCTCGACTTCGGTCCGCGCGATCAAATACGCCGCCGACAACGGCGCCTCGATCATCCAGTGTTCGTGGGGCTACCCCACTCAGTCGCCGTTCACGTCGGACAGCTTTTATGAAAGGAATTACGCTGCGGAAAAAGAGGCGATCGACTACTTCGTTTCGAAAAAGAACAACGACGTACTCGACGGAGGCCTTGCGATCTTCGCCGCAGGCAACGACGCCACCAACTTCGCAAGTTATCCGGGCGGCTACCGCAGCTACGTTTCGGTCACCTCGTTCGGCCCGGACTACCTGCCGGCCTACTACACGAATTACGGTCCCGGCTGCAACGTCGCGGCTCCGGGCGGCGACGCCAGCATCTCGCCCGCAGGAACCAGCGCCGCGCAGGTGCTTTCGACACTGCCTTCCGAGCTGCCCGCAGAACTCGGCACCGACGGAGCCGACTACGGCTACATGCAGGGCACCTCGATGGCCTGCCCCCACGTATCGGGCGTCGCTGCGCTGGGACTCTCCTACGCGCTGGCCAAAGGCAGGCATTACACGGTGGACGAGTTCAAATCGATGCTCCTGACCGCCGTAAACGACATCGACTCCTATATCATCGGCGGCACCAAAAACGGCATGGTACTCCGCAACTACCGCAAGAATATGGGCACCGGATCGATCGATGCCTACCAGCTGCTGATGCAGATCGAAGGCACGCCCTGCCTGCCGGCTAAAGTCGGCGTACAGCAGGTGCTCTCGCTCGACAAGTTCTTCGGGCAGGCTTCGGCGAACCTGACCTACAAGAGCGCCGAAATGTCGCAGGCCGACATGGACAAGCTGGGGATCACCGCCGCGCCTGCGTTCTCGTACGGAAAACTGCAGATCAAATGCACCAAACCGGGCGTCGCCAAGATCAAAATCAAGGCCATGGCCGGAAGTTCCTCGGCAAACGGAGAGATGAGCGGCATGGAGATCACCAAGGAGTTCGCGATCATCGCCCGCGCGGTACAAGCCGGCAACGGGGGTTGGTTATAATATAAACGTATGAAAACTATGAGAAAGACTATCTATATCGTACTGGCCGCATTGGGCCTGTGTCTGTTCGCCGGCTGCGGATCGTCGGACAAGGAGAAGGTGTCGCCCACGGCAAAACAGCTCGTCGGCGAGTGGCAGCTCAAGACATGGACGGGCGAGACTCCGCAGGATTTCGATATTTACCTCTCGTTCGGAGCGGACAATACTTTCGAGATATACCAAAGGCTCGCCGAGGTAAAATACCAGAAATTCACCGGCAGTTATCAGGTGCAGAACGACGTGCTCAGCGGAAAATACAGCGGCGGCAAGAACTTCGGAAGCACCTACGACATTTCATTCAACGAATCGGGCAGCACGCTGACGCTGACCAGCGCCACGAACGTTACGGAAGTGAGCGTATACGAGCGCAGCACGATTCCGAATTCGGTCAAGGAGGGCGCCGCCGTGATGAAATCCACCCGTTCGGCGGTACGGCTGGCGCTGTAGGCCGTCCGCCGCAAAGGTCAAAACAGAGAATCTCCGGTCTTACGACCGGAGATTTTTTCATGCCGGAGTCATTCACACCCCACCGGCGGCCGATTTCCGGACGCAAACGCCGTTCATGTCCGAAAAACTGTTATATTTGCCCTCCGGAAGAGAAATTATATTTACAGAAACATCAGACGGACAGCCGGATAGCTCCCGATTTCCGTTTTGGCACATTTTTCACTATCTTTGGACAAAATACGTTACATATTATGAACATCACCGAAATTCTGCCCGGCATTCATTACGTCGGGGTCAATGATCGCACGACAACCCGTTTCGAAGGCCTCTGGTCGCTTCCCCACGGAGTTTCATACAACGCATATCTGGTCGCAGACGAGAAGGTCGCCCTGATCGACACCGTCGAAGAGGCTTTCGGAAGCCGTTTGTTCGAAAATATCCGCGAGACGATCGGCGACCGCCCGATCGACTACCTCGTGGTCAATCACATGGAGCCGGACCACTCGTCGTCCATCCGCGCCCTGCGCCTGCTCTACCCCGACATCCGGATCGTCGGCAATGCCAAGACGCTGCAAATGATCCAAGGCTTCTACGGCATCGACACCGACACCCGCGAGCAGCTCATCGCCGCGAACATGACGCTCGAGGAGATGAACGATTGGATCGGCTCCGACTCGCTCGCGTTCATCAGCCTGGACGGTCTGCGCGCTTCGCTCGCCGATGCGGGCCACGACGGCTTCTGCACGGCTTGCTTCACCGGCGACTACCCGGTGCCCATTCCCGACGATGTGGCAAAGAAGAGCTTTCTTACCCGCAAGGACTTCGAGGCGGTGTACGCCGGCGAGGTTTCATAGACACTGAAAGGAACCCCATGGAAAACCAGAACAGCGTGACCTATGCCGAGGCCGGCGTCGATATCGTGGAGGGCGCCCGTGCCGTGGACGCCATCAAGGACACGGTGCATTCCACCTATCGCCCCGAAGTGGTGGGCGACATCGGCGGCTTCGGCGGCCTGTTCTCCATCGCGGTGGCCAAGGACATGGTCGATCCGCTTTTGGTGTCGGGCACCGATGGCGTGGGCACGAAGCTCAAGGTCGCTCAGCGTCTTGGCGTGCACGATACGGTGGGCATCGATCTGGTGGCCATGTGCGTGAACGATATTCTTGCCACCGGCGCGGAGCCTTTGTTCTTCCTCGACTACGTGGCCGTGGGCAAGCTGGATGCCGAGGCCATGGCCAAGATCGTCGGCGGCATCGGCGAGGGCTGCCGCCAGTCTGGCTGCGCGCTCATCGGCGGCGAGATGGCCGAGCATCCCGGCGTGATGGACCCGGACGACTACGATCTGTCCGGTTTCTGCGTGGGCCTGGTCGATCGCCCGCGAGTGTTAGTACGTAAAATCCCCGTATAATACGGTATCTCCGATAGTAATTTCTAT
>ERZ1106929.2605-NODE-2605-length-11645-cov-10.440984_pt1 | contig 11645 bp, 7 predicted proteins | sample MGYA00403662_ERZ1106929 | MGnify/ENA primary metagenome ERZ1106929 (study PRJEB35170, sample SAMEA104062442) | human gut metagenome | biome: human gut; feature: human-associated habitat; material: faeces | place: Denmark | collected 2013-02-20 ... | reverse complement strand
TCAAGGTTTTAAAAGAATTTTAGAACAATAAAATGGGTAGTTTTTGACACTACCAAAATTAAGGAGGAGGGTTTTCTATGAAAAAGAAAATCATTAGCACATTATTATGTGCATCCATGGTAGCAACTATGGTAGCAGGATGTGGTGGATCATCAGACACAACATCCACAGACAACAGCAACTCAGGTGCAGCAGCACCGGCAACAGAATCTGGATCTGATGCAGCGGAGACAGATACAACAGGTGATGAGGGAAAAGTTCTTAACATTTATTGCTGGAATGAAGAGTTTAAGAGCCGTCTGACAGATCACTATCCTGGATATGAGGAAGTGGATGCTACATCAGGTAAGATTGGGGATGTTACCGTAAAATGGAATATCACACCAAACGATGACAACGCATATCAGAACAATCTGGATGCGACATTATTAAAACAGGAATCAGCAGCAGCCGATGACAAGATTGATTTATTCTTAGTAGAAGCAGACTACGCATTGAAATATGTTGATACAGATTACACAATGCCAGTCGCAGATCTTGGAATCACAGATGCAGATCTTGCAAATCAGTATCAGTATACAAAAGATATCGTTACAGATTCTAACGGCGTATTAAAAGGTGTTTCATGGCAGGGCTGCCCGGGTGTATTATTCTATAACCGTGATGCAGCAAAAGAGGTTCTTGGAACAGATGATCCTGACGAAGTTCAGAAATATGTTTCTGACTGGGATACATTCAATGATACAGCAGAGACAATGAAAGCTGCCGGATATAAGATGACATCTTCCGTCAATGATACTTACCGTGTATATTCTAACAACGTTACTTCTAAGTGGGTAGAAGATGGCAAGATCAATATTGATGATAACATTATGAAATGGGTATCTGACTCAAAAGAACTTTATGATGCAGGCGAGACAGAAACATATGAACTTTGGAGTGATGACTGGAAGAAAGGCTTCTATCCGGAAGGAAAAGTATTCTGCTACTTTGGACCAGCATGGTTCGTGAACTTCTCTATGGCAGCTGACACCGAAGGATCTATCGGTTACAACGGTGGATGGGGCGCTACACCAGGACCTCAGGGCTTCTATTGGGGCGGTACATGGATCTGTGGAGCAACAGGTACAGATAACGCAGGTCTCGTAAAAGATATCATCTTAAAGATGACAACAGATGAGACAATCATGAAAGATATCGTAGTAAAAGATGATGATTTCGTTAACAATAAACCAGCTATGGAAGCAATGGCAGCAGATACAAGCTACCAGAGTAAAGTATTAGGCGGACAGAACCCATTGGCTATGTACTGTGCAAGTGTAGAAAAACTTGATTTAAGTAACCTTTCTGCATACGATCAGGGATGTAACGAAGAGTTCCAGAACGCAATGAAGAACTACTTTGAAGGCAATGCTTCACTTGATGATGCACTTGACTTATTCTACAAAGCAGTTGTTGAGAAATATCCGGACTTAACATACTAAAATAATAAGCCGCGCCTGCCAGACCGGCGGGTGCGGCTATCTTTATATCTATCTCCGGACGGAGAGAAAGCAGTCAGCGGCGTAAAGCGCAGAGCTGACAGCAGATTTGCACAAAAAGATGTCCGTGAAGGGATGCTGTGAACTCTGTGAAAAATAAAAAGAAGGGGGCAAGAGGCGTTATGAAGAAGAAAAGCAGTAAAGCAGTCAGATATAACAAATGGGGTTACATTTTTCTGATTCCTTTTATTCTGGTGTATGTTGTATTCCAGCTTATACCACTGTTTAATACCATTTATAACAGCTTTTTTGAAAATTATTTATCAGGTCTGACACAGATCGGACCAAACTTTGTGGGACTGGAGAACTACAAAACGCTGTTTACACAGGGCGATATCTGGATTTACGCAAAGAATACCATGATTTTATGGATCATGTGTTTTGTGCCACAGATTATTTTGTCATTACTGTTAGGTGCATGGTTTTCTGATGTGCGTTTGAAATTAAAAGGAAGCAGATTTTTCAAGACCGTGATCTATCTGCCAAACCTGATCATGGCATCCGCATTTTCCATGTTGTTCTTTACACTGTTCTCAGATGGTGGACCGATCAACTCGATTTTAATGCAGATCGGAATCATTTCAGAGCCATATAAGTTTCTGGCAAACACAGGAAGTGCGAGAGGGCTGATCGCCCTTATGAACTGCCTGATGTGGTTTGGTAATACGACTATTCTTTTAATGGCAGGCATGATGGGTATCGATACTTCCCTATTTGAAGCGGCAGAAGTGGATGGAGCAACTTCCACACAGGTATTCTACAAAATTACATTACCGCTGCTCCGGCCGATTTTAGTATATGTTGTGATCACATCGCTGATCGGTGGATTACAGTTATTCGATGTACCACAGATTTTGACCAATGGTACCGGTGATCCAATGAGATCGACCATGACATTAATCATGTTCTTAAATAAACATCTGTACAGCAAGAACTACGGAATGGCTGGTGCAGTATCCGTAATCCTGTTCATCATCACCGCAATTTTAAGTCTTATTGTCTTTAAGGTAACTGGAAACGATAAGAGAAAAGCATGAGTAGAATAGAAAGGTGAGGTGTTATTATGAACGAAAATAAAAATCTGAAAAAAGGACTTGGAATCCATGCAAGAAGATTTATCGCTTATATAGTCCTGATTCTTGTTACATTTGCCTGCCTGTTCTGGTTCTATGTGCTGTTCATTAACGCGACCAGATCGAACGGTGAACTGCAGGCCGGATTTACACCACTGCCAAGCACACATCTGCTGGAAAACTGGAACAATCTGGTACACGGAACACTTCCGGTATGGCAGGGTATGATAAACAGTCTGATCGTATCGGTACTGTCAGCAGCGTTATGTACTTATTTTTCAACCATGACAGCTTATGCGATCCATGCATATGATTTTAAACTGAAAAAATACATCTATGCATTTATCTTAGCAGTTATGATGATCCCTACACAGGTAACTGCACTTGGATTTGTAAAATTAGTCGGTACATTAAAAATGGAAGATACATTTATCCCTTTGATCGTCCCAACGATCGCTGCACCGGTCACATTCTTTTACATGAAACAGTACATGGAAAGTACATTGCCGGTATCTCTGATCGAGGCAGCCAGAATTGATGGTTCCGGTGAGTTCCATACATTTAACAATATTGTACTTCCATTAATGAAACCTGCCATTGCAGTACAGGCAATCTTTACATTTGTAAGCAGCTGGAATAATTATTTTGTACCGGCTTTGATCTTACACAATGACAAGAAAAAGACACTGCCAATCTTAATCGCACAGCTTCGTGCAGCTGACTGGCTGAAGTTTGATATGGGTCAGGTTTATGTGATGATCGCATTTTCTATCTTCCCAGTTATTATCATTTATCTGATCTTATCCAGACACATCGTACAGGGTGTTGCCCTCGGCAGTGTAAAAGGATAAATTAGAATATAGCTACAAATGAAAAAACCTTCCCTGAGAACCGTCGTGATTCCCCATATCACGGCGGTTCTCCTTTGATGTAGCAGAAAAAGATTACAATATTAAAAAACATCAGAAAAATTATCTGAAATAATCAAACATAGGCTCTTTTTTTCCAGTTGCTAATGTGCTATAATAGGCACAGATTTTGGAAAAAAAGAAATGGTTGAGAAGTGAATCTGCACAATCCTTTCAGAACGGAGGAAGACATGACAGAAGGCGGTTTTTTAGTTTTCATGGGAATTTTATTACTTTTGGTTGTCATCGTTGTTGTGATAGCGGTTGTTTCATCTGTGGCAGGTGCGGCAGCAGCAATCGTTGATGATGAAGACAGCGAAGATGAATAGAACAGGGTGAGAACAGAATAGTGGGGCGGTACTTTTGTGCCAGTCCCCTTTTTGCAGGTCTTATGGATACTGCGAAATGTCCCGAGATCGAATCATAAGAAAGGAGACAGAGATTATAATGCAGTTACTTACATTTTTGTTAAATGGAGTGAAGTTTGGTATTCCTGTCAATGATGTGGAATCCATTGAAACAAGAATGAATGTGGTGAATATTCCAAATTCACTGCCACAGGTTCATGGGATCATGAATCTGCACGGAGAAGTTATTGCAGTGTACAGTCTGGCAGAACAGTTTCATTATCCGGAACAGGAAATCAACAATATCATCGTTGCATCCATGAATGGTACAAAGATTGGGCTTGAGGTTGGAAACGTGGATGAGATTATTGATGTCCCGGATGAGAAGGTTATTTCCATGCCAGTCATTATGAAAGCAGTAGAAAATTGTTTTGATGAGGTTGCTTCCTATGCAAAAGAACTGATCGTTCTGATTGAGGTATCAAAGCTGATGCCGGAAGCAGAGCAGCAGGCAATACAGAAATTGGTAGAACAACAGTCATAAACAAAAAAGAGTAAAGCCTCTGTTATTATATATTGGAAAGATACAGTCTCGTGGGATGGAGTACCGATAGGTACTCCATTTTTGCGTAAATAGGAAATTTTGTTCCATTTCTAAAATAATTCTAAATTCTGTCCGATTTTCCTTGCATTTTGATGAGAGAGGAGTAAACTGATTTTTGCCGACCGACCGGTCGGTTTTGGCTTGCGGGAATGCAATAGCCAATCAGACATATAATTTTTCAGGAGGAACGAGAATGATCCCAAAGTATAGTGTAAAACGTCCGTACACAGTGTTAGTGGCTGTTGTACTGGTGATCGTTTTAGGAGTTGTTTCGCTGACGAGGATGACAACAGATCTGCTGCCGGCAATGAATCTGCCGTATGTGATCGTTGTCACAACAGATGTGGGGGCAAGTCCGGAGGAAGTGGAAAAGGATGTGACATCGCCAATCGAAGCGGCAATGGCAACGACTTCCAATATTAATAACGTAAGTTCCATGTCCTATGATAACTATTCTATGGTTATTTTGGAGTATGAGCAGAGCACGAACATGGATTCTGCTATGATTGAGATTCAGCAGCAGCTGGATCAGTTGACCGGACAGTTCCCGGATTCAGCGGGCTCACCGGTCATTATGCAGATCGATCCTGATATGATGCCGGTCATGATCGCATCTGCGGATGTGGATGGTATGGATCAGGCAGAGGTATCTAATTATGTGGACAATGAATTATTACCACTGCTTGAGAGTATCGAGGGTGTGGCATCTGTGACGGCAACAGGAGTGCTTGATACGGATCTTCAGGTCACTATGAACCAGGAGAAAATAGATGCTTTAAACGAACAGATTCTGAGCAAAATAGATGCCCAGTTTACAGATGCACAGGCAGAGTTAGACAAGGCATCTTCCCAGATCGACAGTGGGAAAAAGAAGCTTTCCGATAGTGAAAAAGAGATGGGAAGCCAGCTTGGAGCAGGTGAAAATGAGATCATTAATAATAAAATCCAACTGTTTAACACCGAAGTAGATCTGACCACACAATTATCAGATCTTCAGAAATCACAGTCGTCCATGGATGGTGCAATCAAGTCGTTACAGTCAGCTTATGATGGAGCAACGCAGTTACAGAGCGCGATTGACGGTTTACAGAAAGCAAAAGACGGTGTCAGCCAGGCGAAGAGTGGGGCAAAGCAGTTATATCAGGCGCACGATGGTGTAATGGCAATTTTAACAGCAAAAAATCCAATGACAGGTGCAGACATGACAGTGGAGGAAGCGCTTGCAGCAGCGGTTCAATATGGTCAGATGACACAGGAACAGGCGAATCAGTTGGAAACAGTGATTTCAACTTTACAGGCAGATCCTAAAATGTTAGAAGCATATAAAAATGCGGCCAGCGAATCCGATTTCATCGCATACATGGAATCCACAGCCATTGCCCAGATCAATGCACAGGCAGGGACTTCCTATACAAGTGAGAGTGACATTGCCAGCCAGATCGTGACATTACAGTCCAAACTGGATGATATCAATGTGATGCTGATGAGTCAGGCATCCTCTTTTGCAGATGCAGGTGTGACGCTGACTTCTTACAAAGACATTCCGGCTGCAATCTCAAAATTGAGTGAGAGCAAGACACAGATTGCGGCGGGAATCGCGACAATCGAGTCCGCCCAGACACAGGTGGCAGACGGTAAAACATCTTTAGATGACGCATTAGTGACTTTAAATGAATCCCAGATATCCGGTATCATGGAGATGAGCAAGGGATATGCGGATCTTGCTGTTGCAGCAAATAAGATCGAAGAGGGACAGAGCCAGTTAGATGATGCAAAAGAGCAGGCAAAAGATTCAGCGGATCTGAACACGATCCTTACAATGGATACCTTAAAAAATCTTCTGACAGCACAGAACTTCTCCATGCCGGCAGGTTATGTGACAGAGGGGAACGAGCAGTATCTGGTGCGAGTCGGAGATGAGGTGACATCCAAAGCAGATCTTGAAAATCTCGTTCTGATGGATCTTGGTATGGATGGTATCGAACCGGTCAGACTGTCAGATGTGGCAGATATCGAATACATTGACAATTCCGGAGATTCCTATTCCAAAGTGAATGGAAATCCGGCGGTAATGCTTTCGATTGAAAAGCAGACCGGCTATTCCACCGGAGATGTGACAGACCGGTTATTGGATAAATTTGACAGTTTGGAAAAAGAAAATACAGCGTTACATTTGAGCGTTCTCATGAATCAGGGTATTTACATTGACATGATCGTGAAATCAGTCGTAGAAAACATGATCGTGGGAGCCATCCTTGCAATTATTGTATTGTTATTATTCTTAAAAGATATGAAACCTACACTTGTAATAGCATGTTCCATTCCGCTCAGTGTTGTTTTTGCAGTGGTACTGATGTACTTTACGAATATTACGTTAAACATTATTTCACTGTCGGGTCTGGCGCTCGGAATTGGTATGTTGGTGGATAACTCCATTGTCGTGATCGAGAACATCTATCGATTGCGGGGAGAGGGGTATTCCATCCGGAAAGCAGCCGTGGAAGGCGCTTCACAGGTGACAGGAGCAATCATAGCTTCCACACTTACAACCATCTGTGTATTTGCACCGATTATTTTTACAGAGGGTATCACAAGACAGTTATTTGTTGATATTGCGCTGACAATTGCATTTACGCTTGCAGCCAGCCTGCTCGTGGCATTGACTTTCGTGCCGATGATGGCAGCAGGATTATTAAAAAATACAAAAGAGATCAGGCATAATTTCTTTGACAAAGTAAAAGAGGTTTATGGAAAAATTTTAGCTGTATGCCTGCGTTTCAAGCCAATCGTATTTATCGCGGTGATCGTTTTGCTGGGAACAAGTGTTGTGGCAGCATTCTCCAGAGGATATTCTTTCATGGATATGAATATGGAGACGAACCAGATCAGTGCGACGATTTCAGCAAAAGAGGATGAGACGCTTACTTTTGATGAACTGACAGAAATGGCAGACGAAGTCGTGGAAAAAGCATTGACGATTGATGGTATTGAGACCATTGGTGCCATGGCAGGTGGAAGTGCTCTTTCCATGATGGGAGGAAGTTCTACAGACAGTATTTCCATGTATATGATTCTGGATGAAGAATCTGAAGTGAGCAGTGCAGATGTAATCGAACAGTTGGATGAACTGACAAAAGACATGGACTGCGAAGTTACAACAGACACCTCCGCTTCTGATATGACATCACTTATGGGAAGTGGACTGACGATCAATGTAAAAGGAAATAATCTTGACAAACTGCAGGAACTTGCAGGCGAGGTTGCAAAAGTCGTAGAGAACACCGAGGGAACTGTGGATGTGGATGATGGACTTGCCAATACGACACCGTCTTTCACCATTTCTGTAGACAAGGAAAAAGCTGCGAAATATGGCATGACCGTTGCACAGGTATTCCAGCTTGTTTATGGGGAGATGACATCGTCAACCTCCGCAACAACGATCTCTACCGATGTAAATGAGTATCAGGTTTACGTACAGAGCGAGGAACAGTCCGATGTTACATTGGCTGATATCAAAAACCTGACCTTCACTTATACAGACAGAGAAGGAAACGAGACAGAAACAGCACTTTCTGATATTGCACAGTTTGAGGAAGGTTACACCTTAGGAACGATCAACCGTGATGCGCAGACCAGATATATCAGTGTGACCGCAGGAGTGGATGATGACCATAATGTCAGTCTGTTAAGTAATGAGATCCAGAAAGAGTTAGATAAGATCGATCTGCCGGAAGGATACTCCATTGAGATGGCAGGTGAGGACGAGATGATCGCAGATGCGATGAATCAGTTGTATCTGATGCTTCTTTTGGCAGTTATCTTCATTTACCTTGTCATGGTAGCACAGTTCCAGTCACTGTTGTCGCCGTTTATCATTATGTTTACAATCCCGCTGGCATTTACAGGCGGTCTGTTCGCACTTTACTTTACCGGCAACGAAGTCAGCGTTGTGGCAATGATCGGATTTGTCATGCTTGCCGGAATTATCGTAAATAACGGTATCGTTATGGTAGACTTTATCAACCAGCTCCGCCGTGGCGGAATGGAGAAAAAAGACGCCATTATCGAATCCGGAAAAACGAGACTCCGTCCGATCCTTATGACCGCACTCACCACGATCCTGTCCATGTCCACGATGGCAGTCGGACTTGGAGAAGGTTCAGAAATGATGCAGCCAATGGCGATCGTAACGGTTGGCGGTTTGTTATATGGTACACTGTTAACCCTGATCGTTGTTCCATGTATTTATGATGCATTCAACCGCAATAAGAGCATGGTCGAGGAGGACTTATAATGGATGAGCAGAAACTGATCCACGATCCATCACAGAAAGTACTTGCCATGTATCAGGCAGTCATTGAGTTCATTAATGAAGGCTGTGATATCAACACTTTAAAAGTAGCTGATATCACAGGCCGGGCAGGCATTGGAAAAGGAACAGCATACGAATATTTTTCTTCAAAGGAAGAGATAATCTCTTCTGCAATTTTATATTATGTGAAAGTGTGCTTTGAAAAACTGCAGGTAATTTCTACAGATAACAGAACGTTTCAACAGAAAATTAACGAGGTCATGGATTTTATTGATGAGCATGTAAAAGAAAAGCAGGGTGTCTTTTTCCTGATAAAAATGGTATTGGAATCATACGAGATACCAAAGAATCTGAAAGATGAGTATGAGCGTATGAAACACCAGTGCTGTGATAAGGAGAAAAACGAGATTATCGACTGCATTGTGGAGGAGGGTGTCCGCGAAGGTCTGATCCGGGAGAAGAATGTTTTCCTGCGAAGAGCCGCGGTCGAAACCCAGCTTTCGGTCTATTTTATGTACCGCATCGCAGCAGAGAAAAAAATGGAGCTTGACCTGGAGGCAGATTCTTTGAGAGAATATATCTATCAGAATATATTGAAATTATTAGGATAGAAAGAAGGAACAAATAAATTAAAATCACATATAAAAAAATCAGTTGACAAATGCCACGTTAGCTTTTATGATGAGAAAAGATATAAAAAGGTGATGAGAAAGAGGAGTACACACAGACACCTGAAAGAGAATGGCATTCACCGGCTGAAAGATGTCACCAGAACATGTTGTGTGGAAGGTAGCTTTTGAACCGTCGCGCAGAACCTGTCTGTTGCAGATAAGTGGCAGAACTTGCAAGTTGATCATGCGGAGAAAATTTTCGTATATCGCCAGAAGCAGTCAGAAGTAAGCAAGAACGAGTTGTCCCCGTTACCGGACAGTGATTTCTTTTTCAATGGACAGTGGAATTGAAAAATCGAATCAGCAGAGATATGTTGTTTTTACAACATAACAAAGGTGGTACCGCGTTGACACGCCCTTTGCATCCGTAAGGATGTGAAGGGCTTTTTTGCACGCTTGCTCTCGAGTGTGCACGTCGGGAGAAAAGATGAATTAATTAGTTAGGCAATTTCGAAACTCGTAGAAAATATGAATTGAGTTGTGGAAATGTAACGAAAGCTTGAGAAGACACTGGGGAGCCGCCGGTTCTTGCTTGGCAGTCATAGCGCTAGCTGTGGCTGGCATGCTAGCACCGTTGCGAGCGACACGTAGCGGAAGCGTGTCTTCGAAAATTTTGTTACGGTTTCACAACGTTCGTAATGTAAATTCGAGTTTCGCAATGCCGAAGCAAAAAGAAAGGAAAAGACAAATGAAGGAATTAGCAAAGACCTATGACCCGAAGGGCATTGAAGAACGCCTCTATAAAAAATGGGAAGATAACGGTTACTTCCATGCAGAAGCAGACCGCAGCAGGAAACCATTTACCATTGTGATGCCTCCACCAAACATTACAGGACAGCTTCACATGGGACACGCATTAGACAATACCATGCAGGATATTCTGATCCGTTACAAGAGAATGCAGGGATACAATGCATTATGGCAGCCTGGAACAGACCATGCTTCGATTGCAACAGAAGTAAAAGTAATCCAGTCCTTAAAAGAAAAAGGAATCGACAAGGCAGATCTTGGAAGAGAAGGTTTCTTAGAGAAATGCTGGGAGTGGAGAGAGGAATACGGTAACCGTATCATCAACCAGTTAAAGAAACTCGGATCTTCTGCTGACTGGCAGAGAGAACGTTTTACCATGGATAAAGGATGTTCTGATGCCGTACAGGAAGTTTTTATTAAATTATATGAAAAAGGATATATCTACAAGGGTTCCCGTATCGTAAACTGGTGTCCGGTTTGTAAGACATCCATTTCCGATGCAGAGGTAGAGCATGAGGAGCAGGACGGATTCTTCTGGCATATCAACTACCCGGTAGTTGGCGAGGAAGGAAGATTCGTTGAGATTGCGACGACAAGACCGGAGACTTTATTCGGAGATACCGCTGTTGCTGTAAACCCGGATGATGAGAGATACAAAGACATCGTTGGAAAAATGTTAAAACTTCCGATGACAGACCGTGAGATTCCGGTGATCGCTGATCCATATGTAGACAAAGAGTTTGGAACCGGATGTGTGAAGATCACACCAGCCCATGACCCGAACGACTTTGAGGTTGGAAAACGCCACAACCTGGAAGAGATCGTTGTCATCAATGACGATGCAACCATGAACAAGTTAGCAGGAAAATATGAGGGAATGGACCGCTACGAGTGCAGAAAAGCATTAGTAAAAGATTTAGAGGAAGCAGGACTTTTAGTAAAAGTTGTTCCACATTCCCACAACGTAGGTACACATGACCGCTGCGGCACAACCGTTGAACCAATGATCAAACAGCAGTGGTTCGTGAAAATGGACGAGATGATCAAACCGGCAGTTGAAGGCGTTAAGAACGGAGAGATCCAGTTACTTCCAAAACGTATGGAGAAAACATACTTCAACTGGACAGATAACATCCGTGACTGGTGTATTTCCAGACAGTTATGGTGGGGACACAGAATCCCGGCATACTATTGTGATGAGTGTGGTGAGATGGTTGTTTCCAAAGAAGCACCTCACAAGTGCCCGAAATGTGGATGCACCCATATGACTCAGGATCCGGATACCTTAGACACCTGGTTCTCCTCTGCATTATGGCCATTCTCCACACTTGGCTGGCCGGAAAAAACAGAAGATTTAGATTACTTCTATCCAAATGATGTTTTAGTAACCGGATATGATATTATCTTCTTCTGGGTAATCCGTATGATTTTCTCCGGTT